>WNFB01000315.1_pt1 | contig 36535 bp, 39 predicted proteins | sample 5400501 | NCBI WGS metagenome assembly WNFB01 (sample SAMN13153341, study PRJNA577476) | soil metagenome | isolation source: 200 cm saprolite under Douglas fir tree site 2 hole 1 | place: USA:California | collected 2015-04-18
TGTTCGTCGCGTCGGAGAGCAGCACCGAGATGCGCTTCTCCTTCGGACGGTCCTTCGCGACATAGAGCTTGCGCACGTGGTCATGCCCGGCCGCGAGGCCATAGACCGTGTCGGTCGGAAAGGCGACGAGCTCACCGCGCCCCAGCGCAGCCGCCGCCTCCTCCACCGCGCCAGGCGAATCCGCCTGGAGGAGGCGCGTCTTCATCGACGTTCATAGTAGCCATCCCGATGGGCCGAATAGGCACGCTCTTCATCGACAAAGGCGGCGTGCTCGTGAACAACGACACGCTGTCCGCGCAATACCGGCGGTTGCTCGGCGACTTCCTCGCACCACGGCTCGGACGGACCCCGGCGACGTGGTCTGCAGCGAACGTGCCCGCCTTCGAGCGACAACTGGCGCGATGGAAGGCGGCCGCGACCACGGCCGCCGGACCGGCCAGCGTCGCCGGTTGGTTCGACAGCGATGCGCGCGAGTGGCTCTGGGACATGTGCGACGAGGCATACGTGGCGCGGCCTTCCGAGCAGGATGCCGATCGGATCGCGCGCGACGCACTCCGCTACGTTCGCGGGCACCTCGCGATCGAGGTGCCTCGTGTCGTCGACGAGTTGCGCGCCCTCCGCGCACGCGGGCTGACGCTGCATGTCGCGTCGGGAGACGCGCATGACGATCTCGTGCAGTACCTCGAGACCATCGGCGCGCGCGACGTCTTCGATCGCGTGTACGGCGCCGACCTGGTGAACACGTGGAAGCTCGGTCCGGAGTATTACCGCTCGGTGCTTGCGGACTGCGGCGTGGATCCGCGCAGTGCGTTCGTCATTGACGACTCGCGTGATGCGATCGCGTGGGCCGCGGAGTGCGGCCTGCGCGGTTTCCTCGTCGAGCGCGCTCCCGCCGAGGACTTCGAGGAGGCGGTCCTGCGCACGTTCGCCGAGGTGGAGCGCGCGCTCGAGTAGGCCCGCTCAGCGCGACCCGGCGACGACCCGGTCGTCTCCCGCGAGATCCTTCACCACGCGTGGTCGCAGACCGGCCCGCTCGAGCAGCCGTGCGACCTCCGCCGCCTGGGGCGGATCGACCTCGAAGAACGCGGCTCCGCCGGGCGCGAGCACGCGCGGCAGATCGGCGATGGCGCGGCGGATCAGATCGAGCCCATCGGCGCCCGAGACGACCGCGACGCGCGGCTCGTACGCGAGCGCGGTGCGGCCGCCCGCGAGCCTCTGCATCTCGTCCTCGCGGATGTAGGGCAGGTTCGCGCACACCAGCTCGACTCTTTCCCTGATCGGAGCGAGCAGGTCGCCCTGACGGAGCTCGACGCGGTCGGCGACGCCGAGCGCGAGGGCGTTCGTCTCGGCCACGGCCAGGGCGTCGCGTGACGCGTCGACTGCGATCACGCGCACCTGTGGCTCGCTCAGCGCGATGGCGCAAGCGATCGCACCAGAGCCCGTGCCGACGTCGACCACCGTGAGGGCGCGGCCGGCGATGAAGCGGCGCGCCTCCTCAACGACCGTCTCCGTCTCCGGGCGCGGCACCAGGACGCGCGGATCGACCCGGAAACGCTGGCCGTAGAACTCCTTCCAGCCGCGCAGATACGCCACCGGCTCGCCCGCGCGCCGCCGCTCGATCAGCCCGCGGAAGCGCGCGTCGTCGTCGCTCGAGAGCGTGCGCTCCGGGTGAGCGAGCAGCTCCTCTTTTTGCACGCCGAGCGTGAACGCGAGGAGCACGTCGGCGTCGAGCGCGGCCGTGGCGGGGTCGGCGCCGGCGCGCAGCAGCCGCGTCGCATCGGTGCGCGCCTCACCCCACGTCGGCATGCGAGAAGTATTGTGAATTGCCTCGTGCGTCGGACGGTGCGCCGGAAGAGAGACTGATTGACCATTCATCACGAGAAACTCGACGTCCGCACCACGACGAAGGTGAGCACGGTCGACATCACCGCTCGCGTGCGTGCCGCCGTGACGCGATCGAAGGTGCAGGACGGCATCTGCGTCGTCGCGGTGCTCCACACCACCGCGGGCGTGTTCGTAAATGAGAACGCGGATCCCGCGGTGCAACACGACCTGCTCTCGCAGCTTGGAAAGCTCGTGCCGCGCGAGGAAGAGTTCCAGCATGCCGAGGGAAACGCCGACGCGCACATCAAAGCCGTGTTGACCGGAAACGATGTGAGCCTCTCGGTGCGCGACGGCGAGCTCGCGCTCGGCACGTGGCAGGGCATCTATGTCGCGGACTACGACGGACCACGCGAGCGTCACGCCCTCGTAACCATCCTCGGCGACTGAGAGTCGTACCATCTCCGACGCCGCCGTGATGGGCGGTAAGGGGAGTGGGCATCAGCAGCACGCTGACCATCACGCGTACGCCGGTCGTATCCGTCCGCGACGCGGAGCGTGTGTTGCGGACCGCGCTGTCGCGTGGGGGTGATTGGGCAGAGCTCTTCTGGGAACGGCACGAGACGTTGCAGCTCGTCCTCGATGACGGTCGCATCGAAGATGCGATCACCGGCGTCGATCAGGGCGCCGGGGTCCGCGTCGTCAACAACGCGAACGAGCGCACCACCTACGCCAACGGCAACGTCGCCGATCTGGACGACGTCCTGGCCCTCGCCGGACGGGCCGCGGCGAGCGTTTCCGAGGGCGACGACCTGCACGACGCCGCCCGCCTCGTCCCGGACGACCTGCCGGAGCCACATTCGGTGCGGATCGACCCGCGGACGGTGCCCGTCGAGCGCAAGGTCGCGCTGCTCCGCAGGGCGAACGAGGTGGCGCGGGCCCTCGACCCGCGCGTGATCCAGGCCACGGTCTCTTACACCGAGAGCGTGCAGGACGTGCTCGTCACGAACAGCGACGGGGTCTATCGCCCGGACACCCGGGTGCGTTTGAACTTCATGATCAACGTGGTCGCGAAGCAGGGCGACGTGCTCGAGTCGGGCTTCGAGGCCGTCCGCGGCACGCGCGGCTTCGAGATGCTCGACGACGAGGTCGTGGCCGAGTGCGCCACCATCGCGGCGCGGCGCGCGGTGCTCAACGTCGGCGCTGAGCCTGCGCCCGCGGGCACCTACACCGTGGTCCTCTCGAGCGAGGCCGGTGGGACGCTGATCCACGAGTCCGTCGGCCACGGCCTCGAGGCCGATCTCAATCTCAAGGGCCTTTCCGTCTATTCGGGCCGCATCGGGGAGAAGGTCGCGAGCGAGCTCATCACCGTCGTCGATGACGGCCGCGACCCCGGACAGCGCGGCACCGCCGCCATGGACGACGAGGGCACGCCGACGCAGCGCACCGTGCTCATCGAGAAGGGCGTGCTCAAGACGTATCTGTCGGATCGCAAGCACGCCGAGAAGCTGGGCATCGACCGTTCGGGCAACGCGCGCCGCGAGTCTTTCCGCTACCTCCCGATCTGCCGCATGACCAACACGATGATCGAGCGCGGCGAATCCGATCCGGACGAGATCGTCCGCTCGGTGAATGACGGCATCTTCGTGAAGAAGATGGGCGGCGGTCAGGTCGACGTGGTGAGCGGCAACTTCGCGTTCGAGATCACCGAGTGCCACCGCATCCGCGACGGCAAGCTGGCGGAGCCGCTGCGCGGCGCGACGCTCGTCGGCCAGGGGCCGAAGCTCATGAGCGAGATCGACATGGTCGGCTGGGACCTCGGCTACTCGACCGGGACGTGCGGCAAGGACGGCCAGGGCGCGCCGGTCGCCGACGCGCAGCCAACGCTAAGGATTCCGAGCGTGGTTGTAGGCGGCAAACTCAAATGAGAACGAGCGACGAGCGGTTCATCCGCGAGGAGCGAGTCCTGTACTCGAGTGACAACGAGAGTTTGAGCAGGAGTGACAACGAACGGTTGAGTGGTGTGAGGCGCGCAGCATGAGCGCGCGCCTCACGAACGACGAGGTGGTGGATCGCGCGCTCGCCTCATTGCGCGGTGCGGGCATCCGGACGGCTGAGGTCTTCCTGCGCGACGCGCTTTCCGGATCGGTCGACACGAAGGACGGGCAGATCGAGAGCGTCATCGCGCGCGGCGAGCGCGGGCTCGGCGTGCGCGTGCTCGACGCACAACGCATGGGGTTCGCGCACTCGTCGGACCTCGCGGCCGCGGGGATCGAGCACGCCGTCGACCAGGCGCGGCGCATGGCCACGATCACCGAGCCGGATGCGGACCTGCAGATCGCGAGCACGAAGCTCGACGTCGCGGATCTCGCGATCTACCAGTCGGGCATCGAGGAGCGGCCGCTTGCGGAGCGCGGCGCGGTCGCGCTCGCGGTCGAGCAGGCCGCGCGTCAGGCGGACCCTCGCGTGACGCACTTCCGCAAGACGACGTATAGCGATGCCGAGATCACCACGATCATCGCGACGACGACTGGTGTACGTGCCTCGTACCGCGAGAGCCACTGCGGCGCGATGACCAGTCCGGTCGCGACGCAGAACGGCGAGCGGCAGATCGGTTACCACGGTGAGGGCGCGCGCCGCATGACGGACCTCGACGCCGCGCGCATCGGTGGCCGTGCCGCAAGGCGGGCGACCGAGAAGCTCGGCGCGAAGCCGTTCGCGACGCAGAAGCTCCCAGTGGTGCTCGATCCCTGGATGGCGATGAGTCTGCTCGGCGCGATCTCGCCGCTCTTTTCCGCGGACAACGTGCTCAAAGGCCGCAGCCTCTTCTCGGGGAAGATCGGGGCGCGGGTCGCGAACGAGCGCGTGACGATCGTCGACGACGCGCGCCGCAAGGGCGGTCTGCGGAGCGCGCCCTTTGACGGCGAGGGCACCGCGACGACGACGCGCACGATGGTCGAACGCGGGGTGCTCCGTGGGTATCTGACCAACATCAAGACCGGGCGCAAGCTTGGCTCGTCGTCCGCCGGCAACGCGCGGCGAGGCTCATATGCGTCGCCCAGCCGCATCGGACCGTCCAACTTCTACGTTGAGCAGGGCGTGGACGATCCGGCGGCGATGGTGAAAGCGCTCGACCGTTCGCTTTCGATCACAAGTCTGCTGAACCTGCACACCATCGACCCGGTTTCCGGCGAGTTCTCGCTCGGCGCGACCGGCACCTACCTCGAGAAGGGCGCCCCGGTGCATCCGGTCCAGGGGATCACCATCGCCGGGAACCTCACGCACCTCCTCTCCTCGATCGCCGGCGTCGGTACGGACCTGACCTTTGGTCCGAGCGGGATCGGGAGCCCGACGCTCGTCATCTCCGAGCTGTCGGTCGGCGGCACGTAAGAACAGATGCTCTGGCAGACGCTGCTCCACGCCGATCCGATGCCCTGGCTGCTCGAGAAGTCCGACCCGGCGGTGCGCGCGCTCACCCTCCGGCAGCTGCTCGACCGTGGACCGCGCGACGCCGAGCTGCGCGAGACGCAACAGCGCGCGATGAGCTCGCCGCCGATCTCCACGCTCCTCAAGCGGCAACGGACTGACGGCGGTTGGCCGGGCCCGAACATGTATGGCCCCAAGTACCAGGGATCGCATTGGTCGAACCTCCTGCTCATCGAGTACGGCGCCGACCCCAGTGATCCGCGCGTGAAGCGCGCCGCGCGGCACGTGCTCGAAGAGATCGCCGAGCCAGGCCACGGCGGGATGGGCTGGGTCCTCGCGCGGGAGCACGGCGCGTCGTGCTTCACCGGCAGCGTGGTGCGCTACGTCTCGCTCGCTGGCTTCGGCGCCGACGCCCGCGTCGAGCCGCTCGTGGAGCGACTCGTCCACGACTCGAAGAAGTACGACGCGGCCTGCTGGATCAACGGTGAGGATCCCTGTGCCTGGGGGTACGCGCGGCTCATCTGGGGCCTTGCCGCGCTGCCGGAAGCGGCGCGCACCCGCGAGGTGGAGCGCACCCTGCGGCGCGGCGTCGAGTTCCTGCTCAGCTACAAGCTCGAGCGCGGCCGTTATCCAACCGCCACGGAGCCGTCGTATCTCTGGCGCCAGCTCTCGTTCCCGCTCTTCTATCAGGCGGACGTGCTCTTCGTCCTCCGCGCGATCGACGCGGCCGGCGAGCTCGACGATCCACGCGCCCAGGCTGCGATCGCCTGGCTCCTGGCGCGTCAGGACTCGCGCGGACGCTGGGCCGGCCGCGCACCATACGAGGCGCGGATGGCCTCGCGCGTCGACGCGTCGAAGTGGGTCACGTTGCACGTGCTCACGCTCCTGAAGCACGCGTTCTCTCCCGACGAGAACGGCCCCTAGACATCGGGCCGAACGCCTCGCTCAAGTAGGCTCCTGGCCATGGCTCGGAGCCGCATCCTCAAGGACATTCCCCCACTCCGCTTCGGCGAGGGCCGCGACTGCACCCTGCCCGCATGCCTCGCGATCGCCGGCGGCGCGGAGTACGACTGGGTGATGGGAGTGTCGGGCGCGGCCTTCACCGCGACGATCGACGCGGCGACATGGGATCCGCTCGCGGCCGCGCCGCTCGACGACGCGACGCTCTCGCGCGGCGCGCAGGCCATCGGCATGAAGCCCGACGTCGTGGGGCCGCCGTTCGATGATGAGATGCGCGCGCTCGTCCTCGATCGCGTGTCGGACGCGATCGAGGCGAAGATCCCGCCACTGGTGAAGGGCATCGCCGGGCCGCCCGAGTACGGCCTCATCGTCGGATACGACGAGACCGGCGCGACGTTCCTCGCGCGCACGTACTTCGACAAGACCGACAAGCCGACGAAGATCGACTGGAGCGCGTTCGCCGACGCCGAGCACGGGCTCGTGGCCTTCCTCGACAAGGGACCGGCACTCGATCGTGGCGCGCTCGCCCGCTCCGCGGTGATCTATGCCGTCACGACCGCGCAGCTGACGATGGACGCGCTCGGGACGTGGCTGGACGGTCTGCGCGACGATACGCGCTGGGCCGACGTGAAGCACGCGGGTGCGGCGGCCTTCGGCGACCACGCCATGCGCGCGCTCCTCGCGGACAAACGCCGGGCGGCCGCGCGTTTTCTGCGCGGCGCGCGCGGGATCTTCGCCTCATCGCCCGGCGCGGACCTGCTTCGCGCAGCCGAGTCGTACGGCTTCGTCGCGGACGCGTGCGCGAAGATCGGCATCGGACCGTTCGACGGGTCCGTCGCGATGCGATTCCTCGACCCGGGCCACCGGCGCGCGTGGGCGAAGCAGCTCGAGGCGATCATCGGACACGAGAGCGACGCGCACGCCGCGCTTGCGGCGGCGCGAGAGGAGATCAAGTGAGCGACATGGCTGCGGCGGTCATCCTCGGATTGGTGCAGGGCCTGACCGAATTCCTGCCGGTGTCATCGACCGCCCACCTCATCCTCGTCTCCGGCGCGCTCGGGCTCGACCCGGCGAAGTTCGGGCTGTCCTTCGACGTCGCGCTGCACCTCGGCACCGCGCTCGCGGTGCTGCTCTACTTCGCGCGCACCTGGCTCGGCCTGCTTGGTGACCTCTTCGCGCGCCGCTGGCGCATGCCGCTGCTCGTGATCGTCGGCACGCTGCCGGCGGCGATCGCCGGCGTGCTGCTCGAAAAGACGGTCGAGAGCACCCTGCGCGCGCCGATCTGGATCGTGCTCGGCCTGGTCATCGGCTCGATGATCTTCGTCGTCGCCGAGCGCATCGCACGTCAGCGCCTGGTGATGACGCAGCTCAGCCTCGCCGACGCGATCTTCATGGGCGCGGCACAGGCGGTTGCGCTGCTACCCGGCATCAGCCGGTCGGGCGTCACCATCTCGGCCGGCCTGTTCCGTGGGCTCACGCGCGAAGAGGCCACGCGCTTCAGCTTCCTGCTCGCGACGCCGGTGATCCTTGGTGCGGGACTGAAGACGCTGCTCGACGCGCGCAAGGCGGCGGAGCTCTTATCCGCGACCGACATCCTGGCCGCCGGCTTCATCGTGTCCTTCCTCTCGGGGCTCGCGGCCGTGGCGTTCCTGGTGCGCTTCCTGAGGACGCACTCGCTGAATTGGTTCGTCGGCTACCGTCTCGCCCTCGCCGCGCTGGTCGTGGCGGCGCTCCTCCTCGGCTGGCCCATCTAGCATCTGGTCGTGGACCTCGGACTCAGCGGCAAGTCCGTCCTCGTCGCCGCGGCCTCGAAGGGGCTCGGCCGCGCGAGCGCGGAGCTCTTCGCGGCCGAGGGCGCGAGGGTGGCGATGTGCAGTCGCGAGGAGGCCACCATCACACGGGCATCCGAGGACATCGCGCGCCTCACGGGGAGCAAGACGGTCCTGCCGATCGCGGTCGACCTGTCCACGCAGGAAGGCTGCGAGACATTCGTCCAGACGGCGCTCGCGGCGTACAGCGCGATCGACGTCCTCATCGTGAACGCAGGCGGTCCACCGCCCGGACGCTTCGACGACCTGGACGACGCAGCCTGGGCCAAGGCCTACGAGCTCACGCTCATGTCCGCGGTGCGGTTGACCCGCCTCGTGCTGCCACAGATGCGCAAACAAAAGTCCGGCTCGATCGTCTACTCCACCTCGACGAGCGTGCGTCAGCCGACGCAGTACCTGAACCTCATCCTCTCGAACGCGCTGCGCGCGTCGGTGCACGGGATGCTCAAGACCCTCTCCGCGGATCTGGCGAAGGAGGGCATCCGGGTGAACGCGGTCCAGCCGGGCCGCATCGCGACCGATCGCCTCGTCCAGCTCGACAACGACTCGGCCAAGCGGCAGGGCACGACACCGGAGGCGGTCCGCAAGCGCTACGAGGACACCGTGATCCCGATGGGCCGCTACGGCCGGCCCGAGGAGTTCGCCGCCGCGGTCGTCTTCATCGCCTCGCCGCGCGCGTCGTACATCACCGGCGCATCACTCCAGGTCGACGGCGGCATGCTCCAGAGCATGTTCTAGGCGATGGTCGTCACCGAGCGCCTGCGGCCCGATGTCTTCCGCCTCCCGATCGAGAAGATCCGCGCGGGGTACAAGTCCGACATCTACTTCGCGCGCACGAAGCTCATCCTCGAGCGGGACCGGCGCCGCGGCCGCGTGACCATGCAGGTCTTCCAGAAGCATCCCGACGCGGTGATCGTCGGAACGGACCAGACCCTCGCGCTGCTGCGCGTCGGCGCCGGCGCGTACCGCGACCGCGCCCGGGCCGAGTCGCTGTTCGAGCGCTATCTCGACGCCGAGCGCCGCCTTTACGCGCACTGGCTCTCGCTGCCGCGCGGCGGGTGGGACGCCTACGCTCCGGTCGCGCGCGAGGTCTTCGACGTGGCGCACGAGCTCGCGACGCTGTGGGAATCCGGGTGGCAGGACCTCGCGGTCTCGTCGCTGTACGACGGCGAGCTCGCGGATCCCGGCGAGCCGGTCATGCACATCGAGGGCGAGTACGCCGCCTTCGCCCACCTCGAGACGCTGTACCTGGGCGCGCTCTCCGAGGGGACGCGCGTCGCGACCAACACGCGCGACGTCGTCGCCGCCGCCGGCGGCAAGCCGGTGATCATGTTCGGTGCGCGCCATCAAGGGCACGAGGCGCAGGCCAGCTCGGGCTACGCGGCCTACGTCGGCGGCGCGGTCGGCGTATCGACCGACGAGCAGGGCGAGTGGTGGGGCTCGACCGGCCTGGGCACGGTGCCGCACGCGCTCATCGCCGTCTACGGCGGCGACACGACCGTCGCGACGCTGAAGTTCGACGAGTACATCAATCGCGCGCCCGAGGCGCTCGGCCACCTCACCGCGAAGGGCACGCCTGAGGGGCACGTGAATGTGACCGCGCTCGTGGACTTCCGCAACGACGTGGTGAACACCTCACTCGGCGTCGCGCACGCGCTCGGGCAGCGGCTCTGGGGCGTGCGCGTCGACACCAGCGAGTCGCTCATCGACAAGTCGGTGCTGAAGGAGATCGAGGCCGCCGAGGGCGTGACGCGCGACGAAGAGGTCCGCGGTGTCACGCCGCGGCTCATCTTCCTGCTCCGCCACGCGCTCGACGACGCCGGCTACGGACACGTGCGCATCGTCGCGTCGGGCGGGTTCGACGCGGAGAAGATCCGGCGCTTCGAGGGGCAGGGCGTCCCGGTCGATGTCTATGGGGTCGGCTCTGCGCTCGTGTCCGGTGGCGGGTTCGATCACACCGCTGACATCGTGCGGCTGAACGGCAAGCCGCTGGCGAAGACCGGTCGGCGATACGTCGCGAGCGATCGCCTGCACGCGGTCGACTGGAGAACGCTGGTGACGGAGGCGGATTGGGTCCGATCGAGCTAGCCGTCCTCATCGTCGGGCTCGCGGTCGCCGGCCTGGCGAAGGGGATCAGCGGGATGGGGCTGCCGCTCATCGCCACACCGATCCTCGCCGGCGTCTTCGGTCCGCGCATGGCCGTGACGGTCGTGACCATCCCGATCTTCGCCGCGAATTCGCTGCTGCTGGTGCAGGGCTTTCGCAAGCGCGGCCTGCTGCGCGGCATCGTGCCATTCATGGTCGCGTCGGTCATCGGCACGGCCATCGGCACGCTGCTGCTCGCGCAGCTCGATCAGAAGACCTTCGCGATCCTCATCGCGGCGATGGTCACGGTCTTCCTCGCGCGCGGCGATCGTCTTCTGGGCGACGACCCCGCAGCGCTGCGCGCGCGGATCCTCGGACCGCTGGTCTGCTTCGTCGGCGGGGTGCTGCAGGGCACGACCTCGATCGCGAGCCCGCTCGTCGGCTCGTACTTCCACGCGCAGCGCTTGCCGCCGGCCGACTTCGTTTTCGTGCTCGCCGCGATCTTCGAGCTGAACAGCATCGTGCAGCTCATCGGATACTCGCTCCAGGGCCTGTACACGCCGGAGGTCCTCGCGATCGGGCTCGTTGGCCTCGTGCCGACGCTTCTCGCGCTCGCGGTCGGCATCTACGCGCGCGGGCGGCTCGACCCGATCCTCTTCCGCCGACTCATCATCGTGCTGCTCGTCGTCTCCGTCGCCAATCTCCTCTGGCGGACGTTCCTGGCGTAGTGGGTTGACGAAGTCCGGAGCGGATCCGAAGGCGATCGTGCGGCGCGGCTACGACCGCGTGTCTCGCGCGTACCGATCCGACGATGCCAGCGAAGGCATCTACTCGCAGTGGCTTGACCTCATTGAGGCTCGGGTCGCGGCCGGATCGGCCCTGCTCGATCTCGGATGCGGCAACGGTGTCCCGGTCGCGCGGCGGCTCGCGCCGCGCTACGCCGTGACAGGCGTTGACCTATCTCCCGTGCAGATCGCTCGGGCGCGCGAGCTGGTCCCGGAAGCGACTTTTGTTTGCGCAGACATGAGCGCTCTGGACTACGCGAATGAGAGTTTCGGAGCGATCGCGTGCCTCTTCGCCTTGATCCACCTACCTCTCGAAGAGCAGCCGCCGTTGCTGAGGAATATCGCGAGATGGCTTCGGCCTGGTGGGATCTTCGTGGCCACTGTCGGCCATCGGGCCTGGACCGGCCTCGAGAAGGACTGGCTCGGGGTCGATGGCGGCGACATGTGGTGGAGCCACGCGGACGCCGGGACGTACCGTCAGTGGTTGGCCGATGCCGGACTCCGGATCGAGATCGAGACGTTCGTGCCCGAGGGGACCGGCGGACACACGTTCATCCTTGCCGTCCGTTGAGGACGCGAGGCGTCACGCGGGCTCGTAGCTGAGCTCGACCTCGCCGATCTTGAGCGTGTCCCCGGCGCGCAGCGCGTGCTCGCCCTCGATCTTCGTGCCGTTCACCAGCGTGCCGCTCGTGCTGCCCAAGTCGGCGAGCACGTACGCACCGCCCTTCGGCGAGATCCGCGCGTGGCGGCGCGACACGCTCGGGTGCAGGAGCGAGATGTCCGACCCGGAAGCCCGCCCGAGGATGTACTCGCGATCGAGGATCGGGAACGCACCCGCGACGACCCTGGTCGCGACGAGTCGCGCCGGCTCGGGCGGCTTCTCCTCGACCACGCGCATGGCCGCCGCGAGCACGCGCTCGTGGGCGCCCCAGAGGCGCGAGACCGCGGCGCGATAGCCGCGCCGCGCGGCGCCCTCGCCGGCGCTGCGGGTCGCGTCGGCATGGATCGCACGCAGCAGCCTGCGGAGAAAGGGCACGAGCTCGTCGAGGTCGGAGCGCTCGCCCACGGTCATGGCATCGATGCGTCCACCATCGACGCGCAGCGGCGGAATGGGCGCGGCGCCGGCGGCTGAGAAGCGCGCCGCGATGTCGTCGTTCCAGAGACGCCCACCGTACGTGGCGCTCGCGTACTCGGTGATGAGCGCATTCGCGAGACTCGCGAGCTCCTTCGGCTTCCACACGTTCGCCGCGGCCGGTGGCTCGTCGAGCAGGGTCGGCGTCTTTGTGCCGAAGACGTTGCGGCGGAGGAGCTGCTCGCGCGCGACGTCGAGCCCGGCGATGGTCCGACCGGAGAGCAGCGACAGCGATGCGCGCACGCCCCGTGCGTCGGGCTCGGGCTCGATGTTCGCGGCTCGCGCGGCGCGCGCGGTGAAGGAGAACGATCCCGGATCCGAAGCCCTGAGCATCGCGAGCGCCTCACGGCCGGTCGCGGGCCCGCTCCACGCGCCGACCGGACGACCCGCCTCCACATCGATCTCGCCCGAGCCCAGCGTCAGCGTGCCGGTCGCGCGGCTCGACTCGAGCAGACGCAGGATCGCCGCGACGTCGGGACTCGCCATGACGGCGCGATTATGGGCGCGGACGGCAGGCGGCCGGCACGGCGCCACATAGGATTGGGGCGTGGAGGTCGCGGAGGGGCTGCACGCCGTGCGGCTGATCGGCGCGAACGCGTTCCTCATTGCCGACGACGAGATGACGCTCATCGACGCCGGCCATCGAGGCTCGATCGTCATGCTCAAGCGGTACCTCACCCGCATCGGCCGGAACCTGTCCGACATCCGCCGCATCGTCTGCACGCACGGCCATCCCGACCACATCGGCGGTGTCACCGAGATCGCCCGCGCCACCGATGCGCAGGTGCTCATGCATCCCGCAGACATGGAGCGGCTGCGCATCAAGCTGCGCGACGTGTTCAACGGGCGGCCGGCTCCGGGCGCGATCATCGCCTACCTCACGCGCGCGCCGGATGCCGCACCGCTCGTCGACGGCGACGTCGTTCCTGCGTTCGGCGGGCTCCAGGTGATCCACACACCGGGCCACACGCCCGGGAGCATCTGCCTCTACTCGCCGTCGCGGCGGCTGATCATCGTCGGCGACATCCTCCAGCGGCTCAAGGGCGAGGTCACCTACCCCAACTACCTCTTCACCGACGACATGGGACTGGCGCGGCGCTCCATCGCGCGCCTCTGCGAGCTCGACATCGAGACGATCCTGTTCTCGCACTATCCCGCGGTGCGGGAGGGCGCACGTGATGCGCTGCGGAGCCTGGCGTCATGAGCCTCGTCACGCTGAACGACATCCTCGAGGTGTCCGCGGCGAAGTTCGGCGACAAGGACGCGCTCATCATCAAGCCGGGGTTCCGCACGCGCGCCTGGACGTACCGCGACCTCGCCGACGTCGTCCCGCGCATCGCGCGCTATCTCGCGGACGCCGGGATCAGCAAGGGCGACCGCGTGATCACGTTCGGCGTGAACCGGCCGGAGTACGGCATCGCCATCCTCGCGGCGCTGCGCGCGGGCGCGATCATCGTGCCGCTCGACGTGAACTCCACCGCCGAGTTCGTTGCGAAGATCGCGCAGCGGACGCGCGCCTCGGCGGTGCTCGCGACGGTGCAGACGAAGGAGCGTGCCGCGACGCTCGGCCTCCCGGTGCATGAGATGGAGCTGCTCCCCGACCGTGCTCGCCTGAAGGAGCCGCTGCCCAAGGCCGACGTCGGCCCGGACGACCTGGCGGAGGTCATGTTCACGTCAGGAACGACCGGCGAGCCGAAGGGCACGATGCTCACGCACCGCAACCTGCTTTCGAACGCGATCGCCGCGACGCAGATCTTCCCGATCGGCCCGTCACAGCGGCTGCTCTCCTTCATCCCGCTGTCGCACATCTTCGAGCAGGGCCCGGGGTTCCTCTGCGTGCTCGTCGCCGGCGCCTCCGTGGTCTATCCCACGAGCCGCCAGCCTGCGGTCGTGCGGCGCACCTTCAAGGAGCGCCACGTCTCGATGATCCTCATCACACCGGCGGCGGTGCGCTCGCTGTTCATCGCCATCGAGCGGAAGGCGCAGTCGGACGGGAAGGGCCCGCTCTTCGCGAAGCTGCGCCGCATCGCGCGACGGCTCCCGCTGCCGCTCCGACGGATCCTCTTCATCTCCGTGCACAAGCAGTTTGGCGGGCGCTTCCGCTACATCGTCTCCGGCGGTGCGGCACTGGATCCGGCGCTGGGCGAGGCGTGGCGCGAGCTGGGGGTCGACGTGCTGCAGGGCTATGGCCTCAGCGAGACCGCGCCCGCGCTCACGTTCAACCGCATCGATCGCAACCGCTACGGCTCGGTCGGCGTGGCCGTCCCGGGCGTCGAGGTGAAGATCGCGGAGGACGGCGAGGTCCTCGCAAAGGGACCGAACGTCTTCAAGGGCTATTGGGAGAACGACGAGGCCACGCGCGCCGCGCTCGACGGCGAGTGGTTCCACACTGGTGACCTCGGCAAGTTCGACGACGACGGATTCCTGTGGCTGCACGGCCGCAAGAAGGACATGATCGCGCTTCCCGACGGCCTCAAGGTCTATCCCGAGGACGTCGAGAACGTCCTCGCGTCCGACCCGCGGATCCAGGAGCTCGCGACGCCGCTGCGGCCGACGCTCGCGATCGTCGTCGGCCTCGAGCGACCCGGCGAGACGCTGCACGTGCACGCCGTGTTCGTGGAGCCGAAAGACCCGCAAGTCGTGGCGGCGATCGTCCGCGGCGCGAACGAGCGACTCTCGGGCAGCCAGCAGATCCGCGGCTGGACGATCTGGCCCGACGACCAGTTCCCCACCACGCCGACGCAGAAGGTGAAGAAGCGCGAGGTCATCGAGCGGATCCTGACGCTGGGCAAGGATGAGGCGCCGACTCGGCCGGCGTCAGCGACGTCCCGCGAGCTCACCGAGATCGAGCGCCTGGTGGCGCGCACCGCGAACGTGCCGGACGACCGGGTCTGGCCCGAGGCACAGCTGTCGGCCGATATCGGGCTCGACTCGCTCGGTCGCATCGACCTCCTCGGTGTGATCGAGGAGGAGCTCGGCGTCTACATCGATGACGCGGCGCTCGCGCCGGCGGCCACGGTCGCCGATCTGGAAAAGATGGTCATCGCCGCGCGTGACAACAAGCCGGAGACCGGGATCTTCGGCTGGCCGCTCTCGCCGTTCGTGCGATCGATCGGCCTCATCATCCAGCAGCTGTTGCTCTGGCCGCTCGTGCACTTCTTCTATCGCGTGAAGGTCACCGGCACCGAGAAGCTGCACGGGCTGCGCGGTCCGGTGATGTTCGCGCCGAACCACTGCCTGCACTGGGACAACGGCATCATCCTCACGTCGATCCCGGTCTCGTGGCGCTGGCATCTCGCGGTCGCGGCAGCCGCGGACGACGTGTTCGGGAACAAGCTCAACGGCATCTTCTCCGCGATCCTCGCGAACGCGTTCCCGCTGGCACGCGAGGGCGCGATCCGCCGCAGTCTCGAGCTCCTCGGCGCGCGTCTCGACCGCAAGTTCTCGGTGCTCATCTATCCCGAAGGCAAGCTCACGATCGGCGGTCCGACACAGCCGTTCAAGTCGGGCACCGGACTCATCGCGGTCGAAGGCGGTACCCCGGTCGTCCCGATGAAGCTGAAGATCGGCAACGTCTCGATCCTCGACCACCTCGACAAGAAGTGGGAGCCGTTCCGCTCGAACGGGTGGCGCGGCAACGTCGAGGTCGTGTTCGGCGATCCGCTCTACTTCCCGGCGGGCACGGCGCCGGCCGAGGCGACCGCGAAGTTGCAGGCGGCGGTCGCCGCCCTCTAGCTCACTGCGCGGGTCCGGCGCCGCGCTTCCGCGTCTTCGTCCCGGCGACGAGCGCGCGCACCTTGGTCGCCGCCTCGGTCATCGAGACGTCCATGAACGCGTAGCGGCGATCCGGACGATTCGCGGCGGACGCATGGGTGCCGTCGGCCGCGAGCACGACGATGTTGAACGGCGCGTTCGCGAGCGCGTTCGCGTCGGCGATCGCGCGGCGCGCGACGGCCGCGGGCGAGAGCCCTGACGCGAGCCGATCGACCGCGGTCTTGGCGGTGACGTTGCGCATCGCCAGCTCGCCGTAGCCCGTGCAGCACGCGCCACCGGCCTTCGTGTCGGAGTAATTGCCGGCGCCGATGATCGGCGAGTCGCCGACGCGACCGGGGTACTTGTAGCCCCAGCCGCTCGTGGTCACCGCCGACGCGACGTTGCCCTTCTTGTCGAGGGCGATGAAGTTCACCGTCCCAAGTCGTTTCGCGATGACGCGCTTGACGATCGGCAGCAGCTTCCTCGTACGCCGCAGGCTCGCCGGCGTCTCCCCGACCATCTTCAGCGCGTCGACCCAAAGCTTGCGCGTCGAAGGCGTGAGGTTCTCGATGCGCTCGGCGCCGATCTCGCCCGCGAACATGGCCGCCCCTTCGCCGACGAGCATCACATGCGGGAGCTTCGTCATGACCGCGCGCGCGACGCTGATCGGGTGATGGAAGCCGACGAGCGCGGCCACTGCGCCGGCGCGGTGCGTCGTGCCGTCGACGATCGACGCATCGAGCTCGACGACGCCGAGGATGTTCGGCAGGCCGCCGCGGCCGACGGTGACATCCGTGACGTCGGCCTCGACGTAGCGCGCGCACGCCTCGACCGCGTCGAGCGCGGCGCCGCCGCGCTTCAGGATGCGGACGCCCGCGGGCAGCGCCTTCGCCCCGTTGCCGCTCGCGATGATGATCGGCGTCGTCCTCATCGTCCGATCACGTCCAATCTCGCGGCTTCGCCGCGAGACCGCTCAGGGCTGGTGGTTTCGCTCGTCGCGGCAAAGCCGCTCCTCGCTCATCTTCCGGTCATGCTCCTCACTACTCGGAATCCATGTCCGACGAGCGACTCAGTCGCGCGAAGGCGCCTACTAGGGGCGCACTCAAGCAGCTCGTCCAGGTACGACCCTCCGCGCAGCACGCGCCCGTCGGCCCAGGTGTTCGTCCACTCACGCACGTTCCCGATGAGGTCGAGCACGCCCTCGGGCGACGCGCCCTCCGGAAAGCGCCGCACCGGCGATGTGGCGCCGATACGCGCCTCCTTCACGTTCGCACGTGTGGCTTCGTCCTCGTTTCCCCACGGCCAGCGCCGTCCGGTCGTGCCGCGCGCCGCCTTCTCCCACTCACGCTCGTCGGGCAGCCGGTAGATGCGGCTCGTGGCGATGCTGAGCCACCGGCAGTAGGCGACGGCGTCGGCCCACGCGAGGAGCTCGGCCGGATGCGACGGCGGTCCCTTCGTCCACTGCGGGGCCGCGTACGACGCGGCGTCCGCGAACTCGGCAAACTCCGCGTTGGTCAGCGGCAGCCGCGCGATCGCAAAGACGTTCACGTGGATGGTGCGGGGTGGATCGTCGAGGAGCGCGTCGCCGGCCGGGATGACGACCACCTCTGGCTCAACGGGCACGCTCGCAGAGTAATCGCGGTGGCGGTCCGTCGCCCTAACGGGTGACAAGACTTCCCCATGTGGATCGATGCCGTGGTGAGCGTTCCGGCACACGATCCTCGCATGGATGAGATCCGCGCCATGGTCTGGGACGCGCGAGTCATCGAGCCGACGTCGTCCGAGGACGTCACGGTGGTGATGCGCGTCACGTACCACACGATCGAGGCGATCTGCGGCGAGCTGTTCGACGTCACCGAGTCCGCGTCCCCGCGTCTTTCCTAAGGGGCGCGCTCTCTAGGCCGGCGTCGCGACCTTCTCGCGCTTCGTCTTGTCCTCTGCCGCGAGCTGACGCCGCAGCGTCTTGCCGATCAGGGTCTTGGGGAGCGACTCGCGGAACTCGATCTCGTGCGGCACCTTGAACGGCGCGAGCTGCGTACGCGTGTGCGCGATCAGCTCGTCCGCGGTGGCCTGCGCGCCGGGCTTCAGCACCACGAACGCCTTGACCTCTTCCCCCTTGATCGGGTGCGGCTTCCCGATGGCCGCGCTGTCCATGACCGCGGGATGCGTGGCCAGCGCCTCCTCGACCTCGCGCGGGTACACGTTGAATCCGGAGACGATGATCATCTCCTTCTTCCGGTCGACGATCGCGTAGTAGCCATCGGCATCGACCGTCGCGATGTCGCCGGTGTAGAGCCAGCCGCTGCGGATGGTCTTGGCGGTCTCCGCCGGCTGGTTGAAGTAGCCGTCCATGAGCTGCGGGCCGCGCAGGATGAGCTCGCCCGGCTCGCCGACCGGCATCTCCCGGTCGCCGGTCTCGCTGTCGACGATCTTGCACTCGACGTCGGGATACGGAACGCCGATCGTGCCGATCTTCTGCTTGCCCTTCCCGTAGAGCGGGTTGCAGTGCGTGACCGGCGCGGCCTCGGTGAGGCCGTAGCCCTCCACCAGATTCGCACCGGTGAGCTCGGTGAACTTCCGGTGCGTCTCGACCATCAGCGGCGCCGAGCCGCTGATGCAGGCCCCGATGGAGCGCAGGTCGTACTTCTTCGCGAGCGGCGAGTTGATGATCGCGTTGTAGATGCGCGGCGCGCCGGGGAAGGTATTCGGCTTGTGATGCTGGATGTCCTTCAAGACCCGCTCGAGCTCGAACTGCGGCTCGAGCACCATCGCCGCGGCCGCCTGGACCGCCTGCGCCAGCACGACGGTAAGTCCGTACACGTGGAAGAACGGCATCACCGCCATCCCCACACCGGTGCCGTCCTTCTCGGCGGAGAACCACGACCGGCACTGGAGCGTGTTCGCGACCAGCGCGCGGTGCGAAAGCATCGCGCCCTTGGAGACGCCGGTGGTCCCGCCCGTGTACTGGAGGACCGCGAGGTCATCCTTCTTCACGCCCGCGTCGAAGGCCGTGGCCGGCGAGCTCCTCACCAGCTCAGCGAACGCGCGCGCGCCCGGATCGCCGGCGAACGGCTGGCGATGACCGTCCTTCTTCTCCTTCGCCAGCGTGAAGAGGGTCCGCACCACCGCTGGCATGAACTCCTTGATGTTCGTGACGAGGACGTTCCGGATCCGCGTGCCCTCGCGCGCGGCCTTCGCCACGGGATAGAGCCGCGAGAGGACGACGAGCGTCTCGGCACCCGAGTCCTGCAGCTGGTGGCGCAGCTCCGGGACGGTGTAGAGCGGGTTGCACGGCACGACGACCGCGCCGGCGCGGAGCGTCCCGAAGAACGCGATGACGAACTGGGGCGTGTTGGGGAGCATGATCGCGACGCGGTCGCCCTTCTTCACGCCCATCGCGCGGAGACCGTTGGCGAACCGCCAGGCGTCATCGGAGATCTGCTTCCAGCTGCGCTTCGCGTTGAAGAAGATGGTGGCGGTCGCATTCGGATACGACTCGGCCGCGTCGTCGAGGAACGCGTGCACCGTCGCGTCGGGGTACACCAGCGTCGCCGGCACGCCTTCGTCGTAATGCTTCGTCCACGGCCGTCCGGCCATCGGCGCTCTGTCCTTCGTCACGACCGCGAGCCGCTTCGCCACGTGTGACCTCCCCGAGCCTCGCCCGCTGCTTCGAAGAATAGGCCCGCGCTACGCGTCCGCCACATGGACGGCCACGACGCCGAAGGCCAGCCGCTCGAAACGCACGCGGCTGAACCCGGCTGCGCGCAACCACTCCGCCAGGCCGTCGGCCCCAGGGAAGCGCGCGATCGATCGCGGCAGGTAGCGGTACGCCTCGGCGTCCCCGCCGAGGAGTGCGCCGATACGCGGCACGAGCCGGTGGAGATACACGTCAGAGACAGCGCGGAACACCGGGTTCGGCGGCGTGGAGAACTCGAGGATGACTGCGCGCCCGCCGGGCCGCAGCACGCGGCGCATCTCGCGCAGCCCCGCGTCCAGGTCCCCGAAGTTGCGCACCGCGAACCCGGCCACGACCCGATCGAAGGACGCGTCGGCGAACGGGAGCGCATGGACGTCGGCGGCCCGCGCCTCGAACCGCGCATCCAGCGCATGCGCGGCGGCGCGCGCCCGAGCACGCGAGAGCATCCCTTCCGACACGTCGATGCCGACGACGCGCGACGACGGATCGGACACGGCGAGCAGGTCGAACGACAGATCGCCCGTCCCGACGCCGACGTCGAGGGCGACCTCGCCGGGACCCAGACGCGCGCGCTCGACAGTGCGCTTCCGCCAGCCGATGTCGCGCCGGCCGGAGAGCACGCGGTTCAAGAAGTCGTACCGCGGCGCGACCCTGTCGAACATCGCGGCGACGTCGCGCGCCTGCTCGCTCGCGCTTCGCTGATCGTCGGAGCGGCTCATCGGGCTTCACGCTAGCGTGAGGACATCAACGCGATCGTCACGCTCCCGCTGGTGCTCGCGGTGGTGCTCGTCGAGCTCGCCGCCGGCGGCGCGTTCGTCCTCTGGTTTCTCGACCGCCGCGGTCAGGCTCCCGGCGGATTTCTGAAGCTCGTCGCCGGCGTCGACGCTGTGTGCGCCGCCGCGGCCGTCGGATTGATCCCGACGATCATCCCGAAGGATCTACAGAAGCTCGGGCTGTACCCCGACCCGCTCACCTCGCTCGGTCAGGCGCTCGTCGTCTTCCTCGTGCTGACCGTCGTCCAGCTCGTGACCACCTTCGTTCCGATCCGCGATCTGCGGAACATCGCCGGGGTCCTCACCGTGCTCGTGGGGTGGGGCGTGCTCGAGATCGCGGCGATCTCACGTCCCAGCCCGGCGCCGTTCGACGTCTTCGCGCTCGTCGCGTTGCCGCTCGGCGCGCTGACCCTCGGCGGCGTCGACGCCGCGATGCTTCTCGGCCACTGGTATCTGGTGACGCCGAAGCTCAGCCCCGGACCGCTCCAGACAGCGGCGCTCGTCGTCGTGGGCGCGGTCAGCCTGCAGCTCGGGCTCGTCATCGTGACCTACGTTCGCGGCGACCTGGTCGGCGCGACCGGGCAGATCGGCCTCGTGGTCGCGCTCGGCCTGCGCGTCGGGGTCGGCCTGCTCATGACGCTCGGCGTCGTGCTCGCGGCGTGGTGGACGGCACGCATGAACACGCAATCATCGACCGGGCTGTTGTACGTGGGCCTTGGGACCGCGCTCGCCGGCGAGATCAGCGCGCGTGTGCTGTTCTTTCTGACGGGCGCTGCGGTGTGAATCTCTAGAACAGCAGTGGCCCGGACGGGACATAGCGCTCCAGGTGACCGATCGGCTCGCTCCACAGGAGATGCGATGTGCGGATAAGCCGCAGACCACAGGCGAAGGCGAAGCGCAGGGCGGCGTGATCCATCCCGGGAATGGTGAGCTGGACATCGGTGGCGTCGGTCGCCGCGTCGCGGATCGCGAGCGCCAGCACGTCCTTGGCCACATCGTCACGCGACCATCCCACTGGGCCGATGAAGCCACGGTGCCGGTGGTAGTAACCGACGACCTCCGACCCCTCGGTCACGACCACCCCACGCGTGCCCAGCCCATCGAGCCAGTACGCGTGATCATCGTCACGCCGCACGCCGACGAGCTCGCGGTCGAGCGTAGCGACGCGCTCTGCAGTGAGTGGCTCGGTGCGGAGCGAGGACGGCTCCGCCGGGACGGACGGCGGGCCAGCGAAGGTGAAGAGCTGGCTGCCCGGGAGCATGCCAAGCTTCATGTACGACGCGAGCGCGGCGTGATCGATCGACGCCCAGACGTAATGGGCACGCGTCCCGTGGCGCTGCCCCTCTTCCCAGACTTCGCGGAGCAGCGGCCCGCCGATGCCCTGAACGCGTCGCGCGGGATCGGTCCAGAAGCCGGAGAGGAACCACTGCGTACCGCGCACGATCGCGCAGGCCAGCGACACAAGGCGACCATCGTTCGCAGCGACGCGAAAGATGCCGGTGCGCGCCACATGGCGGTACCCGCGTTCGACGAGCGCGATGTCGCGATGCGGCGCGGGCATGTTGTTGCGTTCGGTCAGCGCGGTGAGAGCGTCGTAGAAGAGCACGGCGGCCGCGGTGAACTCCGTTTCACGTATCGGACGCAGCTCGATGTCCCGCGGAGCGAGCGCGGCTATCTCTTCTTCTTCTTGGCCTTGGCGCGTTTCGTCGCGTCGCGCTCCTGGATGGTCTGCTCGACCGTCTCGAACTTCCTGAGCGTGCCGCGCCGGTCTTTCTGATTGGCCTTGTTCCACTGTGCGTCGCCGACGCTCCGTCTCGCACGATCGGCGTCGCGCATGGCGGACTCGACGATCTTGGCGATTTTCCGCACTGGCACGCGCCGATCGTAGCAAGCGATCGCAACAGCGCGTCGCTGCCGCTATTTCTAGCGATTCCGCTCCGCGCGTACGAAGCCGGCCGTGCCGATGACCATGAACAGCACGAACTCAACCGCGATGATCGCGACGTTCGTCGAGAAGGTCTCGAGCGCCACACCCGAGGTCCCCGCATAGAAGATGTCGCGCATCACGTCGACGGCATAGCGCATCGGCGAGAGGCGCGAGAGGATCTCGAGCGGCAGCGGCAGATTCATGATCGGGTTGAAGACGCCGGCGAGGAAGAACTGCGGCAGCATCACGAACGGGAAGATCTGGTTCGCCTGCCGCTGGTTATCGAGACGGGAGAGCACGAGGACGCCGAACGCGCCGCCGTAGATCGCGATGAGCAGGAGCACCGGGAGCAGCGACAGGATGATCGGGAGCGTGAAGGGCACGCCGAGGATCACGCCGAAGGCGACGATGGCCACGGCCTGCGGCAGCGCCACCAGCGACTCGCCCAGGATCTTGCCAAAGATGATCGAGTAGCGGGAGATCGGCGAGACGAAGATCTCCTGGCTGAAGTCCTGCTCGCGGTCCGCGATGAGCGAGATCACGCCGAGGGCGCCGGACTGCCAGATCGTCTGCGCGAGCACTCCGGTGAAGACGTACTGCAAGAGGTTGATGCCGGCAGCCTGGCCGAAGCCCGCCTGGAGCGTCGTCCCGAGGATGCCGATGAAGATCAGCGGGAAGCTGAAGTCGGCGATGATGCGCGTCCGGTCGCGCAGCAGCTTGATGAGATCGCGGTGCGCGAGCGTCAGGACGCCCGAGAGCTCACTCATCCTTCAACCCCGCGCCCACGATCTCGAGGTAGGCGTCCTCGAGGCTCGGCGCGTGCGTGCGCACCATCGAGAGCGGCGTCTCGATCGACCGCAGCACCGGGTGCACGCCGCGGCCGGTGAGCATGATCCTGAACGGCCCGTCGCCCGACACCGGGAGCTCGAGCCGGGCCAGCTCGTCCCGCAGCCGCCGGCGGTCGTCGCAGTCGACGATCACGTACTCCTCGATCAGCTCCGATTTGATCTCGGCCGGCGAGCCGAACGACACGACCTCGCCTTTGTCGATGATGCAGATGTGGTCGGCCTCCTCGGCCTCCTCGAGGTAGTGCGTGGTGAGGAAGATCGTGGTGCCCGACTCGCGGCGGATCGTCGTGAGGTAGTCCCACAGCGTGCGCCGGCTCGGGACGTCGAGGCCCGCCGTCGGCTCGTCGAGGAACAGCACCTTCGGTCGATGTAAGAGGCTCCGCACGATCTCGAGCTTCCGACGCATGCCGCCGGAGAACGTGCGCACCGGCTTGTGGATGTCCTCGGTGATGCCGAGCAGGTCCGCCAGCTCGCGGACCTGATCGCGGTAGCCCTTCGGCATGAGCGCGAAGGTCGGCGCGTACGGATAGAGGCCGTACAGGATCGCGTGGAAGCGGACGTTCTCCTCGGCCGTGAGGTTCAGGTCCAGGCTCGGCTTCTGGAAGATGATCCCCACGATCTTCCGGACGGCGCTCGACTCGCGGGAGATGTCGCGCCCGTCGATCGTCGCGCGGCCGCCCGTCGCGGCGAGGGTGGTCGTGAGGATGGAGATCGTCGTCGTCTTCCCCGCGCCGTTCGGCCCGAGGAGCGCGAAGAACTCCCCCGCGCGGACCTCGAAGCTGATGCCGTTGACGGCGTTGCGATCCGCCTTCTTGTAGCGCTTGACCAGGTCCTCGACGCGGATCACCGCCCGAGTTTATGAGCGCCTCGTGCGGGATCGGTGAAGGTGTCGCAGTTGACGGCCAGCGTGTTGTCGCGAGGGCTGACGGGCCCCGCTGCCGGGCGCAGATTGACACCACTGACTCCGCTGGAGGTGAGGGGATGTCGAGCATGTGGGCACTGATCGAGGTGTGTTTCGCCGACGCGCGTAAGGCCGAGGAGATGCTCGGGGAGCTTTCGGCGAAGCGCGAGCTCCGGTTCGACCCGGAGAACGCCCTCGCCGCCTTCGCGCTCTGGAAGGGCCCCCTCTCGACGGCGCGACTCCGCAAGATCGTGACGCCGCGACGCTCGCGAGCCTACGCCGGCGCCCGTCCGTAGAGCCCGCGGTCAGCGGGACACACGCCTCCGGCGATGATCGCGGATCGGCTCTTCCTCGCGCTCTTCCCATTCGCGCGAGCTGTACATGTTCGCGGCAATGCCGGCGTCGATCGCGATGACGATGAGGCCGGCGATCGACAGCAGGAACGGGATCGGCGACGGCGCGGGGTTGCCGAGCTCGAAGCTGCGCAGGACGGCCGACGCGCCGTAGATCACGACGGCCGCGATGGCCGCGAGGATGTCGAGCTGGGCCAGGCCGCGCTCCTCCTCGACCACGTCGAACCGCTCGGTGAACGCCGCGATCGCGGCGAAGCCCGCGACGAGCGCCGTGAAGACGCAGAGCCACTGCGCCACGATCACGAAGCCGTTCGTGTCGCGTGAGCCGAGGCCGAGCCAGGCCATCAGGTCCGCCAGCGTGACTCCGAGCGCCAGCCCGATCGCGACGAACGCGAGGTGCGAGCGCGGCGCGAAGCCCAAACGGCGGCCCTGCAGGAACTCCTTCACGGGCGACCCATGCTAGCGGTTCAGCGGGACGGAGGACCCTCCGCCGGCTCGGGCAGTCAGCAGCCCGGCTCGCCGTCGTGCCCGCAGCAGGTCTGACGGAGAGCGACGCGGAGCCAGACGTTGCGGGCGGTGACGACGATCCGCCGGGGCAGCGGGATGTCCGACTCGGTGAAGTTCCGGACCGCGCGCGAGAACGTGCCGTGGCGATGGACGTGCACGTAACTACTATCCGCGCGATGCCTGAAGACGCAAGACTGGTGAAGACGAGCCACGGCGAGCTCACCCTCGAGGAGATCGCCGAGCTGCTCCCCGGGACCGGCGAGATCATGCAATCGGTCGGTCTGGCGTGGTGGAAATGCGCCTACGCCGCGCGCGCCGGGAACTGGGCGCTCGCGAGCTACTTCGCGCGTCGCGTGCGCGGTCTCCAGCGCAAGCTCGCGATCGTGCGACCGAAGTACGTGGGCGACCTCGAGGCGTTCGAGGTCGAACGGCTCGCGCCCGTGCTCGCCGCCTGCGATGGCGGGGACGCCGCGTCGTTCGAGCGCGCCTACGGCGCGGCGGTCGACAGGGCCAACGAGCTCCACGTGAAATGGGGCAAGGCCTTCATCCGCTGGGTGTTGCCGGACAAACCCCCTACCGATCTCGACCTGGACGCGCGCTAGCCAGCGGGCTCACGTCGTCCCAGGCGTAGCCCGACTCGGTGATGGTGGTGCCCTCGATCTCGCGGTCCGTGTCGCGGTCGCGCAGGTGCCGTCCACCCATCCGTTCGTAGAAGCGGCGCGAGGGAGCGTTCTCGCGCAGCACCCAGATGAGCATCCCGCGCCAACCGCGGTCCTCCATCTCGCGCGCGCCCGCGCGCATGAGCGCGGCGCCATGTCCGTGACCCTGATGCGCGGGCAGCACGTAGATCGCGTAGATCTCGCCGGGATGCGCGAGGTCCTCGACCCGCGACGGTCCACCGTAGGCGAAGCCGACGACCGCGCTCTCGTGCTCCGCGACGAGCGCGAACCGTTCGGCGGGCATCGACGCCATCCCCTGCCGCCGGCGCGAACCGTCGTAGCCCATCGCGTCGAGCACCGCGTCGGGCATGTACCCGCGATAGGTCGCGCGCCATGTATCGGTGCGGATGCGCTCGATCGCGTCAGCGTCGTCCGGCGTCGCGAGGCGCACTGTCACGGCGCGAATCTTAGTGTTGCCGATCGGTGCTGAACGACTGGGTCACGTTGTTCCTCGCGCTGCTGCTGGTTCCGGTGCTGCTCATCGAGGAGACGAGCACCGAACCGAGCGCGGTCCAACTCGCGACCGCGGCGAACGCCTTCATCTGGCTCGCGTTCGCTCTCGACTACGTCGCGGATCTCTGGCGGTCGCCGGGTCGCGGCGCGTACGTGCGGACGCACTGGTTCGACCTCGCGCTCATCGTCGTGTCGCCGCCGCTCCTCGTGCCGCCCGAGGCGCAGGCGCTCCGCGTGTTGCGCGTGCTTCGTCTGCTCCGCGCGTTCGCGCTCGTCGGTGTCGTCGCCGAGCGTCTCGATCGCCCGCTCTCACGACAGGCGCTGCTGGCGATCCTCGCGGTGCTCGGCGTCGTCCTCCTCGCCGGTGGCGTGCTCATCACCGCGGCGGAGCCAGCCACGATCCCGACCATCGCCCAGGGCTACCTGTGGACGGTCGCGACGCTCGTCACCGCGGGTCACGCGACGCCCGAGCCGGTGACCGCGACCGGCCGCGCGATCTCCAATGCGATCGTGGTGATGGGCCTCGGGACCCTCGCCGCACTCGCTGCGAGCCTGGGGTCCGCGCGCGCGGCGGCGGCGCCCGGCGGACCGACACGTGTGCGCGTGATCGTCCCGTCGCGTGGGCGGATCCTGATGGTCCAGCACCGCGCGTTCGACGGACTCTTCTGGATCTTGCCGGGTGGGGGCGTGAAGCCGGGCGAGACGCTCGAGGAGGCCGCGCTCCGCGAGGTCTGGGAGGAGGCCGGCGCGCGCTGCCGCATCGTCCGGCGTCTCTCGCTGCCAGAGGGCGTCAGCGGGATGGCCGGCTACGCGCTGTTCCTCGGCGCGGTCGACTCCGACGACCTCGCGCCCGCGCAGAACGTCGACGGCGAGGTCGTCCACGACGTGGCGTGGCAGCCGGTCGACGACGGCGCTCCCATCGGTCCGTTGACGCCGGCTCTCTGGTCGCCGATCGCTCCGCTCTTCAGCGAGATCCTGTCGTCGTATGGCGGTGAGGCGCAGCGCTAGGGGTGCGCGTCGAACCAGTCGGCGATGCGCCTCGCGTGCTCGACCCGATTACGCGGCTTGCCGCCGCGGGTGAGATCGTGGTTGTCCTCGGGGAAGCGCACGAACTGCGTCTCGACCCCGTGCAGCCGGAGCGCGGTGAAGAACTGCTCGGCCTGCTCGATCGGGCAGCGCAGGTCGCGCTCGGCGTGAAGGATGAGCAGCGGCGTCTTCACCCGCGGCGCGTAGTACAGCGGCGAGCGCTCCACGAGCTTCTGCGGCTCGCTCCACGGCGATGCGTTGCCCATCTCGTACTCCCAGAAGTGCCAGCCGATGTCCGATACGCCGAAGGCCGAGACGTTGTTGCTGATGCTGCGCTGCGTGGCCGCCGCGCGGAAGCGCTCGGTGTGGCCGACGATCCAGTTGGTCATGAAGCCGCCGTAACTGCCGCCGGTCACGTACAGGCGCTTCGGGTCGACCCAGCCGAGCCCGAGCGCGTGATCCACGCCGGCCATGAGGTCCTCGTAGTCCTTGCCGCCCCAGTCACCGACGCACGCGGATGAGAACTTCTCGCCGTAGGCGTGGCTGCCGCGCGGATTCGTGAACAGCACCGCGTAGCCGCGGCCGACGAGCATCTGGAACTCGTGGAAGAAGCCGTGTCCGTACGCGCCGTGCGGCCCGCCGTGGACCTCGAGCACGAGCGGCCACTTCTTCGCCGGATCGAAGCCGCGCGGCTTGAGGATCCAGCCCTCGATCTTCCAGCCGTCGGCACCCACGAATTCAACGCGTTCCGGTGTCGCGACATACCGCGAGCAGAGGAGGTCGGCATTCACGTGAGTCAAGCAACGGAGCGATCGGCCGAGCTCCCCAGCCGCGACGTCGCCGGGCAGCGTCGCGTTCGAGAACACGCACGCGAACTTCTTCGCATCGGACGCGAGCGACAGGCTCACGACCTGATGCGCTCCGACCGTCTCGGCGCGGACATCCCCGCCGGCGGCCGCGACGCTGTAGACGTTCGCGGTCCCCTGGTCCGATCCGACGAAGACGATGCGTTTGCCGTCGGCGCTCCACGTCGGCGGCAGCGTCTGCGACTGCGCGCGCATGTCCGACATCACGGTGGAGCCGACCGTCCTGTCCCAGTTCGCGGTGAGATCGGCGAGGACGCCTTCGCCGGCTTTCCCGCCGGCGCGGAAGAGGAAGAGATGGACGTTCTTGGCCGATGAGCCGATGGCCTTCGCGACGCCGTAGCAGGCGATCTGCGCGCCATCGGGTGAGAACCGCGGGTTGCCGTACGAGCCCAGCTCGTTGGTGACGCGCCATCCGCCGCCGGCGAGCGTCGCGACGTGGATGTCGGCCACGGTGTTGCGCTCGCGGTCGTCGGTGCGGTTGGACACGAAGGCGATCATCGATCCGTCCGAGGACCACGACGGCTGCAGGTCGTCCCAGTCGCCGTCGGTCAGCTTGCGCGCGGCCCCGCCGGCGACGCCGGCGATCCAGATGTGGCGCCGGCGGCCGTCGAGAAGGAATCCCTCGTCGGTCTTGTACCGGAGACGGTCGTACACGCGGATGCCGTCGTCCTCCACGGCTCCCTTCGCCTTCGGCTCCTTCACGGTGAACGCGATCTTCGATCCGTCCGGGGACCACACGACATCGCCCGTGTCGTCGTCGAAGGTCGTGAGCTGGCGCGCCTCGCCGCCGGCCAGTGACAGCACGAAGAGGCTCTTCGGCTTGCGTTTCTTTCCGTCACCGGCCGGCGCCGCGCGGTCCGAGACGAACGCGAGCCAGCGTCCATCCGGCGACCACCTCGGGAGCGCGTCCTGCCCTGTACCGTAGGTGAGCCGCGTCCCGGTCGCGCTGCCGTCGAAAGGCACGATCCAGATCGCGGAGCGATAGGTGTTCGCCTCGCGGTCGATCGTGCGGACGACGTACGCGACACGCGAGCCGTCAGGCGAGATCTGCGCGTCGGCGAGGAACCGGAAGTCGTAGAGATCCTCCGCGGTCATCGGAGCCTGAAGCTCGGTCATGTGCGGGACGTCATAACTACCGGCGTATCGTGCCATATATGGGCCGCATCGATCCTCGGACACGCACTGGCATCCTTGTCGGCATCCTCGCGATGTTCCTCGCGCTCGATGTCGCGTTCTTGGCATCGCTCATCGGGCTCCCGTTCACGCCCTTCGCCCTCGGCCAGGCGATCATCGACGTGCTTCCGGGCTTCATCTCGATCCCGTTGATCGAGACGCTCCAGTTCTGGGCCAAGGGTCTCCTTGTCGTCGGAGTCCTCGTGCTGTTCTTTCTCTCGGGCGCGGCCGCCGGTGCGCTCGCCGTCAGCCCGACGCGCCGCGACCGCGACGTCATGACCGCGGTGGCCGCGCCGTGGATCGTCGGCGTTGCGCTCGGCCAGATGTTCGCGCCGCTGCGCATCGACTTCGCGACGAGCCTTATCGATGCCGCGGTCGGCGTCGCGACGCACGCGCTCGCGCTCGCGTTCCTGGCGCCGGCCTCGCTCGACCGCGCGACCGTCCCAGCGCCGGCCCGCCGCCGCGCGCTCATCAGCGGCGCTGGCATCGCCGCGCTCGTCGCTGTGGGCGCCTTGCCGCTCTCACGCGTCCTCGCCGGCGCGGGCACGCAGCTCGGCAACGTGCCGGCGGCCGCGCGGCGGCTCGTCCAGCGCGCCACGATCCCTGCCGGTGAGCCTTCGCTCGATGCGCTGACCGGGGTGACGCCGCGCATCACCGCGAACGAGGACCACTACACGGTCGACACGACCCTCGTGAAGCCACGCGTCGACGTCGCGACGTGGAAGCTCGAGGTCACCGGCAACGTCGACCGTCCCTTCAATCTCAGCTACGACGACCTTCTCGACCTCGACGCGATCGAGGAGGTCCGCACGCTCGAGTGCATCAGCAACCCGGTGGGCGGCGAGCTCATCTCGACCGCGGTGTGGACCGGTGTGCGCATGAAGGACCTGCTCGACCGAGCCGGTCTGAAGGCGAACTCGTTCAAGGTCGTCCTCACATCCGTCGACGGATACAAGGACTCCTTCCCGGTGGCGAAGGCGATGGAGCCCGACACGTTCCTCGCCTATCTGATGAACGGCAAGACGCTGCCGCAGGAACACGGCTTCCCGGTGCGCGTGCTGGTACCGAACATCTACGGCATGAAGAACGTGAAGTGGCTGCAGCAGATCAAGGTCGAGACGTTCGACTTCAAGGGCTACTGGCAAGAGCAAGGCTGGGACGACACCGCGATCGTCAACACCAACACGCGCATCGATGTGCCCGGCGGGCGCACCGTCCGTTGGAGTGGCGGCGAGGTGATCGTCGCCGGCGTCGCGTTCGCGGGAGCGCGCGGCATCAAGTCGGTCGAGCTCTCGTTCGACGAGGGCAAGAGCTGGCAGGCCGCGACGCTCGAAGCGGCGCCGGGGCCGCTCACGTGGGTGCGCTGGGCGGCACGGTGGACACCCGCCGGTCCGGGGAACCGGACGGTGTGGGCTCGCTCGACGGACGGAAAGGGCGATGTGCAGACCCCGGTGCAGCGCCAGCCGTACCCGAGCGGATCGACCGGCTACGACACGGTCGCGCTCACCGTGGTCAAGGTCTGATACCGACCCGTACGAGTTAGCGCGACTGAGTCGGATGCCCCGTCCGCTGCGGACGGCGACCATCAGCACGTGAACAAGCTGGTGCTCGCCGCGCTCGTCCTTTCGTCGTGCATCTTCACGCGCGACGCCGGCCGGACGCCACCCGCGACGACGTCGCCCGCGGTCACCTCACCTGCCGCGGTGACGTCGACGCCGTCGGCGACACCTACGCCTTCGCCCAGCTTGAGCGTGGTGGCGCGGCTGTTGAAGGACGTCGGCGGCCGGGCCGAGGTGTCCCCCGACGGCAAGTGGATCGCCGCGCCCGAGCCACCGCCCGGTGGCAAGGTGCCCTACACACCCGCGGCGCTGGTCTACGACGTCGAGGGAAAGTTCGTCCGGCGGATCGAGGCGCCTTCTGGCGGCTTCTGGTTCTGGATCTCGGACTCGTCCGGCCTGTTCATCGCGCTCGACGCTCCGCAGCGGTCGCCGTCGCTCGGCACCGTCGACCTCGCGTCGGGGACCACAGTCGTGACCGGGCTGCAGATGGCAGGCGCGACGCTGTCGCGCGACGGTAAGTGGATCGTCGCCGACCATCAGGAAGGCTGTTGCGCCGCGGTCGAGCAGCGCGAGATCTGGATCGCGCCGCGCGCGGGCGGAAACCCGAAGACGCTGGTGCGCTCCAAGACCGAGCGGCAGCACCCGATCGGCATCGTCGGCATCGACGCGCAGGATCGGCTCGTCTATCGCGATCACGACGAGGTCCTGCGCATGCCGGTAACGGGCGGGACGCCGCAGTCGCTCGGCGCGCTCGCATCCGCGTCGGTGCTCGACAACGAGAAGGGCTTCGCCGATGGCGACACATCGCCCGACGGCACGGTCATGCTCGTCCGCACGTTCGACCCGCTGCAGTGGCACATCGTCGCGAGCGATCGCGTCACGCCGTGGTCCGACAGCTCCGGCGCGATCGTCGAGGACCGGCAGGGACTGCGGCTTCAGTTCTATGTCGCGGTCATCTGGATCGGGCCACATGCCGTTCTGCTCCGATCGTCGACGGGTGACCTGTCGTCGTTCGACACCGTCAGCCTCGTGTCATCGCCGCTTCGGGCACAGATCGGCGCGAACGATCTCGCTCTGGCGTACGACCGCGGTCGCTTGCTCGTCGCGCGCGATCGGCGTGCCATCGTCATCGAGTTGGCCACCGGACGGCAGGGCGACGCAGGCATCGACCTCGGCCAGGACATCGCCGGCTCGAAGGCGTCGCCATTACCGGGCGGCGGGTTCGTGCTGTCGACCGTCTCCGCCACCTACCGCATCGACTGACGGGCACGCGCGGCGGTCGGTACCCTGTTCGGAGCATGGCCAAGAGGCGCTTCACGATCAGCGCGACGCTCCCGGCGTATGCACCGCCGCGCAACGAATGGCGCCGCCGCGTCCACGCCGCGGTCCTCGAGGCGCAGACCTTTCGCGGCGTTGGCTATGGCGAGAGCGATCAGCTCGAGCTGCGCATCTCGCTGTTCCTCGGCCAGCGCGACCTCGACATCCACGAGATCGACGAGCGGCTCAAGGACATCGTCGACGCGCTCGAGGGCCGCATCGCCGGCCGCCGAAGCCGTCGGCGCATCGCGCCGATCGTGACGCGCGGGCAGATCCGGCGCGTGATCCTGGAAAAGGACACGCGCACGTTGCGCGGACGGCCGCTCGGACTGCTCACCATCGCGCGCTACCGGCGGCGGGCGTGATCCGCACGCCGACGCGCACGAAGCTCGGAAGCGGCGCGCTGGTGTGGGCCGGATTCGATGGTCAGCACGCGCCCGGCGAGCTGATCGACGCCATCCGCGATGGGCGCGTGGGCGGCGTGATCCTCTTCGCGGCGCGCGGCAACACGCGGTCGAAGGCGCAGGTGCGCGCGATGCTCCGCGAGATCCAGAAGGCGGCGCGCGAGGGCGGCCTCCCGCCCGTGCCGGCGTCCGTCGATCAGGAGGGCGGCCAGGTGGTGCGGGTCGCGTATCGCGCCGTGTTCCCGAGCGCGATGGCCATCGGCGCCACGGGCGATCCGCTCTTCGCGGAGCGCGCCGGGCGCGCGGTGGCCGAGGGTCTGCGCGCCGACGGCATCACCGTCAACCACGCGCCGGTCTGTGATGTGAACGTCGAGCCGCGCAATCCGGTCATCGGGACGCGCTCGTTCGGTGACGACCCGCAGCGGGTGGCCGAGTTCGCGGCCGCGTGGGTCCGCGGTTCGGAGGGCGCAGGTGTCGCGACCTCGCCGAAGCATTTCCCCGGTCACGGCGAGACCCCTGTCGACTCGCATCTCAACTTCGTCGACGTGACCGCGGACCGCGAGACGATCGAGAAGCGCGACCTCGTCCCGTTCCGCGCGGCCTTCGCCGCGGGCGCCAGCATGGTCATGACCGCACACGTGCGCTACCACGCGTACGACAAGAACGCGCCGGCCACGCTCTCCCATCCGCTCCTCACCGGCCTGCTGCGCGAAGAGCTCGGCTTCGAAGGCCTCTGCATCACCGATTCGCTCGACATGAGCGGCATCAACGTGGACTCCCCAGATCGCATCATCGGACGCGCGATCGATGCCGGCGTCGACGCGGTGATGGTGACCAGCCACCTCGATCGCCAGCTCGCGGCGTCAGGCTGGATCAGCAGCTCCGCGTCGCCGCAGCGCCTGGCCCAGGCGCTCGAGCGCGCAACGACCTTCCGCATGCGCTTCGGCATCGATGTCCCGGAGGACGACATCGACGACGGCCCGGCCCGCGCGCTGGCCGCAGAGATCGCGACGCGCTCGATCACGCACGTCGGCCCGCCGCTACCGCGGCTCGACGGGAACGTGCGCGTCGTGGCGTTCGAGCCGTCACGTGTGTCACCGGCGGAAGAGCTGTCCGATCCGGTCGGCACGCTCGAGCGCGCGTTGCGGAAGCGCTTCGGCGACCGCATGACGTTCGGCCGTCGCGGTCAACTCCCCGACGGCTCGGGCCCGACCATCGTGTTCACCTTCAACGCGTCCTTCGACGCCGAGCAGGGTCGCGCGCTACCGATGCTCCTCGGAGAGGAGGGCGTGTTGGTGGCGCTCCGCAGCCCGTACGACGCATCGCTGGCGCGCGGGCACGCGGCATTGCTTTCTTACTGCGATGTCCCGGTCTCGCTCGACGCCGTCGCCGCTGTGCTGGCGGGCGAGCGGCCCGCGACCGGTCAGCTCCCCGTCCGGATCCCGTGAGCCTCGCCGAGCCCGCGCGCGCGGCCGCGGTCGCGGCGATCGGGTCGCTGTGCACCGCCTGCGTCATCCGCGTCGAGCGCCAGGGCGAGAGCGAGACATTCGCGCTGGGCACGCTCTGTCCCGATCCCGACGCCGGTCCGGACGCGCCGTGCACAAGGGACGCACTGTTCGACTTGGCGTCGCTCACGAAGCTGGCGACGACCGCCCTGGTACTGGCGTTCGTGCGCGAGCGGCTCCTCGATCTGACCATGCCGTTCCGCGAGCTCATCCCGGACTTCCACGGCGGCAAGAAGGACGGCGTCACGCTGCTGCAGGTGCTCACGCACACCGCGGGCCTCAACTGGTGGCTGCCGCTCTGGCGCGACGCCAAGGATGCGGACGAGGCGGTCTGGCGTGCGGCGCAGGAGCCGCTGGCGCAGGACCCGGGCACCTTCAAGTACAGCGACCTCGGCTACATCATGCTCACCCAGGCGCTCGCGCGGATCGCGCAGCGGCCGTACGCCGATCTGGTGCGCCAGCATGTGCTCGGCCCGATCGAGGCGACGACCTGCGACTTCGGGCCGCGTCCGCGGGACGCTACCGTGGCTACCGAGAAGGACGAGACCTGGCGCAAGAAGCGCCTCCGCGGCGAGGTCCACGACGAGAACGCGTTCGCCATGGGCGGCGTCGCCGGTCACGCCGGGCTCTTCGGCACCGCCGACGACGTCGCGCGGATCGCGCGGGTGTACCGCGACGGCGCGGTCATCGGCAACGAGCTCGCGCGCCTGGCCCGGACCGAGCACGTGAAGGAGGGCAACTTCCGCCGCGGCATCGGGCTCGCGCTCCGCGCGCCGAAGGATGCGATGGTCGGCCGCTATTTCAGCCAGGACGCGTACGGGCACACTGGATTCACCGGCACCTCGCTCTGGATCGACCCGGCGATTGACCTGACCGTCGTCATCCTCACCAACCGCGTGTACTTCGGACGCACGAACGACGACGCGATGTACCGCTTCCGCATCGCCGTCCATGAAGCGGTCGCGCGACCCTTCGCAGAGAGCCTCGCCTCGGCGACGCCGAGAGATTGAGCAAGCCATGATCGCGATCGGCCTCATGTCCGGCACGTCCGGCGACGGCGTTGACGCGGCGGCCATCGAGCTCGACGTCCCGGTCGGCGAGAGCGGAGTCCGCGTGCTCGCCACCGCGAGCGCGCCCTATCCCAGGCGGATCCGCGAGGCGGTGCTCGCGCTGGGCGAGGGCGGGGCCGCCGACGCCCGCGAGATCGCGCGCCTGCACGGGCTGCTCGGTGACGAGTACGCGAAGATCGCGACGCGTGTCGCGGCGGGACTGCACGCCCGGCCAGACGTCATCGCGGTGCACGGCCAGACGATCGCGCACCTTCCCGACGAGCACGTGACGCTCCAGGTCGGCGACGCCGCGCGCGTCGCCACCCGGACCGGCGTCCCGACGGTCGCGGACCTCCGCAGCGCGGACGTGGCCGCGGGCGGTCAGGGCGCGCCGCTCGTGCCGTTCGCCGACCTCGTGCTGTTCGGACGGCTCGCGCCTGTTGCGGTGCTCAACCTCGGCGGGATCGCGAACCTCACGGTCATCCAGTCCGCGCGCGCCGCGGAGGTCATCGCGTTCGACACCGGGCCCGCGAACATGGTGATCGACGCACTCTCGGCGAAGATCGGCGCGACGCACGACATCGACGGTCACGGTGCGGCCCGCGGCAACATCGATCGCGAAGCGCTCGACGACCTCATGCGCGACCCGTACTTCGCGCGCCGCGCTCCGAAGAGCACCGGCCGGGAGGTCTTCGGCGCCGCGTTCGCGGAGCGGCTGCACGATCTGGTCGCCCGGCACGGCCACTCGCACGATGACGCGCTCGCGACCGCCACCGCCCTCACCGCGCGATCGATCGGCGAGGCGCTCAAGCGCGAGTCCGCGGCGCGGGTCGCGCGGGTGCTGGTCGGCGGCGGGGGCGCGCGCAACGTGACGCTCGTGCGCATGGTCGCCGACGCCGTCGCCCCGGTCCCGCTCGAGATGACCGACACCTTCGGTGTGCCCTCCGCGTACCGGGAGGCCATCGCCTTCGCGATCCTCGGCGCGTATCGCCTGCGCGGCCTTCCGAACACGCTGCCCTCCGCTACCGGCGCGTCGCGCGCGGTCTCGGGTGGCGCGCTCCATCTACCGTAGTCACGTGCAATGAACAGTCGAGTGAGGAGCGGCTTCGCCGCGACGAGCGAGTCCACCAGCCTTGAGCGTGTCTCCTGGGCGGAGCCCAGAGATTGAGCAAGGGCGCACTGGTCGTCGGCATCGACGCCGGCGGCACGAAGACGCGGGCCTTCGCCGTCGATCGCGCCGGCGAGGTCGTCGGTCGCGGCGCGGGTGGCGGCGCGAACCTGCTCTCCTCATCGGACCCGCAGGGCTCCATCGGCGCCGCGCTGAACGAAGCGCTCGGCGGCCGCTCCGCCGAGGCCATCGTGCTCTCGGCTGCCGGCGCCGATCGCAAGGCGGATCGCGAACGCGGTCGAGATCTGCTCGCGCGGGTCTCGCCGGCGGGCGCGAAGCTCCTGGTGACGCACGACGCGATCGCCGCGCTCTACGCCGGCAACCCGATGGGCTGCGGGATCGTGCTGATCGCGGGCACGGGCTCGATCGCGTACGGCCGCAACGAGGAGGGCGAGGAGGATCGCGCCGGTGGTTGGGGTTACCTCGTCGGGGACGAGGGCTCGGCGGTGTGGTGCGGGCTCGAGGCGCTGCGAGCGATCGCGCATGCCGCCGACGGGCG
>WNFB01000316.1_pt1 | contig 36517 bp, 35 predicted proteins | sample 5400501 | NCBI WGS metagenome assembly WNFB01 (sample SAMN13153341, study PRJNA577476) | soil metagenome | isolation source: 200 cm saprolite under Douglas fir tree site 2 hole 1 | place: USA:California | collected 2015-04-18
AATTCCAAGCCAACCGGTGGCAAGGTACTGCTCCGACACACATCAGGCCGCTTTACTTAGGCGGCAACGTACGGAGGTAGAGCACTGAGTTCGGAGAGACGCGGCGCCTCCGCATCTTTTTTGGAAAGCAGTGGATGCTGCACCGGCCAGCGGATTGCGATCTCCGGGTCGTTCCAGGCGACGGTATGCTCGGTATCGGGGCGATAGAAGTCAGTGCACTTGTACAGGACTTCGGCTGATTCGGACCTCACCAAAAAACCGTGGGCATAGCCTGGCGGAACCCAAAGCTGCTTCCGATTCTCGGAAGACAGCTCGATGCCGCGCCACATCCGGAAGGTCGGCGAGCCACGTCGAATATCGACGACCACGTCGTAAATCATCCCTGCGATCACTTGAACCAGTTTCCCCTGAGCGTTGGGCTCCTGAAAATGCAGTCCACGCAGCGTGTCCTGGAGCGATTTTGAGTAATTGTCCTGGACGAAAACATAGGAAATGCCCGCCTCCGCGTATCGCTTGGCATGGAATACTTCCATGAAGACGCCCCGGTTGTCCGAGATCACTTTCGGCTCGAGAATTAACACGCCGGGGAGGGCTGTCTTAATGACGTTCATCAGGTCACCTCTCCACCGTCGAGAACCTGCATCAGATACTGTCCATAGGCGTTCTGTCGCATCTTAGCTGCCAGCCGCCCCAGCTGCGCAGCGTCGATGTAACCCTTCCGATACGCGATCTCTTCGGGGCAAGCCACCTTTAGCCCTTGTCGTTGCTCGAGGGTCTCAATGAACTGAGAGGCTTGCATCAATGATTCGTGAGTCCCGGTATCCAGCCAGGCATATCCGCGGCCCAGATATTCGACTCGCAACTCTCGGTGCTCCAAGTACCAGTTGTTCACATCCGAGATTTCCAACTCACCTCTCGCTGACGGTTTCAGCTCTTTCGCGATGTCCAAGACTCGATTGTCGTACAGATAGAGGCCGGTCACGGCGTAGCGCGATTGGGGTTGCTTCGGTTTCTCCACGATGCGCAACGGTCTATTTTGGCCGTCCAACTCCAAGACGCCGTACCGCTCCGGGTCTTTCACATAATAGGCAAAGATGGTTGCCCCGGATTTCTGGGCGGCGCCCCGCTCTACCTTCTCCGGGAGGGCGTGGCCATAGAAGATGTTGTCGCCAAGGATCAGTGCCACGCTGTCGGATCCAACGAAATCTCGGCCGATGATAAAGGCTTGGGCCAGGCCCTCCGGCCTGGGCTGCTTTGCATATGCAAATCTCAACCCCCACTGCTGACCGTCCCCGAGCAACTCCTCGAAGCGCGGAGTATCGCTGGGCGTGGAGATGATCAGGATCTCTCGAATCCCACCCAGCATCAGGGTAGTGATTGGGTAATACACCATTGGTTTGTCGTAGATCGGGAGGAGCTGCTTGCTCACCACCCGCGTGAGTGGGTGCAGGCGGGTTCCACTTCCTCCAGCGAGCACGATTCCCTTCATCCTTGTCCCTCGTTGCGTAGACCGGCACTCTTCGAGCCGGCGGATTCTAGCTCACGCATGCCGCCACTCTGCTTGGAACTTGTGAAGAGCGGCCGGTAGTTCAAGTGGCTGGTGAGCCAGTTCCTGTTGAGCCTTGTTCGTCTTCAGCCCGGAATGCGGCGGGCGCGGAGCGATTAGCTTCGCATCGCGCAGTCGGCTGGGAATCAACAATCCTTTGTCAAAACCGAAAATCTCGCAGACGAGCGTGCCGAATTCGACGCGATTGGCCACCGTCGCTCCACTAATGTTCCAAATCCCGGTTAGCTTCCGCTCCGCCAGCTCGACGAGCATCTCAGCGACGTTCACCGCCCAACTTGGAGAAACGAATTGGTCCTCGAATAAGCGGACCTGTTGTTTTTGACCCAGCGCGGTCACCAACCAACTTCCGAAGTTCGGTCGACTGGCCGGGGGCCATCCATAGACGACGGCCGTTCTGGCAATCGCCCACGAAAACGCCAAGGTCTGGACGATTTGCTCGGCGATGTGCTTGGTCGTCGAATAGACACCACGCGGAGTCGGGACCGCGTCCTCCGAGTACGGACCTGCCGCGCCGTCGAAGACGTAATCGGTGGAAACGCAAATGACGTGGGCACGCAATAGCCGGGCATTGCTCGAGATCTGAGCGGCCGATTCCACATTGGAAGCGTAGGCGGCGAGCGGATCTCGTTCGCAGGCATCGACATCGGTCATCGAGGCGCAATGGATCACCACTTCCGGTTGGGCAATGGCGAACAGCTCGCGCACTTCGCGCTCGTTTGACAGCTGGCAGCTGCGATACTCGAACCGCTGGATCGCCTGGAGCGGTCCGCGCCAGGGACCGCGGGAACAGCCGGTCACGTGGTGACCGCGTTGAGCGAGCAATGCAGAGAGCCTGCTTCCAACCAGTCCGTTTGCACCGGTGACAACGACGCGCATTGAATCAGCTCAGCGCTGCCTGGAGGCGCGTTCGGTACTGGGCTTCATAGTACTCACGGTATGCGCCGCTCATCACCCGTTCCCACCAGGTCTGATACTCGACGTACCACTGCACGGTTTCCTCGAGGCCGCGTTCGAACGTGTGGGCCGGAACCCAACCTAGTTCTTTGCGAATCTTACTGGCATTCATCGCGTAGCGGCGGTCGTGCCCGGGCCGGTCCGCGACGAAGCGGATTAACTTTTCCGGCTTACCCAAGAGCTTCAGGATTGCCTTGACGATGTCGATGTTGCATCGCTCAGCCTCGCCGCCGATGTTGTACACCGCGCCTGGACGACCCTTCTCGAGGGCCAGAACCAAAGCCTGGCAATGATCATCTACGTTGAGCCAGTCGCGCACGTTGAGCCCGTCTCCGTAGACCGGCAGCGGCTGGTTTCGCAACGCATTGACGATCATCAACGGGATCAGTTTTTCAGGAAACTGATAACGGCCATAGTTGTTTGAGCAGCGGGTGACCACCACGTCCAGGCCAAAGGTGTGGTGGTAGGCGAGGGCAAACAGATCGGCCGCGGCTTTGGATGCGGAATACGGGCTCGAGGGCACCAGGGGCGAGGACTCGCTGAAGCTGCCGGTAGGGCCCAGCGAGCCATAGACCTCGTCGGTCGACACCATCACAAATCGCTTCACCTTGGCCCGGCAGGCCGCGTCCAGAAGGACCTGGGTTCCGAGCACGTTGGTCTGCGTGAAAATCTCCGGACCGAGGATTGACCGGTCGACGTGACTTTCGGCGGCCAAGTGCATCACCGCGTCAATCGAGTGCTTGTGAATCAGTTGCTCGACGAGTACTCGGTCGGCGATATCCCCGCGGACGAAGAGATGCCGCGGATCCTGCTCGAGATCTGCCAGCGTCTCGAGATTGCCCGCATAGGTGAGCTTGTCGAGATTGACCACCGTCCAATCCGGACGCGTGCGCCGCAGATACTTCACCAAGTTGGACCCAATGAACCCACATCCTCCTGTCACCAACACTCTCATGTGCGCAGATATGGACCGGAGTGGCCAGTCACTCAATCCTTTCGGGGAAGGTACAATGACAAGCGAAGCACCCCCTTGGCAAGGAAGGCAAGAATCCAACCGTGATGGATACCCGTGCCTTGGCGCTGCGAATCCGGCGCCATGCGGTGCAAATGACCCACTTTGGCAAGAGCTCGCATTTGGGGGCGGTGCTCTCGATGGCAGACATGGTGGCCGTCCTCTATGGGACGGTGATGTCGAAACGACCCGATCAGCCGAAGTGGCCTGATCGCGATCGCTTCATTCTCAGCAAGGGACATGCGGGAGCTGGCGTTTACGCAGCCTTGGCGGAAACCGGGTTCTTTTCCGTCGAACGGCTGCGTAGCCACTGCGCGAATGGGAGCGTTTTGTGCGGACACCTTTCGCATCTGGGTGTTCCTGGGGTGGAGTTCTCCACCGGATCGCTTGGGCATGGATTGCCGGTGGCGGTGGGAATGGCATTGGCAGCGAAGAGGGACCGAAAAAATCACCGCGTCTTTGCTCTTCTGAGCGACGGGGAGTGCGACGAGGGTTCCAATTGGGAAGCCATTCTATTCGCGGCTCACCATAATCTTTCCAACCTGGTTGCGATCATCGACTACAACAAAATCCAGAGCCTCGCTCCGGTTGCTGAAACGCTCAGGCTCGAGCCACTGGCCGCAAAGTTCAACTCTTTCGGGTGGAGGGTCGTGGAGGTGGATGGACACAATCACGACCAGCTCGTCTCGGCGTTCTCGGTACAGCCGGAAAAAAGTGATCAACCGACGGCTGTGATCGCCCACACGACCAAGGGTAAAGGGGTTTCATTCATGGAGAACACCGTGCTCTGGCACTACCGCAGCCCCCAAGGTGACGAGTACTTGCGAGCGCTCAAGGAGCTGGAGGGGGAACGGCGTGAGGGATGAATTCGTCCGGACGCTAACCGAAATTGCGAGAAGAGATCCGAAGGTCACCCTGATTACTGGCGATCTCGGCTTCGGGGTATTGGACCAGTTTGCTCACGAGTTTCCGGCGCAATACATAAACGCGGGTGTCGCCGAACAAAACATGACGGGACTGGCGGTCGGCCTGGCTCTCGAGGGCAAGACCGTGTTCACGTATTCAATCGCCAATTTCCCAACCTTGCGCTGCTTGGAACAAATCCGAAACGACGCGTGCTACCACCAAGCGAATGTAAAGATCGTTTCGGTCGGCGGCGGCTTCGCCTACGGCCCCTTGGGAATCAGTCATCACGCCACCGAGGATCTCGCGGTGATGCGGGCTTTGCCACAGATAACGGTGCTTGCGCCGGCGGATCCGATCGAGGTTCGAGGGGCCACCGAAGCACTATATAAGACGCCGGGCACTTGCTACCTGCGACTGGGGCGAGGCGGGGAACCGGTTGTACATACTGCAAAGCCGGACTTTGAAGTGGGCCGCGCGATCCGAGTCATGAGTGGAAGTCAGGTCGCAGTTTTAACGACGGGAGCAATGCTCAAGAATGCTTTCGATGCGTGCAAAGCGTTGCAAGCCAAAGGGAAGCGTCCCGCTCTCTACAGCGTGCACACGATCAAGCCGATCGACTCGGCATTATTGAAAATGCTGGGAAGAGAGTTTGAGGTGATCATCACGGTCGAAGAGCACAGCGTAATCGGTGGGCTCGGTAGCGCGGTCGCTGAAACGTTGTCACAGATTGAGAAACCGCGGGCACAGTTGAAGATCGTTGGCCTGCGAGATGGTTTTTCTTCGATCGTCGGAGATCAAGCCTACTTGCGAGAAGCATATGGACTATCTGCTCCCAAGATCGAAGCGGCAATCTGGGAAAGTTATCGTTCGGCCCGTCAGGGCGTCAGCAGTGGGCTCAGGGTCGTTTAGCCGTTCGATTTCCGGCCATTTGGCGCATGAAATTCATTTTTTGGCATCACGACGTGCATGGTCCGATCGATCTGGAAGACCTCTGGAGGGGAACGCACGGATTTGCTGGGTCCGTGGCGCGCATGCGGATCCTGTTCTGGATTGCAGCGCGTGGTCATCAGGTTTACCTCGTCGGAAATGTCAGGTCGGCAATCTTTCGAGGGGTAGTTGCGGTATCGGGAGAACCGTGGTCGGACCCCAAGTTTGGCCCGGACGCGGATCATCGTCCCGCGATCCTGGTAATGCAGACTGCTCCTACTGAGGAGGGCTGGCAGAGGCTGAAGAGTCATGCCAGGGAATTCACGACCATCCTTTGGCTGGCGGGTCCCGTACCACACGTGAGGTGGATCGAAAGAGCGAAAAGGGGGGAGCTGTCGTCAGTCGTGTGCATTAGCGAGTACCAAAGAGATCTCTACCGAATCTATCGTGGCTTTCAGCGGCTGGAGGTCTGTTACCTGGGAATTGACCTGGACCTGATGGCTGAAGTTGAAGCGAAGCGAGCCGCTGTCCCGGTCGCTTTGTTTTGCTCAATTCCACGGCGCACGAAGGGACTTCATCACGTTCTTCGGGCATGGCCCGTCGTTTGCCGCAGGGTGCCGGACGCGCAGCTTTGGATCTCGGGTTCCGCGAGAATTCATGATCCACGTGTGGAGGTTGGCCGTACTGGTGTTCTCGACCCGAGCCTGGAACGAGAATTCCCGCAGTTTTTTGGCACGCCCCAAGCGTGGCGCAGCTGGGGGATCGAGTTTCTGGGAGCACCTGCAGATCTCCGCGATGTCTATCGAGCGATGAAGCAAGCTTGGGTAGCGGTGGTCAACTGCAATTGGATGGGCTCGCTCGAGATGTTCTGCCGCAGCGCGATCGAGGCGCAGGCGGCAGGACTCCCAGTGGTCGCCGCGGCGGCAGGCTCGCTGCCGGAAGTAGTGCGAAACGGGACGACTGGTATCTTGGTTCGCAGGAAAAGTAGCCGGAAGCTGGCGGACGCGCTCATCCGTTTGTTGAGCGAGCCAACCACCAGGTCGAGGATGGGTAAGGCTGCGGAAAGCTGGAGTCGGGAGTTCGCTGAATACGAACCACTGGTGAATCAATGGGAGGCGTTGGCAATTCGTGCTCAGTTGGGCCAGCCTGCACCCGCGACGTCGCCGAATTGGTCGAAGGATCTTCTCCGAGCGGTGGGTTACGGCTCGATGCGTGCCTGGGCGCGTGAGCGGTTACGTGGAACGCTAATCGAGCGACAAGTCTTCAATTTCATTGGGTCCCGCTAATTAGGTTTGGAAACCCTTGAGCTCTGCTCGACGCGCCCCGCCATGACCTCGAGTTAAGTCAGTTTCTGGTACATCTTTTAACGATAAGCATATGTATTTACTAAGTTTTCTTAGAAAGTTGTCGCGCGACAATTTCTTCGCTTTTTCGAGCGGTCATCCCCCTCCAAATGTCTTTGCGATCTCCTGCATGATCCCGCTGAGAGGCTTGATTGAGTTCGCTACCTCCTCTGCTTGCGCCGCAAGGTCCTGGGGCTGTTCCGCGGATTGTTCGTCCCCGGCGCCCGCTCGGTTCATGGGAGTACTCGCGAGGCTCGGTTCGTCGGCATTCGCCGCATTCGCCAACATCACAGCCTCGGGCGCGATGACGCCCGGGTGCGGCTCGTTCCGAAGAAAGCCTAGCAGCGCGAGGCGGAAGTCCTTTACGTACTGCTCCACTGAATCGCCCGGCCGAACGTTGCGAGCGCGCACGACCACTTCATTGCCCTTCCACGAAAACCGGAATCCACTGTAGTCCGTCGCGAGGTCCGCGGGCTTCTTCTTTGCCGCAGATTTCGTTTTGCTTCGACCGAGAATCTTCTGGACTCGCCGGGCCGTTTCCTTCGCGCTCATCCCGCGCTCGACCACTTCCTTGGCCAATCGGATTCGCCTTTTTCGGTCTTGGAGCCGGTCCAGGGCACGGCAGTGAAACTCCGTCAGCTGTGCCGTCTTGAGCATTTCCTGGATTTCCGCCGGCTCGTCCAAAAGTCTGAGCAAGCGCGATAGCGTCGGTGGGGCCATTGCGTTGCGTTCGGAGACTTGCTCCTGCGTGAGGTGGTACTCGGTCATCAACTTCTGGTAGCCAGTGGCGCGCTCGATCAAATTGAGGCTTCGGCGCTGCTCATTGTCCACCATTCCTCGCAGCGCGGCGTTCTCATCCGTCATCTCTTCGACGACGGCCCAGAGTGTCGTCCAGTGCAGGAGCTTCGCGGCGCGAACCCGGCACTCGCCACAGACCAGCTCGAACCAATCCTCCGAATCCATAGTACCGGAAGGAGGAGCGGCAGGCCGAACCAGCAGCGGAGTATTCTGGCCCACTTCCTTCATCGATGCCGCAAGTTGGGCAATCACCTGGTCCGAAAACATTTGCCGCGGCTGAAAGTGGGCAGGCAAAATGCGATCAATCCGAACTTCTCGCAGAAGGCGTCCCTGATTCATCGGTCCCCTCCCGAGCGCCGACCGTAATCGACTCTGCGCTACTCGGCCAGCATCATCGTCAATAAGCCGGGCGCCTCGCTCACGAGCTTCCGGTTCGGCTGCTCTGTCCGTCGTGATGACGTCGAGGAGCGGCTCGATTGAACGCGCGCTCAGAACCGTTCAGCTTCGCGATCGTTTTGGGCTGGTTAGACGCGGGCTCCAATTTTCGGCTCGTCCTGCTGCCGCGTTCGCTCTCTACCGCCCATTAGTGCAAAGGTCTCGCACAGAATTTTCAAGTCTGCTCGCAAACTCTGTTCCTTCACGTACTTCAACTGCAGGCGCAGCTTCTCGGGGCGAATCAGCTCCAGGTAAGCTTCATCTGCATTGGCATATCCCGAGTTAGCGACGATCTCGCCTTCGTTATGAAACTTGATCGAAGACCAGTCGGTGATTCCAGGACGAACGCTAAGGATTGCCTTTTCTTCCTCGGTGTACATGTCCACGAACTTTTGAACCTCAGGTCGAGGCCCCACCAGACTCATCTCACCCAACAAAACGTTGATGAGCTGGGGAAGCTCATCAATTTTGTATCGTCGAATGAAATGACCCACTCCAGTGATTCGATCATCGCGAATGCTAGTGGTGTCCGGCCCGCCTCGATTCGCGCGCATGCTGCGAAATTTAAAGATGCGAAAAGGTCTTCCTTGGAGCCCGATTCGCTCTCCGCGGTAGAAAACCGGGCCGGGGCTGTCGAACTTGATTGCGATTGCGACTGCCGCCATCGGTATCGCTAGCACTCCCAATCCAGTGGCAGCGACGCCTACATCAAACACTCGTTTCGCGATTCGGTAAATTGCATCTCGCGATGAAGGCATGCGCCGAAGATATCACGGGTACGCATGCTAAGATGTCTTCGCCCGCAATTGCGGAACTCACTTCCCAGAAAGAGAACTCAATTGGCTTACCGCGTTCCTTTTGTTGATCCGAGGGAGCACTACCGTCGCTATGGAGAGGGTATCGACCGGGCAATCCGAGAGTGTTTGACCCAGGGCGACTTGATCATGCGCCGGCAGCTCAAGGCATTTGAGGAGAACTTCGCTCGTTTCATCGGCACCAAGTATGCGGTTGGACTGAACAGCGGTTATCACGCGCTCGCCTTTTCGGTGTTGGCTGCCGGTCTGGGGCCTGGCGACGAGGTCATTACCGTTGCCCACACATTTGCCGCGACCGTTTCGGCAATTGTCCACGCTGGTGCAACTCCGAAACTGATCGACGTAGGTCCGGACTACAACATGGACATGGTTGCTCTGGAGCGCGCGATCACTCCAAGAACGCGCGCGGTCATCCCGGTGCATCTCAACGGTCGCGTTTGCGACATGGAGCGCCTCAACTCGATTGCGAAGAAACACGATCTATTGGTCATCGAGGACGCGGCGCAGGCAGTTGGCGCGACCTATCGCAAACAAAAGGCGGGCTCTTTCGGCCTCACCGGTTGTTTCAGCTTCTACCCCTTCAAGCTCCTCGGCGGTTTTGGAGACGGCGGCGCAGTTACCACCAACGATCCCAAAGTGGCTCGCGCGATCACCTTGATACGGTACAATGGAGAGGATCGCGAAACCGGCGAATTCCATTACCATGGTCAGACCGCACTGCTGGACAACGTGCAGGCTGCGGTATTGGACTTCAAGCTCACGCACGTTCCTCAATGGATCGAGCACCGCCGCGAAATCGCTCGCCATTACCGCAAGGGTCTAGGGAATGTCGCAGAGATTGTGCTTCCTCACTTCGCTGGCGACCAGTGCGAGGATGTCTATCAGAACTATGTGATCCGAACCGCGCGGCGTGACGATCTGAGGGCGTGGCTGAAGGAGAATGGAATCGAAACCCTGGTCAGCTGGCCAACGCCGATGTGGCATCATCCGGGTTTGAAGCTGGGCGACTACCATCTTGCCGAAACCGAGGCGATCTGTCGGGAGGTCATCTCGCTGCCGATGAGCGCTGAGACCACCCACCAACATGTCGAAGAGACGGTTGCTTGCGTTCGGCGCTTTTTCGGACGATGACAGAGTCAGGTACACCATGACCCTCAAGCTCAGCGAACGAGCGGACGTCATCACGCAGTCCGAAATCCGTATCATGTCGGTGGAGTGCGAACGGGTTGGGGGAGTCAATCTCTCCCAGGGCGTTTGCGATACCGAAATACCCCTCCCCGTCCGCCGCGCCGCTCAGGAAGCGATCGAAACCGGCATCAACACCTACACGCGGTTGGAAGGTCTGATCGAGCTACGCACGGCGATCGCCAACAAGCTCGCTCGTTACAACGGTCTCCGGTACGACCCAGAGACCGAGATTATCGTCAGTGCGGGGGCGACGGGTGGCTTTTACTGCGCCTGCCTGGCTCTCCTGAATCCTAGCGATGAAGTGATCCTATTCGAGCCGTACTACGGTTACCATCTGAACACCCTCCTCGCGCTGTCGGCGGTTCCCACTTACGTGACTCTCAAGCCACCCGAGTGGACGTTTCCTGCACGCGATCTGGAAGCAGTCGTGACACCGCGGACACGTGGAATTGTGATCAACACGCCAGCCAATCCTTCGGGAAAAGTCTTCACCCGAACTGAGTTGGAACTGATTGCTGATTTCGCTAACCGTCACGATCTCTTTGTCCTCACCGACGAGATCTACGAGCATTTCCTCTTTGATCGCCGCCAACACGTCAGCCCGGCAGTATTGCCCGGGATGCACGAGAGGACGATCACCGTCTCCGGGGCATCGAAGACTTTCAGCATCACCGGGTGGCGGATTGGGTGGAGCGCCTGTAGCAGGCGATGGACACCGCTCATCGGCGCTCTGAACGATCTCGTCTACGTGTGTGCGCCGGCACCTCTACAATCGGGAGTCGCCGTGGGACTCGAGAAGTTGGGTCCCGATTATTACGAATCGCTGATCCGGGAGTACGCGGTCAAACGAGACAAAATCTGCGGAGCCTTGAGCAAGGCAAAGCTGACGCCATTTGTTCCTCAGGGTGCCTATTACGTACTTGCGGACGTGTCCCGGCTGCCGGGTGGGAACAGCAAAGAACGCGCGATGTACCTGCTGGAGCGAACCGGCGTGGCCAGCGTCCCGGGCTCGGCTTTTTACCACGGCTCCGATGGCGAGGAGCTCGTGCGGTTTTGCTTTGCCAAGAAGGATGAAGATCTCGACCGAGCCTGTCGCCAGCTGGAAAACTTGAAGGTCTAATGGGCGCAGCGCAAGCGGTCGCCGACTACTCGCAGGTCACCGAGCTATCCGGCGCTCGAGGCAGTCGGGCACAGTTTGCCAGGATGTGCCAGCGCTATTACTTCGCCGGCCAATTCTGCGAGGGCAAAGAGGTTCTTGAGATTGCCTGTGGTGCTGGCCAAGGCTTGGGTTACTTGGCGCAGCGGGCTCGACGCGTGGTGGGCATCGACATCGACGATCGGGTGTTGTCGGTTGCCCGTGCCCACTATGGTTCGCGCATCGAAATACGGCAGATGGACGGCCAGGCACTCGCCTTTGCAGATCAAAGTTTCGACGTCGTGGTCCACTTCGAGGCGATTTACTACTTGCCTCGACCGGAACAGTTCGCGTCTGAGGTGCGGCGTGTACTGCGGCGCGGTGGAGTGCTCGTGGTTTGCACCGCGAACAAGGACCTCGCGGACTTCAATCCGAGTCCGTTCTCACATCGGTACTTTGGTCCACCCGAGTTGTTCACTCTGCTGCGCCCGCATGGATTTGTGGTGGACTGCTTCGGAGCCGACGCCGTTGGTCCGCTGACGCTTCGCGGGCAAGCCTTGCGAACGCTGAAGCGTGTCGCGGTTCAGCTCGACCTCATTCCCAAGACCATGAAGGGCAAAGAGCTGCTGAAGCGAATTGTTTTTGGCTCATTGGTGGAGCTGCCAAAAGAGATTCCTGAAGGCCAATCGGTGGAGTTGCCGGAGCCGATTGCCGCTGATCGACCAGACAGAGAGCACCGCGTCCTCTTCGCAGTTGCTCGTCGAATTGGGTAGAGGTGTTTAGACGCGCTGGGTAGGCGTCTCTTTGCGAAAAATGCCCTTGGGAAGAACCCGTTCCAGCACCAGGCAGAGGCCCGCGTACCCAGTGCCAATGCCGTGGATGGCGTGCAGCAGAAAGAATGCGGGAGGAAGCGTGAAGACGTACTCGATCCTTCGCTCGGCTGCAGCGACATGAATGGCAGCCACCAAGGCCGCGCAGCCGTATGCCGCGGCGCCGGAGAGAAGCCCGATCCTTGACCACGAGAACCATGGTGACAGCAGTGCCGTCGCCAGAAGCCATGCCACGAACGCAAACGGGACCAAATGCCTCGGCCGAAACGCCATAACTCCAAACTTCAAGGGAAAGAGGACCCAAAATCCGTTTGAAAAGTAATAGGGGACAATTCTCCGTAGACCGGAGCGCGCCTGGTAACGGCTCTTGATCTGCGGGACCCAGAGAATCTTCCCGCCTCTCTTTCGCAGCCGGATGTTGAACTCCATGTCCTGACTGCGAGCCATGTCTTCCCGGAAGTAGCCGATTCGATCGAAAAGCTCTTTTCGGAAACACCCAAAGGCAACGGTATCGACGTACCGTGGCTCGAGGGATTGGCTGGTTTTGTGGTGCGCATCACCACTTCCGAATGGATGGCCGATCGAACGAGCCAAGGCCCGATCCATCACCGTGTCCTCGGTCGGCTCTACCAGGCAGGTGCCTCCGACGTTGTCCGCTCCCGACCTCTCCAGCCATTCAACACACTGCGCGAGGTAGTCCTTTTCATAGTACGCGTGAGCATCGAGACGTACGATGATCTCGCCACGCGCGGCCCGGATGCCAATGTTCATCGAGCTTGGGACGACGTGCTTGGGATTGTCGAGCACTCGGAGCATCTCAGGATATTTCCGTTGATACTCGGCGAGAATTTCGCGAGTCCCGTCATTACTCATCCCATCAACGACGATAATTTCCATCCCGCCCTTCGGGGCGTCGCTCGAAAGCACCGAATCCACCACGGAGCGGATGTACCGAGCCTCGTTACGACAAGGAATGATGATTGAAACTTTGGGAGGCGCCATCTGTTGGGCCTTGGCCGAAAACGTCAGAGCCTTCCCCCCTTTCTTGCCAACAAAGCCATTCGTCGGCATGCTTCGTTCAATGAGCAAAATGCTTGATCAAAAGCCAGGCCCGGCACTAGAGGGCGGTTTCCGAGCTCACGAGGAACAGCTGGTGGGAAGCCGCCTTCAGGCGGTTTTCGAGAGGTCACCAGATTCTTGGGAAAAGAAGATCGAGAGCTTTCCAAAGTATATCAAACGCCAAAACCTCACGAGACTCTTGGCCCAATATGAGATCTTCAAGCGCGTCCTCCAGGTCAAGGGCTCGGTCGTTGAATGCGGAGTATTTCGTGGAGGAGGTTTGATGGCCTGGGCCCACATCAGCGCCATCCTTGAGCCGGTGAACCTCACCCGACGCATATATGGCTTTGATACCTTTGAGGGTTTTCCAAAGCTATCGCAAAAGGACTCGACCCCTCTCTCGACTCTCAAGGAGGGAGATCTGTACTCGGATTCTCGCGAAGAGCTGTTTGAGCTGATAAAAATCTACGACTCGTATCGGTTCCTCGGCCACATCCCAAAAGTGGAGCTGATCAAAGGAGACGCAACCCACTCGATTCCCGAGTTCTTGAACACGCACCAGCATCTGGTGGTCAGCTTGCTGTTCCTCGACTTTGACCTTTACGAGCCTACACAGGCCGCGATCCGTCAGTTTTTTCCACGCATGCCCAAAGGAGCGGTAATCGCCTTTGATGAGCTGGACAACCCGCTTTGGCCAGGCGAAACCTCTGCCTTGATCGACGAGCTTGGAATCGGACGACTGAAAATGGAACGGTTGGAATTCGATCCATACATCGCGTTTGCGGTGATCGACTAGTACGACCGATCTGAAATACGTGCCGGGGATGTTTGGGGACCTCGAGGCACGCACAGCAAAGATACGCTTTCGCTCCGAGGTCCCAAAAAATTCCCGGATCGAACTTCAGGCGCGATGTACTAGGTAGGCTTTCGGAAAACCATAAAGCTCATGTAGTGCGAGTCGATCAACAGCTGCTGGTACACGCCTTCAGCTACCAATTCATCGCAGACCGCTTTCACCGGCGACGCATTCTTCGTTCCTTCGTAGTAGCCGAAATAGTCATGTAAAATGAAGTAGCCGCCCGGCCGCAAGTTGTGGGGGACGAAGCGGTCAACATCGCCCCGACAACCTTCGTACGAGTGGTCACCGTCGATGAACACCAGGTCTGCCACTACATCTAGTTTGACCGTTCGCGAGTCGCCGTTAAGGTACTCAACATACCGCGAAAGATTGTTCTTCTCGATTAACTCTTCGGCTTCGGGTCGAGGAGCGCTATCGATGGAGTAGAGCTTGCGGATCTTGGGCAAGTGAAGCGTCTGGTAGTCCACCTCGTGAGAACGTTGGAGGTGGTCGGCGGGTTCTTGCCAGCCCCAATCACAAAAGCGCAGTGCGCTCGCGAGCGCAAGGGTGGAAAAACCTTTAAAGCGACCGATTTCAATCGCCTTCTCTCCCCGAATGCTGACCAAGAGAGAAAACAAAGTCATACCGAGACCTAGCTCGGAGCCTTTGTTGCTCAGCTCCGACTTCAATGTCTGTAAAAACTCTCCAAAGTAGGGACCGTGGTTGACTGAAGTCGGGCGAATGCGCGCTACGTCCGCGATGGCCTGAACGCCATTGCCGACTTTTCTGATCACCCTATTGATCAACATTGCTTCTCCTTTTTTTGGATGCAGCGAAGTCAACACTATACTGCCTGTCGGCTCGTCTATTTTGTTTGATCAAGCAATTTCCTAACCGGGACCTCGACAACGTGTGGGATCAGGTATGCCGAACCGCGCGCTTGAGTCGCTGCGTTACATTGAGAACACCACGAGGACCGAAAGCGCCCGCTCGATTCACCGCAACTCAGACCAGTGCTGCCATCAGACTCTTCATGCGGTCTCGATGGGAATAGCCCGAAGTTGTACAACGGTGATGTCCAGCCCGCGCAATCGCACGTCGCTGCTCAGCGTGGGCTAGGTAGTACCGGGTCTTTTCTACGAGCTCTTCAGCGGATGCGTAGAATTCGGCCTCCTTCCCTTCGGCGAAATAGCGCAGATGCTCGTCTGTACGTTCCGTCAGGAGAAAGCCGCCGACCGCCGGAATCTCGAACGTCCTGGAGTTGGAATACCTGTTGTTATTCCACTTGGAGAGAACACCGAGACAAATGTTTGCAGCGGCCAAAGCCTTGACATAATCCACACCGTAGACCGGCTGGATCTGCGCTCGATCTGAAAGAGATCGGGCTCGATGCCAACCGGGACCAAAGACTCGAGCCGCCACGCCAGCCTTCCGCAATATCGAGATGATTTGCTCTGTGTTAGGTTCCCAATGCCCGATGAACACGACGTCCGTCTGGAATTTGGAGCTCTCATCCTCGGTCAACTGAATAGGGCGATGGAGGCTCGGATCGTAACCGAATTCAGTCATTACGATCTTACGCGCGCCCATGCGTTCCAGGTAACTCTTGCTTGGCCAAAAAGTGAGGACGTGTGCGTCGTACAGTGGGACCGTCTTGAAGAAATGCCGGTACCAGTACTTGCGAAAGCCGAACCATTCGGAAGTGTAGTGGACCAGTCGCGTGGTAGCATCTCGCAGCGCGGCCACGGTGCTTGGCCAAAGGTACGCGGCCTGATCGATGTAGACCAAATCTGGAGTCACTTCTCTGGCTAAGCGGCGAATCGCGTTGTTGTAGGCGACAATGTTCGGTCCAATCAGAAGATGCACTTGTGCCTTCCGCAACAAATGGGGACCGCAGTCGATAAAATTCGTCTGGTCTAGTCCGATCACCTTATGACCCAACTGGATCAGAGCCTCGCGCCGTGCCGCGGTCAGGCTCCCGGGCCTGAACGGTCCTGTGTAGAGAATTTTCATCCAGATTTGCGAAGCAGGACAATTGCTTTCGCCGCCCAGTCATCTGGCAGGAGTGGATCGACGAGGTCATTCAGCGCGTTGATTGCGAGATCGGCGCCTGGATTTATCCACTTCCTCACGACCGCTGCGGCGTGTCCGATTCGCCGCGCGATACCCGTCACTTGTGGCTGGTCGAGCGCGCCCCAGACCGACAAGTCTTGTAGCCAGCTCTTGCAGGAGAGCCGACGCACCTCCACCGCAAATCCGGCGTCGGCGAAGAGGCGTTGCCATTCGTTGAGAAAGCGCATTCCATGATGGCCCTTGGAGTCGATGAAAATGGCGTCGTACCACGGCTGTCGCTTCGCCCAGCCGACGAACGATGCGTCCGTGTCGACGTCGAAAAAGTGCAACATTTGACCGTTGGGTTTGAGGACCCTCGCCATTTCAGAAACGGATTGCTCGATCATCTCCGGGCCCAGGTGCTCCAGGAGGAAGCTGGATATAAGGGCGTCCGCGCAGCCGTTGGCGAGGGGCAAGCTGGCGACGGTGGCCTGCACAGCTGAGCCGTAGGTGCTGGCTGCGTAGCGAACCGACGCCGAAGAAAGTTCGATGCCGAGCATGTCATATCGCTCGGCTAGGAAGCGCGACCCTCCGCCGGGTCCGACTTCGATCACCGCTGAGCCTGGGGGCACCGCTTGCGCGATATCGTACAGAAAATGGCTGCGCGCGAGATACAACCCGAGCTTCCCGACCGGGCCATTTGAAAAATTCCGTCCAGTGCTGGTGAAGCCATGGTGGTCATAGAAGGTATTGTTCACTCCAAAATTGATGATGCCCTGCGAGGCAGGATAGCGCGCGTGACAGCTGGTGCAGACCAAGTGCTGGACGCTCTCGGCCATGTCGTCCGGTAATTCGAGTGAAGCGTGACATCGGGGGCAAGCCAAGCGCGATCTCCAGCCCTTGGAAATCGAGAGGTAGCTCAGCCGTCCAGAGCTCATGCCACCTCTCGAATTACCCCAAGGCGGCGCATCTGCGCTTCGGCTTCCGCGAAGTAATCTTGCACTTTGCCTTGTTCCCTGATCCACTCGACATATCGCCGGAGGGTATCCAACAGCGGTGTCTTGGGCACGAATCCGAGGGCCCCAAGCTTCGAGTTGTCGCATCGAAAGTGTCGGATATCGCCGAGGCGATAGGCGCCCGCCATCGTGGGTTGCACCTCACGACCAAATGCCTGAGCCAGAAGCCGAACGAAATCCAAGACACTGGTGCTGACACCAGTCCCAACATTGAAGGCGTGATAATCGGCCTTCGGATTATCAAATACAAAAAGATTGGCCTCGGCCACATCCCCCACGTAGACGTAGTCGCGAAGCTGACGTCCATCCTCGTAAATCACTGGTGGAAGATTGTTAATGATTCGCGTGGAAAAAATAGAACATACTCCGGAATAGGCGTGATAAATCGACTGGCGTGGTCCCTGCGTGATGGCGTAGCGGAGCGCGACGGTTGGAATCTGATAGGTCTTGCCTAGCTCCAGTCCGATCGTCTCTTGAGCCCGTTTGGATTGCGCGTACATCGTGCGAGGGTCCAACTCGTCTTCGTTTGTGGGCACGGGTTGGAGAACCGACGAGCAGTGCTTGCAGCGATGCTCGAAGTTTCTTCGGCGAAGGTTTTCCTCGAGGCGTGGCGCCGGAAGTACCTCGCCATGGTTTGGACACTGGTACTTTCCTTCGCCGTAGACCGCCTGACTTGAGGCAATGACAACTTTTTTTACGGGGAGCGATTTGGCGACAATCAATTCGTAAATCAGCGCCGTCCCGCCACCATTGACATGCCAGAAGCGACTATAGCTTGGCAGGAAGCCCTGATAAGCGGCTTGGTGAAAGACTGCATCGACACCCCTCAGGGCTGGCCCGAGGACGCGAGGGTCTTCGACCGTACCCTGAATGAACTCTGCAGCTGGAGGAACCCAACTCGGTTTCCCGTTGAGGTGGCAAGGCAGCTCCAGGCTGTCGAGAATCCTAACCTCCCAACCTCGCGCTAGGAGCCGATCGACAATGTGGGAGCCGACCAACCCTGCCCCACCCGTGACCAGTGCGCGCAAAGCCTAGGGTCTCCTGGGCTGTCTTTGGAAATCGATGATCGCATCGGCAATGTACTGTACCTGAGTTGACGTCAGCTCCGGGTAGACCGGAATGCTGAGAATCTCCTTGGCAGCTTTTTCGGTTTGAGGAAGGCTCCCGGATCGCCGTGAATAGGGCCGGCATGCTCCTTGGAGGTGACATGGGATCGGATAATGGATCCCGGTTTGGATCCCCCGCTCATTGAGGTGTGCGGCCAGCTCGTCACGGTGCGCCGAGCGAACCACGTAGAGATGATAAACGTGGCGGGCGTAGGATTCCTCAATCGGTAGTCCGATTCCGCTGTTGCGAAGTCGCGAGCTCAGCTGGGAGGCATGGTCTCGACGCCCTTCGGTCCGCTTCTCGTTGTGGCGGAGTTGTATCCGTAGAATTGCTGCTTCCAATTCGCCGAGGCGAGCGTTCAGCCCAAAACTGGGGTGGGTATACTTGTCGGTGCGACCATGATCTCTCAGACGCCGAATCTTCTCTGCCAGATCATCATTGTTGGTGGTGACCGCACCGGCATCGGCATAAGCCTTCATGTTTTTGGTGTACACAAAGCTGAAACAACCGATATCACCGATGCTGCCGAGTTTTTTTCCTCGGTACTCACCGCCAACTGCCTGGCACACATCCTCGATCACCCAAAGCCTGTGCCGCTGGGCAAATTCGACAATGCGGTCCATGTCGGCAGCGTGACCATAAAGATGGACCGGTACCACAGCCCGGGTGCGCTCCGTCACCAGTGCCCCTAGCAGATCTGGGTTGAGCGTGTAGTTATGCGGGTTGATGTCAATGAATACTGGACGCGCGCCGAGAAACGCAAGGGGCGCGACGGTTGCAACGAACGTATGCGAGGGAACGATCACCTCGTCATCCGGTTTGATTCCCAATGCCATGAAGGCAAGAAGCAAAGCATCGGTTCCGGAGCTTAGACCGATGGCGTGCCTCACCCCAATGCTGTTGGCGAACTCTTCCTCAAATGCTCGGCAGTTGGGCCCCATGTAAAGCTGCATGCCGTCTAAGACTTCCTCCAAAGCTCGCAAGATTTCTGACTTGATAGGGGCGTATTCCGCTTTCAAATCGAGAAGAGGAATTTTCATTTATCCATACCTCTTTGTTGGGCTGAGAGCCGAGCCGGACCCTGGGACGGTTGCGACGGGAATCGGCTGCCCACCAGCGGACATCGAAGCATTGATCGCCTCAATCGTTTCCGTCACTTGAAGGACATGCGCTTTTATCTCAGGCGGCTGGCGCCGTTGAACGACGCACTCCAAGAAAGTCCTCAGCTCCCGTCGAAGTGGCTCCTCGCTGGGCTCGGGCGAAGGCACACGGATACCGCGATCAAACAGCTCCAACCCGATATTCCCGTGCTGGTCTATCCCACCGCGGGGGCGATAACCCCGATCGAACAGTCGCCATTTGTCTTCGCGCTGCTCATCGTAGTCCAACATTGCCTCGCTGCCGACGAGAAGCAGCGAGCGTTCTTTTTCGGGTGCGTACCAACTAGAGTAGAGGCTGACCAGAAGGTTGTTAGGGTACTCAAGCACCGCGAAGCAAACGTCTTCCTTTGCGGCCCGAAGGTAGGCGCCGCCTCGGGCGGTCACGCACAGAGGCGCTCCCACCAAGAGAGCATTGAGTACGTAAACGTCGTGAATCAGATAGTCCCACGTGGCGTTAATATCTTCGCGGGCTCGCGGGCCGAGGCTGGCCCGCCGGGCGATCCCATATCGCAGATCTCCAAGCGCTTGCTCTCCGAGCAATGCTTGGAGAGTCAGGAAATACGAGGAGTGGAGAAAAATATGGCCTGGATAGACAACCAGCGAGCGTTCATGAGCCGTCTGGAAGAGTCTTCGTGCCTCGGTTGAAGAGGTAGCGAACGGCTTTTCGATGAAGGCATTTTTGCCAGCACGGAGAACCTGGTCCCCAATTTCAAAATGGGTCCGTGCGGGCGTACAGATGAACACGGATTCAATGCACGGGTTATCGAGTGCTTCGCTTAGCAACGACGCGGTGCGAATACCGGGAAACTGGGCTTCTGCGGCCGAGCGGCGATGCGACGCCGACTCAACAACCAGGACGTCCTCCACTTTGGAAAGAGCAACCAATGCCCGTACCAGGTTGGGAGCCCAGTATCCGAAACCAAGCACAGCGGTCTTCACGAATCTTCCTGTGGCGATGTGAAATCAGCCAGTCCACCTGCGGGAACGATCACAAATGTCTTGGCCTAAGAGCAAACAAACGATAGCTGAAGCGGCTATCAATCTGCAGCAAGCAAATGTCTTGGTGCTCGCCGAACCCACTCCACTTGAAAAGGCACTCCCGTTTGTGGGTCAGAGTCAGTCCATGTCGCATCACTTCGACTCGACGAGCCGTTGTTCCGGACCTAACGACCGATAACGCCGGCCACACGCACACGTTAGTTCGGCGGACAGGCCCTCGCCGCAAGTGCACACCCATCTGATCCTTCTCGCCGGATTTCCCACCACCAAGGCGTGCGATGGGACGTTTCGAATTACCACGGCGCCCGCGCCGACGAATGCCTGCTCGCCAATCGTGACACCGCAGACGATTGTCGCGTTAGCGCCGATCGAGGCGCCCTTCTTGACCCGGGTCAGAAGGAACTTCTCCGGTGCCTTCTTGAACGCAACTCGAGGATTCAAGTCATTGGTGAAAATCATGTTGGGTCCCAAGAATACCTCATCTTCGATCGTCACCTGGTCCCAGATCTGGACCGCATTCTTGATCGTCACGCGATTGCCGATCACCGCACCGGTCTCGATGAAGGCGTGATCGCAGATGTTGCAATCCGACCCCACCTGCGCTCCCTTCATCAAGTGGGCGAACGCCCAGATCCTCGTTCCTGGACCGACCAGCGCTGTTTCGCAGAGCGCTTTCGGGTGGACGAAGACGGTTGGATCGAGCGCGATCGCTAGCGTCTGTGCGTCTACTTTCATTGTTTGCGCTCCGCCTGAACGGTTGGATCCAATTTCGGGTTTTCGAGGAGGAGCCGAGATCTCTCCGACTTCTGCCGAGATTCAAACTCCAAAATCCGTGCGTCTATCCTTTTCTGAATATCATTGGGAAGTCCGGCCACCTCTTGGAGGGCAGCAATTGCCTGCGCGTATCGCCCCGAATCGGCTAGCATGTTCGCAAGCTCAAGGCGAAGGTTTGGGTCCTCTGGATCTGTCTCACGCGCGGCTTCCATCTGCTCGATCGCCTCGATCGTTCGGCCCTCTGCCTGCAGGGTGGCTGCGATCGATTTGTGCAGTTGCGATGATTCTGTGCTGTTGCGTGGCCGCGCGCTTAAAAGCGCCTTGCGTGCTTGTGCGAACTTCCGCTGGGCGACCAACAGCTCCGAAAGCTTGAGTAAGAGGTCTGCATTACCCGGCTGTCTGAAAGTGCCCGCAGTCAACTCTTCTCGCGCAGCTTCCGGCTGCCCTAGCTTCAAGAAGGCCTGGGCGGCCACAATGTAACTGGAAGCCCACTGCGGGTCGCGCTCCTGTAGCTTCCGGCTCCAAGTCAAAGCAAGCTCCGGCTCGTTCAGTCCCAGACTCACGTCTCCTAAACGAACCAGCGCAATGACATCGCCGAATTCGTTCCAGGCACGCTCAAAGATCTCCTTGGCTTCCGAGAAGCGCTGACCGTCGGCGAGCAGTGACCCCAAGGCGACCAGCCCATCAGCAGAGTCCGGCGCCACTTGAAGAATGTCCTCGAGATTCGGGTAGCGGCGGAATGCCTCGGCGAGAGCGTCTCTTCGTCCAAAGAGGAATGCCAAGCGGTACTCACGCTTGGCTGAGGTATCTCTTCTCGCAGCGGCTAGACACCCGGCGGCGAAGAAGTGAGCATTAGGCGAGGATGGGTTGAGCGCCATCGCCCTGAACAGCCATGGCAATCCCTCGCTGCATCGACCACTGCGGACCAGCTGCAACCCGGTTGCTTCCTGTGGAAAATAGTCAGTGGGGTGCCAGCCGGCCGCCGTTTGGGCAAGCACTCGAGCTTCCTCCGGAGACCGTGCGCTCGCGACCCGCACTCCGTCCAGTTCTGCAGAATGAAGGTGTTGAACTGAAATTCCGGCCACGGCGAGTGCTCCCGCAACGATTCCGAACACTCGGAAGGCTTTGGCCGGGAAAAAGAGTCTCCGACCGGGCTCGGCAAGTAGCGCGAGCGAAACTGCGAAGGGCACAGCCACGCCAAGGATCTCCAAAGAAAAGTCGACTAGGTTATGAACAGCGAGTGCTGCAGTCCCCGCAACGATCCCAACCTTCGACGGCGAGAGTGGTCGCGCAACCGCCTTAAACCAGGTCCAGGCGAAGGCTCCGATTAGAAGGAGGCCGCCGGGGATGCCCAAGTCGACAAAGGCCTGGAGCCACTCGTTCTCAGCATGAGTCCAGGTGAATGGGTCGGCGTCGACTTTAAATGCGGGGTATGTAGTGGCGAAGGCACCTCGCCCAATGCCTGCGAGTGGAAATCTTCGTATCAACCCAGCGAAAACGGGCCAAGCTGCGATCTTGTCAATCGTACTCAAGTGACCAAACGATATTGTTTTCATCTCTTGGATCACGCGCTCATGACCAAGAAACGACGCAATGGCCACTGCACCCAAGATAGGAGTGAAGGCTCCAAGCAGGGTCCTCCAGCCGTCAGGCTCACGACGCCCGCTAAAAACGTAAAGCAATATAAAAATGCACAACCCCGCGAAGAAGGCCCCGATGCCTCCCCGGGACAGAGAAAGGAACACGCCGCTAGCGCTGACGGCGAAGCAAATCATCCAGGCTACCCGTCGAGTTCCCCTATTCTGCAGTCCAAGGCCCAGTGCTGGCCAAGTCGCCAGGTTAAGAAAACCTGCCAAGTGATTCGGATTAACAAAGGGAAGTTTTGCCTCGAGTCCAGTTCCGGCGTTTGCCAATGCATCGCAAAGGCCGAGAAGAGCAACAAGCAGACCCGCGATGGCGAGTCCTGAAACAATTCGGGCACGGACTCGCCGGGAATCTGCAATCAACGGAACCGTGAGAATTACGCAAGTACACGCAAGGGCCTTGCCGAGCTCGCGGGTTGTTGCCGCGAGATCGAGCGATAGGGGCCTCGCAGCTGGGTAAAGACCGAACGGCTTCAATCCGCCCTCCAGCATTTCGGCAGTAGATGGAGACAGAATGCGCAGGAGAAAAGGGGGAAGCGGAATCAGCTGCAGGGCGATGATCGCACTTACTCCTATTGAGGTCGCCGACAGCAGTGGAAGATGTCCCCGCTGATCAACAGCGAAAAGGAGAGCGGACGCGGCTAGAATCGCGGCCGTCAGCTCCACGCGCCAATCCACACAGCCGCCTGCGAGTGGACAGCCCAGGACGAGCACAAGAATTAGCGCCGAGCCGCCGTTTTTGGAAAATGGTAGATATGTGGCCTTACCCAAAGCTTCCTGCCGGACTTAGCGTGGGACGTTGTGGAGCGGCTCACCCCTAACGATTCGACTGGTAGTCGCCGTTGACGCAAGTGTTCCGTGTTTCCAAAGTCTGGGCGCGAGCCTTGGGCGAAGTTTCCAGTGAGCAAAGAATAGATACGTGCCCACGATGACGTGACAGAGGACGAGGGTGTTATAGGCAAAGAAATATCCACCGACTATCAAGACATGCGGATAGAACGCAGTCAAAATCGGAGCGAAAAGCATCTTGCCTCTTGAAATTTGACGGTATGCCCATCCTGCAAGCAGACCTGCAATCAAGAAGGAAATAAAAGAGCCGGCCAGTCCGAAATCATCAATCGGAGGTCGAAAGAGCGTGTAGACGTTGCTTTGCACACCGGGATCGACCTGAAAGTCCTCAAAGGGAGTGCGCTCGTGAACCCCCAAGAGTTGCAGGGGGCCGCCGAAAATCAGCAGTCCATTTCTTGGTGTGGGCGGGTGATCCAACGCGTGGCGGAGGTAGTGCGAGAAGACGTACGGGTGGGCGAAGACTGAGTTTTTGAAGTTCCCCCACTCTCTTTCGGGATCGCTGTCTTGAAGCACTTCGCCGTACCCCATGACCCTGTCACGAAGTGAGGAGGGGTAGTCAACTCTCTTCATTATGCCAATCGCCATGCCCACCGCGCTCGTTCCGATCAGGACGGCCGCCGCAAGAGCGAAGGTCTTAAGCCCAATCAGCGGTGCGCGGCCCTCCAGAGAGTAGGCCCGGGCGATCGAGAAGCCCGCATAGCAGTGGAAGAGGCCCGCGAGCATAGGACTGCGTCCCAAGTAGGCAACGGAATAGATCAGAGTTGGCGCTAAGGAGATAAATGCAAGGATCTTCCTCCGTCGACGTGGGGGCTCGGAGCCTAGGAGCATGCCGCCGAAGATAGGTCCTGCGTAGAGTGCGCTAAGGAGTGGTTGGAACCATTTAGGTGGCTCGTCGAAGATGTCTGGGGCAACGCTCTCTCGAAAGGCGATATAGCAAAGTCCCAGGACACTACAGGTGACAATAAGCAGCTCAATATAAGGCAGCTGTATCGGTTTTGCTTGGCGCACCGGGCCTTGTCCCTTTCGCACAGCAGAGCCCTTGGCAATGAGACTTCCCACAAAAAAGATAAGAATTGTCGCATCAATCCACCACAGCGCCGGCGCCCAGATCGGATATCTTTCGGCTTCCACCAGAGAAAGCAGAAGCAGCGCTGTCCAAAAGAGTGGGAAAAACGCCCCCGGCGTGAGCCAACTTCCAAGGGTCACCCGAGCCGCACAAGCAAGAATGCCCAAGCAGACGATTGGAATTACTACTTCGACGGATAGCATGGGCGACTTTTCAGAAGCGAGCTCAACCAGCGAGTGTCACTCTATAGGACGCTGAGGACAAGAATTATCATCCAGGCAGTTCACCTCAACCTGAAGATCCGCGGGACCGAATACTTTTCATCCAGTTACGTGTGGTGTCACCAATCAGGTTATTGGTTCGCGCTTTCCCAAGAGCAAAGTGTAGGGTCGGGTACGCCGAAACGGCACTTAGAAAGACAAATACCGCGATTGCCCACCAACCATCGAACACGATTTTTACCAAGAGAAGCATTGCTGCCCCTGGAGCGAGCGCGATCAGAGCCTCACCGATTTCACCATAAATCTGCGTAATGCGGAGCGAGAGGAATCTTGAAAGAAGGAGTGGAAATACGAAAGCTCCACAGGCGATGTCGGCGACCAGGCTTCCGAGTGCGGCACCGGCCAGACCCATCCTTCTGGACAAGATAGCTGCCAGCGCGAGGGCAACCAGGGCGTTGGCGAGAGACCAGGCTGCGACCGCTCGGTGACGATTGGCGGCGAGGAGGCTCCATACCGAGGTCGTCCATCCAGCCGACAAGATTGCTTGGGTCACGAGCACAGCCAGTAGCACTGGTTGCAGTGATAGATGCCGACCGGTCCAAAGGGGGTAAACGACAGGGCCCGCGATCCAGAGCGCGAGTGCCGAGATGCCGCTGGCGACTATTACGAATCGAATTGAGCTGAGCGCCCAGCGGCGAAGCTGTTCCAACTCATTGCGTGCCCAGAAGGCACTAAACTCGGGCAGCATTGGGCCTTGCACCAGCGAACCGACAAATCCCGAAATGTTCGCCAGCGTTCGATGGGTGGTATAGATCGCCACCGCCTCGGGCGTCAGTGCCCCAGCAACAATCAGTACGATCCCTTGCTGATTGATGGCTTGCGCCACGGAAATAGTCCAGAAGTGCCATGATCCGCCGCCCAACCGTGAGCATCCTTTCCGTGCTGCCGCAAGGCTAAGTTGAATTCCGCGACTCTGCGGAATTGCCCGCCGAATGTCCCAGCCAATAAAGCCGGTGAGAGCGGCGCCAACCCCGCACAGCGCCAACGCATAAATCGGTGGAGTTGCTGAGAGCAGCAATAACCCAGCCGAGACAGCGAACCCGCCAAGTCGGAAAACGTTTCCTATCATCGCTCCGCGGGTGAACATTCCTACCGCGCGATAGGCCGTCGCATAAATCCCGCCAGGGATCGTCAGAAGCACGTACATCGGTGCCTGCAGCCCGATCACTGAGGCCTCCCAAACTTGTAGCGGCCGATTCAGGATCGGCAACGGAACACGAATGGCAAGCAAGAGCGATAGAAGGATGACCAGAGAAACGCCGATGCCCAACGCCAAAAAGAGCGACAGCGCTTCCGAAAGGTCGCGCCTGAACTCTGCCCAGTTCGCTTGGGCAGCGTGCATTGCGAGACGATTCCCTACGTAGCTCTGACCCCCTAAGTCGAGCAGCCCCAAGTATGACGTCAGAGCGGTTAGGGAGCACCACAGACCATACGTGTGCGGTCCCCAGGCGTGCAGAAATACTGGCAACAGACCAAACGCCTGGAGCGCCGCAATTGCTTGCGCAAGAGCGGACGAGCCAACGCCCAAGCTGATCCGCTTCAATCTATGCGACATGCGTCCCACTCCCGGCGACGGGGTTCGACCGTGAATGGGTCCGGAGTGCAATGTACTGAGCGGCCTCGTACAGATCGCTCACTACGACTGATGAATCTTGTGCGACTAATACATCTCGTTTTCCAATGAGAATGGCGCTACATCCAACTGCCTTGCCAGCCTCTAAATCGGAGTGCCGGTCGCCAACTATGAACGAACGACAAAGATCGAGCGCATGTTCTTTCGCGGCTTGCACCAGAAGTCCTGGCTTTGGTTTGCGGCATCCGCAGCGATCCTCCGGTGTATGGGGGCACATGTAAACGTCGGTAATGCGTCCGCCTTGCCGATGAATTCCATCGATCATCTGCCGGTTAATCTCCCTTGCCGTCTCTAAGCTCACAATCCCTCGGCCGACCGCGGATTGATTGGTCACGACGATGATTTCTAACTCGAGAGCGGCCAGTGCCCTGAGGGCGGCGGTGGCTCGGGGAAGGAAACTGAACTCCCGTGGGGTTTTTATATAGTCGGGTCGATCAGCGTTGATCGTACCGTCCCGATCCAAGAAGACCGCTCGACCGCAGCCCGCACGAGGTCCTGCCGTCATTGAGTGGCCAACCGGTGCCTGAGCGCGGCGATCGTCAGATGGAAGAGAATCGAGTGAACGCCCTCCACCAAACCCATCTCAAAAGACGGGACTTGGACATTGATCGCTGCCATTGGCTTGAGCTTTCCACCGTCGTAACCCGTGATCGCGATGGTGCTCATCCCGCGACCGTTCGCATACTCCACTGCACGCAGGACGTTTGCGCTGTTTCCGGAGCCGCTAATTGCCAGTAGCACGTCGCCCTCCCGGGCCAGGGAACGCAGCTGGTACTCGAATACCGACTCATAGCCGTGATCATTGGCAATTGCTGTGATCCAAGAGAGATTGTCGGTTAAGGCGATTGCATGGAAGCGTCTGACCGCGTCTGGATTCGGTAAGGTTCCCTTGTTGAGATCCTGCGCCAGATGCGAGGCGTTTGATGCGCTTCCACCATTTCCAATGATAAAAACGGTGCGATCATGGACGAATGCTTCGTACAAAGCACGGATGAAAGCGTCCATTTGCGGCCGCACCACGTCCAATAGCCGCTTGGCTTCCACCACATACCCGTTCGTATCAAACGACCCGCGGGTCACTTCCATGAAGGCCTTCGATAATTGAAGATGACCTTGCTTCCATCGGGTTCCAACGTGATTGGCATCCGACGGTAGTTCTTCATCGCCTCAAGCAGACTTTGATGGTGGCGGGACGAGCAATAAATCAGCACGAATCCCCCACCACCTGCCCCACACACCTTGGCGCCGAGAGCACCTCCCTTTTTCGCTCGTTGCACCATTTCGTTCAGCCGATCATTCGTGATCTGGGGCGCCAATGTTCGCTTCAGGCTCCAGCTCTCTTCCAAGATGTGACCAATGGCGTCGAAGTCTCCGGATCGGAGCGCTCTTCGGGCGACTTGCGCCAGCGCCTTCAAGCGATCAAGTTGTTCCAGGTTCTCCGGAGTGCGCCGGCTCTGCTGGGCGAGGATTTCGTCCGCAGAGCGCGTTTGATCGCTGTAAAACAGAAATAGGTTTGACGAGAAGCTTCGCATTTGTTCGTCCGTGATACCAATCCGCTCGGCATGCACTGATCCGTCTGCTTCAAAGTCGAACGCAGTAATTCCTCCGAAAGCTGCGATGTACTGGTCCTGCTTGCCAATCGGCTTATTGCATCGCCCGATCTCGACCTCACATGCCTCTCGTGCCAAGCGATCCGGACCGACCTGCTCACCCCGATATTGATAAAAGGCGTTCAGCAGACCCACTGTAAAACTGCTGGAGGAACCCAGTCCGGAACCCTCGGAAGGAATATCGGAGAGCATCGTGACTTCGATCCCATGAAAAATGCCGGCCAGCTTCATCGTTTCGCGCACCAGTTCGTGCTGGACCTGCTCGGCGCTATCGACGATTTCTTTCCGAGAGTAGTTAACGTAGATCTTGTCGTCATACCGCGCGCTGACGATGACAAAGGTTGCCTTGTCGATCGCCGCGTTAACGACGCAACCACCGCGCTGTTGGTAGTACTGGTGGAGGTCCGTTCCACCGCCGGCAAAACTGATCCGCAATGGAGTTTGAACAATAATCATAACGATGAACGGTACAGCAGAGGTACCTCGACCTGTGCCCGCTGGTAGCTTTCCGGCGTACCGATGTCGCGCAGATAGCCGGTGACTTCCCACCCGCCGATCTGACCTCTCAGCTTGGGTAAAACGTCGTGGGCAAGGTCGCACGGAACGGTATCGGGAATTTCGTCGAGGAAGGCTGGGGACGCAGCCATCAGTCCGGCAAATGCCAAGTTCGATCGCGGGTCTTTGGGCTTCTCTTCGAAGTCCACCACAACCCCGTGCCTGTCCAGCGTGACAATGCCGCAAGCCGCCGGTGTTGGAGTTCGAAAAAGCGCAATCGTTGCCAACTTTCCACTCTTTCGATGGTGGGCGCGAAGTTGAGACAAGTTGGCATCGGTTAAATTATCGGCGTAGATAACGAGAAATTCTTCACAATTGATGGCCATTTGCCGATTAGCCCGCAGCGTGCCGGCACTTCCGAGAAGAGTAGGCTCGTAGCTGACGGTAATTTCAAAAGGCCGCTGGGTGGTCGCCAAGTAAGCCGCTACCTGCTCATAAAGATGGTGGCCGTTGATGAGAACCTTCGTTACGCCGTGCAGGCCGAGCAAGTCCAGGGTGTAAGAGATGAGTGGCTTTCCGGCGATGGGGACGAGACACTTAGGGACAGAATCGGTTATCGGACGGAGCCGCGCACCCGAGCCAGCGGCCAGGAGGAATGCCAACATGATCAGCTTTCAGGAAACTGCCTCGTCCTTTTGTGTTGAATAGTAGTATCCATACTGTTTGTAGTAATAGTAGCCTTGGTTTCGGCTATCGATATCAAGGTCATTGAGTACGGCTCCGAATATGCGAGCGTTAACACGGAGCAACGCAGCGAGTGCTCGCTTGGCCTGATCCCGCGATGTCTGTCTCGCCTTCATCACCAGCAGGGTGCCATCTACTTGCGTGCTGATCACCGCCGAATCGGCCACAATTCCAACCGGAGGCGAATCCAGAATCACGCGATCATACTTTTGCTCGAGCGTCGCCACCAGCGATTCAAACGTCTTGGTATGAAGGAGCTCAGCGGGATTTGGTGGAATCGGCCCACAGACAATCGCAGACAGACCCGGAATGTCAGTGGACTTAATCGCCTCTTCTAACTTACAAGCCCCGACAATTAACGAGCTCAGGCCGACGTCGTTAGGCAGCTTGAACACTCGATGAATTGCTGGTCGGCGCATATCTGCATCGATTAGCAAAACGCGATTCCCACCATGGGCCATCGCGCTCGCGAGACTGACGGCGGTGGTGGTCTTTCCATCCCTAGGCCGGCTCGATGTAATCAGAATCGATCGCAAAGGTTTGTCGGGAGACATGAACAGGAGGTTGGTGCGAATGGATCGGCAGCACTCGGCCACTGCCGATCTCGGCTCCATGTGAGCGGCCAGTTCGGGGGACTCTCCGTTCTTTGCGCTAGGAATCCTCGGCAGAATTCCCAAGAAGGTGAGCCCCAATCGGTCCTCGATCTCCTCCTGCGAGGAAATGCTGGAGTCTAGCTGCTCCACGATGAAAGCGGTCAGCGCGCCGGAGAGTAGAGCAAGGATCAAGCCTAAGAGGCTGTTCAGACGCAAGTCGGGCCTTAGAGGTTTCTCGGACGGCCGAGCGCGGTCCAGGATCCGTACATTGCTCATTCGATTCAGGCCCGAGAGGCCTGCGTCCTTCAAGCGCTTGAGAACGACGTCATATAATCGTTGGTTGTTATCGAGGCCTCGTTTAAGTCGGATGTACTCCTCCTCATATTGATTGACTTTGAAGGCCTCGCTTTTGGACTCATTGTAGAGAGCCAGCAAGTTCCGTTCCGTTCGCACCGATTCCTTGTATTGGCGGTCGAGCTCAGCAAGGCCAGTTTCTATTTCCTTTTCTAGATTTGTTCGTGCCGCAGTCAGCCTCTCCAGACAGGAGGCGTGCTTGGGATGCTGATCAAGATAACGAGTCCGTATATCAGAGCACTCATTCGTGAGATCATTGAGCCGCAACTTCATTTGCTGAATGACATACTGGTTGCTGAGCTGTGACACAGTGTCTTCGGCGTTCAAACTCTTAGCGTCGCGGAGCTTCCGCAGCGTGTCGCTCCGCGCCTCCAACTGTGCCTTTTGAATGCGTGTTTTGGTGAGCGCATCGTTGAGCGCTACCAAGCGCTGACTCACCATGCTTTGCTTGTCCTCAAACGAAGTTGAGACAATGTCCTTTTGCTTCTTAAAGGCGTACAGCGCTTGGGTAGCCTTATCGAGCTTGCCTTCGAGATCGACGAGTTGATTCTCTAGCCACTCTGAAGCGGTGTTGGTGGTCGACTGCTTTACCGAGAGAGTCTCGGCCATGTAGGCATCCGCGAATGCATTTGCGAGCGCTGCGGCGACGTTCGCATCTTTGTGTTCAACCCGAAGCGCCACGACGCGGGACTCTTTAACGGGTTCAATGTGGAGTACGGACTGTGTGACCGTCACCGGGTCGATTTCGGCCAGCTTTTTCGTCCGGGCGACCGGGCTCTCGATTTGATCTAGCCCGAGAAAGTGCAGGTCGTCTGCCAAGTGTAACTTCTGTACTACTCTCGCAGCGACGGAGCGGCTGCCGATCACCTTATATTGCGTCTCGTAGTATTCACGCGTGTACCAGTAAGAACCTGGCCCTTGATCGACAACATCCTGGACCTGGTTATCCAGGACCTTGGGTGGGGACAAGTCGATCAGTATGGTGCAAGTGGATGAGTAAATCTTTGACTGTCGAAGGGTGTAGAGAGCAACGGCAAGAAGTGTAACGGAAAAGGCGATCAGCATCGACCACCGGCGTCGAATGATGACGCGGCCGATTGCCGTTAGATCGAACGACGGTGCTTCTTCAGGTGTGTCTGGGACGGACGTTTGAGACGAGTCGTTCGATATCAAATAGATGTCCCCACCCGATTGTGTGAGTTCTGAGAGGGCAAGCAATACATCAAATAGTTCTGTGATTCGGGCGGAACGTCGAAGGTTCGCCGGTCCCACCATTCGCCCACCCGGACTACGTGACGGCGACTTAATCCAAGCGCCTCAGAGTACAAAGGAAGAAGATGGAATTACAAGTAGTAGCCGTGTTCTCGGCGAAAAATTCGGGTGCCCGCAGCAGCGTGAGTGATTCCCCAGCAGCGTGAGTCATTCGCGACGTGGAGCTGCAAAGCTACACAGATGGGCATGCACAACTTCGTTGGGTGTGAGCCGTATTGTGGAACGTGATGACGATGTACGAGTACGTAGTTTTCTTCGGGCCGGACAGGCGATGCAGAGCCGGATGCGGTGGTCACCAGGACAGGGTGGCCCGCCTGGCGAACGATTTAAGGCCTGCGAACAGAATCGGGATCTTCCTGATCAGCCCGTCGGGTCGTTCGGCGGCGAGGCGCAAGAGCGCCTCAACTTGCCCAGCCCGCTCGTAGACCGATGTGTACAGGGCCAGGACCTGAGCCGAGCTTAACTGTCGCACTGGCGCAGCGAACCTCGGACCCTTCTGAATTAGCTCGAGAAGCCGCTGAACACGAATCTCCAAGGTGTGGCTGGCCCTAACCTTGGCGTAGCCCGACGCGGCGATTTGTTCTCGAGCGGCCTGATTGTTTAGGTAGTGGTCGACCTTGGCCAGCATCTCGTCAGGGGTAGTGAACGCAACATAGTCGGCCCCCTCGTCAAACAGTTCCTCCTGCCCATTCCGGATCCGCTTCGTTAGTAAGAGCGCGCCAGAGGAGAGTGCCTCAAAAAAACGAAAGTTGAGGTCATCTGCCAAGGGAATGTTCAACACCATCTTCGCGCGAGAGTAGATTCGAGGAATCTCGTCCTGTGTGTAATACCGCTGATCGTTAAGCCGGTACTTCTGCGAAAGTAGTTCAATAGCTCGTCGGCGATCACTGCTGGGTCCCATCAGCTTCCCAATGAAGGCGACGTCAATGTCTCTTGGGACTCTCAGGTCACGAAAGAACTCGGTATCACACGCATAGGGAAGCCAGTAGACGGCCTCTTTTGGATGGTCAACGAAACTTGTTAGGTAGTTCTTTTGGTACAGGAAAACGTGATCAAACAGACGGGCAAGCGTCTGGCGTGGCTTCAGATTGCGGTGACAGTCACAGATCACGCAGGCAGTGGGTATTGGTGACGATTCCAGGTCGCGCGGGATCAGGCCCATCGGCTCGATATACAAATAGAGGTCGACCTTCCCGTGCTCGCGCAACAACTGGGTCAGGCTGACGGTCGGAGGATAACCTCGGACCACTCTGCCCGCGCCATCTACGCGGCTGCTGTCCACCGCCACATTGATCTCAATAGTTTCGTGCCCCATGCGACGAAGCACGTTGCGAAAATGGACGCCTTCTCCGAGCTCGGCCTCGCTTGGGTAGCTCAAAAGGATTCTCATGATATTTCCTACTCAATTGCGCCGGAACCAACGGCGTAGCTAAGTACGATTCTCACAGTATCCGTTGAGCGAGCCGCGAATCAGTTGGCGGGCGAGATGCCGAACTTGCCGTAATCGGTTGAGAGCCGACGCTCCGAGCGGCGCCGGTAAGAGCGCAATCAGGTGAAGAGCCAGGCTACCGGCCATTGTACCCCTGCGCCGAACGAAGTCCTTGATGCCAGGGACCAGCGCTGGTTGACCATGCTCCAAAGCACTGCACATCGCTGACAGTCCGGTGAGATTCGCATCGGTTCTCCAACGTTTCGTAATCCGACGCCGCTCGAAGGGATTCGAGATTGTGTTCAAATAGGGCTCTTTCGCCTCGAGCACACGGTCCGTAAGCTCATGAGCTCTCTGAAAATAGAGGCTATGCGAATCCCGCTCGCGTAGCCAGAGGAGTGGCCGAGGGGTATATGCAACGTCCCCTGCCACGCTCAGCCTCATCCAGAGCTCGACATCCGCACAGCCGCCGTATCGTGGATCGAGAAAATTACCCTTGAGTGCGGAACGCCGTACCATCGAAATTGCGGTGACCGGCGATGCGATCCGTTGAAGAAGGTGACGGGTCAAGAATTCTCTACCATTGGTAAGCTCTGGATAGTCGGAGATGTATCGCGTCGCTTCGCAGGTTCCACTCGGATCGAGAATGACCACTCCACTATGAGCGTAGGTAGCAGAGGGGTGCCGGTCCAGTAGTTGAGCGAGCTCGCTGAGGAACTCGGGATGGTAGCGATCATGATCGTGGCAAACGATTACATACTCACCGCGTGACAATTCGAAGCCGGCATTAACAATCGCGGGGATACCCATGTGCTCGCACCGCACGTACCGCAGTCTTGGATCCAGAAGACCTTCCATCACCTGGCGGGTATTGTCGGTCGAGCCATCGTCCATCACTGTCAAGACGACGTCCGTTAGCGATTGCGACAGCAGCGCTTTGATCACGTCCGGAAGAACGCTCGCGCGCTGGTAGGTAGGGAGAATAATTGACACCTTCGGATTCGAGATCAGGAGGCGGCCTCGTCTGTAGGGGTGTAGTGCGATCCGCGTTGACTGTAATAGGAGTAGCCGTCGGTGCGATTCTGTGGGTCTAGCTCATTCAGTGCGGAGCCGAAAACTCTAGTGTTTACGTTGCGCGGGGTGCTGATTCTCCTAAGTGCACCCACGCGGCTTGTTTTACCTGCCCCCGTGACCACGAATGCTCCATCTACCTGAGCGGCGATGACCGCAGCGTCAGCGAGGACGCCCAGTGGCGGCGTGTCAATGATAATACGTTATACCGTGCCTCAAGCTGGCGAAGAAGAGGGATGAATCCATTAGCGTGCGGCAATACTCTCGAATGGCCGCCGACTACACGGTTCCCATCCAGTCACGGAGCTCGACCAATTGGACTTCAAGAGGCTTGCACGGCCATGTGGGTTTCAGAGTCCTGTCGACGGCGGCACCTGGCGTCCCATCGATAATGCGAATATCGCGCTTGAAAGTTGATGCAAACAAGCGAAGCACTTCCGCTTTGGTATAAACCCGTTCCGTTGCAGCGTGGATCAGCGAGATTGGCTTTCGCTCGCGCACGGTAAGCGCGTTTACCAGCACCTTGCACCATTCCAGCGTGGTAATGCCATTCCAGCGATGGTGGGTATATCCGTTGAGCTGCGAGCCGTCAGGGTGCGACAAGAACCATGCGAGAAGTCCCCAATTGCCGGAAAGCTCCAGACCTATGATCGAGGTTCGAATCACTAGGGTGTTGGGATATTGAAGGACGTACTCTCCCAATACTTTGCTGATGCCGTAGCCATCCGTCGCGTTGGGAAGCGCACTTGCCCGGTACATCCCTTCGGTCCCTGCGAAAACACAATCTGTGCTGGGTTGAACGAGGAGAGTTTGGGGCGGCAAGCGCAAGCGCAGGAGCAGCGGAAAGGCGGCGTTCAGAGATAGCAAATCCTTAAGGCTGGAGCTCTTTTGCTTGATCAGCCCGATGCAGTTGACGACGACGTCGTGCTCGGATGACTCAAGTTCCGCCCAGAATCCGTGGCTTTCGTGCTCGTCGTAACGGGCATTGATGGTGCTTGTTACAAAGCCCTGCTGCTGGAAAAAACGGAGAACGACGTGCCCTAGCATTCCCCGGTGTCCTAATACCAGCATCCTCCGGAACGCGTTTGGCATGGGGCCCAATTAGCGGATCGACTCAGAATTTGGCGTATTCGCCGCCAACCAACTCCATTTTTTTCAATTCGGCGTCCGCTTGAGCAATCAACTTCTTCACTTCCGCACGGGACACGAGATGATCGATTGAGTTGAACTCCCGAGCTAGGCCGTGAGGTCGTTGCTTACTCCACCATGGATGGACTTTGTAGTAATGACCACAGTCTTCTACCCGCGCCAGTTCCTCTTCCGAAACAAGCACTTCGTTGAGCTTTTCTCCGGGCAGCATCCCAATCACTTCGTAGTTCAAGGGCTGCCCAAATTCCTCGCTGAGAACGCTGGCGATGTCGAGGACGCGAGCTGAAGGCGCTTTTCGAACGAAGATCTCCCCACCCTCGGTGTGGGCTATTGCATAGAGCACGAGATCAATGGCTTCGTTCAAACTCAAAAGAAAGCGGGTCATTCCCTCATCGGTGAGCGTCAGGCGCTGACCTAGGCTCAGCTGGCGTCGAAAGAAAGGTATGACGGAACCCCTGGACCGCAGAACGTTCCCGTAGCGAACGCATGCCAGGCGAGTTCCTTTGTTGCAGCGAGACGAATTAGCGGCCAGCACCAATCGTTCTTGCAGTGCCTTGGTCATCCCCATCACATTCACGGGTTTGACAGCCTTATCCGTACTAAGCCCGACGAACACTTCCACCTGTTGCTCCAGGGCGGCAGCGATCAGGTTTTGCACTCCGACGACGTTGGTTTGCACTGCTTCCATCGGAAAAGACTCACAGGAGGGAACCTGCTTGAGGGCTGCGGCCTGGAACACCACCTGGATTCCTTGCATCGCCTCCGCGACGGTGTGCCGGTCCCGAAGATCTCCAATTACAAACGATAGATTGGGTCGCCCTCGATAAAACACCTTCATGTCATATTGCTTCTTTTCGTCCCGACTCAGAATGCGAACTTCTTTGACGTCGAGCTCTAGCAGCCGGTGGACTATGAAATTGCCAAACGACCCAGTGCCGCCGGTGACTAATACCGCTTTGTCTTTCAGTGACACGTTCTCTGTTCCCCCATTCGGGTCGCTAGGCTTTAATGATTTTTTCCCGTTGCCGCGTGACCTTGCGCGTGGCGTTGCGGGTGTCGAGGACGAGCCGCGCGTGCTGCACCACCGCGCCGTAGTCGATCTCGGAATGATCGGTCAGGATGAGCACTGCGTCGTAGTCCTGAAGTGAAGACATCACAAGCGGGGTCGACGACATCTCGAAGTCAACTCCGTGTTCCTGATCGAGCTTGGGGACGAACGGGTCGTGATAAAAGACGTTGGCTCCGCGTTCCTTGAGCAGCGAAATGACCTTCAGCGCCGGGCTCTCGCGTGGATCATCCACATCCTTCTTGTACGCCGCACCCAGAACGAGGATCTTTGAGCCGTTGATGCTCTTTCGGTGGCGATTGAGCGCCTCCATCGTTCGATGCACCACGTAAGACGGCATCTGAGTA
>WNFB01001847.1_pt1 | contig 36408 bp, 34 predicted proteins | sample 5400501 | NCBI WGS metagenome assembly WNFB01 (sample SAMN13153341, study PRJNA577476) | soil metagenome | isolation source: 200 cm saprolite under Douglas fir tree site 2 hole 1 | place: USA:California | collected 2015-04-18
CTGAGCGCCTGCCCCTGGTCGCCTCCTCCATACGCGTCCATTCGGGCGGCTATGGAGAGTTTTCCAGCAACTGCTCTCGCAATCTTTCCTCGAAGCCATTTGGGGGACTGATGGATCGGTGCGTATTGAAAGATGATCCCGTGCTTTGGGGGTCTAGCTCCAGTCTTTAGCGTTCTGAAAAGTGCCTTTTCTGCTCCGAGCACTTGGAGGGTACTTGATGCCATCTTTGCAACATTCTCGAGCCCTCCGGCCATAGAGAGGAGTTTGGCGGAAAGAACTGCTCCAAGGACAGAGGTCATATTCGGCGCTACTTCTCCCATAATCCTGTCAGTGTATTTCTCGGCCGCCTCTCTCAGACCGTACAATTCAAGCACCGTTCCGCAGACCTCGCGAAGCCATTCCAGGTCCGTGCCTGACATTTCAGCCCCAGAGGATTTCGCCGCCGACTCCGAGATTTGGGTCGCTCTTTCTTGAGGTATGCCCAATTTTGCCAGGGCGTCATATGAGAATGATTGTCTGGCACCGAGACTATGAACCAGTCGAACATACGAGTCGTGTTTTTCCACTAAGCGATCCAATTCGGGGAAGTGGAGTCCATACCACTCTCTGACTCTTCCGGCAAGAAGGTTGAGAATCTTGTCTAGGTCTTCGATGCTCCGGACTGTTTGAATTGCGTATAGGTCTCGTCTTGTTGTGGCTTCTGTTATCGCGGTTTTGGCGAGTTCTAGGGAAACGTCTCGTACGAATTGTTCATACTCGTCTTTCGATTCGATGATCCTAAGACGGACCAGAATTGAGGGTAGCCTGTTTCGAAGCTTTGAAATCGTTGGATCATTGTCGTCCTGAACAACTTCTGTTTTGACGATCGAACGAGCGAGTCTCGCGAGAGGCTCGCTGTCCACGGTAACGAGGTCGAGTTCGAGCTGAGAGAGCCGTTGGCCGAAACTGGAGGATGTTGCAGGCAGTTCGCCGTTGAGGACTTGCTTCAGCTGGGCGGCGGCATCAGTTGCATTGTGGGCAAATAGGACTTTCTCCGAAAGCTTGCCGGTTTTTTCGAGTAGGAAGAGTCCGGCCGGGGAGTCGATGAGGTACGCTTTCAAGAGACTACTCCTGTTTGAGAAACCATTCTGTCGCGACAGTTTGACACTCGCGCGAAGATAATTAGCGAGGCGATAGTCTTCATGGTTAGACCCACTTGGAACCGGACTTATCGGTAGAGTTTGCGGGTATTAAACTCCCCAATCCGACGATTCTCGCGTCTGGGATTCTTGGAGTCTCAGGCGAGATGCTGATCCGTGTGTTCAGGGCTGGGGCTGGTGCTGTCGTTACCAAGTCGTTCAATAGAAAGGGTAGGGAAGGATACCGAAATCCGTCTTTCATCGAGGTTCAAGGCGGGTTTCTCAACGCTCTAGGCATTCCAAACCCTGGAATGGAAGAGATGCGGCAAGAGATTGAAACGGCTTCTAAGAAAGGAGTGCCAGTCATAGCGAGCGTTTTCGGCTTTGACGCTGAGGAATTCGCCGAGTCGGCAATGATGGGAGAGAAGGGAGGCGCTATCGCTGTTGAGCTGAATGTTTCATGCCCGCACGTGAGGGAGGTTGGGGTTGAGATAGGCCAGCGACCAAAGGTCGTAGCGGAGGTTACTCAAGCCGTGAAGAGTCGGGTCCGCGTCCCAGTTTTCGTAAAACTTAGCCCGAACGTAACCGACATTGCCGAAGTGGCCAAGGCTGCTGAGAGCGCAGGCGCCGACGCTGTCACGGCGATTAATACGGTCTTGGGAACTGCTGTTGACGTTGATTCTGGTTTTCCTATCCTAGGAGGGGTCCTCGGTGGACTCTCGGGTCCAGCGATACACCCAATCGCTCTCAGAGCCGTCTATCAATTAAGACAGGCAGTTCGTATTCCCATCATTGGGGTCGGTGGAATTGAGGATTGGAAGGGCGCGGTGCAAATGATGATGGCAGGTGCGTCGGCAGTTCAGATCGGAAGTGCGATCACGGGCAAAGGTCTCGACGTGTTTCGAGAAGTGACCGCAGGGATAGGGAAGTTTCTCGAACAGAAGGGATATGGATCAATTCGCGAGATCGTCTCCACGGCAGCGGCTCACAAATTTGAGGGCTCATGAGACGCGAAGCGCTGACCGTCAAGATGACGAGCTAGAAGCGATACAGCTTCTTCAAGAATCTCTCGATCTTTTTGGTTGAATGCTGATAGCCTAGTGCTGTCGATATCTATCTCTCTGAGAACTCTCTTTAGTCCCTGTATCGGGCTGACGATCTCTGATCGGGTTGAGGGGAAGCCATGAGATACCGCGGGTCCTTGCTGACGTCCGGGACGACGATCGTGGCTCCTTGCTTAGGAGCAGAGCCGCAGATTCCCTGTCCTATCGGTATCCTAACATGCTCCGTCTCTTCATCCCCTGCGTAGGCCTTCAATACCAGATCGTTCCCTCGAATGAGATAGATGCCTTCCCAGTCGAAATGATGTGAACTCTCTTGCAGCATCCTTACGGACAGTTTCGGTGCCTTGGAGAGGGGGCTTGTTGAAAGCGCTCTGCTTAGGTTAGCGAGAACCCTAGAATCATCAGGTGCCTGCCAGTTAGCGAAGAGGACTCGCGCATTCTCAACTATCGACTGATTCTAGGGTTCATATATGATTCTCGACAATCACTCCTGTGTCGGCTTCCTCTTGAACAAGATCCAGTGGCTCGAATGGGGAAAGGAAAGTTTTGACAAGGCACAGTCACTGGGCAAGCCGATTCTACTAGACATAACGGGTTCTTGGTGCCACTGGTGCCACGTTATGGACAGTACGTCCTACTCGGATCCTGCCGTCATCGACTTAGTCAACAAGAACTTCATTCCAGTGAGGGTTGACACTGACAAGAGACCGGATGTCAATCGTCGCTACAATATGGGAGGCTGGCCCACTACCGCTTTCCTCAACAACGAAGGGAGGATTATAACGGGCGGAACGTACATCCCTCCTCAACAACTGAGAGAAGTGCTCCGGTCCGTCCTCGACTTCTATGGTACCAACAAGGGCAAGGTTGGGAGCAAGCTTCAACCAAAACAAATTCCACAAGGAAAGAACGAGGCACTGTCAGACAAGATAACCAAGGATATTGCAACCACTATCGCAGTCAATTTTGACATAGATTATGGAGGATTTGGTTTCGAGCCCAAATTCCCCCACACTGACGCCTTAGAATACGCGCTCCTGCGTTATCGATACTACAAGGAAAAAGAAATGATGACGGTTGTCTCCAAGACCCTTGACAAGATGGGCGGAGGAGGAATCTATGATAAGGTAGAACAGGGATTCTTCAGGTACAGCACTACCCGGGACTGGTCGATTCCCCACTTCGAAAAGATGGCGGAGGATAATGCGAAACTGCTCGCAGTGTACTTGCACGCCTTCCAGCTCACGGGTAAGCAGCTGTACAGGGATACGGCGGAGGGAATCGTGAAGTACGTGAGTACGAGTTTGTCTGACTCAGAGCACGGCGGCTTCTTCGGGAGTCAGGACGCAGACGAGGAATACTACAAGCTCGAGCTTTCTGGACGAAAGACTCGTACAACTCCCGCGATCGATAGGACACTCTATACCAATTATAATGCACAACTCATCTCGTCGTTCCTTCTCTCCAGCATCGTCCTGGATAGGCCGGAGCTTGGCAAGTTTGCTGTCAAGAGTCTAGATCGGCTCCTCATTCTTCCAGAAGATGGAGGATTACCATTTCACTACTGGAAAGAGGATGAGGGTGTGAAGTTGAAGGGACTATTGATTGATTACGGCTCGCTGCTTCAGTCTCTTCTGGACGCTTTTGAATACTCTGGAAAGCGAACATATTTGGAAAAGGCGATCAAAATTGCCGACGACTCGATCGAGAAGCTTAGTGACAAGACCTTAGGAGGTTTCTACGATATTCCACTAGAAGAATCTAATTTGGGTGAGCTTAGGATGCGGGACAAACCAATCGATGAGAACAGCGTCATGGCAAACGGCCTTCTCAGGCTCTCGTGGCTCCTAGAGAGGACTGAGTACGCAACGATCGCGGGAAAGGCGCTAGGCTTGTTCAATGCAGACTATGAAAGATACGGAGTTACTGGAGCGAGTTACGCTTTGGCACTGGATTCCTACATTAACGGTCCAATAGGGATCACAATCATCACATCCGACAAATCAAAACAAACCAGTTCTTTCAGAGAAGGAGCTCTAAAGCTGTATCCTGGCCGACGATACGTAAGGTATCTTGATCCAGCAAAGGACTCGGAGCAGATACAGCATCTGGGGTTTGACGCTGAGAAGGCCCCCGTCGCCTACGTCTGCGCAGGGAAGACTTGCGGCCCTCCAATAAATGATCCGTCAATCATAGAACCCACTCTTGCTTCCTTGCTTGCCCTGTAGTCGTCCACCCGTTGTACCTCATTTCTAGTCGTCCCGGACCGGCCAATTGGAAGCATTCCTTGTGAAGACTCGAGGGAAGAGATTAGGCCGGAGCAAATCCTCGCCCAATCCTGACTTAATCCTGCACAACGGCAAAATCTATCCAGACACTGGGTCTCGGACGCACTTCGAAGCACTGGAAGTTCGATCCGGTAGAGTCACTCATCTCGGATCGAACGATCAAATCCTCGGACTCAAACCGGAGCCCACACAGAGAATCAATCTTCAAGGCCGGACGGTGTTACCCGGGTTTCACGACTCGCACATACATCTCCTGAATTATGGGATGCTTCTTCGCACGCTCGACCTCTCCCGCACGCGATCTATTGAGGAAATCAAAAAGCGAGTAGCGAAGTGGACGGCCACTGAATCGAAAGATGCTTGGGCTTTAGGTAGAGGATGGGATGATGAGAAGATTCGAGAGCGCCGCTATCCCACAAGAGAGGATCTGGATCTCGCATCTTCAAACCCTGTCTTCCTCAAACGAATATGCGGCCACGTGGCGGTTGCAAACTCGGCAGCCCTATATCTCTCCGGGATCGACAATCACACATCGAACCCTGCGGGAGGAGAAATTGTCAGAGATCCACAAGGACGGCCTAACGGGGTCCTAAAAGAGACCGCGATAGAACTCGTCGAGAAGGTAGTCCCTGAGTCGATGGACCAGACAAAGGATGCCCTGGTCCACGCATCGAGGAATCTCGCGAAGCTCGGCTTGACATCTTTACACTGTATCATCGGCAGTTTAGCTGAGCTGAGTGCTTTGCGAGAGTTGAAACAGGAACAGAAGATTCCGCAATCTATCTACGCGATCATACCAGCGAAGCTTGTGGATAGTCTCGCACCCCTAGAACTGTCAAGTGAGATGAGCGGAGACGCTTTTCACGTCGGGGGGGTGAAGTTGTACCTTGACGGATCCCTGGGAGCTCGCACGGCCGCCCTAAACGAGCCTTACCATGATGACGCGACCTCAGGCGGCATGCTCGTCATGAGCCATGAAGAACTAAACGAGGTAGCGTCGAAAGCCAGAAAGTCCGAGTTCCAGCTCTGCATTCATGCAATCGGAGACAAGGCCGTAGACCTCGCAGTCCAAGTTCTCGGCGACACATTTGGGGCAAAAGGTTGCAGACAGCTCCGACACCGTATTGAACACTCATCGATTGTAAGTGAAAAATCGATGAAAGAAATCCGCAGATTAGGAATAATTGTGTCCATACAGCCGAGATTCGTCTATTCGGACCAATGGGCGAACGATCGGCTGGGGCCCGGGCGACTGCCTGAACTCTATCCTTTCGCGTCAATGAACAAGGCGGGAATTATGCTCACTGCCGGGTCTGATTGCCCAGTAGAGGATCCTAATCCGTTCGAGGGGATCTGGTCGGCGGTCGCACGGCCCGGTCTCGACAAAAAGGAGAGACTGACAGTGGGCGAAGCTCTTGTAGCCTATACAAAGAACCCTGCTTACGCGTCTTTCTCCGAAAACTTCAGAGGCACTTTGGGTCCGGGGAATGTCGCGGACATGGTTGTGTTAGACAGAGATCCCTATGAGTCTAGTCTTGAATCCCTGCGAGAGACAAGGGTAGTCAGAACCATAATCGACGGAAGAGTGGTCTCCTAGACTCTTTCTGGAGACTCGGACGGCAGCAACACATCGTGTGGTCTTGCTTCTTCAGCTCCGGAATTGGTAATGCCCGCGAGCTTAGACTTTTCCCAGAGTTCGGGAATTGTTCTGGCCCCAGCATATCCCATGGATGCCTGTAGCCCCGCGACCATCTCTTGCACCACTACACTGAGCTCACCTTTGTATGGGACCCATCCCTCGACTCCTTCAGGCAAGCCTTTCGACGGTTGAGAGTATCTGTCAGACGAAAATCTCTTTGCCATAGCAGACGGGCTTCCCATTCCTCGATATTGCTTGTAGTATCTTCCTCCGATAGTTATCAGAGTTCCTGGAGCTTCCTTTGAGCGGGCGAAAATATTGCCCATCATAACAGCGGAGGCTCCGAGGGACAGTGCAATCGCCGCGTCACCTGGGCCTCTGATGCCTCCGTCGGCGATTATTGGTAGCTTTGATCCGTATGTGCGGAGAGCATCCGCGACCTGTGCCGTGGCGAACACGGTGGGGGACCCGGCTTTGGTCGCCTCCATTGTTGTGCAGATGGAGCCCGATCCGATTCCAACCCTGAACCCTGCCACTCCGTCGAGTTTGGTCAGAATGTCTTCGGCAGCCTGGTAGGTTCCAATGCTACCGACCACAACATCAGTATCGACTTCTTCCAGCATTTTCTTCATCGAATTGAACACATTTGCGTTGTGGAAGTGTGCCACATCTATGACGAGAATATCAGCGACTTCGCTGAGTTTCTTAGCTCGCTTGAGATCAAACGGTGACACCGCGGCCCCGCAGAGGAGTTGGCCATTCTCGTCACGGGCGGCATTGGGGAACCGCCCACGCTGGAGAATGTCCTTTATCGTCATAAGGCCCTTCAATCGGCCTTCCTTGTCTATAAGCGGAAGCTTTTCCACGCGATGCTTGTGAAGAATCTCTTTCGCGCCTTCAATGTTGGTGTCGGCAGGAGCGGTGATCACCTTCTTCGTCATCACGTCGCTCGTGAGAAGACTCGAATCTGCAAACCGAACGTCCCGTCCTGTCAATATGCCGACGAGATGTTCTCCCTGAACGACTGGTAGTCCTGAAATGTTATGTTTCTGCATCAGTTCAGTTGCATACTTCACGGTTGCATCGGGACTAATTGTGATAACTTCCTTAATGACTAGGGACTCTGCCCTCTTCACTTTCTTCGCCATCTCCAGTTCCTCTTCGGCGGTGCAATTTCGATGAATAACCCCTAGTCCGCCCAACCGGGCCAATCCTATGGCCATCTCGCTCTCTGTAACGGTGTCCATCGGACTAGAAACTAACGGAATGTTGATTGAATGCCTCAGAGATACTTGAGTGGACAGTTGGACTTGGCTAGGTTCGACTTCGGTCCATCCTGGGAGGAGAATCAGGTCCCTGAACGTGACCGCGACATCAGAGTCTTTGAACTTCGCCCTGAATCCTTTTTCAGACACCTATTCTCGAATACTCCCGGTGAGTTTCACCTTAGCATGTCCCCTTTCCTTATTATACATGGCGGCGGTTACGAAGGTTCGCGGCCGTTCTAGCGCTACAGAAGACGCCTGTCTCGTTATTTCTTGGCAAGGTCGAAAAGCAGGGGCCATGAATTCCGATTGGAATATATGTACGCTAGACCATATATAATTGGAATATTGGACTCTCGATCTTGATCAAGTCTTGAGCCTGGTCAAGGATTCCGCGCTGGCCCCTTCTGGACGTGTCAAACTCGCGTGGGCCCAGGAAAATATGCCAGTGCTCGCGAGGATTTCCCGACGATTCGGCGCGACTAAGGTCTTCAAGGGGCATCGCGTCGGAATGTGTCTCCACCTAGAAGCCAAGACTGCGGTTCTCAGTGAGCTCTTCTTGAAGGGAGGGGCGGAGGTTGCCATCACGGGAAGTAATCCTCTTTCGACTCAAGACGATGTCGCGGCAGCATTGTCAGAAACTGGAGTTCACGTGTATGCCTGGCGGGGCGTCACTGATAGGGAACACAAGGCCAACCTAGACCGAGTTCTAGGGCTGAAGCCTGACATCCTGATCGATGACGGAGCTGAACTCTCTATTGCCGCCCATCTGAAGGGCAAAAGGTTTGTGGAGAAGATCATTGGGGCTTGCGAAGAAACTACGACCGGAGTCACTCGGTTGAGAGCAATGGAGAAGGACGGGCGTCTGATGTTCCCAGTCATCGCTGTAAATGATGCTCTAACCAAGTTTCTCTTTGACAGCAGATACGGGACAGGACAGTCGGCTCTTGAGGGCGTCATGCGTGCGACAAACCTCCTGTTGGCAGGCAAAAGCGTAGTTGTAGGCGGGTTTGGCTGGGTCGGACGAGGTGTTGCACAGAGAGCAAAAGGAATGGGTTCAAGGGTAATCGTGACAGAAGTGGACCCGGTGCGCGCACTGGAGGCATTGATGGAAGGCTTTGACGTAATGCCGATGGCAGAAGCTGCGAAAATAGGGGATCTCTTCATCACCGCAACGGGCAACACCAGCGTCATCACTGCGGCTCATATGGGTCTGATGAAGGACAAGGCGATTCTCTGTAACGTTGGGCACTATGATGTCGAGGTGAGGGTGAAGGACCTTGAGAAGATAGCCGTTCGGCGGAGAAGGGTTAGACCTGAAGTCACCGAGTACACATTGAAGTCTGGGAAGCGACTCTACCTCCTGTCGGACGGTCGACTTGTCAACCTTGCTGCGGCGGATGGGCATCCGGCAGAAGTCATGGACATGAGCTTCGCTGGTCAAGCCCTTTCAGCCGAATACCTTCTCAAACAAGGCTCTAGACTCGAGTCGAAGGTGATTCGAGTTCCAGAAGAGTTAGACTTGCAGATTGCGCGCTGGCGGCTCGAGGAATTCGGGAAGAGAATTGACTCTTTGACGAAAGTCCAGCAAAAATATGCGAGATCTTGGCGGCTCTGAGCATTCTGCACACGGGATTGCACGGCTATGCACAGCTGGGTCCCGAGCGGATGATACTGAAGTCTGGACTCAACCGAGTCAAATCCCGGAGGCCTTTGTGTACGATCTTTCCTCGTAACCGGTAACAGTTTCGGTCAGGACTGGGGAATAGAGCCCGCACTCAGCGCAGCATTTTACCTAATTTTCGTCTAAAGCTAATTAGTTCTGACAACCGACTTGCGACGCCCGGAGTTATGGGCTTCTGTCTCGCCTGTTCGGTTCCAAATCGTTTCATCGAGTACGAGAGAAGAGAGTAAGAAAATTCCGACCACCGGCTTGGGCAGTGTTGCTAGTCGCGATCTTCACCCTCTGGGAGTCGGTCTCCCTCTCCGGACTTGTGTCAAGCAGCCAGCTCCCAGCACTCCACGACGTTTTCTTAGCTCTCATTCAACTCGCAGGAACGCCATTCTTCTTGGCGCACGTTGGCCAGAGTTTTGCCAATGTTACGATGGGAGTCTCGCTGGCGCTGGTCTTGGTATTCCCCCTAGCTCTACTTGTGGGCATGCGGAGTCAACTTGACCAGGCGATCACGCCAATCATTATGCTTGTGGGTGCTCTTCCTGATCTTGCGATTCTGACGCTCTTGGTGACTGTAATTGGCCGAGGAAATGTTGCCGCCGTCGCAATCTCCGCTTTCAGTGCTTTTTTTCCGGTATATTTTACGATCCGACAAGGGGTGAAAGAAATCCCGGGCGATTACTTCCACGTCACTTCAGTATTCAAAGCTGGCAGGATTCAGACTTTCACGAAACTGATCCTTCCATCAATCTTTCCCAACCTTGTAACGGGTCTTCGCTTATCCTTCGAGTTCAGTTGGAACGTGTTGCTTGCGGTGGAGGTCATCGCAAGTGTAGCTGGGATTGGAACCTTCATCTCTTCCAGCCTAGGAAGCTCGGCGCATTCCTTGACCTACGGCCTAGCAGCGATTATGACGGTTGGTCTCATCACGATTGCAATAGACAGGGCCTTCTTTGAGAGGTTTGAGAATCGCATCAAGAGGTGGCGGTAGCACTTGCACGTAGAACTGTCCAACGTGACGAAAGTCTACGAAGACCCACCTCAAACGGTAACCGCGCTGAAGGATATCTCGTTTCACGTGAATGAGGGAGAGTTTCTGTGCATCGTGGGGCCGAGCGGATGCGGCAAGTCGACACTCTTGAGGATGATTGCCGGGCTTGATCATCCTTCATCCGGCCAGATTCGTTTTAGGGGTGACCTCCTTACGGCACCTCACTCGAAGATCAGCATGGTCTTCCAGACTTTTGCGCTACTTCCTTGGAGAACCGTAATTCAGAACGTAGAATTCGGACTTGAGGTCCAAGGGCGGCCAAAAAAAGAGAGAGCGGAGGTTGCCATGGATCTCCTGGAGATGGTGGGTCTCAAGGGATCAGAGAATCTCTTTCCAAAACAACTCTCAGGGGGAATGAAACAGCGAGTTGGCATCGCTCGTGCACTCGCAATAGATCCGGAGGTGGTGTTGATGGATGAGGCGTTTAGCGCTATCGACGAGTTCACTGCGGAAGCTCTGAGGGCTGAAGTCGCTGAGATACATAATGAGACTCGGAAGACGTTCCTTCTTGTAACTCACAACCTTCCTGAGGCGATTGAGCTAGCCGACCGCATCCTTGTCCTATCAGCACGCCCAGCCAAAGTCAAGAGCATTGTAGGCATAGAAATGGAACGCCCGAGAATTCAGACAGACTCAGAGTTTGTAAGTATTCATCGTGACATTTTCGCGTTGCTCCAGGCGGAACTGGAAAACAGTATCATGCGCCATAGGCTCAGCGGCCTAAAGGAGTTCAAGAGACTCCGCGACATGGAGGATGGCTGAGATCGAATGAAATTCGGTCTAGTTGTCGGGGGGGCACTTCTCTTAGTGGCTGGACTTCTGGCGTACTCCATGATTCCCAATTTTCACACGGTTCCACTTCAGTCGGTCCAGATGATTGTCAATCCCAAGCCTATCCCAGTGAGCTCAGCTTCCCTGTCGGAGACCCCGGAAAACGTCACGCTTTTTCCCGGAAGAGAAAACGAATTACTCGTTAATCTGACGGTGTCCACCCAATCAGGAATACCCGCCTCGATCCAATTCAAGCTCTTTCCCGAAGGTGCGTTCCAAAGCTGTATGCTTGATTCGGAACAGAGAGGATGCCTCGTCAACCAGACTGTGTCAAACTCTAGCATTCGGATCCCCTTGAACGCCTCGACGACTTACTATTTCGGTTTTGACAATAGGGGATCCAGCAATTCAAAACAGGTGCTGTTGTCGGCTACTCTTGTCGCGAATTCCGTTAGTACACTGGTGGCGAGAGATGGGGGATTGAATTTTGCTGGACTAGGGATGAGCTTGGTTGGGATCTTGGTCACTCTTTACGGTGTCTTTGCCAAAACCGTCATTCCTTGGGAGTGATTGTGAACTCGCGCTGACGCCTGGCGAGCTGGGCGATCCAATAGGCGCAGAAGCGATCGTAGGTTGAATCTTATTCCTACTTCGTCTGCGGTTCACGGTAATTCCTGTCGCAACTATTGCAAGGGTTATCGCAGCTGTTGCGGCCGTCGCGAATGACGGTTCTACGGTTACTCGGAATGTAGCTGTAATGACAGTATCCGTAACAATGGACACCCATCGCGGATTCGCCGTGCTCCCGTCATTCCAAGCAGCAAATGAGTTCGTCAATCCCACTTGGATTGTTGTAGAGCCCAGAGAGAGGGGTACTTGGGACTGGATATAGACCTCGTGAGGCCCGTAATGCACCGGTAGCCTCAATTCGTTGGACCGGTCTGATGTCAGGTTCGCTCCGTCAACTGAGATAAGCATTCCAGGAGCGGGAGTGTTTACTTGAAGAAGCAGTAGGGGTGAGCTGGTTCTGTCGACGATTATCGTGTAGGCGGTGGCGTTTGTGGTGGTCACAATGATCTTGACAAAATTAGTCGGGTCTGAAAAGGTATTGTTGCTAACGCATGGTGAGGAACAAGGTCCAAACGCAGCGTCGCTTAGGTCCCCACCGGGGTGCGCGTCGATGAGTCTCAGATTGCCATGTCCTCCTGCAATGCTCGCATTTACCTTGTAGATTAGCAGACCAGCGCCTGGGTAGTCCGACGGGAATGGAAGATATTGATCGTAGGTTCCGAGTTTTGCTCTCATCTCTATGAGGTAGTATGACAGAGACCCGTCAGAGTTCACGCTGATTGGGATCTTGACAGCCTGTATTCCCGCAGTGGGAAGTTCTAGATTTTCGACAGTTATTGTTGTTAAGTTGCCCGGGTAGACCGTTCGCATGCTTGAGTTGGAGATCCATCCTAGCTTGATCTTTGACCACGACGAATGTTGTGAAGGGTACGTTCCGGGTGATGGCTGTAACGGGTTCCCATTGTTTGGGTTCCATTCTCCGAGCGCCATAATTTCCCAGTAGCCGACAAAGTTGTTAGCCGGGTCTATTTGCTGTGTTAGATCGTATAGATCTGGCAAGCCTTGAAGATGGCCAGCTTCGTGGGCGTAGACCCCAACAGGGTCGGACTCTGAAACTACCGAGGTTGAGATCTGGAAGGAGTCTAGAGGAGAGGGATTGAAAATGTACCCGGGAATGGTAAATGAGTGAATGTCGGTGGAGGCATGTGTCATGGCTTCGTCGTTTCCGGCATGGACTATTATCGCGTACTTGTAATCATGAAAGTTGACTCCTGCCTTGTATGCAGCCTGAAGGGAGTCTGTGACTAATTGGTTGTCGATGGATGCGGTGTTGGTACTATAGTATTCCATAGTCTGCTGTAGCGAATACCATGGGGAGGTTACGGAGGGACTGAGGGTCGTTGCGAACGAGACGATTCCATACGAGTCTTCGGCGTAGTAATTGTTCATGGTAGAAAGCGTCCCGGCTATCCGAGTTGGAGAAGTGGTGTTGGCCTTGTCGGAGAACCCTACGAGCACCACGAGAGTTGATTGGGCGCCGCTTGTCGGAATGAGAGGAAGTTTGGAGTCGCTATGGATCAATTGAGCCTGATTATGGAGTTGAATGGGGGCCATTTGGGAAAGCAAAAGGGCAGTTATCAAGACTGGAGCGATTAGAAGGCTGACCCGGAAAGGCATCTACCATCCTGGAGCGGTTTCCGGCTCTTGCTTCCGCTCGGAGCGCAAAAGCAGTCTGTAACTGGTTCAGTTGGAGGAAAGTTCCGCAGGAAGTTGCAGATTCGTTCTTTCGGTGCACTCTCGTGACTTCGGCCAAGAGGACAATCCCTTGACAGCCTTGCGTCAAGGACTGCGGTCCGGCTAGCCTTAAATATGGTGATTCGCGAGATTCGCGGTTCATAGAAAGATCATTCTCTGGGATTTCAGATGAGTCATAGAGGTGTAGGAATTGTTGGCTACGGCGTGTATATCCCATGGGAACGGATCGAGACAGAGAAGATTGTAAGAGAACGGGAGCGAAAGCGAGGCAAAGAACTGGAAAGGGTCCTCGAGAAGGTTAGACACGGCCTACTTCTTAGAGAGAAAGCTCTCGCAGGTCACACCGAGGATACGATCACAATTGCCACTGAGGCCGCTGAAAACGCGGTCAGAATGGCTGGAATATCTCCGGACGAGATTGGAAGCGTCACCGCAGGCTCCGAATCGAAGCCATATGCAGTTGGAACTATTGCGCGTCATGTCGCGTCCTTCATCGGAATGGGACAGAACGTATTCGTCGCAGATCTGGAGGGCGCCTGCAATTCGGGGATGCAGGGAGTCGGGTTCATAGATTCAGAGATCCGAAGCGGTCGCATCAAATACGGACTCGCTATAGGTGCAGACGTCGCTCAAGCCGAGCGAGGCGACCCCCTGGAATATTCTTGCGGTGCTGGGGCAGGAGCCTACGTGCTCGGAAGGACAGACCTCATAGCGACCATCGAGGATATCGCGCCCTTTTCGAGTCTGTTCATGGACTTTTGGAGGCGTGACCAAGCGGCAGTGCCTTCGCATTTCGGCCGCACCACGGTCGAAGCCTACAAATCACATGTGATCGGCGCCATCGCCAACCTGTTCCGTAAGCATCCCGATCTCTCCTTATCAGAGTTTGATGCCATAACCTTCCATCAACCATCCGGATACCTACCCATGAAGACTTGCACCGCCCTCACTGAGGACAAGATTCCCTACGTCGATGATGAATCAATAGCCGAGAGAATGAGGCTTACGGAGCAAGACATTGAGAAGAAGGTCAAGCCTTGGCTCAAAGTCTTGGACACAGGGAACACCTACGCAGCTTCAACGCTAATCTCTCTGGCATCCGTTTTCGACAATTCCAAATCCGGAGATCAGGTTCTAGCAGTCTCCTACGGTTCCGGAGCTTATTCCAACGCAACCTGGTTCGAGGTTCAGGACGGCATAGAGGGAAAGAGAGGGCTCACACCAACCGTCGAAGACTACATCAAGCGCAAAACAACGATAAGGATAGAAACCTATCAAGACCTGATTAAAGCTCGGCTGTCCAGGATAAAGCAGAGGCTTGAAATCCCAAGACTTGTCGGGGATATAGAGCCAGTCAATGGCAAGGCCTTCACTCTCAGTCTCTGCCACGGATGCAAACGGATCTACTACCCGGCCAGAGAGAAGTGTCTTGATTCCGAGTGCACCGGATCAATGGAGATCAAGCGATACCCACTAATCGCTCGACTCAAGAGCGTATCCAAGCTACCTCTCAAGAGGAGATTCACGTCAAACTTCGAACTGCTCGACCAGAACAGAGTGTTGTTCGTTGATGCCAAGCTTCAGGACTTGAAACCAGGGGTTAAACTTGAGGGTGTGTTGCGGAGACTTGACTACGAAGGAAAAGATGGCCTGATCATGTACGGCATCGCATACCGGCCCGTCTTTCAGGAGACCCTAGCCTTGATCGCAAAGCCTAAGCCTCTAATGATCGCGCCCACTCAGTATGCCTGACGCAATTTCGGAGCAATAGACACGCTTCCGTCCCTACCACCTCGACCGTTCGGTCACGAAGCATGGGCATTTTCGAATCAGTTCCCGAAGCCAAATTCAGGCAGAAAGTTCATCGCTTCGCTAAGGAACACATTGCTCCAATAGCCCAAAAAGTCGAAGAGGGGATGTACCCTCGCCACATACTTCAGAAACTCGGAGAGCAGCATCTCCTAGGGGCTGCTTTTTCGAAGACCGACGGAGGTGGGGGACTAGGCTGGAGTTTTGAAGTGATTGTTGCAGAGGAGGTCTCTGCGGTGAGCGCGGCTACCGAAATGGCGCGTCTGGCGTCAGGCGCACTATACGCCGCTCCCCTCGCTTACTTTGCGAATAAAGCGCAGAAAGGCAAGTTTCTCCGTCCAGTGCTAGCTGGCCACAAAGTCGGTGCATTGGCCTTAACTGAGCCGGGAGCTGGGTCCGACGCGGGCTCAATCAAAACGCGTGCAGAACGCAGATCGGGAGATTTCGTCCTCAACGGAGAGAAGCGTTTCATTACTAACGGTGGAATTGCCGATTTCCTTTTCGTATTCGCGGTCACCGACCCTGCGAAGCCTCCCAGATCTGGGGTCAGTGCCCTTGTTGTCCCAAGGATGTCGAAGGGGGTGCAAGTCGTAAAGACGTATGGTCTGCTCGGAATGCACGGAGCAAACGTGGTGCACCTTAGATTTCGAGACGTAAGAGTTCCTAAGGAGAACCTAGTTGGTGGGCTCCACAGAGGATTTCCCATACTACTCGATGAGCTTGATCGGGAGCGGCCGGCAGTCGCAGCGGGAATGTTGGGCATCGCTCGCTCGGCCTTTGAATCTGCCGTTGAATATTCCTCGAAGAGAGAGCAGTTTGGCCGGCCAATCAAAGAATTCGAAGGGGTCAGTTTCAAACTATCAGACATGCTCGTTAAGCTTGAGGCAGCCCGCCTACTCATCCTTAAGGCCGCTCGATTGCTTGATGAGGGAAAGCTGGCTCGGCTTGAGGGTGCCGTGGCGAAGCTCTTTGCCACGGAATCTGCTTTCGAGATAACAAACCAAGCATTACAAGTCCATGGAGGGATAGGGTACACTAAGGATCTGCCTATCGAACGTTATTTCCGCGATGCCAGATTCATGATGATTGGTGGGGGAACCAGTGAGATCATGCGGTTCCTGATTCAACGAGAGATCTACAAAGGTAGAATCCGACGGTCCTCCTGATTGTTACTGGGAATTTTGCTGACTAGTTACGCGATACTTTAGTCAATTCGGGGAAAGGGACAATGCGAAGAAAGGCTCTATTGTATGTCCACAGTGGAGATCGAAAATTATCGATGGAAGTGCGAGAATTTCTTGAAGGGCTATTGCCCTGGCAAAGACTGTGATATCTGCGCAAAGATGACGAATAGATTATTGCTGAAGGGTCTAGTTAAGATCACTCACGCGGATGAGATTCTTCAGCCCCAACAGGCCCCAACCGCAAGCAGCCAACCCTAAGCTTTTCTTTCCGTTTTCAGAACGGTTCGATCAACGATAGAAGAATTGTGCGTTTTCTTTTCGAGGTAGGTTTATACCATCTGCTGGCCAATATAGCCTATGGATTCTCGCCACACTCCACACGGATATCCACAGCATTCTCACGCCGGCCCGGGGGACGCCTAACAAATGGTCGACTTCCACTATTTCATTTTCATAATCAACGCCGATGCCGCAGTTTTCGGAGTCATAGTCTTCCTTATGAGCTACATCGCGTTAAGGCTGGTCTACAGAATGTGGCGGCGCAGCCTACGCTGCCCGCACTGCGGCGAAGTCTACGCGACCCAACATATTGCGCATATCCCGGAGAAAACGCTGCCCAACACCCTGTGGACATAGACCAGAAAAAAGACCAACATACGCGTATCTTCACACAGTAGGAGTAACTAGGCTTGCGCTGTCCTGAGAAAGGAGAGCGCGAACTCTTTTGCGTGTCTTTCCGTGCCGCGATGTTTGCCTCCTACATTTCTCAAATGATGGTAAAATTCGTGAATCAGCACATACGGGTCGTAGAGATACTCCTGGCTCGATATGTAGATCGTCTTCTCTCGATGAACATAGCAGCCTAACGCCCTCTTCTCCCCTCGGGGAAGTCCGATTCTGAGAGCTGGAATATCAACACGATAGTGCTGGGAGAGGAGCTCGAGAGCGTCCTCTGGACGCTTCTCGATCGAGATTAGTTGAACCACTCTGTCCTGGAAGTGCCTCTCAGCCAACGTAGGATTCGACTTGAATACTGGCAGGCTCGTAGTCCACAAGTCTGCCTGCTTGAAAGTCTTCGTAAGCTTTGAGGTCCAAGAGGCCGTGTCCGCAATTGTTGAACGCAATGACTTTCTCTTCGTCTGACTCCTTACACCGTATCGCCTCGTCAATTACGTATTTGATACAATGCGCGGTCTCCGGCGCGGGGATCATTCCTTCGGTCTGGGCGAATGTTCTCGCAGCTTGGAAAACTTCTGTTTGATGATATGCTACGGACCTGACGTATCCCTTGTTGATGAGATAGCAGAGTGAAGGAGCCTTTCCGTGGTATCGGAGGCCTCCCGAGTGGATAGGCGGTGATACGTACTTGTGTCCAACTGTGTACATTTTGAGAAGCGGAGTCATCTCCCCAGTGTCCCCATAGTCGTAGGTGTATGTTCCTCGTGTTGTTGAGGGTACTGCCCTTGGTTCGCAGGCGACAAACTCCGTGTTAGATTTGCCTCTCAACTTGTCTGATAGGAAAGGATAGGCGAAGCCGGCGAAGTTCGATCCTCCTCCAATGCATCCTGAGATGATGTCGGGCTCGATGTCGATGCTCTCGAACTGTTTCTTAGCCTCAAGTCCAATGATTGATTGGTGCAGTAGGACATGGTTCAAGACCGAGCCCAGACAATACCGAGAGTCCTCGTGAGTCACAGTATCCTCCAACGCTTCGCTGATCGCTATTCCCAATGTTCCAGGGTGATCCTGATTCTGGTCGAGCAAGGACTTTCCAAATCTTGTTTCCTTACTGGGGGAGGGTAAGACTTCTGCGCCATACGTTTCCATCATCGTTCTTCGTCCGGGCTTCTGGTCGTAGCTGACTCGAACCATGTAGACGCGGCATTTCAGGTTGAAGATAGAGGAAGCAAGAGCGAGCGCTGATCCCCACTGACCAGCGCCGGATTCAGTTACTAGTCTCTGGGTTCCCTGTTGACTGTTGTAGTAGGCTTGAGCTAGGGCCGTGTTAGGCTTGTGGCTTCCTGTTGGGCTGAGATATTCCGCCTTGTAGAAGATCTTGGCGGGGGTCTTGAGAAACCGATATAGGCGTCTCGAACGGTGTCTGGGATCGTGATATTCTGCTCGGAGCTAATTTCTTGGCGAATCAGTTCTTTTGCGAAGATTCTCTCCAATGAAGCCGGATTAATGGGTTGCTTGGTCCCTGGATCGAGAGGTGGAGGTAAGGGCTCGCTAAGATCAGCTTGAATATTGTACCAGCGGGTTGGAATTTCTTCCTGAGAGAGACTAACCCTCGTGAGGTCCCTTGTGGCGAGCGTCTGCAAGTGGAACGTCTATGTATGTCCGTCCAGGTAACATTTTAAGCTTGCCAGTACAGTTCTGTACATAGGAGTCCGGCAAGAATGTGGAGCAAGATACAGACCATGATGGAAGGACACCCCGAGAGGCTCAGGGTGGTACGCATACTCCTTGAGAACGGTTTGGGGCTCAGGGGAAACGAGGTCTATCTGAATGATATCGAAGTCCCAGTTGTGAGAATTGCAAAGTCAGCGGGAGTCGATAGGAGGACCGTAGACGAGACGATAAAAATGGTAGAGACCATCCCGGAGCTCAAATCGCTCTTTTCAAATCTGCGCTCTGCCGGGTTGTCACTGCGCGGAGTCGCGAGGCAGTTAGGGCTTGGGGTGGTCGAAATCACAGTTGAAGATCCTCACAAGTCGGGAATCATCGCCGACGCCGCTCAGATATTTTCCGAGCTAGGAATCAGCATTCGACAAGCTCTGGTCGATGATCCGGAATTGGCCCCAGAGCCTAAGCTCGTCCTAATTGGCGACAAAGCCGTCCCTGGCGAAATCATCCCTAGACTTCTCAAGATCCAAGGGGTAACTAGGGTTTCAGTTTACTAGTGTTACTGGCAACCGGCGAGTTACTTCAGGTAACATTTATTTGTCCCGGGCGTTACCCTAGGTAACAGAAGAGGGTCAGCGTAACGAACCTAAGACTTTCCAACGAAGATGCAGCAAGCAGAGTCGAGCCGCGATCCGCGCTAGACTACGGGACGTTCAACAGTAGGTTCAGCAACCAAGCCAGCGACAGGGAGCTCGAAGTCTTCCAAAAATACATAGCTTCGAGGATGCTGCTGAGCAAAGGATTCGACACATATCTCGACCCCTCGCTAGAAAGAGACGATGACCGTTCGACGGTCGAAGCAGATGTTTGCGGAGTCAAGAAAGATGAGATCATCGTCGTGTTCTGTTCTGCGAGCCTTCCGGAAGAGTCGGTTTGGAATAGCATCCGCTTCATCAGTCATTCACAGAATGCTCGATCGATGATCTTCTCTCCTGAAGAGATCTCTCCAGACCTCATTGAGGAAGAGGTCCCTGGAGCCCTAGACAGGGGGAAGTTGCAGATCGAGACGCTTGGATGGTTCGAGGACACGCTAGAGCTGACTCTGCAGCAAACACTTCGCACAATCGAGCTATTGGTGAACGAGACCAGGATGAGAATGCTAGCACCAATGCTCCAAAGGTCGGCTCTCAAGAGAGACTTTCGAGCAAGAATCAACCCCAAACTCGTCTATCACAACCTCACAGCACTGTCAGAAGCAGGAATTGTGGACGAACCAGTCGAAGGAACCTTCGAGTTAAGCAAGCTTGGCAAGACTGTCCTTCCGGAGTTCATTGCGTTCTTGGAGAAGACGCGCAAGACTCTCGACGATTATCGACACAAGGAGGTGAAATCGATTGGAAGACAATGAATTCTTCCCAGAATGGTTCAAGCGGCGTTTCCGATCTCCATTGACCAGTTGGTTCGGCGATTTCGATAAGAACTTTGAAGAGATGTTCCGAGACCTCGAACTACCGAAAGAGCTGGTCAGGGAGAGAAAACTGCCCGACGGAGGAACGGTGAGAGAGATGGGGCCTTTCGTCTATGGCTACTCGTTCAGCATGGGACCAGACGGCAAACCAATAGTCAGAGAATTCGGCAATGTGAAACCATCAATCAAAGGAGGACCTTTTGGAACCGCGAAGCCAAGCCTCGACGTCAAAGAGGAACGCGAGCCTCTCCTTGACGCCATGGTTCAGTCCGACACCGTCAAGGTTGTCGCTGAACTTCCAGGCGTAGAGAAGTCAGACATAGCGCTCGAATGCGACGGACGGAACCTCGTATTAAAAGTGGACACGGACAAGAGGCGTTACTACAAGTCCCTCGAACTCCCCGTTGAAGTAGACCCAGATACATCTAAGGCGAGCTACAAGAACGGAGTTCTGGAACTGGTCCTCACACGCAAGAGCCCTGGGAATAAACCCAAACAAATCAAGATCGACTAGGCTGGTTTTTCTCCCCAGCTTTCCGTTTCTTTTCTTGGTACCCGATTCAAGCCGATTACCAGTTATTAAAGGGTCGAAGCAGCACACTCCAAGCATATGGTTACCGATGAGCTGAAAATCAGCAGCGCGGAACACAAGAGTCGAATCGAGAAGATTCAGAAGCAGCTTCGAAGAAGAAGAATAGGTGCGCTCTACCTCACCAACTCAACGAGGATCCTTTACACTACGGGCTTCGCGCATATTTCGACGGAACGTCCTCTCGCAGCAGTAATTCCCAGTGAGAAGCCACCCTTCTTTATGGCTCCACACCTTGAGTATGACCACATTCGACAGGAATGTCAGTTGGCCGATGACGTCCTGACTTATCCTGATTATCCAGGGAAAATACACCCTATGCGGCTCTTTGCGAAGTTCATGGCCCAGAAAGGACTTGCATCTTCCAAAATTGCCACAGATACCATGGAGGGAGCGGCTGGGGGCTATGGTTATCGGGGACCTGCATTGCGGGACCTCATGCGTCGGGTCACGTTCATTGACGGACGAGACGTCGTGGACAAACTGCGGCTCATAAAATCGAAACAAGAAATCCGGCTCCTCCGCGAGAGCGCAAAATGGTCCGAGATGGCGCACGATATTCTGCTCGAGAATACGCGTGCTGGACTTCATGATACTCTGATCGCTGTAAAATCCAGCTACGATTCACTGGCCAGGATGCTGAGGAAACTGGGGCAATCCTATGTCCAGTTGAAAATAGCGTTGTCTCCGGTAGTCGTGGGCTTCCGAGGACAGGTCGGTACCAACTCTGCGATTCCACACGCAGTCTACACCAAGAACAAGATTCGGAGAGGAGACGTCCTGGTTACAGAAGCAGGAGTAGAAATGGGAGGCTACACGAGTGAGCTTGAACGAACCGTGGTTGTCGGAAAACCTAGCTCTAGGGCTAGGCGATGCTTCGAAGTTATGTTGAGCGCCCAGAACGCCGCTCTCAAAGAATTTCGTCCAGGAATACCATGCAGCAGGATAGACGAGGCCACTAGCAAATCCATGGAAGACTCTGGGCTCATTGACGGTCATAGACATCACACAGGGCACGGAATAGGCTTAGACGGTCACGAACCCCCATGGCTTGATCCAGGGGATCGGACGCTGATACGAGAGGGAATGGTCTTCTCCTGTGAGCCGGGGGTATACATTCCCGGTTACGCTGGCTTTCGACACTCTGACACGGTTGTGATTACGAAGAAGGGAATGGACTTCGTAACCCACTATCCGCGCGAGCTAGAGGAGCTCACGCTCTAGAAATAGACACGTGGATCTTCACGCTTTGAACCATTGAAACACTAGATAGCGGATTTTTCCAGACTTTGTGTCTGGAATCGCAATTATGAAGTGTTTTCTTACGGTCGTGGCGAGTCTTCCAGCTCGGACTACCTCGAAAGGTCCCATCACTGACTCGGGAGTTTCAACAGATACAATGAATGGTGCATGGTCTATTCCAGGGCCATGTTCGTAGACGGCGAAATCGGCTCCGAACTTGATTCCTGGAGTGACGACGTAGCCTTTCTCTCTCAGGTCCTTGTAGACCTGGTAGGCGGCGCTGAAGCCTCGATAGGTTTCTCGAGCTGCCTTCAGCAGGACACTCTTTCCGACAGGCTTCTTGCTGCGTCCATCGATGACGCTGATTCGTTTGTGTTCGAGGAGGTATAGTCCTTCCATCAGATCTAATAGTAGTGGGACTTCGAAGTCCTGGTCAGGTTTGGGCTTGGGAATCCCTACTGGTTTCCCGAAGAATCCTGACCGGTATATTCCGAGGCCTGATTTGTAGTCCCAGACTATGAGTCTCGTTCCGATAAGTTCGGCTTGATCCTGAGCCGTGGGAGTCTTCATGGCCTTACTAGGCAGTTAGGGCGATGACTCGGATTAGGTCTACAACATCTACGCCGAGATCCGCCATGTTCTCCATGTGCGCACTGAGATCTCTGATCAATAGGAGTGTGCGGAGGGGAATCTTTTCGTCAAGCACTTCCAAGTCTAACGAGCGATAAGCAGTATCTACTTTCTTTTCCGTCTCTTCAACACCCTTGGAAAGCTCCATGGCCTTGGTCGGGTTGAATCCTAGGGACATCATGGTCTCACGAATCTTGGACATTTCTTCCAGAACGAGTCCGATGAGTTCGGAGAGGCGCTTCGTGTACCTCTTATCCACTTTCCAGCTGCGGTCGATTACTGCGGTCAGTCGGTAGCCTATTCCCTGGGCGTAGTCGGCTACCTCGCTTATCCGGAAGATGAGTCGGATGAAGTCCTCTCGGTTGCTCAACAAGGCCCCGAATGAGGCGACCTCCTCTAGTAACTTTTTCTTGGTGCCCTCGAAATCGTCCAGAATCTTCACCATGTTCTGATAGTGGTCCTTGGCATCCTTGCCTTTGCCGTCGCCAACACTATCAGTCATGAGGGCAAGCTCGCGAGTAATCTCGACGACGTTCCTTGTCTGATCTCGACAAATGTCTAGGATTCTACGTCTAATGCTAGCTTCAGTTTCAACTGGGAAGGTCAACATCGACACCAGGGGGTTCTACTGCAAGGAAGAGGCGACATTCCCATAAAAACTAGTTGCAGTGAGCCTAGCCGGATTTTGCCGGAAACCCGTTGCTGACGACGGAGTCGATTGTTGACTTGAGTTCGTTGATTCGGACCCTTATCTGGTTCCACGAGTCTCGGTCTCGCAGAGTGACCGTATCGTCTTTCAGGGTGTCGTAGTCGACTGTGATTCCGAGCGGTATGCCTGCTTCGTCAGCTCGGGCATACCTTCGCCCGATGGACCCTGCGTCATCATACTCGATCCGCAGACCGCTCTGGAGGAGGCTCCGATGGACGCTCTGGGCTTTCTCAACCAATCCATCCTTGTTGACAAGAGGATAGACGGCAGCTTGTGTCGGGGCGATCCCGAATGGTAGGCTGAGAATCAGCCTTTCTCCTTTCATTCTAAGATTATGTTCCAGGGTTGAGTAGATTAGTCTCTCCACTCCGAAGCTGGGCTCTATGACGTGGGGAAGGAATCTTGTTCCAGCTTCTTTGACGGTCTCCTCTTTTGTGTCGAAGAATTCGATTGGAATGTTATGCCCCTCAATTTTGACTGAATCACCGGTTTTCTTTCCCTGCAGGATTCGGGGTAAGTCTTCCTTGGCTAGGAGGCTGATGATTCTTCCCGCGTCTTTTCCAAATTGCTTCCGTATCTTTTCATGGTTTGGCCTGATGATTCGAACCGCCTTTTCGATAGGTGAATCATACGCTTTGAAAACTCGCAGGTCAATGCCTGTGGCCCGCATGTGACTGCGAAGGTCAAAGTCGGTCCGGTAGGCGAACCCAGCCACTTCCACCCAATCCCACCTGTCAAGTTTCACTTCATGATCGAAAGTCTGAGCGGAATAATGCGCCCTCTCTGTAGACAGTTTCTCAAAGAATCGTTGATTGGGCAGGTCGATCCCAAGTTTTGTCAAGAACCGCGTGGACTGGGCCATGAAATACCCCATCCAAGGCGACTTGACGATTCGTTTTTCGAGAGCTTCAGCCGTCGTGACTCTAGTGACTTCACTTCTTCCTTTCTTTCTAGTATCCTCTGTTACGATCAGGAGCTTGTCATCCTTCACTTCATCAAGGTAGGGGCATTCTGGTTTTTCGGGATCAAAGAAAATCTCGAAGTCCATTATCGTAAACTCGCGCAGTCGAATGGGTCCTTGGCGGGGTGAGATTTCGTTTCTCAACACCGTCCCGACCTGAGCGATCCCGAGGGGAAATTTTTCCCTCATCACTTCCAGCACTCGGTGGAAGTCGACGAATATTCCTTGAGCTGCTTCCGGTCGAGTGTATGCAGGGTCTTCTGCATATGGGCCGATGTTTGTCTTGAACATGGTAACGAAGTATTGGGGTGATCCCAGGATACCTCCACATTCAGGACATTTTACCTGCTTCAGGAGGATAGATAGTTGGTTCAGGTCTAGACCCTCGGTCTCTGTCCCCGTGCTCTCTTTGGTCAGTTGGTCGGCTCTGAATCTTCGATGACAGTTAGTACACTCAGTCATCGGGTCTTTGAAATTCTGGACGTGTCCAGAGGCTTCGAGGATTCGTTCCGGGGTTATGATCGGAGTTGATATCTCGACGAACCCATGACGTCTAAGGAAGAACTCTCTCCAAGTATCTTCGATTTCTCGCTTCAGACCAGTCCCCAACGGGCCCAGGTCTATGAAGCCGCTTACTCCTCCGTATATTTCGAAGGATCCCCAGAAGAAGCCCCTGCGTCTAGCGAGTTCTGAGAGGAGCCTATGCTTGTCTCTTAGCTGGGCGGTCGGCTGCTCCAAACCTTTGATCGTCGGTGAATCGTTCAAGAATCAGTATAATTCTTTAGGAGAGCAATGATAGGTCGAAGCTGCCAGCGTAGATTCGGTTTCTATCTGGCCTTCACGTGCTTGACAATGGGTGGCCTAACTTTTCTGAGAATTCTATATCCGCAGAAGGGACACTTGATCTCAGGCGTCATCGCTAATTGGTCTGCTGTGAGCCTAGATCCACAATTGATGCATTCGTAAAACAATCCGCCGGGATTTCGCTCGCGCGCAGGTGCCTCTTGTAAAGGGGCTTTCGGTGCTGCTTCTTCTCGACCCGCTTCCATCTAGACTCCGTCCAGTCAGGGTGTTGGGTCTAAGTTAAGGATTTGGAAGGAGGGTTACCTGAACCAGGAGTCTTGGGCTTGGAACCAGCAGGTTTTGTTTTCTCTTGAGGTTCTCCGGCCTCGGGTTGCTTTCTGACCAGGAAGAAGGCTAGAATTATTACGGCAGCTACGACGCCTATTGCCGCTGGAATCAGAATTTGCAGGTTGCTTTGAAGTATTGTGACTTGGAGTGTTTGGGTGGCTAATGGGCCGCCATACTGGGGTGACGAGAATGTAAGGGCGTATTGTCCAGGAGTAGATGGTGCGTTGAACGACAGAATAATGGTTTGGCTCGCTCCAGGCCCGAGGGTGACGCTTGTTCGGCTTGCAACGATTCCTGAGCCTTGAAGGTATAGGTTAACCGTGATAGTTTGGGTGAGCTTTGTCGAATTGTTGTTCAGGTGAAGAGTCGCCGTAACCATCTGATTTTCCGCGACCGGGGCAATCGCATCCATGTTCGATAGGAGTATAGTCGAGTCGGAGAAGAAGCTGGGTTTCTGGGCGTCATTCACAAGGACGATGCCTGTGGAATCCTTGGCTAGAGCAAAAACTACGAGTTTCTTTGCTGCGAGTATCGCGTCTGTTTTTATCGTGAGCGAGAAGCTTCCACTAGTGTCTGTACTGAATGGGGTCGAATATGCAAGGAATCTACTCGGGACAAAGGGCAAGCCGGGGACATATGCATAGGGTGGAGAGTTGAGCGAGTTTGTTGGGAAGGTCGATGCGCCCGCCTTACTGGATACACTGACCTTGAAGAGCCCCGTGTGTTGTCTGCTCGGCACAACAGGGTCCGTTCCAACACTCATCATGAAATTCTTTGAGGTTTGAGTAGCTAGACTGGTCAACACTATTTGCATACCGTGTCCCGTTAGAGTTAGTGCCACCTGGTAGCTTTGGGGACCGGCGATGAATGGCAGGTCTCCAAATCCGTCCCCGGTGCCGAGAGGAAGCGTAACATTCACACCATGCGGTTGAGAGCCGGGCCAGTCATGCTCGATCGTCACGCTTGCGTTAAACGCTAGAGCTGCGCTTGTTGGGTTGACAATCGTGAACAGCATAATGAGCGGTTGGCCTTGAGTGAAAACACCGTTGAGGAGTGTAACGTTGGAAACGTAGAGCCCGCCACCAGCAGGTGTCGCTGTCTTGTTCGTGAAGGGAATGTTGGTGGGTGTTCCAGCGTCGATAGCGAACACGGTTCCGGTACTCCCTATTGCCGCAGAGCTGTTAGACTTGTACGTCAGGCTTCCTTGCACATTGAGGCCGGCGTTGCCACCGCTACTGCTAAACGACGTGACCTGAATCTGGTCAACTCTGAACGACGTATTTCTAGCCCCTAGGTCGAAGGCGCTGACGAAGGTGGAAGCAACCGTCCAGTTTCCCAAAGGAGCAGAGGCGGGTATGGTAAAGTTGAACACTCCGCCAGGCGAAGCGAGAGTGAACGTCCGAGGAGGGATTGTAGACAACGCTCCGTTGGGATCGCGAAAGGTAAGGTTGAGGTTGCCCGCTGCAACGAGCGTGCCGGTCACCACTTGGACCCCTAGAGTTTCGCCAAGTTGCCAGAAAGACGTGGGAGAAACTTGTCCAGAGGGAGACGCCGGGATGACCGTTCTGACAGTCGCGAGTGCACCCCCACTCGTCGCGTTGACAGATACGATTCCCTTCAGTCGGTTGCTCGTCATGTTTAGCGAGATGAATGACGTTGAGTAAATGCTGCTGCAATCAATACCCGGACCTTTGATGCAGACTCCTCTGTCGAATGCGAATGGGGCTCCTGAGCCTGTGTAAGAAGGAGTCGTCGCGTTGATCTTATCAATGGAGTAGGGAGTAGGGTAGTAGTAGCTAATGATTACTGTGGTCCAGTTGTGATTCACAATCTGGGGCTTATTGAGGGGATGGTAAGAGACTGTCCGGTTATAATTCAAGTTCAGGTTCGCTAAGTGACTTACCTTGTTACCCGTCGGGTCGAGTGTCATTGTATGACTTAGAGAGTTGACAAAAGTAAGGCCGAAGTTTGGAGAAAAGGCTATCAGTTCACCGAATTCAGCGTCCATCATTTGCCGACCTGCACCAGTAAAGTTCAAGTTGAACCGGATTGAAAGAGTAAGATTATAGCCGATCAAGGGTGTCGCATCAAAGCATCGTTGCAATGCTAATTGTGGACAGTATAGTGTCGAGGGGGTTGGTGGACTTAGAGATATGGGCTTAGAAGCGTTGTAGAATGCGAAGGTTGCATTATTTCCGCGGTTTGGTGTGAACGTTGGTTGGGGAAAGTCAAACCGTACAATCGTCAGGTTGCAAGTCGAGCAGCCTCCCTTCGGAATGGGGAAGGTCCAGTTCATGTTTTCTGATCTAGTGACAACAGTGGAGGTTGTTATGTTGAACCTGAAATCCGTTCCCGGGATAGGAGAGTTGTCTACTGTTCTGTTAACTGAGCTAAACCACGTTAGGTTTCCTACGAACGGGCTGGATTTGCTGAACCCGTTGGACGAATTGGTGTACAGGTCCGTCATCGCATAAGTCAAGTTGAAGGCAGTAGGGGAACCCACAGCACTTACGGCTGGGTCGTTCACCTGAGCAAGTTGCGTCATTCTCGCTAAAGAGCTTGCCGCATGCGGCACGGTATATGGTATGACCGTTAGCGACGCGACTAGAATAACGAGTAACGAGTAAGCTGTTCGCCTGATCAAACATAGTCACAGCGGGTGCTTTCGGGACGCGCTCCAGAGATTCTATTTAACCTTTGTAGGAATGACATGAGCTAAACGCAAGAGCGGATTCACATTTTTTGTGAGAGTGCAGGAAGTCTTCTAACAACGCCAAAACCGTCAGAGTATCGAACCTGATTCATCTAAATCGAATCGCGCACCGTTAGATCCCGATTTCTAGACGTTGGCTACGTTTAGACCTCCCCGCTGGATCAGAGCTGGACCATTTCGAGTTTGAGAGGATCTTCGCGGAGTCATAGAAGACTACGACCAATCGGTTCCTAGACGATATGGTCACCTCTTCGGTGGGGGTGACACGAGCACCACGTTGTCTCCGCGAACGATGATTGTGCCAAGTTTCTTGGTAGCGTCGGAGTTGGTAACGTCCTCAGCTTCCTCAAGTACAAGATTCATGTGTTGGTCGAAGCTGTACAATCTTCCCCTAACGCTGCGGCCTCCTTTGAGCTGAACAAGTACTACCTTGTTTAGGCTCTCTTCGAAAATCTTTGCAGCAACATCAGACATTCGAGATTCAACTGGGGAAGTGAGTGTCCCGGCGTTTGTACACTTTTAAAGATTGTCGTGCACAAAACGAAATCGATTTGCCAAATAAAACGATTCTGAAAGATCGCGATTCCAAACCTCTAATTGAAGACTTGAACAAGACTCCTGGTTTCGAACATCTATCGCGCAAGTCCCGCGTGGAAACAGAGATGGTGAAGAGCTCCGAGGTCATTTATGTGGACGGGGTCCCAGTCGCCTTCAAGAGGGAGGGACGGTTTGTTCCAGTGTTGACGAATACGGTTGCTTTGGTAAAGCTGCCCCGGATAACGGTAGACATGGGAGCAGTTCCCCATGTGGTAGGCGGAGCCGATATCATGGCACCAGGAATCCGAAAAGTGGAGGGCTCTTTTGGCGTAAGAGAGCTAGTTGTTATCATCGACGAGAAGCACGGCAAGTTCTTGTCGGTTGGAAGGTCACTGCTTGCCTCGGAAGCCTTGGCGGCTACGAAGAAGGGGAAGGTGATTGCGAATGTCCACTACGTTGGGGATCTCATATGGGAGACGATAAAGTCTCAGGTGTCCTCGCATTCCGGGAGTTGACGATTTGTCTCGAATTTGGTCAGGCAAAGTTTAAAGTCGTTATTGCAAGAGGATTTCAGAAACGTATCATCGTATCATGATTTGATGTTTCCATATGGCGGGCTCTCCTCTCTACGTGAAAGCGCTTCCGTTGCAGGAGCTGGATGATGTTGAAGTTATCAAGACAGAGATCCGGACCGGAAACATCCTGATAGTCCGAATTACGCCCTTGGCGCGCAAGAGTGTTGATGAGACTAAGCTAGCCATAACGGAATTGACGGATCACGTGAAGTCGATCGGCGGCGACATCGCCCGGCTGGGGGAGGAGCGTATTGTAATCACTCCGCCTGGCGTCAAGATCTGGCGCCGGGAAACCGCGGGCTCTGAAACTGCGATCCCTGCTGTCTCCATGCAAAAGGAAACTCTACCAGGGACTAGCTAACGGAGTCTAAGCGATTCTAGCACATCGGGCACGACTGTTTTAATGCCGAAGATGCGATTAACATTCTGAGCAAACAGTTCGGACTTTCTTCTCTCCCCATGATTTACTATGATTCTCGTGGGTTTAGGCATCATCCGTTTAATGAAACCCAGAAGCTGGTTGCGATCCGAGTGGCCCGAGAATCCTTCTATCGATTCGACCCGCATATCGCACTTCACCATCTCTATCTTGCCGTCAGGTCCGAAGAGAGATACTTCTTTCAATCCATTCTTGATTCTGTTGCCGAGAGTTCCTTCTACTTGGTAGCTGACGTAGGCGAGAGTGTTTCTCGGGTCCGGTGCTAGTCGTCTAAAGTAGTCGATGGCCGGTCCGCCCTCGAGCATTCCAGACGTGGCTATTATGACACAAGGTCCACCGGCGACTATTTCGTCTCTATCACCTGGATGTGTGACAGGGTGGAAGTATTCAGATTGGAACGGGTTCACGTCTTGATGGAGAATTTGTTCTTTGATGTCTCTCACAAGATATTCGGGAAATGCTGTGTGTATCGCGGTCGCCTCGTTCACCATCCCTTCAATGTAGACGGGTAGTTCGCGTAGGGCGCCGTTTCTCATGTAAGCGTCGAGGACCAGCATTATTTCTTGGGCTCGCCCCACGGCTGGGACTGGAATGAGGACTTTGCCGTTCTTTTCGACGGTTTCGTTGACTATGCTGACGAGTCTACCTTCAACTCCTTCACGGTCAGGCATGATGTCGTCCGGGCCTCCGTAGGTGCTCTCGATGATCAAAGTTTCTGCTCTGGGGAACTGGGCAATAGCGGGGTCTAGCATCATTGTTCTTCCAAACTTGAAGTCGGCACTGTAGACGATGTTGTGGAGGCCGTCGCCTATGTGGAGGTGTACGATGGAGCTGCCGAGGATGTGTCCCGCGTTGTGCAGTGTCAGCTTGATGTCTGGAGCTACATCGGTCACAACATTGTATCTGAGTGGGATCGTGTGGGTCACCACCTCGCGGACGTCTTTCTGGTCGAAGGGCGAGTGTTCTCCTTCTCTGCTGTGAACGTCGAGGTAGTCGAGCTGGTGTAATGTCATGAGTACCTGTGTAGGCTCTGAACAGTAGATTGGACCGTCATAGCCATACTTGTAGAGGAAGGGCAGTATGCCGCAGTGATCTAGATGCGCGTGAGAGATGACAACCGCGTCGAGTTTCTCAAGATCAAACTCGTCAGTGTCGAACCGAGGATAGGCGGATGACGGGTCTTGCGCGCCCGGATTTATTCCACAATCCAGGAGGACTGTGCTGGCTCCCGCCTGGATGAGCATCGCGGATCGCCCAACTTCTCGGAAGGATCCGAGAGTCACCAGACGGACGTAGCCAGCCTTAGTGAAGGTTGGGCGGAAGATTCTCTCTCCTACATCCCGCAGAATTCGGCTGCGCTCTTCGCTCTCGGTGTGGAGTATGTGACGCGTGCTAGCAATGATCTTGGAGTGTAAGGGAGGGGCTCGAAGGATTCTAGGGCGCCATCTTGTCTCCTTGACAACTTGCTGGAGGACAGAAGCCTCTTTGCCGATAGCGACCCCAGGCTTTTTGGCTTCTACGACCACTTCGCCGAGGCTCGGGTCAAAATTGATTGCTGTGACTTCAGCCTCTGCAGGTACGAGTTTTCGTATGTAGACTTCTGCTTCTCTCTCGGGGAGTCGAATGGACTGGTCTGAGCGTATGACGATCCGTTTGTGGAGCAGGTTCACAATCTCTGTTACAACGTAGCTCTGTTCTGAGAGAAGGTTGACGTTCTTCACGTATATTGCGAGGCGCGGTCCCTCAAACTCGATCCTAGTAATTTCGGCATCTTTCGGCATATGTTCTACTATTGTCTCGCGTATTCTCGCGGATACGTCGTTGTAGGTTCTAGTCATTCGTCTACGCTACTCCTTGTATATGATACGTTGAAGGTTGGGCGAGAACGAGGTTAGGCGTGGAGGATGTGCTTCTTCTCGTCCTCTGAGAGCTCTCTATATCCGTCCTTGGATATCACGGCTACGTCGAAGCTGTCGCCGCTGGCCGAATCCCGTTTCATAGCAGAGTCTATTGCTCGCACTACTACCGGGACGGACTCCTTAACGTTCATCGTGTCCTTCCACTCCGACTCCAGCACTCCGTATGCGACTGGAGACCCCGAGCCTGTGGAGACAAATTTTTCTTCCATCATACTTCCAAGCGGGTCCAGCATGAATATGTGACCGCCGGAATCGTCCATTCCTCCGATGAGAGCTTGAACGCCCATTGGGTAGTATCTGGATTGAAAGAGTACGTTCGATACGAGTCTCGCCGCAGAGTTAATCGGGATTGGTCTCGCAAGGTCCAGCTTGTAAAGCGCAGAGTTTGCTCGAAGCATCTCGACAATGGCTTGCGCGTCTCCCACAACTCCGGCTATTGTCATTGCTATGTGTTGGTCAATCCGGTATACCTTCTTAGCGTGTTTGTGCGCGACAAACGAACCCATGGTTGCCCTAGTGTCAGTCGTAAGCACGACTCCGTCATGGCAGACAACTCCAATTGTCGTGGTTCCCTTGAGTACAGGTAGTTTTCCGGCTCTCTGAAATTCCAACTTGACGCGTCTCCTAATTGGGTGATATTAAAGACCACTTTCCGAGAAAACGGAAAGAGTAAACTGCCGCAGTTCTCCACGACTTAAAAACATTTGGGGAATCCGTAGGTTTCTACCTTTGGCTCTCTGATCCCATCATTGCCCGCTTCGTTGGACCCTTAGACGCGGGTTTCTTGGAAGCCGGAGTCCTTCGCTTCCGTGCGGGTTGGGTCGGAGGTTCTTTAGATTCCTCGGTGTGTTGCTTCGTCTCGCCTTGTTCGGCGGTTGTTGTCGTTTCAGTGGCCGCTGGTTTTGACGGTTCTTCTCTCTCGGCTCCGGGTGTTCTCCTCTTGAACACTTCTCGGAAAGATATCGTTTCGATGTCTGGGAAATACTTCTGAAGGTCAGAGGTGACTGATTTCTTGGCTACTTGTAGCCCGCTGAGGTAGAATGCTTCCTCTGGGACTTCGACGGTCAGCTCTATACCGTTTCTTTCGACGCCGTATTTTGCCTTGTCCACTTCTGGGATTCGTTTCGCGATGATGTTCAGAACCTTTTCGTTGTCGTCTTCAACTACTTTCTCGATCGAGACTTCGTAGATCAGGGTTCGGCCTGCCAGGGGATGATTGTAGTCGACTTGGACGCGACCAGCCCCTACGGCTCTCACAATCGCAGGTCTGCCGTCCAGCTCGATTTGTGCGCCTGGACTTGGTATGCCTTGTTCGCGGAAGCGTCTTAGCGGGACGAGCCGCATTTTGGCTGGGTCGCGTGTTCCGAATCCTTTGTCAGGAGGCAGTTCGACTGTTGTTTGTTTTCCAATGTCGGTCCCCACTAGGGAATCTTCTAGTCCCTTTGGAAGCCAGCCTTCGCCAAGGATTATGAATCGAGGGCCGTAAGTTGAGTCTTCTCGGTGCAGATGAGTATCCTTTGCAACCGCATCATACGTTGTGTCTACCGTTTCCCCACTCTCCTTTACTTTGAGAGTGAAATTGACGAGGAGAAAGTCGCCGGCTTTTACTGCCACTGTTCTAGTTCATCCTCGCAGGCAATCTCGACAGTGCCTTGCGTGCAGCTTCGAGAGCTTCCAAGATCTTGCCTCTGTAGCCCAAGTCTGCAGCCGCTGATGCGATAGCGCTTACTGTTGACATTATTTCAGGTGATCCAACGTTGCCCATGATTCCGACTCTGAACATCTTTCCTTTCCACTTTTCTAGGCTAGCTCCTAGGTCTATCCCATACTTAGTTCTGATGAGTTCTCTCAGTTTGCCATCCTCAATGCCGCTCGGACAAGCTATTGCGGCGACTGTGTGCGATCGTGATTCAGGCTCTGCCATTAGGCTCAATCCAAGAGCTTCCATGGAGTTGTAGACTGCCTCAGCGCAGATTCGGTGCCTTTCAAATCTGGCTGGTAGCCCTTCTTCAAGGATCATATCGCACGCCTCGTTGAATGCGTAGAATAAGGATACTGCGGGTGTGAAAGGTGTGAAGCCGTCTCCCATGTATTTCTTGTACATTGGAAGGTCGAGGTAGAAGGATCGGTTTTGCTTCTTCGCGTTTATCTTCTCCCAGGCCTTCTGGCTCACAGAGACGAACGATAACCCAGGCGGGCACATCAAGCACTTCTGGCTAGCGGTCACGCACATGTCCACATTCCAATCATCGACTGGCAATTTGTCGCCTCCGAGAATCGATATCGCGTCGACAATGAGCAGTACGTCCTGCTCCTCACAGAGTTTCCCGATCTCTTGGAGGCTCCTAACGGTTACGCCAGTGGAAGTCTCGTTGTAGACCACTGCTAGTGCCTTCGTATCGGGGTTCGCCTTGATAATCTTCCTAAAGTCCTCGGTACGGGGAGCCTTTCCCCACTCCGAACTCACAACCAGTGGGTGACCGCCGTACGCTTTGATTGCTTCACCGAGCCTCTCGCTGAAGAAGCCGTTAACGTTGACAATGATCTTGTCTCCGTCGTCGATTATGTTTTGGAGGGCGCATTCAGTCGCTCCTGTCCCCGAGGTTGTGAGCACGAATAGGTCTTCCTTTGTCTGGAACACCTTCTTGGTCTTGCTGATTACTTGTGACAATATTTCTTTGAAATCGGGACCCCTGTGGCCCATGAGAGGCTTGATCATTGCCCTCATGACTCTGGGAGGCACGTTGGTGGGACCCGGGAGCATAATCAATTTCTGGGTCTCACTCACAGAGCAACCCAACCACGTGATGAAACGCGAGCCCGAGGCCTGGTTCTTTTAAGGATTAGCTCCCAACGTGACAAGATTCAATGACTACGATAACTCTGCTGTCGGACTTCGGACTGACTGATCCATACGTCGCCCAAATGAAAGGAGTCATTCTGAGCGCGAATCCAGAACTGAAGATCGTAGATGTATCTCACGGAATTGAACGTCATAACATTGCCATGGGCTCCTTCATCCTAGAGACGGCGCTGCCCTACTTCCCCGAGGGGTCGATACATGTAGCCGTTGTCGACGCTGGTGTTGGAACCGAGAGACTGCCCTTGGTGGTCCAGTGCGAAGCTGGAATCCTTGTAGGTCCCGATAATGGTCTGCTAGTCAGGGCTGCTGAGAGACTTGGTTTCAAGGCAGCGTATGAAATAGTCAGCCACCGCTTCAGAGTAGAGAAGGTCTCAGCCACGTTCCATGGAAGGGACGTATTCGCGAGAACGGCCGCGAAACTAGCTGATGGACTGAAGCCGAGTACGCTCGGTGCGGAAGTCAAGGAGCTTGTGAAACTGGACATTCCAAGCGTATCCGTTTCGGATGGTAGAGTGACCGCTGCTGTTCTTCATGTCGACTCCTTCGGCAATACCATTCTGAACTTGGGCGAAGACCAGTTCCTTCGACTAGGCTTACACGAGGCAAGTCACATAGTCGTTGAAACGAAACATGGCCGGTTGTCCAGTTCCATTGCCAGAACATACTTCGACATTCCTCGTGACCAGCTTGGAATTGTCCTGGGAAGTCAGGGATATGTGGAAATCGCGATGAGAGAAAGCAGTGCTGCGGCTAGGCTGGGGCTCAAACCGTTAGATCGGGTCGAAATCCGCTTTAGCTAGTCTTGTCGCTCTTGGAAATATCCCTGAGACGTTCATCCCCATCGATCGTTTTCAGGTAGCTCGCAACGGACTTTGGAACGAGCTCCTGCCATGGCCCACTAGTCAGCATTCGTCTCCTGACTTCGGTCGAGGTGAACTTTTTCCGACTGAACATTGGAATGCGCTCGACTCTGAGACCTGCTTCTTTGAGCAGACGGAAGGTTAGGGGTTCGTTTGTAAAAACGACGTCGAAGCTTGGGGTCTGAGACAACAAATGTGCGACCCAGACTTTGTGGAATTCATCATCGGGAAGAGGGATGACGGTGAAACGGTCCGGGCGAATCCCTGCCTCCTTGAGAGCCAGTCTTATCATCGTAATCCGTTCCCCGGCTGTAAATGGGTTGTCTAGCGTGTGGCTGTGCTGAGCACTGCCCACGACAATTATCAGCTCGTCGACTCTGTCAAGAATATACTTCACGGCTTCCAAGTGACCTACATGAAAGGGTTGGAAGCGACCAACGTAGAGGCCGGTGGGCAATCAGTCGCCTTCGGATGGGGTCCAAAGAGCCGTTGAATCGATATTGTCCTCCGCGATCGGTACTTTTTCGCGCACTAACAATTTACGTTTCGTGACGCTCCCGTTTTCGCCGAGCGTCCCGCAGAGTGAATAGTTACCTATCGTTAGACTGTTGGGGACGACGCGGTGGCAAGGAACGAAGATGGACCAGGGGTTCGAACCAACCGCTCCGCCAACAGCTCTTGGGGCTGAGCCGATATGATTTGAGATCAATCCATATGTTGTTACTCTGCCGGCAGGAATCCTCTCAAGGACGCCACAGACTTTGGCCTGATGGGTGGAAACGAAGTTTCTGTTGAGGTTTACATTTTTCGGGTTCTTCTCGCCCTGAAATCGGCTGATCATTTCTTGTGTAAGCCGGTGATTGCTACGTTTGGGGGATTTGCCAGTAGTCTTAATTGAATACTCAATCAGGTGTCTCTCAAGAAGGATAGAGTTGGAGCCGAATGAAGAAGCCACAAGTCTACCTTTTTGGTCAACTAGACAGCCGAAAGACATCTCCTCAGACTTTTCGATCGATAGTTGAAGGTTCTCCATGATTGAAGCCTGTCGAATGCACACTCTCTTTAAACAATGACGTTATCTCCCGCTGGAAAAAATGATCGAGATAGATGGAAGTATGGGCGAGGGTGGTGGACAGGTTCTCCGAACCTCTCTGGCTCTCGCTGCCGTACTCAGGCGTGAGGTTCGAATCTTCAACATTAGAGCTGGGAGGGCTGAGCCTGGATTGAAAGCCCAACA
>WNFB01001115.1_pt1 | contig 36381 bp, 31 predicted proteins | sample 5400501 | NCBI WGS metagenome assembly WNFB01 (sample SAMN13153341, study PRJNA577476) | soil metagenome | isolation source: 200 cm saprolite under Douglas fir tree site 2 hole 1 | place: USA:California | collected 2015-04-18
CCCCTCCACGGACGCCACCCCCATGATTCCCATGTCCGACGAAGCTCAGATTGACTACATGATTTCCGAGATGCTGGGCGCCTGGCAGGTGGGGGACATCGACAAACTCCACAAGGACTACGCCGACGACGTCTCCGTGGTCAACGGCGCCTGGGGGCCCCCAGTCATCGGCTGGGCCAACTTTCTTGCGGCCTACCAGCAGCAGCGCGCGCTAATGCAGCAGGTGCGCGTGGACCGCTCCAATACCTACTTCAAAGTGAGTGGTGGATTCGCCTGGGCTTGCTACCAGTGGGATTTTTCCGCGACGGTAGACGGGCAGCCCTCAGCCGCCCGAGGTCAAACCACGTTGGTGATGGAAAAGCGGAACAACCGCTGGGTAATCGTGCACAACCACACTTCTTTAGTTCAGACCGGTCAGCCGGCACCACCCGCGAGCGCGCCGCCCGCTGCGCCGCCGCAAACAAGCAGCCCACCGCAGGGCTGAGAGCTGCGTGGCTGCTTGGGGTCTCGCTTCTCGCCTAAAAGCTCTTCAAGCCGTTGTAGAGCCACACCGCTACGATGACCAGCAGCAGCCCGCCCGCAAGAATGCCGCTTGTCATCAGCGGCTTCGAGAGCGTGTTGATCTTCGCAACCAGCTCCCGCTGCTCCCGAGCCATGTGCTCTTCCGCCGCATCTAGAAATATCTGATCGTCCTCATGGCTTGAGAGCACGCTCCGCCAAATCAGCAACAGCAAAAATACGCCGGTAACGACTCCCCACGCGACCAGCATGTAAAAGATAGCCGGCGTTATCGAGGATTCCATGGCGACCTCCCGTTGGAACCGAACCGCGGTGCCTGCCCTGTCGGGCCGGCAAGGGGTAAGACGGCCTACTCGGGCGAAGTATAGCACTCCCTATTTGAAAATCCAGTACTTGCTAGAAACAGAACCCATGCAAGGAGCCACCACGAGGCGAACCCCGTTCGGCTGCGAATGAGCCCATAGGTCATTGAACGGAGGCAGCTTTGGCGAAGTGACCGACGCGCCACGGCCATGCGCAATGCCCAGGGTTCGCCCGAAACATGCGGCATATCGGAAGCCTAGGCCTTGTACTAGGAGTCTTGCCCGAATCCCAGCCCCTAATCTCGGGATTTCACAGGTTGCCTCAGTGGAGCTTGGTCTCCGTTCGTTGACAAAGCCCAGTGCGGCGGGCACAATGAAAAAGCCTCGTCGTATAGCGTTGTTCCAGCGCTTTTCGGACAACGTGCCGCACTTGTGCCCGAGTGGCGGAACTGGCAGACGCGCTAGCTTCAGGAGCTAGTGATCGCAAGGTCGTGGAGGTTCGAGTCCTCTCTCGGGCACCATTTTTCGAGCACTTTCCATCCGTCGCTGGCGGTCATTTTGCTCCTGGTTTACCTGTGTCGCCGGCCTTAATTCTCCACCTCCTCCGCGGTAATTGTTTGCGCAATCGCGCCTTCACCGCCGCCCATGTCCTCCGTTTTTCTTGCTAGTCTGAACATAAGCAAGGACATCGACCCCGCGTGGGCATCTGACATCGGTTCAATAAAGACGCGTGGGAAACCCTTGCGACAATATCGCCCAGCATGGCTAGAGGAGAATCTGACGTGAAAATCGCATCAACGTGTCTCGCCCTAGGTGGCATCCTCGGAATTCTGGCGGCGCCCTCCGCGGTTGCCCGGCCCCAGTCTGGCGCAAGTTCCGCCAGCGCCCCCGGCAGTGTGTCCCGTACCACCAAAGCGGTGAATTACCGCCGCGCTGGCGGCTCCACTAAGATCGATTTTCAAGGCACGGAACTTATGCAACAGGCCGCCGGGGAAGCCAAAGTCCAGAGCAAGAGCAACCGCATCGAAATCGACGCTAAGTTCGCAGGCCTGGAAGAAGCCACCAAGTTCGGTCTCGAGTATTTGACCTACGTGTTATGGGCCATCTCTCCCCAGGGGCGTGCCGTGAACCTCGGCGAAGTGGCTCTCAAGAACGGCGCGGGTCAGGTAAAGGCCATCAGCGACATGCAGACCTTTGGCATGGTGGTCACCGCCGAGCCGTATTTCGCCGTAACCCAGCCGGGCAACATGGTAGTCCTCGAAAACGTGTTCGGTCCTGAGACGCTCGGCAAGGTCGAGAATATCGACGCCAAGTACGAATTGGTGGGGCGCGGCGTCTATTCCTCCTCAAACACCAAGATTGAAAGCGCCATTTTCGGCATCGACCGCAAAACTCCCCTCGAGCTCTTTGAGGCGCGCAATGCCGTCCGCATCGCGCATATCGCTCAGGCCGACAAGTACGCGCCATCTACGGTCGCCAAAGCGGAGCAGCAACTGAAAGGCGCAGAGGAGGTGTACCGCCGAGGCAGCGAAAAGAAGGCTGTGGATGCTGCCGCCCGTGAGGTCGTGGAAACCGCTGAAGAAGCTCGCGTCATGGCGGTGAAACAAAAAGCCGAAGAAGACGCCCAAGCCAAGGTCGCCGCGGAAAAGAGAGCCGCCGAAGAGCGGGCCATCGCTGAAGCCAAACGGCGCCTGGAAGCCGAGCAAGCGCGCAGTCAGGCGGAAGCCGCCAAGGCCGACGCCGAGCGTATGAAGCAGGAAGCGGAACGCGCCGCGCAAGAAGCCGGCCGGCAGCGGCAAGAAGCAGAGCAAGCCACATCCGCAGCCGTAGCGCAACAACAAGCTGCCCAAGCCGCGGCCGAACAAGCGGGGAGGGACAGGGCCGCAGCTCTCGAACAGCAGCGCGCCGCCCAGGCCGAAACGGAAAAGGCTCGTCAGGCAGCCGCCAGAGCCGAGGCGGAAAAAGCCGACCTCCGCGCGCAGTTGCTGAACCAGTTGAATTCCATTCTGCAAACACGCGATTCGGCGCGGGGCTTGATCGTCAACATGTCCGATGTGCTCTTTGACACCGGAAGCTACACCCTCAAACCCGGCGCTCGTGAAAAGCTCGCGAAAATCTCCGGAATTGTCCTGGCCCATCCCGGCCTGAACCTGGAGATCGAAGGTCATACGGACAGCGTCGGCACCGACGACTTCAACCAGCAACTTTCGGAACGCCGCGCCGACTCCGTGCGCGATTTTCTCGCGCAACAGGGGGTCTCGGGGTCTTCAATCACTGCTCGCGGCCTTGGTAAGACGCAGCCCGTGGCCTCCAACGACACCGCCGAAGGCCGCCAGAGAAACCGCCGCGTCGAAATTGTTGTCAACGGCGAGGCCATCGGCACCGCAACTGCCAGCGCCGGAAACACTTCTCATTGACGCTGTTGCTAGCGCTCGTTCTCTGAAGTCTCGCGCCGCGCTTCCCTTGCGCCGGCGCGAGACTTCTTCTGCACCACATCCTTCAATCTGATATGGTGGTCAGGCAATGGCAATCCGTTCCAAGCCGGAGGCCTGCCCGTGATTTCATTTCTCCTCTCGTTCACTCTTCTCGGGGGGAAGCCTCATTTCACTTTCTTGGAAAGCGCCCTCGCCAACGAAATGCTGGTCCTTCGCTGGCTCCATCTCTTCTTCGGCATCATCTGGATCGGCCTGCTCTACTTCTTCAACCTGATTTTAACCCCCGTGCTGAAGCAAATTGATCCGCCGATTCGCGTCAAGTTTTATCCCGCGCTGATGTCCAAAGCCATGGCCTGGTTTCGTTGGTCGGCGCTCGTCACCGTCCTCGTCGGAATGCGCTACTTCATGATTCATCTCTCGTCCGACGCGCACAACGCCGGCAATCCCGCGCTCGCCTTGCAATCGCTCGGTTGGTGGCTGCTCGTCTGGCTCGTCGCCTACGCGCTGATTTACACGCTCCAGCTACCCGCAAGAGGATTTCGCGACAATCCCTGGTTCCGCACCCTCGCTGTCGCGGTCGTGGTGATCGTAGCGTCATGGATTGTTCTTGTCTTGAACGGCAGTCCATACTCTTCGAGCGCGCATCTCGCCATCAGCATCGGCGGCGGGCTTGGCTTGGTCATGCTGCTCAACGTCTGGGGCGTCGTATGGCGCATCCAAAAGAAGCTTATCGCGTGGGCGCGCGCGAGTGCCGAGCAAGGCGTTCCCATGCCGCCTGAGACCGAACACATGATGCGCTGGAGCTTCCTCACCGCCCGCATTTCCTTCTGGCTCTCTTTCCCCATGCTTTTTTTCATGGCCGCTGCCAGCCATTACCCGTTTCTCAGCACGGCCGCCCGGTAGGTTTCCCGCAGCCGGAGAGGCCCGCATGTCCGACGAAAAAAACTACAACCTGCTGACTCCAGAATCCGGCGTGCCCATCAAAGCCTGGACCAAAGGTGTCCCGCTCGAAGATCAGGCGCGCAAACAGCTTCTCAACGTGTCCCAGCTCCCCTTCATCTTCAAGTGGGTCGCCGCCATGCCCGATGTTCACTGGGGCATTGGCGCAACCGTTGGCAGCGTCATCCCCACCAAGGGCGCGATCATTCCTGCCGCTGTCGGCGTGGACATTGGCTGCGGCATGATGGCCGTGCAGACCGATCTCAACGCTCGCGACCTTCCCGACAATCTCAAGGGCATCCGCAGCGCCATCGAACAAGCCGTGCCTCACGGCCGCACCAATCACGGTGGCCGCGGGGACGTCGGCGCCTGGAAGGAAATCCCACCCCGCAATTACCAAGCCTGGCAGACGCTCAAGCCGCGGTACGACGCCATTCTCGAAAAGCACCCGAAGCTCGATCGCGGCAACCACGCCAATCACCTCGGCACACTGGGCACCGGCAACCACTTCATCGAAGTCTGCCTCGATGAAGCGGACTCCGTATGGTTCATGCTTCACAGCGGTTCGCGCGGTGTCGGCAACCGCATGGGCAGTTACTTCATTGAGCTGGCGCGTAAGGACATGCAGAAATTTTTCATCAATCTACCGGACAAGGATTTAGCCTACTTCTCGGAAGGCGCCGACCATTTCCACGACTACGTCGAAGCCGTCGAGTGGGCCCAGGATTTCGCCCGCTCCAATCGCGACATGATGATGGAGCAGATCGTCGCCGCCGTCCGCGCATCGGGCGACGCCCGCCCGTTCACCGCCGAGCTAAAAGCCATCAACTGTCATCACAACTACGTCGCCCGCGAACGCCACTACGGCCAGGACATTCTTGTCACGCGCAAAGGCGCCGTGCGCGCCCGCGAAGGCGACATGGGGATCATTCCCGGCAGCATGGGCGCGCGCTCATACATCGTCCGCGGCAAGGGCAATCCGGAAAGTTTTATGAGCTGCAGCCACGGCGCAGGCCGGGCGATGTCCCGCACGGAGGCCAAACGCCGCTTCACCGTCGAAGACCACAAGCGCATGACTGCCGGCGTCGAATGCCGAAAAGACGCTGACGTCATCGACGAAACGCCCGCTGCTTACAAATCCATCGAAGCCGTCATGGCCGCGCAGACCGACCTTGTCGAAATCGTCCATGTTCTCCGCCAGGTCGTGTGCGTGAAAGGATAAAAAACGGCGCGCGGCGGCCGAATTCGCCCAGGCCGAATTGAAATCACCGTGCTGGATTGAGTTTTCCCGGAAAAGTTCCACAGGAAACAAAAAGAGGAGGCGGGCCAGGTCTTCCCGCCTCCTCTATGGTTCCCCTTTCGGGGAGTCCGGCCAGCCTGACGGAGGGCGGCTGGCCGGTCGTGTGTTGGCCTGCACATGAAACCCCTGAAATGCCAAAAAAGTTTCAAGGAAATCGAAAATAATTCGGTAGAATCACTGTGGAAATAAAGCACCCTGCCCGGTGCCCCTCCTCATGTCAAGCCCATCTCATCTCAGCCCGGATAATATACTGCGTTTTCTGCAAGTTACACGGGATCCCGCCTCCGCAAACGACATTTCCAGCGGCCTCCACCTTTCCAAGACCGGCCGCCGGCCGCTCTTCAAAATGCTCTCCAAGCTCAAAAAACGCGGCGCCATCGAAGAACTCCCCGGCGGCCGCTACCGCCTCGCGGCGCACAAGGGAGAGCAAGAGTGCAGCAGCAGGTCCTCACCAAAGCGCGACACTTCTCCTCCGCAAAACGTGTCTCGCCCTCCGGCTCGCGATGAAGTCACCGGCCGCCTCGTCCTCCACCATGACGGCTACGGCTTCGCCGTTCCCGACACGCCCATGCCGCAGCTCGATGGCGACATCTTCATCCCACGCGACGCCGTCGAAGACGCCATGCACGGCGACCATGTCCTCGTCAAAATTCTGCGCCGCGGCGGCACCGTAGGCGCGCAGCGCGCCGAAGGCCGCATCGTTAGAATCCTCGATCGCGCGCATCCTACCCTTGTCGGACTCTTCCGCTACGGCCCGCGCGGCAACGTTGTTCTTCCCTACGACAATCGCATCCAGCACGAGATCGAAATCCCTCCCAGCGAAGAGCTCACTCCTGCGCTCCGCAAGCAGCTCGGCCTCTCCGATCCGAAAGAGCACGCCGCGCGCGCAAGGCGGCTGCCCCATCTTCCCGAGCTCGACGGCGCCGTCGTCAACGTCGAACTCCTCCGCTACCCGCGCGGCGGCGCCGCTCCCACCGGCCGCGTCATCGAAATCCTCGGCCGCCCCGGCGATCTCGGCGTGGACACGGAGATCATCATTCGCAAGCATCATCTCCCGCATGTTTTCCCGCCCGCCGTCTTGCAGGAAGCCGAGCACCGCGCGCAGTCCGTCAGTGATTCTGACCGCGCCGGCCGCGAAGATTTCCGCCATCTTCCCATCGTCACCATCGACGGCGAAACCGCGCGCGATTTTGACGACGCCGTCTACGTCGAACGCCGCGCCGATGGCGGCTGGAATCTTGAAGTCCACATCGCCGACGTCGCCCACTACGTCCTCACAGCCACGCCGCTCGATCAGGAAGCCCGCCTCCGCGGCACTTCCGTCTATTTCCCCGATCGCGCCGTTCCCATGCTCCCCGAAGCCCTTTCGAATGGCATGTGCTCCCTCAAACCCCGCGAAGACCGCCTCGTCATGAGCGCGCTCATGGAATTCGACGCCGCCGGCAACATGCGCAGCTCCCGCATGACCTCCGGCGTCATGCGCTCCGCGGAGCGCATGACCTACACCAACGTCAACAAAGTTCTCGAGGGCGATTCCGACGCCGGCGTCCGTTACTCCGCCCTCGTTCCTCATTTCCGCGACATGAAAGAGCTGGCTCTCCTCCTCAACGCCCGCCGCAACGAGCGTGGCTCCATCGACTTCGATCTTCCCGAGCCGGTCATCGAATTTGACGACCAGCAGCGCATGACTAACATCGCCCGCAGCGAGCGCAACATCGCTCATCGCCTCATCGAAGAGTTCATGCTCGCCGCCAACCGCGCCGTCGCCGGTTATCTCATTCGCCGCGCCATTCCGGCGCTTCACCGCGTTCACGAAAAACCTGACGCGCGCAAAGTCCTCGAATTCGAAGAGCTGGCCCGCGCTTTCGGCTATTCTCTCGGCGTCGAAAACCTTCATCAGCGCGAAATCGCCGTCCGCCACGGCCGCGTCCCCGCTCCCGCAAAAGCCGGCCGCCCTGATTCCTACGGCCGCGAACGCGGCATGCGCGTCGCGCTTCCCGGCTCCGTCGAGCTGCGCCTCACGCCGCAGCACTATCAGCGCCTTCTCCGCAAGCTCGCCGGCAAGCCCGAAGAGCGCATCGTCAGCTACCTCATGCTTCGCTCGCTCAAGCAAGCCCGTTATGCTGCCGAACCGCTCGGCCACTTCGCTCTCGGCTTCGACGAGTACACGCATTTCACTTCGCCCATCCGCCGCTATCCCGACCTCATTGTCCACCGCGTCCTCAAGTGGGCGCTCCAGCATCCAAAAGATACGCCGCCTGCAATAAATACTTCTGGGGCTGCGCCCCGCGGCGCCGAGGCCACGCTTTATTCGCTCCGCCAGCTCGAGGAAATCGCCACCGAAACTTCCGAAGCCGAGCGCCGCGCCAACGGCGCAGAACGCGAACTAATGGACTGGAAAACCGCGCAATTCATGGAAGACCATCTCGGCGAGGAATACGACGCCCTGATTATCTCTGTCCAGAAATTCGGCTGCTTCGTCGAGCTCTTCGAAGTCTTCGTCGAAGGGCTTCTCCCCATCAACGCCCTTGAAGAAGCCGCCGGCGCCCGCTGCGTCTTCCGCGAGCGCGATCACGCCATCGTCGCCGTTCGCGAAAGCGCCGGCCGCCGTGGCTCACCAGGTGCGCGCCACAGCCGCGGCACATCGGCTTCTCGCCTCGTCAGCGGCCCCGGCGCACCCGGGTCGCCTCCTGGTCGCGGCGCAAAACCGGTGGAGCTGGCGTGGCACCTCGGCGACCGCATTCGCGTCCGCGCCGAACGCATCGATCCCATGCGCCGCCGCGTCGAATTCGCCCTCGTCCCGTAGCGGCGACCTTCAGGTGGCCATCTTCCCTCTTGTAGCGCTCCCTTCCCTGCCGACAATTCAGATATCCCTCGCGTCTCGTTGACTTGCTCACCGCCTCCCCCCTAACATGACTGCTTAAGTTCCCCTCCACCGTTGCGGAAGATGAGACAGGAGCGGCATGCAAATGCCTGACCGCTGGCACCAGGTCGAGGATTTGTATCACGCTGCTCTCGAGCGGCCCGCGAACCAGCGCGCAGCCTTCCTATTGGAAGCCACTGCTGGCGACGACGCCCTGCGTCACGAAGTAGAATCCCTTCTCACACATGAGTCCGAATCTGAATCCAGTCATGCCTCGCACTTGCCCCAAGCTTCCGCCGTACTCCTCGGCGGAACCATTTCTCACTATCGCGTCATCGAGCGGCTCGGCGCCGGCGGAATGGGCATCGTCTATCTCGCTCACGATTTGCGTCTGGACCGCGACGTCGCTTTGAAAGTCTTGCCCGCGGGTGGACTTGCCGGCGATGAGGCACGCAACCGCTTTCGTAAAGAGGCCCTGGCCCTTGCCAAGCTGAATCATCCCCACATCGGCGCCATCTATGACTTTGACACGCAGGACGGCATTGCTTTCCTTGCGATGGAGTACGTCCCGGGAAAAACTCTCGCCGATCGGCTCGCCCTCGGTCCCATCCCCGAAAGCGAGGTTCTCAACCTGGGAATACAAATCGTCGCCGCGCTGCAAGAGGCTCACGAGCATGGCATTGTGCACCGCGATCTGAAGCCTGGAAACATCATGGTTACGCCGAAGGGCCAGGCGAAGGTCCTCGACTTTGGCCTTGCCAAACTCCTGCAGCCCGCGAGTGAAGTCTCCACCGCCGACGAGTTGAGCAGCACCGCGCTTGGTGCGGGGACACTGCCCTACATGGCCCCCGAGCAGCTCCGCGGCCGGCCGGCAGATGCGCGCTCGGATATCTACGCCGCGGGCACAGTCTTTTACGAGATGGCCACCGGCCAGCGTCCGTTCAAAACCAAACTCGCCACTTCTTTGGCCGCCGACATTCAGACCCAAATGCCCATACCACCGCGCCAGTTGCGCTCCAGCATTTCATTGAGCCTGGAACAAATCATTCTGAAATGCCTGGAGAAAGATCCACAAAACCGCTACCAATCGGCAAAAGAACTGCTCGTCGACTTGCGGCGCCTCGCCCGTGTCGTTCCCGACGAGAGCATCTCGCCTCGCCAGCGAGTTCGGCTTCGCTTCGCCGCTCTGTGGACAGCGGTGCTCGTCATCGCGCTTTCCTCTGGGCTCTACCTGGCCAGCCAGCATTCTTGGCTTTGGTTCAAACCGCCGCCGGGAAAAATCACCTTAGCGGTCCTGCCGTTTGAGAATCTGAACCACGATCCTCAAGAGGACTATTTCTGCGACGGCCTCACGGACGAAATGATCAATCAGTTGGGCCGGCTAATGCCGCAGCGGCTCGGCGTAATCGCCCGCACATCCGCCATGGTCTACAAGGGCAGCTCGAAGCGCGTCGATCAAATCGGCCGCGAGCTCGGTGCCAGTTACATTCTGGAAACCAGCGTGCGTCGCGAAAGTGGCCGCGTGCGCATCGCCACACAGCTCATCCAGGCCCGCGACCAAACCACGCTTTGGAGCGAAAACTATGACTACGACGTCGCCGGCGTCTTCTCTCTCGAATCCGACGTCGCCAGCCGTATCGCCCAGAGGCTCGCCCTTCAGTTGCTCCCCTCTCAGCAAACGGGGCCGCACAAGACTAGTCCCGAGGCTTACGACGCCTACCTTCGGGGCCGTTACCACTGGCAAAAGGGCTCGCTGGAGGAGCATCGCAAGGCTCGCCAATATTTTGAACAAGCCGTGCTCCTCGACCCCAACTACGCCCCCGCATACGCGGATCTTGCCGGCTACTACTGGACGACCAATGACCTTCCCGCGAAGTCGGCGATGCCCATTGCAAAACAATACGCGCTCAAGGCGCTGGCGCTCGACGATTCGCTCAGCGAAGCGCATACCGCTCTGGGAGGAATCCGTCTCTACGGCGATTGGGACTGGTCCGGCGCCGGAAGCGAGTTCCAACGCGCTCTCGCGCTGAACCCCAGCGATGCCGAAGCCCACCGAAGATATTCCAATTACCTGTTGGTTTCGGGGCGATTCGAAGACGCCTTCCTACAGGTCCAGCGTGCCCAGGAGCTGGACCCAATTTCGCTTCTGACCAGCGTCAACGCTGGTTGGACATTCTATTTTGCCCATCAGTATGACCGCGCCATCGAACAGTGCAGAAAGGCTCTCGAGTTGGACGCCAACTCCGACGGCGCTCACGCCTGCCTCGGCTGGAGCTATCGTGCCAAGGGCATGCGCGAGGAGGCCATCGCGGAATCGGAGCGCGCCGTCGCCCTTTCAAACCGCGGTCCGGGTCGCCTGGTAGGGCTGGCGCGAGCTTACGCTGCATTTGGGAGGAAAGCTGACGCAAGAAAGATTTTGGACGAGCTGGATGCACGCGGCAAACAAAGTCACGTTGCTACTCACTATTTCGCGATGGTCTATGCCGCGTTGGGCGAAAAGGAGCAGGCGCTCGATGCTCTCGACCGGGCCTTCACGGAACGCGACATCCACATGCCCTGGTTGAAGGTTGACGATGCCTTTGACCCGCTGCGCGGGGAACCTCGCTTCCAGGATCTCTTGCGCCACGTCGGCTTCCCGCCATGAGCTTGTTATCCTGAAATCCGAAGTGTCTGATGGCCTCGGAGTATCTATATCTTCTAGAAATAAATGACTCATCCACGTAGGAGGTTCCATGGATCACGAGTCACGAGTCACCCGTCAACACCTGCCCGCGGGCTCTTCCTACTTTACGTGCGCATCGGTCCCCTTGATCGACGAGACCTGAAAAGTTATATAGCCAGTGTAGGTGTCCTCATCGTGGCAGGCGACGCTGAGGGCCTCATAGGACGCGGCCATAACCTTTGGCTCGGCGAGGCGCAGCACCAGGTGCCCCTGCACCTGATCTGTATCGAAAATCTTGCGTGTCCGCAGAAACTCCAAAGGATCGCTCTCCATTTTCTTCTGCATGTCGCTTGACATCCTCATCATCACGCATTCCGGAAAGCGTATTCCTATTTCGGGCACCTGCCAAAGATTTATGAACTTGAGGCCGTCTTTGGTTTGCCAGCCGGTCGGCGCTTTTTCCGGGGCCACTCGGGCTGGACTCGCCTCCAGCACGATCAATAACGCGGCGAACAGCCCGCAAAACACGATTCGCTTCATCTCTCACCTCCGTGGGATGGATCGTCGGATGGATAATGCGGGGCCTTGTGTCCTTCCTCTCTATGCTCCGCAGCCCCGAAAGTCAAGCCCTGAGCGAATAGACGAGCTTCAGAACAAAAAGAAGGACCTGTTTAACGCAGTGATCGAAGTAGACCAGATGCGCAAAGAAATTACGAAAGAAGAGCTTCTGTCCCTGTTCGAGGCCCCTCCCGAACCTCGTCACCAACCAGGATAGAATTCGCGCCCCCTCAGTAGCATCGCAAAAACCTCTTGACAAACTATATACTCCTGCGGTAATATCCCTCGTGATTAACGCAGCTAAGCCCGATTTGTCTCGCCTTCTTCCGGCCCCCTCCGCTGACTCTAACCGCCTTAGAATCAACACTTGCGAAAATGTATCAAAACAAATAGCTTTAACCCCCTTTAGAATCAACACTTATGAAAAACATAGGGGGAGGGGGGAGGAGTTTCGGTTCAAGGCTAGTCACTCGCCAATAACTCCTTTCCCTTCATACTCTTACAAACGCCTCATCCGCAACTCTTTTCTTTTGACACTCTTACAAAATGCCGGGGGTGTACACCCCTCCCTCTTCTCAAGCCGACCACCTCTGCTATTCTGGAAGGCCAAAAGAGAGCTGCGGCTTTCCCTGCGGCTCCACAGCCCTACGCGGAAGAGGAACCTGTTGCCGTGAGCCCTGGAACCGTTACCATGCACACCGCCAAGCGCGTCCACAACTTCAACGCTGGTCCCGGCGCTTTGCCGCTGCCCGTCCTCGAGCGCATCCGCGAAGAGATGCTCGACTGGCGCGGTTCCGGCATGTCCGTGATGGAGATGAGCCACCGCTCGCCGGAATTCGAGAGCATCAACGCGCAGGCCGAAGCCGGTCTGCGCAAGCATCTCGCCATCCCCGACGACTACGCGGTGATTTTTCTCCAGGGCGGCGGCAGCATGCAGTTCACCATGGTGCCCATGAATCTCTGCCTTCCCGGCAAGCCCGTCGATCTGCTCCACACAGGCACGTGGACGGCGAAAGCTCTCGCCGAATTGAAGAAGGGCGTCCGCCACAACGTCGCGGCCTCCACCGAAGCCGAAAAATTCGCCCGCCTCCCGCGCATGGACGAAATCAAATTCTCTCCAAACGCCTCGTATGTCCACATCTGCACCAACAACACCATCGAAGGCACCCAGTGGAGCTCGCTCCCCGAAACCGGCAGCGTTCCACTCGTCGCCGACATGTCTTCGGACATCGCTTCGCGTCCCATCGACGTGAAAAAGTTCGGCCTCATCTTCGCGGGCGCGCAAAAAAATCTCGGTCCGAGCGGCGTTACCGTCGTAATCATCCGCAAGGATCTCGCCGAGCGCGCCGACAAGAATCTCCCCACGATTCTGCAATACCGCGCGCACATCAAAGAGAAGTCGCTCTACAACACCCCGCCGACCTTCGCGGTCTACATCGTCGGCCTGATCATGGACTGGATCGAAGGCGAGGGCGGCATCACCGCCATCGAAAAGCACAACGAAGTGAAAGCCAAGCTGCTCTATGACGCGATCGAATCGAGCGGGGGCTTCTTCGCCTGCCCCGTCGAAAAATCCTCTCGCTCGAAAATGAATGTTGTCTTCCGCGTCGCGAATGGAAACGAAGCCCTCGAAAAACAGTTCGCCGCGGAGGCCGCCGCTGCTGGCCTCGTAGGCACACCCGGCCATCGTTCCGTCGGCGGAATGCGCATCTCGCTCTATAATGCCGTTACGCGCGAAGCCGTTGAGGCCCTGGTCAATTTCATGCGCGAATTCCACCGCACTCGCGGCTGACGAGACGGAGTTCATGAACGAACGCGACTATCTCCAGCAAGTTGCTTCTCTCACCGGGCTCCAATACTTCCCCCGCCAGGGACCCTGGAGCAGGAAACATGGAAGTGCCCTGGGCGCGCGCGACGGCTACGTCACCGCCATTGGGTTCAACCGCAGCGGGAACGCCTCGAACGTTGTCATCCTGTTGCGCTTCAAAAAAGTTGCTGAACCCGAATCTTTGAAGGCTGCTCTCAAAGAGAGTCCGGCCCTGGCCGGGAAGAAACCGGGAAAGCTTGCCGCCGTCGGCAGCGATTTCCTCCGCTTTTGGCGGGAATAATTTCAGGAGTGGATTTGCCTTCCTGATTCCTGCATCTGTGTTCCAAAATCCAAGGGCGCGGAATCCACTTGTTCGCCCAGCGGGATCCGCGCCCTGTTTTTCTGCGAGCAACTCACGCCAAATCGAAGAGCAATACTTCGGCGTTATCGACGCCGGTGAGTTCGACGGCTTTTTCGGCGGAGATGGCGGCGCCGTCGCCGACATCGAGCTGCGTGCCGTTCAGCTTCACGCTGCCGCGCGCCACCTGCACGTACGCATGCCGGTCGGGCTTCAGCTCGTGCCGCGCCGATTCGCCCGCGCCCAGCACCGTGGCGTAGAGTTCGTTGTCCTGCCGGATCTTTACCGAGCCGTCACGCCCGTCCGGAGAAACCACCAGCCGCAGCTTCCCGCGTTTGTCAGCCTCGGAGAAATTCTTCTGGTCATAAACCGGCTTCAGCCCCTGTTTCTCCGGGAACATCCAGATTTGATAGAGGTGCACCGGCTCGGTTTTGGAAGCATTGAATTCGCTGTGCGTCACTCCTGTTCCCGCGCTCATATATTGCACGTCGCCCGGCTTGATGACCGAGCCATTGCCCATGCTGTCGCGATGTTCGAGCGCGCCGTCCAGCACGTAGGTGACGATTTCCATGTCCCGGTGCGGGTGCGTGGGAAAACCCGCGCCGCCTGCTACTCGGTCGTCGTTCATCACCCGCAGGGTGCGAAAGTGAATGTGTTTCGGATCGTAGTAATCGGCGAAGGAAAAAGTGAAATGCGTGTCGAGCCAGCCGTGGTCTGCGTGCCCGCGTTCATCGCTCTTGCGAATGTTGATCATGGCCACCTCCCGGATTTGCCAGGGGTACAATACACGTTATAACGACTATTGTCAAGAGGTATATTTTCCCGCCTGCCGGACCGTTCCTCTGCCCGCCAGCCTTCCCCAAATCCAAACATGCACCAGCATTTGGCCGCAGACGGCCCCATTCCCGGCGGCTCCCCTTTGGTGTACAGTGGTAAGGCAATACACCATTTGGCGCTGCTTCCCTTAAGGAACGTTCTATGGACTCCGCACCGTCTGCAACGCAAGCGCGCAAGACCGATGGCTCCGCCACGCCCCGCCAGACTTTGACGATCACTGACAATCGCACCGGCAAGACCTACGAAATCCCTATCACCCACGACACCATCCGCGCCATGGACCTGCGGCAAATCAAGGTGGACCCCGCCGATTTCGGGATGATGAGCTACGATCCCGCGTTCAACAACACCGCTTCTTGCGTCAGCAAAGTCACTTTCATCGACGGCGACACGGGGATTCTGCGCTATCGCGGATATCCGATCGAGGACCTCGCGGAAAAAAGCACGTATCTGGAAACGGCCTATCTGCTTCTCAACGGCGAGCTGCCGACTGCTGCGCAGCTCAAGGATTGGACTTACCACGTCACGCACCACACGTTCATCCACGAGAGCATTAAGAAGTTTCTAGACGGCTTTCACTACGACGCGCACCCCATGGGGATGACGATCTCCACGATCGCCGCGCTTTCGACTTTCTACCACGACGCCAAGGACATCTTCAGCGCGGAGTCGCGCCGCAAACAAACGTACCGGCTGGTTGGCAAGATGCCGACGATTGCGGCGTTTTCCTACCGGCACACGCTGGGGATGCCGTATGTCTATCCGGACAATGACCTGAGCTATCCCGGCAACTTCCTGAACATGCTGTTCCGCACGACGGAGATGAGGTACCGGCCGAATCCGACGCTGGAGCGCGCGCTGGACATTCTCTTCATCCTGCACGCGGACCACGAGCAGAACTGCTCAGCGAACACCATCCGCGGCGTGGGCAGCTCGCACGTCGATCCATATTCGGCAACGGCGGCGGCGATTGCCGCGCTTTATGGGCCGCTGCACGGCGGCGCCAACGAGGAAGTTGTGCGCATGCTGCTGGAAATCGGCTCGGTTCAGAAGGTGCCTGAATTTATCAAGGGAGTGAAAGCCGGCGAGACAAAGCTGATGGGCTTCGGGCACCGCGTATACAAGAATTACGATCCGCGCGCGCGGATTGTCAAGCGCGTGGCGTACGAAGTATTTGAATTGATGGGCAAGAATCCGCTGCTGGAGATCGCGCTGGAGTGCGAGCGGATCGCGCTCGAGGATGAATACTTCGTGAAGCGGAAACTCTATCCCAACGTGGATTTCTACACCGGGCTGATCTACCAGTCGATGGGTTTTCCGATGACGATGTTCCCCGTGCTGTTCGCGATTCCGCGGACTTCGGGATGGATTGCGCAATGGGAAGAGATGCTGCTCGACCCAGAGCAGAAAATCGCAAGGCCCCGGCAGATCTACCTCGGCCACGACACTCGTCACTACGTGCCGATCGAAGAGCGCGTCTGAGTCCGACTCTCCCTCCGAGCCTGCGGACAAATTCCGCTGTGACACGATTAAGAACCATCGGAGGGGACGCTCCTCGACAATCCCGGCCGACGCGGTATATTTGAAGAAGTGAGGTTGCACGGGCAAAATGTCGCATTCTTCCACGAATCCGGTGGCGCGGCGCCGCAGCCAGCGTGTGCTGATGCAAGTCGGCGTCCGCATTCGCGGGACGGACGCCCAAAACAGGGAGTTCGAGGAAGAGACCGAAACGCTGGCCATCAACGCACACGGCGCCCTGGTGCTGCTGGCCGAACGGCTCACCAGCGGCGGCAAGGTCCACTTGCAGCACAAACGGACGCAAGAGGAGCAGGAGTGTCACGTGGTGTTCCTCGGTCCGGTGCGTTCCGGTAAGGCGGAGATCGGTCTGGAGTTTTCTGTGCCGCGCCCGACGTTCTGGCGCGTGGCGTTTCCTCCTGAAGACTGGACGCCGAAGAGTCCCGAAGCTCGCACAATCCCAAGCCGGGGCAGGGGCAATAAGTAGATAAGCCTCGCCGGTTCCCGTCGCATTCTCCCTATCCGTGGACACCGCAGAATGAATGTGTGCGAGGGCACTTCACCCGACACGCTTTAGCGCGGGTGGCAGGCGAAATGTACGCGGCCGCGCCTATTTGCGGAAGAAATCGATTAGCAATTCGGAGACGCGGGCGGGTTCTTCGTGCTGGAGCCAGTGAGAGGCTTGGGCGAAGGTGTAGAGCTCGGCTTCGGTGCAATAACGCAAGCTGTCCTGGGCCATCTCGGCGAGAAGAAAAGCGTCGCGCATGCCCCAGAGGATACGCGTGGGGACGTGCACCGTGCGGTCAGGGAATCTGGTGCGATGGCGGAACAGGGCGCGGTACCAGTTGATCATGGCGGAGATGGCGCCGGGCTGAGACCACGCGGCGCGGTATAGAGCGAGATCATTGGGCGAGAAGGTGCCGGGCCGGCTAGAGCCGACGAGTGACCGAACGCCAATGCGAAAGTCGAACGCGGAGAAAAACAGTTCGGGGAGCCGGGGGAGCTGGAAGAAAAAGATGTACCAACTGCGGCGCAACTGGCGGCGATTCGTTTTGAGATAGCGGCGCATGACGGAAGGATGAGGGACGTTGAGGACGGCGAGCTTGGCGACGCGCTGCGGATGAAGCAGCGCGGTGCTCCAAGCCACGTGGGCGCCCCAATCGTGGCCAGCGAGGAAGATGCGCTGCTCGCCGAGCTGGTCGGCGATGGCGATGACGTCGGAGACGAGAAGCGGAGTCGCGTAGGACGCGACGCCGCGCGGCTTGCTGCTCCGGTTGTACCCGCGCTGGTCTGGGACGATGACGCGGAAACCGGCAGCCGCGAGCGGCTCGATTTGTTTGTGCCAGGAATACCAGAATTCGGGAAAGCCGTGAAGGAGAAGGGCGACAGGGCCATCTTTTGGGCCCGCGGCGACGGCGTGAAGAGCGACCTCGGCGTTTTGAAAGAAGATACTCTCGAGGTGAGTCTCCACGAGAGGAGAGTCTACACGGATAGAGGGACCAGTTCCGGACAAAAGAATAGAGATGCCTGCGGAACGCCGCCGTTACAAAGAGAGATTCCCCGCTGCGGCCGGAATGACGATCGCAGTGGCTGCGCTAGGCGTTAGAAGCCAGGAGCGCCGGAGGCGGCGGGGCGCATTTCTGGAGCGTTGACGCCGAAGCGGAGATGGGCAAAGTAGGTTTGGCCGAGAGACATCAGGCCAGTGTAGAGATAGCCCCAGACGAAGAGAAGGAGGAAGGGAATCGTGGCGTAATTTTGGTTGACGACGGCGTAGACGATGGTGACGGCGAAGTACAAGCCGAGCAAGACTTCCGCGTAGGGCATCCAGCCGGCTTTGTTCTTGTAGGATTTCCTGGCGAAAGAGTCCTTCTTGCCTTCGATTTTGAATTTCGGCGTGCGTACGAATTCGCTCTTCATGCCGAAGAGGGCTTCGAGAACCGCTTTGGCGTTGCGGACGGAGATGCCGATGCCGACGGCCATGACGAAAGGCATGTAAAGAAACGTGCGCCACCAGTTTTTGGGGCGCAGCTCCTTTTGCGCGACGAGGTAGAAGCTGGAAACGGAACAAGTGGACGCGAGAAACAGCGGCAGGTCGATGAACAACATCTGGAACCAGCCCTGATAGGCCCGGACGATCATGGCGGGGAGAAGCATCGCCGAAAAAAAGACCATGAGCGGGTAGCTGATGTTGGCGGTGAGGTGGAAGAAGGCTTCCGCCTTGACGTGCCAGGGCGCGCCGGACTTCAGGACGCGCGGGAGGATCTTCTTCGCGGTCTGCATCAGGCCCTTGGCCCAGCGAGCCTGCTGCGCTTTGAAGCCATTCATCTCCACGGGCAGCTCGGAGGTGCACTCAATCTGCGGGAGGTAAAGAAATTTCCAGCCCTTGAGCTGCGCACGATAGGAAAGATCGGTGTCTTCGGTGAGCGTGTCGTGCTCCCAGCCGCCGGCTTCTTCAATGGCTTTGCGGCGCCAGACGCCGGCGGTGCCGTTGAAATTGAAAAAAGTGCCGCGGCGGGAACGCGCGCCGTGCTCGACGACGAAGTGGCCGTCGAGGAGGATGGTCTCGACTTGCGTCAGGAGCGAGTAGTCGCGGTTGAGGTAGGTCCAGCGGGTCTGGACCATGCCGATCTTTGATGGATCATCGTGGCCGTTCACGGCGCCAAGGAAATAAGGAATCGTGAGGCGCAGGAAATCGGGCTCGGGCATGAAGTCGGCGTCAAAGATGGCGACGAATTCCCCCTGGGCAGTTTTCAAGCCGTTTTCGAGCGCGCCGGCTTTGAAGCCTTCGCGATTGGTGCGGTGGATGTGAACGACGGGCATGCCCTGCGCGGCGTGCCGCTCGACGCAAGCGCGGGCGACTTGCCGGGTTTCGTCGGTGGAATCGTCAAGGACCTGTACATCGAGAAGCTCGGCGGGATAATCGAAACGCGAAACGGCTTCGACGAGGCGCTCGATGACGTAGCGCTCGTTGAAAATGGGAAGCTGAACGGTGACGCGCGGCCAGACTTTGACTTCCGGCGGCGGGCCGGGAACATTTTTTGCATAGGCGTAGTAGTCGTAAACGAGCCAATAGCGATGCAGGCCGTAGAGCGCGAGGACCATGAGGACGAGGAAATACGGGATCATCATGGCGAGGTCGAAAGCGTTGGCATGATAGACGCCGGTAAAGGTGCGGTCGGTGAGTCTGTGCCAGAACTGGCTGACGGACTGCTGCACCACGAAGAAAGCTGAGATAAGAAGGTAGTGGGGCACGATGGAGACCGTTCTCGCTGGTTGTTCTACTGCAGCTTTCTTTCCGACCCATGATTATAAGGCCGAAGCGGGGACAGTCAAGGTTGGGCTAACATTGTCTCCGGCGCAATTCTCGCCTACGGTACAAGAACGATTTTGCCGAATGCGCCAGGCGCCATCACCTCGATGTGCGCGCGCGCAGCTTCTGCGAGAGGCAACTCTTTGCCGACGACGGGGCGGAGCGAGCCGTTCCCCAGACCCGCGCCGATGCCGGCGTGAATCTCCGCTTCTTCCGTTTCCAAGATGCCCCACAGAGTGAACGCATGAATGGAGGCGCGGCGCATCATGAGGTCGCGCGGCGTAATGGTGACATCGCCGCGGCTGCCGATGACGATGACGCGGCCAAACCTGGCGAGCAGCTTCAGGTCGTTCCCGAGATTTACGTTGGCGAGCATTTCGAGAACGATATCCACGCCTCGGCCGCTCGTGGCCTTCAAGATTTCTTCCTGGTACCCGGCCTTGGCGTGGTCGAAAACCTGATGCGCGGCTTCCCGCTTCACAAGCTCGAGACCCTTTTGCGTTCCCGCGGTGCCAAAGACTTTTATCCCCATGGCGCGCGCGATCTGCAGGGCAGCGATGCCGACGCCGCCGCTGGCGCCGTGAATAAGAACGGTCTCGCCGGCCCGTGCGCGCGTCGCTTGAAACAGCGCGTGATAGGCGGTGCCATAGGGAACCCATACGCCCGCTCCTTGCGCGAACGAGATTTTTGCGGGAAGCGGCTGCACCTGGCCTTCGAGGGCGAGTGCGTATTCGGCGTAAGCGCCCGTGATGGTCTTCGCGGTGTAGACGCGATCACCGGGCTTCACTTTCGTTACGCCCTCTCCGATGGCATCGACAACGCCGGCAGCGTCCGAGCCGGGTGTATACGGCAGAGGCGGCTTGATGGCGTAGGTACCGTTGCGCATGTACGTGTCGTAGGGATTCACTCCGGCGGCGTGAACGCGGACGAGGACCTGGCCCGAGCCAGGCTTTGGCGTGGGAATCTCTTTGAGCTTGAGAACTTCGGGTCCGCCGAATTCAGGAACTTGGATGGCTTTCATTCCAGTTCTCCCTCGGGATTCAGAAATGGTCGTCGACGGCGGTGACGGTCGTAATTTCTTTGTCCATTGTGCCGGCTGCTCGTGCCCAGGCGGTGGTCTGCCAGTTGTCTTTTCCTTTTTTCTGCGGGATCCAAGGCGGCAGAGACTGATTCAAGTAAGCCGCGAGGGCATGGATGTAAGGCTCGTACATGTTGCGGAGTTCCAAGAGGCGGCGGTCGGCGTCTTCGCCGTCGCGCAACTTCATCCCGTGTTGGGCCAGTGTGTCGCGAATTCGTCGCAGATCCTGCGCGGGGAGGCGGTCGTGGGTCAGAGGCCTCGGCGCGGTTCCGAAGACCTGCGAGAGATCGACGACGGCATGGCGCGCGATGGCGAAAGTGAGCTGCGCCTGGCGCTCGCACGTGCCTTCCACGCCCACCATGAGGAGAGCGCAGGTGTCCAGAATTGCAGTGAGGGATGCGATCCAGGACTGGTTGTCGTGCTGCGAACGAAAATAGGCAAGCACGGGATAAGAAAGGTGACTCTCCATCAACTCCGCGGACCAGAGCTCCCAATCCTTGAGTAGATCGCGAAGCGCATCCTGGCCGTCCGCATAGCTGTGGCGCCGGAGAAGTTCACCAGCGGTAGGTGGAGTGCCGGCGCGCGAATCGAGGAGTGAGATTTCCACTTCACGCTTAGAAAAGGAACCGTAAATAAAAGGCAGATAGCCAATCACGGCGGCGAGAAAGCCAAAGCCGAAGCCTGCTTCAATGACGACGAGAGCACGGGCAAGACTAGAACGCGGCACAACATCACCCAAGCCCAGAGTGAAAAAAGTTGTTCCACTGAGATAGATGTCCGTGAGGAAGCTGGTTTGCCCTCCGGTCATGACCACCGCAGAACCGGCCCCGTATTGCATAAGGCCGAAACCCAGAACCAGGCCGGCAGCCCAGACACCCACCAGTACGAGGAGAGAGAGCGGGCCATAGAAACCGAGAAAGGTTTCGCGCGCCTTGCGGGAGGGAACGAGGCAAAAAACAAATTTCCACGTGCGCCAGGTGGAGCGGAAAAAAAGACGTGTGAGACGGAATTTGCGCGTGACGCGCCGCGGAAGAATGATGGCCTCGAACGCGTCCCAGAGGACGATCAAGAAAATCGCGGCACCCACGGCGAAAGCGCCTGGAGCTGGAATCATGTGCGGCATTGTACTCGTTTGGACCGGACAGAGATAAGAGACACGGGCTCAGGAGACGAGGCGCGCGTTGACGCTGATTTCCGCCTTGAAGAGCTTGGAAACGGGGCAGCCGGTCTCGGCGGCCTTTACGGCGGCGTCGAATTTGGCTTTGTCCGCGCCGGGAATATTGGCAACCAGGTCGAGGTGGCTCTTGGTGATGGCGAAGCCGTCGGCGACTTTGTCGAGCGTGATGGTGGCGGTGGTTTCCAGCTTCTGCGCTGTCATTCCGGCGCCGCCGAGTTGCGCGGAAAGCGCCATGGTGAAACAGCCGGCGTGGGCCGCCGCAAGAAGTTCTTCGGGATTGGTGCCGATGCCATTTTCAAAACGCGCGCTGAAGGAATACTGCGTCTGTTTCAGCACGCCGCTGTCCGTCGATAGCGTGCCTTTGCCGTCTTTCAGGCCGCCTTGCCAAACTGCCGATGCTTTGCGTTGCATGTTGCCGCTCCTTTTGTATTCTTCGCTCTATTTGAATGCAGAGAATTCGATTCGCCGGGAAAGGAGAAAGGTATATTGACGGAATGACGTTGTCGAGAAGAGTCTGCGAAGTGTGATGAGCGGCAAACTGGAGCAACTCGCGCACCGGCCGTGGCCTCTGCCCGCGGGTCCGTGGGTTATGGCGCAGACCTGGCACGATCTGCTTTTTGCCCACTGGCCCGTGCCGATTGCGGCGCTCCGGCCACACATCCCTGCTCGCTTGGCGATCGATACTTTTGAAGGGCAGGCTTGGCTCGGCGTTGTGCCTTTTCGAATGTCCGCTGTGCGGTTGCGAGGGACGCCGGCGGTGCCGCGGCTTTCGGCTTTTCCTGAATTAAACGTGCGAACCTATGTGGCTGCAAACGGAAAGCCGGGAGTATGGTTTTTCAGTTTGGATGCGGGGAATCCTCTTGCCGTGGCGATTGCGCGAGTGTGGTTTCATCTGCCGTATTTCCGGGCCCGAATGTCGTGCGAGGAACGAAGCGATTGGATTGAGTACAAGAGTGAACGTACCCATCGCTATGCCGACGGCGCGGTGCTGACGGGGCGCTATCGCCCCGCAGGTGAGCCATTTTCCCCTCAGCCTGGAACGCTCCAGCATTTCTTGACCGAGCGCTATTGTTTGTACGCGGCCGACCGCCGCGGTCAACTCATTCGCGGCGAGATTCATCACCCGCCGTGGCCGCTGCAAATTGCCGAAGCGAAGCTGGAGCGCAACACGATGGCGGATTCGCTGAGGGTTGAGCTGCGGTCGCATTCACCGCTTCTGCATTTCGCGCGAAGGCAGGATGTGCTGGTGTGGGCGCCGCGGCGGCTTTCTGCGCCGGAAGATGGCTAATCCCCAGGTTGACGTTGTATATCTCGATTTCGATACTGAGCACCGCATCCTTCATCCACTTTTGCACAACACCTACCAAGATTCCCGGAAGGAGTAATTAAGGTCGCTCATCTACCGGAAGCGAAGCTCGGGGTGCGGCTCTAATGTAGTTCCGGAATCCTTAATGTTCGATTCCGCACACTCTCGCACTCTAGCAGTTCACGCTGGTTCCTGAATCCGCTAAAGTTCTCCGGTAATAGCTGTTTTCGTTTCTTTCTTCGAAGCGTAAAACGTGCGCATCGAGATCCGGAGGTTTCCTTGGGACGGACACTCAGAGACGCTTGCGTCCTGCTTCTCACATTCGCGTTGGTTTTGCCACTTTCCTCAAACGGACAGACTTCCACCGTGCTCGTGGCCACCGGTTCGAGTATGCCCGAACCCTTGTACGTGCTCTGGAATGCCGAATACCACAAACAGCAGCCCGCCGTGCAGGTGCGCTACTTGCCCGAAGGCACCGGCGCCAGCGCGGTCCGGATCCTCTCGGGCTCGGGAGATTTTGGCGGCGGCGACCCGCCCATTCCCGACGACAGTCTGAAAAACTCGGCGAATAAGATTGTCGAGTTGCCGGCGGTGTTGATTGGAATCGTGATGGTGTACAACCTCCCCACCCCGACCCGAGAATTGCGGCTCACCGGGCCAGTGCTCGCGAACATCTTTCTCGGGAAAATCACGGCTTGGAACGACCCAGCCCTGGCCAAGCTAAATCCGGAAATGAAACTGCCGGCGCTTTCTATACAGGTGATTCATCGCACCGAAGGCAAAGGATCGAATTACATTTTGTCGGATTTCCTCTCGAAGGTGAGTCCGGAATTCCTCGCCCGCGCGGGGCGCAGCGAATCACCAAAGTGGCCCGTAGGCGTCAGCCAAGCCAGGTCACAGGAGTTGATCGAAAAGGTGTGGGCCACGAACGGAGCCATCGGATATACGGAACTGAATCTCGCGGCTAAATCAGGTCTGCGGATAGCCGGCGTTCGAAACGCGGCAGGCGAATTCGTGCGGCCTTCGGCGGGCGCCATTGCGGCCGCGGCCGTGGCGCTTCAGGGCAAGATGACGGAAGACTTTCGAGTTTCCATTACCAATGCGCCCGGAAAAGAGAGTTATCCCATTAGCAGTTTCACGTGGCTGTACGTGCCCGCGACGGCCAAGGATGCTCAGCGCGGCCGTGCGGTAGCAGATTATCTGAAATGGGTCTACACGGCGGGGCAAAAAATCGCGCAGGAGCAGGGCTATGCTCCGCTGCCGGGTGAAGTACTGGCCAAAGTCGCGTTCAAGGCCGCAACAATCCGTTGAGAGCCGGCGATGGAAGCGGTGAACCGCGTGAATTTGGCCGGAATCTCAATGAATTAGAATAATCAAATCAATGCTCGGAATTCGTCCGGAGACAATCCAACGTGCCGCAGAATCGCGCGAAGCGTTCCAGTATCCAGCTCCGCATGATCGGGGACGACGACTTGCGCGAATGGCGCATCACGCCTCAGTATCATGTGACTGCAGTGTTGCCGCTTAACTTGAAAACCAACTTTGAGGAGAGCCGCTACACAGGTGCGCCCCGAGATTCGAGGCAACTTCGTCATACGGCCAAAAGAACTGCATCGAACCGCTATGGTGGGACCGGCAAGTTATCTTCCTGGAGAGCAAGGATATAGCCTTCGATTGCCTCGCGGATGTTTTGCACCGCGTCTTCCTTCGTTTTTCCCTGGCTCACACAACCGGGCAGGCTGGGGCACTCGGCCACCCAATATCCATTCTCGCCAGGGTAGAGAATGACCTGTCTCATGGCGTCTACCTCAAGCACACTCTAGCAAGCGATTCAGACGTTCAGCGTGAGTGAAACGAGGTCTGGACGGGGAGCCGGGGGCAGCGGCGGCATCTTTGAACGGTCAACCGGGCGATACAGCGTATCGCGCTCGACCGGCACGCGGCCGGCAGCACGAATCAACCGCTCCAGCTCCGCCCGCGGCGTGAACTCCGATGTTTTTGCTCCTGCGTCGTGGTAAATCTTTTCTTCGACAACCGTGCCGTCGAGGTCGTTGGCGCCGAATCGCAGCGCAATCTGCGCGATGCTCGGCGAAAGCATGATCCAGTACGCCTTGATGTGTTCGAAATTATCGAGCAGCAGCCGGGCCACGGCGATATTGCGCAAATCCGCGTAGCCCGTCGGCTTCGGAATGTGCGAGAGCGCGGTGTTGTCCGGGTGAAACGCCAGCGGGATGAACGTGACGAATCCGTGCGTCTGGTCCTGCAGCTCGCGCAGCTTGATCAGGTGATCGACGCGCTCCTCTTCAGTTTCCACATGCCCGTAAAGCATGGTTGCGTTCGACGGCAGGCCAATTTCGTGCGCCTGCCGCGCGATGCTCAGCCACATCTGTCCGCTGACTTTGTGGTCGCAAATGATCTTGCGCACGCGCGGATGAAAAATCTCCGCTCCGCCGCCAGGAAGTGAATCGACGCCGGCTTCCTTCACCTTGAGCAGCGTGTCTTTGACGGAAAGTTTGGCGATGCGCGCGAAGTAGCCGACTTCAACCATCGTGAACGCTTTCAGGTGTACGCCGGGGCAGCGCTGCTTGAGCCCGCGAATCAGCTCCAGGAAGTGTTCGAACGATAAATCCGGGTGCAGGCCGCCGACGATGTGAAACTCCGTGGCGCCTTCCCGCAAGCCCTGCTCCGCGCGCTGGTAAACCTCTTCGAGCGCAAACGTGTAAGCGCCCGGCGCGTTGGGATCGCGGCCAAAGGCGCACAGCTTGCAATGCGCCACACACACGTTCGTCGGATTGATGTGCCGGTTGACGTTGTAGTAGGTGATGTTGCCGTGGCGCTTCTCGCGCACGTGGTTCGCCAGCCAGCCAACCGCCAGCAAGTCCGGCGAGCGGTACAGTGCGATGCCGTCGTCGGCGCTCAGGCGTTCAGCTGCGAGCACTTTGTCCGCAATCGGCTTCAGCCGCTGGTCAGTGATAATCAGTTCGCTCATTTCGAATCCGCCGGAAAACTCAAACGCGCCAAACCGCTACCGCTGCGCCCCAGAACAGCAGGAACGAAATACTAATATAACCGTTCATCGCAAAAAACGCAGCGTCCAGCTTGCTCAGGTCCCCTGGTTTGACAAGGGAGTGCTCGTAAGCAAGCAATGCCCCGACGACGGCAATGCCCGCCCACGCGGGCCACGGCAAGCCGAAGCTGTACGCGAGCCAACTGAGCAGAGCGACAACCCCAACGTGCATGACGCGCGCGATGAGCAGCGCTCTTGCGATCCCGAAGCGCTTGGGAACCGAGTACAGACCGGCCCTCTGGTCATAGTCCACATCCTGACACGCGTAGAGCACGTCGAAGCCGCCAACCCACAGCGTGACCGCGGCGCAAAGAATCAGCATGCGTGAATCAAGGCCGCCGGTGATGGCGATCCACGCCGCGGCCGGTGAAATGCCGAGCGCAAAGCCCAGAAAAAGATGCGACCAATTCGTGAAGCGTTTTGTGAAGGAATAGAAGAAAAGAATGGCGATCGCCAGCGGTGCCAACTTCAGGGCCAGCGGATTGAGCTGCCACGCAGCGACGAAGAAAACGGCGACGGCTGCGAGCGTGAAAGCCCAGGCGAAAGAAACCGAGAGCGCGCCGGTCGCCAGCGCGCGCTGCTTCGTGCGCGGGTTTTCGCGGTCGTAGCGCAAATCCACAATGCGATTCATGGTCATCGCCGCGGAACGAGCCGCCACCATGGCGATGACAATCCACAGAGTTTGCCGCAGCGTCGGCCACCCCTTCGCGCCTTGGTGCGTGGCCCGTGCGGCAAGCAGCGCGCCCGTCAGCGCAAACGGCAGCGCAAAGATCGAGTGCTCGAACTTAATCATCTCGAGCACGGTGCGGATACGTCCAGGCATAGCGGAATTATGCCTCGGCCTTCTTCGCCATTCCCTGACCGCTCCAGCGATACATTTTTTCCTGGGGCAAATCGATTTGCGCGAGGACGCGGCAGACATACTGCGTGACAAGGTCGTCGATCGTTTTTGGCTGGTGATAAAACGCTGGAATCGCCGGCATGATCACCGCGCCCGCCTCGTGCGCGCGCAGCATGTTTTCCAGGTGAATGCGGTTGAACGGCGTGTCGCGCACGCAAAGCACTAGCTTGCGCCCTTCCTTCAGCATGACGTCTGCGGCGCGGGCCACAAGGTCGTCGCTCGTGCCGTTCGCGATCGCCGAGAGCGTTCCCATCGAACAGGGAATCACGAGCATGGAATCCACCGCATAGCTGCCGGAGGCGATGGACGCACCGATATCTTTGTTTGGCAGGACTTCAATTTTCGCCGAGGCCCGCCCGAGCATCCGCGCGGGTAGCTGCTTGAGATCGCCTGAAATAATGCCAAGTTCTTCAGCAAAGAGCCGCTGCCCTGTTTCGGTCATTACCAGGTGAATCCTCGCCACGCGCGGATCGGCCTCCAAGAGCTCAAGCGACTTTTGCGCCAGAATCGCGCCGCTGGCTCCGCTCACACCTACGGTGACGACGTGTTGTTTTGAATCAGGCATGTTTCACGCGGATAGCTCCAGTCTCGCAGCGGCCTCCGGGTAAGTCAAGGTGACGGCGGCGGAAGCGCAAGAGCCCGAAAAAAGTGCTTGACAAATGGGACCTCTCCATAGTAAAAGTGAACATGTTCATTTCACCTTCTCAGCTCCTACCCAGCGCCCCAGGAAAGGCCGAACGAACCCGCCAGCGCATCCTCCACTCCGCATTAACTCTTTTTACTTCAATTGGTTATGAGCAGACCACCCTCCGCCACATCGCCGCCAGCGCTGGGACGTCCCTGGGCCTGACCTACCGCTATTTCTCCTGCAAGGAGGAGCTGGTTTTGGCTTTCTACAATGGTTTGGCCTCTCGGTTTATTGAGCACGTTCAACAGCTTTCCTCTGGAACGCTGGCCGACCGCTTCGAAGCCGCGATACTCTACAAACTCGATCTCATCGAGCCCCATCAGGATTTAATCGGCGTGTTGCTCTCTTCCGCGGTCAATCCCAAGTCACCCATCGGTGTCCTGGGCGAGCAAACCGCGAACATTCGCCGCCGCATGCAAATTGCATTCGAACAGATTGTCGAGGGGTCGCAGGACGCGCCCGCGGCTGCACTGGCCCAGCGCCTTGCCACGCTTCTCTACATGACGCATCTCGCACTGTTGTTTTTTCGTGTTCATGATCGCAGCGAGGCCGGGAAAGCCACGCGCGGCCTGGTCGATCTCATAAAACCGGGACTTGCGTTCTCCCCGTTTGCTCTGCAAATCCCGATCGTTTCCGATGGTATGGAAAAACTCGCGGCTTCTTTTGCGGCCGTCCTTGGAGGAAACAACCATGAATCCGCCCCCAATTCCGCAGCCACCTGAAAAACCGGCCGGCACGTACTCCACGACCATAACCCCAAGTCAGATGCGGTTGGTCGGGCTTTGTCTCTTCTTTCTCATCTCCAGCTTTCTCCTGCGCATGATTTATTCGGCCAAGCTTGAAACGACGTCCGTCATGTTCATTTTCCTGCCTGCCATGGTGGCTATCCTTCTCTCCCTGACAGGGAAACCCAAGAGCGCTCTCGGCAGCGCCATGAAGGGCACCACTCTCGGTCTGCTGCTTTCGGCCGTGGTGTTCGGCGAGGGCCTGATTTGCGTTTTGATGGCCGCGCCGATTGCCTACCTTATCGCTGGCATCGTCGGCGCATCGACGGATGTCTCTCGCAGGAGACAGAACAAAAGTTTCCAGAGTGTCGTCTGGGTCATCGTGGCGTTGACGAGTCTCGAAGGGACCACCAACTCTCTCTCCCTGCGCCGCGATGAATCCGTCAAGGCCGAGCGCATCGTGGCCGCTTCTCTCCTCGAAGTGGAAAACGCGCTGGCCGCGACGCCTTCGTTCAAGACTCCTTTGCCAACCTACTTCCGTCTTGGCTTTCCGAAGCCCGTGGAAACGCACGGCCGCGGACTGCAGGTTGGTGATGAGCGCGTAATCCATTTTGCCGGAGGCGAAGGCCATCCCGGCGATCTCGTTCTGCGCATTGCCGAACACACGCCATCTTCGGTCACGTTCCATGCGGAAAGCGATCATTCCAAGATCGCGCATTGGCTGGCGTGGCAGAAATCGACCGTACAATGGACGCGCGTGGATGCCACGCACACGCGGGTCACCTTGACGTTGCGCTACCGGCGCGGCCTCGACCCCGCTTGGTATTTTCGCCCCTGGGAGCGTTACGCCGGGCGGCTCGCTGGCGAGTATTTGATCGACAATCTGGCCACACCGTCGCGCTGAAATGGGTCACACTCGAATACGCGATTAGAAAAACGAAAATGGCAAGCCTCACGCAAAACGTCCTGAAAGTTCGTACCGCGGGGTCGCTCGAGATGAGCAATCGAAGTGCGAGCGCCGCATTTCTTGCTTCAGCGTGGTGCTTGCCTGCTGCGGTCCTCGCAGGGTACCTCACCGACAAGGCTGGCTATTGGCGTGGCCTGGGCGCTCATGCCATGGTACTTGGCTCGCCGGCTCTGGTGCTCTTGGCGCGCGTCGTTCTTTGGGGCTGGGCGCTCGCGTTTCTTCTGAGCGAGGCTTCTCTCCCAGTTTTGTGCGCCGCAGCCGTCATTGTTGATCTCGCCCTGCTTCGCTTCACCGTGCCGTCGCTGCCGATCGACGCCGGCTTTCTCGCGCTGGAAATACTCACCGTCGTGCTCTGCCTCATCCCGGCACAACTCTTTGCGCGCTGGACGCGGGAGCAGAAACATCTCGCTGCTCGCAACGTCTTGCATTTTCTGTTCCACGCGGGACTTCTTCTCGGCGTTTGGCCGCTGCTCATCGTTCAGTGCCTCGGTGGCGACTGGACGGCATGGGCCAGCCGCTCCTCAATGCTCAACAAATTGTATTTGCAGCTCCTTTTTATTCCCGGCGTACTCCTACTGACCGGAATGCAGGAGTTTTACCAGTCAGGCCGCGGCACACCCATGCCCGCCGATGCCCCGCAAAGACTGGTCACGACCGGTGTGTATGCCTACGTGGCTAACCCAATGCAGATCGGGAAATTTGGTGTGCTGGCGGGGTGGGGCCTCTTCTGGAGAAATCCTTGGATTATCGCTGCGAGCTTTGCAGGCCTATTCTACAGCCTCTCGCTCGCGCGGTGGCGCGAAGACCGCGACATGCGCAAGCGCTTCGGCGCTGCGTGGCTTCTCTATCGGCAAAATGTTCGCCGATGGTTGCCACGCTGGCGTCCCTGGGTTCCTCCCAGGGAAATTCGCAGCGTGGATGACTCTGCATTTCCTGTGCACGCCACGCTCTATCTGGATTTTCGCTGCGGCACGTGTTCCCAGCTTGTGCGCTGGTTCCTCGCGCAGCGGCCTGCCGGCCTGCGAATCCGCGCGCTTGAGGATCATCCTACGCGCATGCTTTCACGCATCACCTATACTGCCGGGCGCGGTCACTCTGAGGAAGAAGGCATCGCCGCCATCGCCCGCGCTTTGGACCACATTCACGTCGGCTGGGCGTTTTGCGGTTGGATGCTGCGCCTTCCGCTCGTCCGCGAAGTGTCGCAGCTTATCGCCGATGCCGTCAGCGTTTCTCCTGCGCCCGCCTGTGCCATGCGAAAAACGGCACACAACAAGCCGTTCGACCGGCCGGAGCATCTTTGTAAACCTGCCAATGCTTCAGTCTTCCTCGAAGCAAAAGCAAAGTGAGTTGCTGCGCTGGTGTTAGAATCGGCTGCGGCCAATCACGATGAATCAAAGCGAGCTTCAAAAGATCTTCGAGGCGGTGCACGCGGGCGAATTGTCTCCCGCGAAGGCCGTGGAGCGCCTGAAGCATTTGCCGTTTGAGGATTTGGGATTCGCCAAAGTCGATCATCACCGGGCGCTGCGCCAGGGTTTCGCCGAAGTGATTTTCGGCAAAGGCAAAACACCCGCGCAAGTTGCGGAGATTGTACGTGCCATGCTGCGCGCGAAAGACTCCCGGCAAAATATCTTGATCACGCGGGCGGACGCCAAAATTCTCGCCGCGGTGAAGCGCACCATGGAGAAAAAAAGCCGCGCGGCGAAGTGGCATCCGAATTCCGGAGTGATCACCGTCGAGCGCAACCGCGAAATTTCCGGCAAGGGAACAATTGTGATTGTGTCCGCCGGCACGAGCGACATTCCCGTCGCCGAGGAGGCGCTGCTCACCGCGCAAATGATGGGGAACCGCATCGAACATGTTTACGACGTCGGCGTGGCCGGCATTCATCGTTTGCTCGAGCATCGCGAAAAATTGACGCAGGCCCGCGTCATCATTTGTGTCGCCGGAATGGAAGGCGCGCTGCCCAGCGTCGTCGGCGGGCTCGTGGCCGTTCCCGTGATTGCCGTGCCGACAAGCATTGGCTACGGCGCAAGCTTCGGCGGGGTCGCCGCGCTTCTCGGCATGCTGAACAGTTGCGCGTCCAACGTCGCCGTCGTGAATATCGACAACGGCTTCGGCGCCGCCTGCGTCGCCTCCTGCATCAACCGGCTTTAGATGAAGTTCGCTCCCTGAGTTTTCAATAAAACTTTCATTACACCTCGCTCTTGCGCGAACTGGATCGCGGCTTGCGCCTCAGCGAGGGAAAACGTCCGCGTAATCAGCGGCCGCGGATCGATTTTCCCGGAGCTGAGCAACGCGATGGCTTTAGCGAATGGGCCGCAACGTGAGCCAACGGCCGTGATTTCTTTGACCACGATGGGCCAGGTTTCGACGGGGGCCGCGCCGTGAAATGTTGATTTCAGCACCAGCGTTCCGCGCGGCTCGGTCATGTGTTGTGCAAGGGCGAGACCCGTTGGCGAACCTGTCGCTTCCACCAAAAGCGGAAATGTTTCCCCGATGCGCTTGAGACCGCCCGCATCGCCGCGGACTTTTTTTGTTTCGACGCCTGCGCGGTGCGCCAGCGCCAGCTTCTCTTTGTATTTGCCGAACATGACCACGCGAGGCACGGCGGTGCGCAGAACGCGTGCGACCAGTTGCGCGAGTTTGCCGTCACCGAGGACCGCAGCTTCGCGAAATCTTTTCACATTCACCTGCTCGAGGATTTCACAGGCGGCCGCGAGTGGTTCGACAAAGACGGCTTGCTCGTCGCTCACGGAATCGGGAACGCCGTGAAGGTTTTCCAGCGGCAGCGCCAGATACTCCGCAAACGCGCCGTCGTGAGAAAGGATTCCGAGGACCGTCCGCCGCGCGCAGTGTGTTTTCAGTCCCCGCCGGCAAAAATGGCAAACCGGTTTGTAGCCGTAAGCGGAGCATGTGACGTTGATTTCGCCGGCGACGCGCCGGCCGATCCATTTTTTCTTTTGTGCCACGGAGACCCCGCGCACGTTCGCAACTTCGCCGGCAAATTCGTGCCCCGGCGTCCCGCGAGAAGAATGGTAGCCTCGTAGAATCTCGACGTCGGTGTTACAGATTCCCGCAAGACGGACGCGCACCAGCGCCCAGCGCGGACGCAGCTCCGGCAGGGGCTTCTTTCCGGCGACAAGTCTGTGATTCCGTACAGTGAAGGCCAGCATCTGCATGCTTCAAGCGATCAGTGGAGGACGAAGGCGAGAGTGGCGATGAGCAGAGGCTCCTGTTCGGGGAAGACAGTGCGAAGATCGAGGAGCAGGCGGTCGTCTTCGACGCGGGCGATGACGGAGATACCTTTGGGAGCACGGCGGAGTCGTTGTTCGAGCTGTGCCGCAGAATAACGGGCGCTGGCGATGCGGATGAGTTTTGTGGGCAACGCCTGCCCGGGCGTCGAGCCGCCGCCGGCGAGCGACGCGCCATCCACGATTTCCAATTCGACTTCGTCGAGTGGAAGCTCGGGACGAAGTTCGCGGAGAAGATTTTCGGCGCGGCGTTTGATTTCCTGCGCTCCCATTCGAATCATTCGCAACGCGGGAATCTCATCCCACGCGGCCCGTAGATAGGCCCCGAGGGTGACCTCGAGCGCGGCCGTAGTGAGTTTGTCTACGCGCAGCGCGCGGAAAAGCGCGTGCCGGCGCACGCGAGCGACAAGCTCTTTTTTCCCGGCGATAATGCCCGCCTGCGGCCCGCCAAGAAGCTTGTCCCCGCTGAACATCACGATAGATACGCCGGCTTCAATGCTCTGGCGGACGACCGGCTCGGTGATTCCATTCTCAGAAAGATCGACAAGGCAGCCGGATCCGAGATCTTCGACGAGCGGCAAGCTGGTTCGCCGGCTGAGCGCGACTAATTCCTCGAGCGACGGTTTTTCGGCAAAGCCGGTGATTTCAAAATTCGAGGGATGTACGCGCAGCAGGAGGCGCGTTTTTTCGCTGATGCCGTTCTCGTAGTCTGTCACGCGGGTGCGGTTGGTGGTGCCGACCTCGCGGAGAATTGCGCCGCTCTCCGCCATGATTTCCGGAATGCGGAAGCCATCACCAATTTCGATGAGCTCGCCGCGGGAGACGATGACCTCGCCGCCCTTGGCCAGCGCCGCGAGAACAAGGAGCACTGCGGCGGCACAGTTGTTGACGACGATCGCGGATTCGGCGCCAGTGAGCCGCTCCAGCGATTGTGCTGTATGCACGTCGCGTTTGCCGCGCGCACCGGCCTCGAGGTCGTATTCGAGATTGCTGTATTGCGTTGCAGTGCTCCGGAATCTTTCGACCACCGCAGCAGGGAGCGGCGCGCGGCCGAGATTGGTGTGGAGGATAACACCGGTGGCATTGATGACCGGCCAGAGAGAGTGCGCGAGGAGGCGCTCGACCATGTCAGCGACGAACTCCTCGATCGAAGAGGAGGCAAGGGCGAGCGCGGTGAAGTTTATCTCGCCGGTGATGCGCGCGCGCAAATCTTCGAGCACGGCGCGGGTCACTTCCACCAGCAAGCCGCGATCGACGCGGCTTGCGAGGGCGGCGAGACGCGGCTGAGTAAGAAGCTCGTCGACGGAGGGAATTTGGCGCAGGAGCTCGGCTTGCTCCGATGAAACGGTGCGTTTGGCGCGTGCTTCCATGGCGTAATTTCAACACACCCGGCGGCTGGGGGCAATGACGGCGCTTGTCCGTGCCGAGCGCAAGCCGCCCGCTGCGGCGCGGTATACGATGCGTAGCGCGGCGCGCTCCCCTGGTTGACGGCCCGCCTTCATACTCCTAGCATGATAAGCTGAGGATTCTCTCCCTTCATGGCAACCATCGACGAAGAGCTGGCGCAGATGGAACGCGATATCCGTCAGCTCAAGATCGAATACGACCAGTATTTCGGTGGCGGGAGAAAGCGTCCGCCCACGGAAATCGAATGGCGCATCGACCTGCTGGTGAAGCGCTACGCCGAACGCGGCGGGGAGCTGAAGTACGGCCAGCGATTCCGCTTCAACAACCTCACGCAAACCTACGCAAAGTACAAGGATATTTTCCGGAAGAGGACGCAGCAAAAGGAAGAAGGGAAAATTCAGCGGCATTTTGGAGCGGCGGCAAAAAAGATCGAAGCCGAGCGCGCGCAACAGCATGCCGCGGCGCCGCCCCAGAATGAAGCGGCGTCGGGATTGGGCACTTTTCGCGTGACGTGCTCCGAGCCGGAGCGCGAGACGGAGAAGGTCGACCTGCTCTACCACGCATTTCTGCAAGCCAAGCTGGAGGCCGGAGAGCATACCGGCAAGCTGTCGCGGTCCAGCTTCAATGAATTTGTAAAGAAGAAGACCAAAGACCTGCAGAAGCAGAACAATTGCCGCGACGTCGAATACATCGTCGAAGTCGTGGAAGGACAAGTTAAGTTGAAAGCTCTTGTCAAAGCCTGAGCAAGCCTACAGTTCACAGTCGACAGTTGACAGTCCCCGAACCAATCCTTTCCGATCTCTGAACCGTGCAGTGAGCTCCCGAATTCCCAACGCTTGGCTGGATGACCGGCTCGTTTGAGCTTTCGGAAATTCCTCCATCCGCTTACACTGGAGGGCTTTTCCCTTGCGTGGAGGAACGACATGGCGGTGGAGCGCGCGCTGATCAGCGTGTTTGACAAGACAGGAATCGTGGAGTTTGCGAAGCGGCTGGAGGCGCTGCGTATAGAAATTCTTTCGACGGGTGGAACGGCGAAGCTGCTGCGCGAGGCGGGCGTGGCGGTGCGCGACGTTTCTAATTTCACGGGCTGGCCGGAGATGCTGGGCGGGCGGGTGAAAACGCTGCACCCAAAGGTGCACGGGGGACTGCTCTTCCGGCGAAACCATGCCGATGACCAGAAACAAGCGGCCGAGCACGGGATCAAGCCGATCGATCTGTTGGTCGTGAATCTGTATCCGTTCGAGGCGACGGCGACGAAGAGCGGGCTGACCGCGGAAGAATTGATCGAGAACATCGACATTGGCGGGCCAACGATGCTGCGGTCAGCAGCGAAGAATTTCGAGAGCGTGACGGTGGTGACGGATCTCACGGATTTCGAGCGCGTGGCGAAGGAGCTGGAGAGCACGGGAGACACCGCGCTGACGACGCGGCTCGAGCTGGCGCGAAAAGTGTTTGCAACGACGTCGCGGTACGACGGGATGATCACGACGGAGCTGGAGCGGCTTTCGGCGGCAGGCCACATTGCGCTCGGGGAAAAACCAGTGTTGCCGGAGCGCGTGCACATCGCCCTGCGGCGGCAGCAAGAACTGAGGTACGGAGAAAACCCGCACCAGGCGGCGGCGTTGTACGTGCCCGCGGGGCGCAAGCCGGAGGGATTGGCGGCTGCGAAACAGCTCCAGGGGAAAGAGCTGTCGTACAACAATTTCGTTGATTTGGAAGCGGCGCGAAGCCTGGCGGCGGAATTTGAAAAGCCGGCGACGGTGATCATCAAGCACAACAATCCTTGCGGTACGGCGGAGCAGAACACGCTGCTCGACGCGTATTTGAAGGCCCTGGCGTGCGATCCGGTTTCGGCGTTTGGGGGCGTGCTGGCGTTCAACCGCGTCGTGGATGCGGCAACGGCGGAAGAAGTGGCGAAACTGTTTGTGGAATGTATTGCCGCGCCGGGATTTGATGAAAAGGCCAAGGCGCTTTTCGCAGCGAAGAAGAACTTGCGATTGCTGGAGCTGCCGCCGGGCGGATTGGAGCCGGAACGGGAATTGCAACTCAAGCGAATCCTCGGCGGAATGCTGGTGCAGGTGCAACAGCCGGATCTCGGAGAGATCAAGGAGGGCGAGCTGCGGACAGTGACCAAACGCGCGCCGACGGCGGAAGAGCTGCGAACGATGCGATTCGCATGGAAAGTGTGCAAGCACGTGAAATCGAACGCCATCGTGTTCGCGAAAGACGGCGCGACGCTGGGTGTGGGCGCGGGGCAGATGAGTCGGGTCGATTCGGTGAAGATCGCGGTAATGAAGGCGCAGACGCCGCTAGCGGGAAGCGTGGTGGCTTCGGACGCATTTTTCCCGTTCCCGGACGGGGTGGAAGAAGCGGCGAAGGCGGGTGCGACGGCGGTGATCCAGCCGGGCG
>WNFB01001210.1_pt1 | contig 36357 bp, 33 predicted proteins | sample 5400501 | NCBI WGS metagenome assembly WNFB01 (sample SAMN13153341, study PRJNA577476) | soil metagenome | isolation source: 200 cm saprolite under Douglas fir tree site 2 hole 1 | place: USA:California | collected 2015-04-18
ATGTTCGCCGCCACCGCCCCTTTCGCCGAAGCAGCACCAATGGCCATCGGCGCTTATCCTTTGATCGGGCCGCTGGTCTGCGACGTCTTCTGCGTCTGGAATTCCTTCGTGAAGATCGACCGGCCGAACTCGCTGCCGACGCTCTTGATGAGATAGTCGATCAGCTCTTTCGATGTATACGTCATTTCCACCGTGAGGAAGTCGATCTTGGTGCTGAAGTAGTTGTAGAGCCATACGGCCGGGATCGCGACCATGAGACCGAACGCCGTCGTGATCAGCGCTTCGGCCACGCCGCCCGTGATCGCGGCGAGGGACCCCGAACCGCCGGACGCCGACATGCCTTGGAACGCCGTGACGATACCCATCGTCGTACCGAGCAGTCCTACGAACGGCGCCGTGGCGCCGGTCGTCGCCAGAATGCCGAGGCCGCGCTTCAGCTCGGCGGTGATGATCAGCATCTGCCGTTCGACGGCGCGCTCGGCCGAGTTGATGTCGGCCGCGGTAATGGTGGCGCGGTCGCGCAGCAGCGGCTTCACTTCCGAGAGCGCCTCACCGAGGACGCGTGCGACATGACTCTTCTTGTTCTTTTCCGCCAAGGCGATCGCGCCGTCGAGCTGCTCTTCCTGCAGGTAGCGCGAGAACTCGGGGGCGAATTTCCGGGTCTCCTTCTGCGACTTGCGCAGATAGATCCACTTGGAAATGCTGACCGCCCACGACCAGGCCGACATGACGAACATGACGACCACGATGCCTTTGGCGAACAGCCCCATCGATGCCCATAGATCAGCGTAACTCATCGTGTCTCCCTATCTCTTGATCTTGAAGTCGATCGGCAGATTCACCAGAACGCGGACGGCGCGGCCGTGCACGCGCGCGGGACGGAACAGCGCTCGCAGCACGTAATTCTTCGCCGGCTGATCGAAGCCCGGATTGGGACTTTGAATGATCTTCACCGACGGAGGCTCGGCGCGGCCCGCGGTATCGATGATGGCCTGGACGAGCACACGGCCCTGTACGCCCGCCTGGCGCAGGAGGTCGGGATACTGCAGCTGCGGCCCCGACAACACTTCGGGCCGCTCTTCTACGACCGACTCCATGAAGACCTGATCGGACGACGGCACGATGCCGGTCCCGATACCGCCCTCGACGCCCGTGCCCGTGTAATCCTTGGGGTCAAAATGCTCTTGCAGATTGATCGGCGGGATGTTCGTCGGAATGTCGGTCGGCGCGACGACCGTCTGGAACCCCTTCAGCTGGGGCACGTCGACAATCGGCGGCTGCTCTTCCGGCTTCTTCTGCTCCTGCTGATTCAGAAAGACCATCGCGGTATCGAGCGAATCGTCTTTCTTCTTTTCGCCGGCCGTGAGCGTCGCGACAACAGCGCCGAGCACGACGAGACTGTGACCCACGAGCGATGCGAAACCGAGACCAAACGCGCCTTTCGTATCCGACTTGCGATTGGACTCGATCAGATTGTTGAACACCGCGTTCCTCCGGTCCTTGGGGGGCTTGCTGGCTAAGTAAATAGTACCTGTCACGATACAGTCGCTAGTAGCTCAAAGATTACAAAACGATGACAGCCAAATGAGCCTTTGGGTGCCTCTACTAGTGAACGGCTGCCGGGCCGTTCTTTACGGTGATTGGTGGCTGTTTGAGTCCGCTATGCTGGAGCAGATCAGGACTGACGGGGCGAAACGGGCGAAACAGTATCCCCGCACACCCAATGGTTCCCCAGCCGCGTGCATGGGCTTGTGGATCGACCACACTACATCTGCGTGCATCAGCGACGTAACGAATAGTGATGGAATCAACGTGTTCAGGACAAACCACTCGAGCTTGCTCGGTCGCTGGGACTCTAGAAGGTCATCATACATGGTCGTCTCTCGTGATCGGATTCAACCTGAGAGTACCGATGACAAGTGACGATGCCGTTGTGCCGAGATGACGAAAAGGTGACAACGAAATGTGGATCTAACCGCGCGGCAATCCCACGGTGAACGTCGTTCCCCTCCCCGGCCGGCTCTGCACTTCGATCGTGCCACCATGCGCCTCCGCGATCCATTTACAAATGGCCAACCCAAGTCCCGTGCCCGCGCGCTCACTCGTGCGCGTGCGCGCGGAGTCCGCGCGCCAGAACCGATCGAAGACGTGCGGCAAGTCCCCGGGCGCGATGCCGATGCCGGTGTCGGCGACCGAGAAAACCACGCGCCCATCGTGGCTGCCCAGCTCAACCGACACCTGCCCACCGCGCGGCGTGTACTTGACGGCGTTCTCGATGAGATTAAGCGCGAGCTGGCGAATCCGGCTGCGATCGACCGGCACGACGACCGGCTCGGGCGGCAAGTGAATCTCGATCGCGACCCCCGCATGCTCGGCCAGCAGCTCCCCCGTCTCCCCCGCCTCTTCGATGATCTCGCGAATGTCGACGTCCTCCTTATGGAGATCCGCGCGACCTTCATCCGCGCGCGCGAGCGTCAACAGCGCTTCGAGCAGCTCGGTCATGCGATTCACCTCTTGCAGCGTCTCTTCCAACGGCGCCAGCGTTTCCTGCGGCAAGTCCGGTCTCGTGATGGCGCGTTCGACCCCGGCTCGCACGACCGTCAGCGGCGTCTTCAGCTCGTGACTCGCGTCGGCCGTGAAGCGCCGTAAGGCGGCGAAGCTGCGCTCCAGACGCGTCATCATCTGATTCAGCGTCGCGGCGAGCCGACCGAGCTCGTCACGCTCCATCGGGACCGCGAGACGGCGGTGCAGGCTGCGGCCGTCGGTGATCTCGCGAACCTCCGTGATCATCCGATCCACCGGCTCGAGCGCGCGGCCCGCGATCCATCGTCCCACGAGCACCGCGGGCACAACGCCGACCACGAACGCGATCATGAGCGTCGTGAGCAGCTCCTGCAGTCGCAGCTCGGCGCTACCCGTATCGGCAGCCGCGAAGATCGCGCCGAACTGGCCGCCGGCATCCGGCACCGAGCGAACGACGTAATGCAGCGTCGGGCCGTTGGGGTTGAGGCGATAGCGCCCCAGCACGTGCGTTCCCGCCCCCGCTGATCCCGGCGGCGGGGCCGTGATCGCATTCAACTGCTCGAATTCGGCAAAGGTCAGCGCGCGCGCGTCCGGCGAGGCGAACAGCAGGCGGCCGTCGCGGTTCGTCACCAGGAGATAATCGGGAACGACCTCGAGCACCGCAGCGACTTCCGACGTGAGGATGGGCCGTCCTGCCGTGTCCCGCTCTACCAGAACACCGCGTGCCCGATAGCTCTCGGCGAGGATCCCCGCGCTCAGGTCGGCTTCCGACTGAATGCGGCGATCGAGATCCTGATAGGTGGCGCTGCGGCGAGCGAAGTAGAGGACGACGGCGAAGACCGCGATACTGAGAATCAGCGCGGTGGCGTACCAGATGGTCAACCGCCCGCGAATACTCGCCACGTTACGGGCGGACCACGTAGCCCACGCCGCGCACCGTGTGGATCAGCTTGGGTTCCCGTGCCTGATCGATCTTCTTGCGGAGTCGTGTGATCACCACATCCACGATGTTCGTGCCGGGATCGAAGTGGTAGTCCCATGCATACTCGGTGATCAGCGTCCGCGACATCACGCGTCCCTGATGGCGCATGAGATACTCGAGCACCGCGTACTCCTTCGGCGTCAGCTCGATGCGCTTGCCATCGCGCGTGACCTCGCGACTGCCGGTGTCGAGCACCAGACCATTGACCTTGAGGGTCGGCGGCGCAATCGCCTTGGGCCGGCGGCCGAGTGCTTCCACGCGCGCCAGGAGCTCCTCGAACGCGAAGGGCTTCGTGACGTAGTCGTCCGCACCCATCCGCAACGCTTGCACCTTGAAATCGACGGAATCCTGCGCGGTGAGCACCAGAACGGGCAATCCGACGCCGCGATCGCGCAGCGTGCGCAGGACGTCGATGCCCGAGAGCTTCGGCAGGCGCAGGTCGAGAACCATGATGTCGTAATTGGAACCCCGACCACTCGCGCGGCGCAATCCTTCATCGCCGTCGCCCACGAGATCGACGTGATAGCCCGCCTCGTCGAGCCCGCGCCGTACGTATTCGCCTACGGTTTTGTCGTCTTCGATGACGAGAATCTTCATCCGACCGGGAGAAAAACCTTGAAGTTCGTACCCACGCCCATCTGCGATTCTACCTCGATGCGGCCGCGATGCTCCTCGACGATGCCGTAGGCCACCGACAGGCCGAGGCCGGTGCCGCGTCCCTGCGGTTTGGTGGTGAAGAACGGCTCGAAGATCTTGGGCAGATCCTCCTGCCGGATCCCCGTCCCCGTATCGATGAACTCCGCCAGGATTTCGTCCTGGCGTTGCGGATTGAGGCACGTCCGCACCGTCAGCACGCCGCGGGAATTCATTGCGTCCATGGCGTTGAGCATCAGCGCCATGAAGCACTGGACCAGCCGCTCCGCGTCTGCCGGAAAAGCCGGTAGCCCGGCCCCGAGCTGTCGCTCGATCGTCAGCCACTTGAAGCGCTCGTGGTGTTTCAGGAGAAACAGGGTCTGATCGATGATGGCGTTGATGTCTGCGGACACCTTATGCCCCGATTTCTTGGGGCGCGAAAAGTCAAGCAGGCCGTCGACGATGCGACGGCAGCGCTGCACCTCCGAGTCGACGATGTGCAGATACTCCTCCTGCCCCTGCCGCTCCTTCTCTGGCAGATCGGCAAGGCGCAGGCTTAACGCCTCGCTACAGGCGAGAATCGTGGCCAGCGGATTATTGATTTCGTGCATGACGCCGGCTGCCAGCTGCCCGACTGCGGCGAGTTTTTCGCTCTGCGCCAGCCGCTGCTGCGCCTGCCGCCAGGCCGTGACGTCTTCGCCGATCGTGATGACGTGCGAGATATCTTCATCGTCGAGGCGCATCGGGATTTTGGTGATGCGGTAGTGCCGGGCCTCACCGGTGGCCTGCGAGTCCATCTCCACCTGCTGGATCTCGCCCGTCTCGAAGACGCGATCGAACTCCAGCTTGAGCAGATCGCGCGGCTGCCGATCGAGCACTTCGAAGACTTCTCGCCCCAGCGCATCCTCACGCGAGACACCCTGCGTTCCGGCTTCACGCTTGCGATTCCACGCGCGGATGCGGTAGGCACGGTCGATCACGTACAGACCCACCGGCAACGAATCGATGATCCGTGCCGCGAAGTTGCGCTGTGACTCGAGCTCCCGCGTCCGCAACGCGACCTCGGACGCGAGATCCTGCTGCAGCGCGGTTGCGGCAAGCACGGGAGCAAGCATTTGGGCCACTACGACCAACACGTCGTGCGCCATGCGCTCGTAGCGGCCCTGCGGGATGATCACCTCGAAACAGCCGAGGGCCTCGTCATCCTGAACTAAGGGCAGGCGCAGGAGCGTCCCGCCGGCCACGCCCTCACGGTGCGGACCTGCGGCGACCCATTCACCAACTGGCGGCGTGAAGCCCGGCAGCTGGGTTTCGTCCTCGGGGCTTGCGATTGGGATGTACCGGGAGCCGTCGCCAGATCGGAGCCACAGCCGGCAGCGGCGCAGCGCCAGGCCACGCCGCAGGACGCCCACGACGCCGATGAGACCATCCTCGGCGGCGCCTTCCCGGCCAGCGGCCAGCACTTTTGCGACTTCAGCAAGGACCTCGAGACCGGGATGGTCCGACGTCAGGGTCGGTGCGACCATAGGGTCGCTAACCTAGGGATGAGGCTCCCGGCGCGCCAGCCGCGCCTCACCACGGATCGCCAACATGCCGCGCATAGCGGGCTTGCGATCACCCAAGAAGAGCGTGGGCCCAAGCGTGATCGCGCCACCGCCGATTCGCAGCGACGGCAGCAGCGACAGGGCGGCCCAGTGCGATCCTTGCCAGAACGGTGAGCCGGAAGCCACATAGCCAGTCGCTTCGAGCGTGACGTCGAGACCGATCGCGGTCCCGTGCTCGTCCTCGCCGAGCTGCGCGATCGAGTGCAGGCGTGTCCGTGCCGACACCGTGGTTGCGAACACCATGCCGCGCGAGCCACCCATTACGGTACTCTCGTCCATGAACGTCCCAACGCGACCGCCGATGGAATATGCCGCGAGGCCGTGGGAGAGCCGGTGTACGTATCCGATTTCCACCGCTTCGATCTGCCAATTGGAGCCGAGCGTCGCGAAGTACCCAAAGCCGATCGCGTGATTGCTCGGAACACTTCTCACGCTATCGCGTGATTGTGCGGCGAGCGTCGTAGACAAAGCCCCAAACGCTATCAACATTGATGCTATGGACCGGCGCACGTTCATTCTCCTGACTGGCGCGGCATCAGCCGCTCTCTTCCGTCCCCCGCGCCCGCTGCCCGGTCTTACCCGGCGACCGCTCGGCAACCTGCGCTTCGATCTCGACGACCAGCGCCGCCTGGCGCTGTGGTACAATGCTCCCGACCGATCCATCCCGCTGCTGCGAAATGCCGCGTTGGGCCTCTGGGTCGGCGACACCCTGGTCACGCTTGCTGACCTGGAAAACGTCAGCGTGGGAAACCGCCGCCCGCCAGGCGGCGAATCGCTTGTGATCCGGGGCCGAACCCCGGGCACCGCAGGGAGCGCGTCAGGCAGCGTCTGGCTCGAAGCGGAGTTCGTTGCCTGGGACACCACGGCGTCGGTCGATTCCGCCGCGCGCGGTGCGCACGGCGCCATCACCGTCAGCGTGTACCCGGATCGCGTGCTTGCTACGATCCGCGGCATGCGATTCTTTGCAACTTCTGAGCCAGAGGTGCTACCTGGTGACGGCGCTCTCATCGCGCTTGTGAACGGTTACCAATCGTGGAGCGCCTGTCGCGTCGCGTCCATACCGGCGGATGCGACGAGCTATGGCGCGATTGGGCTGAGTCGTGCAGGACACGGCTTCGCCGCCGTGTGGGATCCCGGTGAGGCGGGGGACGGCAAGGTCAAGCTCGCCGCAAATGGCAGCCTGGAGGCCTTCAGCGAGTGGCTGCCTGCCCGTCCCGTGCGGCCAGACGGCGACAGCGCGACGCTGCGGATCGCCTATCTCCCGGATGGAGACGGCCTTGCGGCGCTCAGCGCTGCCGCCACGCCCGCTTCATCCGTTGATCGCGAGCGGATCGCGGCCCTTGCCGTGCCTACGGGTTGGTGTTCGTGGTACGAGCTCGGCCCCGACGTGACCGAAGCGGACGTCGTGGCGAACGTCGACTTCTGCGCCGCTCATTTCGACCGCCGATCGCTCCGTTACATCCAGCTCGATGATGGCTATCAACGCGCCGCGGGGAATTGGGACACAAACCCGAAGTTTCCGCACGGTCACCGCTGGCTGACGGACCGCATCCACGCGTCAGGATTTCAAGCGGGGTTATGGATCGCGCCCTTCGCCGTTGCGGAGCAGTCGGACGTAGCGTCAATGAATCCGGGCTGGCTACTGAAGACAGCCCCACCGGATAGCTCAGCTGTGCTCGTCGACACGCGAGCGCCGTGGGGCGGCCGGATTTTCGCGCTCGACGGCGCGCACCCGGGTGTCCAGCAATGGCTGTACGACCTCGCGCGCCGGGTCGTGCGGGAATGGGGCTACGACTACTTGAAGATCGACTTCTTACACTGGGCGACCGTCGGGGCGGCGCACTACGGCGGCCTCACACACGCGGAAGCCTACCGACATGGGTTGGCGGCAATACGCGATGGCTTGGGCAGCGAGGCATTCCTGCTCGGCTGCGGTGCGCCGGTGCAACATGCCGCAGGTCTTGTCAACGGCATGCGCATCGGCAATGACGTTGACGCCAATTGGGGCGGCATTCAGGAGCCCGCCCGCGCCGCCGCGTTGCGGAGCTTCTACAATCGTTCCGTCTGGCTCAACGATCCCGATTGCCTCGTTGTCCGCCCGCCGCTCACGCTCGATGAAGCGCGGGTCTGGGCGTCGATCGTAGCCGTCTCCGGCGGAATGACCATCCTCTCGGACAACCTGCCGAAGCTCCCTGTCGAGCGGTTGGCGCTCTTGCAGAAGGCGCTGCCGGTCGCGCCGGTGAATGCGGGCACGAGGCCGCCTGTTGCAGTCGGGACGCAGAACGTCGAGCGCGAGATCGCGCCGGCGATCGCGACCGCCGACACGCTCGTCCGCTTACGCGGACCCTGGCGGTTTCGCACCGGCGACGATCCTCGCTACGCCGCGCGCGCCTTCGACGACGACGCCTGGGAAACGATCCCGGTGCCGTTGCATTGGGAGCAAGCCGGTCATCCGGATTACGATGGGCACGCCTGGTATCGGACTCGGTTCGCGTTGCCCGCCGTCACAGCACCCGCGGCGCACCTCGAGCTCGGCAAAATCGACGATAACGACGAGACGTTCATCAACGGCGTGCGCATCGGAGCCACGAACGGCTGGAGCAGCTATCGGCGCTACGTCGTTCCCGCTACCGCGCTGAACTGGGGCGGCGAGAACGTGCTCGCCATTCATGTCGTCGACACCGGCGGCCCAGGCGGATTCTGGAGCGTCAGGCGCGACCGCCCCGCGGGGACATGGATTGTCGAAGGAGCGCCGAAGTGGTGGACGGTCGTGCTGGTGAATTGGGAGGACGAGCCACAGGCCGCGACGCAGAGCCTGGCCGTGCTCGGAATCTCAGGACGTCGTTTCGCTGCCTATGATGTGTGGGCCGACCAGCCGCTTGCCGACGTGCAGCAGTCGCTCGCCGCGACGATCCAGCCGCACAGCACGCTCACTGTCGCCTTGCGGCCCGCGATACAGCGTCCGCACATCATTGGAACCACACGGCACATCGTTCAAGGCGCCGTCGACATCGCCGAGGAACGTTGGGATTCCGCCGCGAGCACCCTGCATGGGCGATCGGTGAATCTCGACGGCCGCGCGTACGCGATCACCATCGCGGTGCCGCACCGTTTGCGGTCGCGAACCTGCAAAGCCGATCCTGGTTGCACCGTCAAGCGTCTCGACAGGGGCCACGTGGTTCTCCAATGGCCCGCGGGCCTGACGAAGGATCTGGACTGGAGTGTAAGCTTCGGATCGGCGCGGCGTGCTAGAGTCGCACCGCAGCACCCATGATACGCAGCCCCTGCATCAGGTATCGCTGCCCGATCAAACAAACGACCCAGACGGGCAGTGTCACCAACACCGCCGCCGCCATCTGATATGGCCAGTTCGGGCTGTATGCAGTGTGAAATCGCGCGAGGGCCACTTCAGCCACCGCCATGTCCGCCGAGCGCGTGACGATCAGGGGCCAGAGGAAGTTGCGCCATTGACCCGTGAAGGCGAGCAACGCGAGCGTGATTACTGCCGGCCGTGCGAGCGGCAGCATGATGCGCCAGAAGAGCGTCCACTCCCCCGCCCCGTCCAGTCGCGCCGCCTCCTCCACATCGCGCGGCAGCATGAGGAACGACTGTCGCATCAACACGATGCCCAAGACAGACACGAGCTCGGTTGAAATAAGCCCAGGATACGTATCGACCCAGCCGACTGCGTTGACAAGCAGAAACCGCGGGATCACCAGCAAAATCGCTGGGAGCATGAGCGTTGCGAGGAAGGCCGCGAAGATGCGATCGCGTCCCGGAAACCGCATCCGCGCGAACGCATATCCCGCGGCTGCGCTGGTGAGCACCTGCCCAACCATCACGCAGCCGGTAACAATCGCCGTGTTCAAGAAGACCTTCGAGTAAGGCAAGGCAGCGAGCGCCGCCGCGTAGTTGCTCAATGTGGGCGTCTGCGGCAGCAAGGGTGGCGGCCAACGTAGCAGCTCCGACTCACCCATCAGCGAAACCGAGACCATATAGAGGAAGGGCGCGATCACGGCTAGGCTCAAAAGGCCAAGACCAAGCTTACGCATGCCGAGCATATCGTCCCAGGAATTTGAGTCGCGGCCAACCGAACAGCACCAACGCGAGACACAGTAGGATCGCGAACGCGCTCGCCATGCCGAACGTTTGCGAGCCCCCCCCCCGCCCCGCCCCGCCCCACCCGAGCTGGTAGACGCGCTGGACCAGCATTCCTGGTCCACCCTGTGTCAGCACAAAAACGATCGTGAAGACCTGAAAGGCACTCAGCAGTCCGCTGAGTACCACGAACCACGTCATCGGTCTGAGCAGCGGAAGCGTGATCCGCCACAATCGTCGCCACGCGCTCGCGCCATCGACGCGCGCCGCATCGACGTAAGCCCTCGGGATGCGTTCGAGTCCGGCGAGGAACACCAGCGTTTGGCCGCCCACCTGCGCGTAGAGCGCGAGGAGCATCAATGCGGGCAGAGCTGTCGCCGGACTGCTGAGCCAACCGGACCGCCCGAGCCCGAGCGTGCCTGTCTGGTCGATCAACTGCCACACCAGCGCAATCGTGACGACCGAAGTGACGTACGGGAGCAGCAGTGCCGAGCGAAGCAATCGCCCGCCCCAACCGACGCGGAACCGGTGCACGACGAGCGCCGCGCCGAGTGCGATCACGACCGAGACGGGGACGTACAAGGCATACAGCGCAGTGTTGCGAATCGATAGCCAGGTGAGCGGGTCGTGGACGACCGCGCGGAAATTCGCGAGCGGCAGCGCCAGAGAGACCGCGAATGCCGCTGGTCCGAGCGTGAACACCAAGAGGTGCAGCCCCGCGGGAGCGAGAAACCCCCACGCGATCGCGGTCTCACGTCGCTTGCGCGCCGGCGTGCACTCCGCCCAGCGCAACAGCAGAATCCCAAAGGGTCCCACCAATGCGCTGGGCAAGAGCAGCAACAGCCAATGCGGCGTCGTGATTTCGGCGGGCACAGTACGCAGGTCGACCCATCGTCCCGAACCAATGAGTATGGCGACGATCGCGCGCGGTGCTCCGCCGACGCGCGCACGCAACGGAGCGGACTCCGCCGGCTCGCCGCCAACCAGCTCGCCGTCCTGTACCAACGCCGCGAGGTCACTCACCGAAACGCGCGAGCGCGGCGGCGGCAGTCGCGTCGCTGCCTCCTGCAGCAAGCGCCGTGTATCGGTGAGCCAGCGATCGGTGCTCGAGCGGGCAACAGCGCGCACGTCGGCGTAGCTGGCCACTGCGAGCAACAAGGCGGCGCCCACATATCCGCCGCGCCGCAAGGAGCGTCCGCGGAACGCGATCCCCGCAGCCCCGGCCACCGCCAGGACGGCCGCGGGAAACGCAAACCCCAATCCGCCCGGCAGCGGGCCCGTGGGTACGCGCAGCGGTCGCGCCGCGACGCCGCCGACGATTTCGCGGCCGTCGCGATCCTTCAGCGGAACGAGCGCTGATCCTTCCCGCCACCGCCCGCCGGCGCTGTCCAACAGCAGCAAGTCGTCAGGCGACAGCGGTGGAGCGGTTGCGTCTACAAGGGGCGCGGTGCCGTAGTACACTTCGACTTCCGTCGTCCAGCCGGGCAGCGTCCGCAAGCCCCTCGCTTGCGTGAGCAGCGATGGGAGGTGATAGCTGCGCGATGCAGGCGATTGCGGGACTGGTGTTATCGGCGCTTGTGGGCGGCGGATGCGACCGCGACGTCTGACGGGCGGCGGCGGCGGCGGGGTTACGGCTGCGATGTACGCGGCAGTCGTCCGCGCGATTCGGAATGCGAACGCTCGCTCGTAGCGACGCTCGATCCAATGCGTGACGTCCAGCGTCAGTGCCGCGGCGAGCGCGGCCATCGCTGTGGCGCTCGCGGCCCATCCCCGCGGACTCACGCGAGCGGTGCCCCAGCAGCATCGAACAAGTAAAGACGGCGCCGATCCACCTTGGCCCCTACTCGAGTGCCGACGCGCACGTCGGCAAATCCGGGGAGGCGCGCTACCAGGGGCTGCCCGCCGGCGTTCAGATGCACCAGCGTCTCGCTGCCGAGCGGTTCGACCACCAGCACGTCCACGTTGCCGACGCCTTGATCCACTGCGCACAGGCCGACGTACTCGGGCCGTATTCCCAACTGCATCTCTCCGTCGTATGTAGAGAGCTCCACCGGAATAACCAGACTCCCCGCCTCGATGACCCTGCCTTTGTCTCCGGCGCGGCCGCGCCCTTGCAAGACGTTCATCCCCGGCGTCCCGAAGAAGCGCGCGACATGCACATCCGCCGGACGCTGGTAGACCTCCTCCGGAGTGCCGACCTGGCGCAGCCGTCCCTCGTGCAGCACCGCAATCCGCTGACCCATCGTCATCGCTTCCGCTTGATCGTGCGTGACGTAGATCATCGTCGCGGCGAGTCCTCGATGCAGCGCCAACACCTCCGCGCGCACCTCGACGCGCAATGGAGCATCGAGACGGGCCAACGGCTCATCGAGGAGGAATACCTGCGGTCCGCGCACGATGGCACGGCCGAGGGCGGCGCGCTGTCGTTCTCCTTCGGACAATTGGCTGGGAAGGCGATCCAGCGCGCTTTGCAGGCCGAGTCGTGTCGCGGTCTCGAGAACGCGGCGCGCCGCCTGCGCGTGGGCGAGACCACGCATTTCAAGGGGGAAGGCGATGTTTTCGCGAACCGTGAGGTGCGGATACAGAGCGTGGCTCTGAAATACCATCGCGACATCACGCTCGGCGGGAGAGTCGTGAGTGACCACGCGCTCGCCGATGACGACCTCCCCGGCGGTGGGCTCCTCGAGGCCAGCGATGCAGCGCAACACGGTGGTCTTCCCGGAGCCGGAGGGGCCGAGCAGAACGAGCAGCTCTCCATCCCGCACTTCGAGATCCAGGTGGTGCAACGCCTGAACACCGCCGTCAAAGACTTTGCTCAGCCCGCGGAGGGTAACCGACGCCATCCGCTTAGGCCGTCAGGCCGATAGGAACGCCCGGGCGAGAGCGTAGACGATGGCCCACACGACGAAGCCCGTGACAATCACGCCGGGGATCTTCTCGATCGGCTTCGTGGTTGCCCCGGTGGTCGCGGTGAGCGAGTTGATCTCGAGGAGTGCGGCAACGGCGATGACGCTCGCCCAGTATGCGGCATGATTGCCGCCCCCCGGCAATGTGAAGTGCGACGCCGCCCCCATGAAAAACAGCATCGGAATCGAGAACACCACGTTCGTACGCGACGACAGGAAGGCCCGGCGCGCGGCGACGGGCGCCGCGGCATTGGCTTGCCCACCGGAACCGGCTGCTTTCGCCGACGCAATCACGATTTGCTGCTTTGGCCAGATCACCAGCACGACATTGAAAAACATGAGCGTGCCGAACAGCGCGCCCGTCAGGATCGTGATCGCCCATCCGGTGGACCAGGCGGCGGCGCCGAGTGGCGACTCGCCGAAACGTTTCGCGATGATCAAGATGCCGGTGAGGAAGGTGACAATGGCGCCGCCACGGAACCAGCGCAGCGCCCGCGGCAACAGTTTCTGGGTTGCCGTGCTCTTGGTGGCGGGGTCCGCTTCCGCCATGAACGGCCCCTGCACGAAGTTGAAGTAATACAGCAGGCCGATCCACGTAATTCCGCCAAGGTAATGCAGCCAGCGCAGGAGAAACTCCGCCACGAGCGCCTCCGGAGTGGGAGAGGACGGCACGTTCCGCGGAGCAAGATATGGGGGGAACTGTGCCGCGCAATGCGGGGTTTGGGGTGCAAACTTCCAAGGAACGCCCGCAATGGCACAGATCCAAGAACAAAAGGCGGCCACCGGCAGGGACACGAAGCACACACTTCCCGCGCTGCCGTACGATTTCGGAGCATTGGAGCCGCACATCGACACGCAGACGATGCAGATTCACCACGACAAGCATCACCAGGCATACATCACCAATCTCAACAACGCGCTGAACAAACATCCCGAGCTCTTGAACAAGAGTCTCGAGGACCTGCTCCGCGGCATCAGCTCGATTCCCGAAGACATCCGCACCGCCGTTCGCAACCACGGCGGTGGCCATCACAATCACTCGCTGTTCTGGACGATCATGGCGCCCGCGGGAAAGGGCGGCGGCGGTGAACCGAGCGGCGCGCTCGCGGATGCGATCACACGGACCTTCGGTGATTATGCGAAGTTCAAGGAGCAGCTCAGCGCTGCCGCGACATCACAGTTCGGGAGCGGCTGGGCGTGGTTGACGGTGTCGAACGGCAAGCTCGAGATCGCCGCTCGGCCCAATCAGGATAGCCCCCTCATGGAGAACAAGACGCCGATTCTCGGGCTCGATGTCTGGGAGCACGCGTACTACCTGAAGTATCAGAATCGCCGTCCGGATTACGTGACCGCGTGGTGGAACGTTGTGAATTGGCGAGAGGTTGGACGGCGCTACGACGCAGCGAAGTAGCGACTGCCGTTTCAGTTCGATTGCATGCTTTCCGATGAGTCAGGCATTCCCGGTGGGGCCATCGGGGTCTGTGGTGCGCTGACGGTCCGATTCACGAGGGCCAGGAGCCTCTCGAGATCCACGGGCTTGGGCAGCACTTCGACAACGTCCATCCGGGCAGCAGTCCATTCGCGATTCCAGGCGGACAGAACGACCACGGGAATAGCCTGCCACCGCGGGTCGCTTCGCTTCACCGCGAGAAACTGCTTGCCGTTCATGACCGGCATGTTGTAATCGAGCAGAATCAAAGCCGGGGGTGAAATACGCTCGAGAATCTGGAGCGCGTGGCGCCCGTTGCGGGCGGCATAGACGATGAACCCCTGCTCGGTGAGAGAAGCCCCCAGCAGTGACCGCGTGTCCGCGTCATCATCGACGATCAGAATTGACTGCGCCATGCGTCGAACCTAACCGGCGCATGCGGGAAACGGTCTCCATCCTTTGACCTAATCCGTCGTGCGTCACAAACTTATTGGTCAAGCGGCGAGGCAGAAATCTCGGCGTTTCCCTCTTCGTCATAGGCCACGGTAACGCGCCAGGGGCGGCAGCAGACCTGGCAGTCCTCCACGTAGTCCTGGTAGGATCCGCCGCCCGCGTCGAGGCCGATTTCATTTGGCTCGCCGCAATGGGGGCAAATGACGATTCCCTCCGTATCGGCGGTGCCGTCGCCCAGTGGGAATTCCTCGTCGAGGTCGTCGTCAGGAAAATCGACCATCGCTACGCCCAACTCATGCGTTCGCGCAGCGCAGTCACGTGCGCCGTGTGATGCCGGCCGTGCCAGGCGTACAACGCGAGAATAGCGTCGAGCGACGGCGTTCCCCAGTCGGGATGCTTGATCGTGCGCGCGAAATCGACCGGCTGCATGGACCTGAGCAGCGTGACCCACCGCACGTGCAGGGCCGTGAGCAAGTCGAGTGACATGCCGATCGGGGCCTGCGTTTCCGGCGTCTTTGCCCAGTCCTTTTCCTCATAGGTCTTGATCGCCGGGACATCCTCGGTGAGCCCCAGCTTGAACCGGATGTAGGCATTCATGTGACTGTCGGGCACATGATGCGCGAGTTGGCGGACGGTCCAGCCGCCGGGCCGGTAGGGCGTGTCGAGTTGGGTGTCGCTCAAATTCGCGACCGCGCGGCGAAAGTTCGCGGGTGCCGCGGCGATCTGCTCGATGCAAGCGGCTCGGTCTGCCGCGCTCAGACTCGGTACCGGAGTGAATTTGCCGATCGGATACCGCAGGTCGGGTTCGCTCATTGATTCACGCGCCAGGATGTCGCCAGCTCGGTCATCCCCCACTTGATGCGCAGCGCGCCCTTCAGCTCGGCGTACCCGGTTGTGGGCTGCGGCGCGTCAGGAACGAGGTAGATCGTGAGCGAAGGCTCGGCCTCGGCGAGCGCGCGGCTGGTGAGCGCCACGCGCCCGACGTCTTTGCTTGCGTCGTAATCCGTTCCCCACTGCCCCGTACCGCGGCTCACGATCAGAGCATACCCCGACCGCGCGTAGAGGATGAACAAGGTGTAGTCGCCGCGCGGCAGACTCAGATCGCCGAGCGTGATATCGAGATCTGTGTGGAGCGTCGTAGCCATGTTCGCGCCAAAGCGCCAGACTGTGTCTAGCGGAATCAGTCCGCCCTCGACTTTGCGTCCGCGCGCGTGCGGCTGCCCGTACGTGATCGCGATGCGCGAGGGGCCGGAGAGACTCGCGTCCTCCTCGAACCAGCGATTCCCAATGCGGCGCGCGTTGAGGTGCACTTCGACCGAAGCAAAACTGCTCGCCGCGATGCGAAGGGGAGGCGGCGGCGGCGGGGATGCCTGGGCGAGCATCACCATGGGTATGAGAAGCGCAAGCGACATCCATTGTCTCCGTCGTAAGATCTGGACGGGACAAGATGGGACGTGTCAGCTGAAGCGGCTAGGGATGAGTGGAGCGGAAGGGATTCGAACCCTCGACCCCCTGGTTGCAAACCAGGTGCTCTCCCAACTGAGCTACCGCCCCCGGGCTCGAAAATAGGGAGGGAGACGGCAGACTGGTAGTTACAGCGCGGCCGCAACCGTCAACTTGTTCCGCCGGTCACCAAGACCTCGCCGGTTGGCTGTGGAGTGAGGCACCGTTGCCACTCCCAAACTCGCCGTTCCGTTGCGCACGTGCTACAGGTTTCGTGTGGGCCGACGTTGCGCTTCGGACGTAAATGCTTGAAGCGCTGGCTTTCACGAACACGATGATTGGTTCAGGATTTGCACCCCCCGTCGGCGATGCCTACCAGATCCTTCCGATCCACCGCCTTACTGGCCACCGTCGGCGCCGTTGGTCTCGTGTTGCTACTGCACGGCTGCGGCGACAACCGATCTACGTCGCCACATGTCGATCCAGCTGGGACCGGCGATGTGGTGTCCGACCTCGTTGGCTCACAAATCGGTCATTGGTCTGCCGTGTTCGACGCGCCGGTCGTGCAACTCCACCTCCACCTACTGGCTGATGGCAGAGTGCTGGGCTGGGGTCGCAACGGCGATCCGCAAATCTGGGATCCGGCAACGGGCGCCTTCACAGCCGCGCCGAGTCCCGCGTGGCTGTTCTGCGCGGGACACGATTTTCTTCCCGATGGTCGGCTGCTGGTCGCTGGTGGACACATTGACGACGGCAAGGGTCTGCCGAACTCCACGGTGTTCGATCCGGTGAGCGCCTCTTGGACGAGCGGCCCCCCGATGACGCAAGGTCGTTGGTATCCAACGAACACTGTCCTGCCGAGTGGGGAGATGCTCACAATCGCGGGGAGCGATGAGGCTGGCGTGTACGTCACCGTTCCCGAGGTCTTTGACGGCACCAGCTGGCGACAGCTCACCGGCGCGTCCATGTGGTTCCCCTACTATCCGCGGATGTTCGTCGCACCGGACGGCCGCGTCTATTACGCGGGCGAGGATGTTTACACCTGGTTTCTCGATGTTACCGGTAGCGGCAGTTGGGCGGGTGGACCGACGCGTCAGTACGCCGCGCGCGACTACGGTGGCGCCGTCATGTATGCTCCCGGCAAGATCATTTATGCCGGCGGTGGTGACCCACCAACCAAGACCGCGGAAATCATCGATCTCAACGATCCGGCGCCGCAGTGGAGGTTCACAGGATCCTTGACGTTCGCGCGGCGGCACCTGAACGCCACCGTCCTCCCGACCGGCGAGGTTCTCGCGACCGGCGGCACGAGTGGATCGGGCTTCAACAATTCGATTGGCGCAACTCTAGCGGCCGAGCTCTGGAATCCCGAAACAGGTTCCTGGACGACCCTAGCCCCCAATTCGGTCGTACGGATCTACCACTCGACGGCGCTACTGCTCCCCGATGGCCGCGTCTTGAGCACCGGCAGCGGTGACGCCGGGACTGCACAGAACGAGTTGAACTACGAGTTGTTCTCGCCACCCTATCTCTTCAAGGGCCCACGGCCGACCGTAACCACCGCGCCGCCGGCAACTGTCAGTTACGGACAGAGCGTCTTCGTCGGCACGCCCGATTTGGCGAGCATCGCGAAAGTCACGCTCATCCGATTCGGCTCGGTGACGCACGGATTCGACATGGGACAGCGGCTGGTACCGGCGAGCTTCACACCGGCACTTGGAGGCGTCTCCATCGATATTCCCGCCAGCCGCGCGGTCGCCCCGCCGGGTCCCTACATGCTCTTCCTGTTGAATGCGGCCGGAGTCCCCTCCGTGGGACAGATCATCCGACTCCAATAGAGGAATTAGTTCCTACCGTCGTCTCGCTCTGGGGCAGCGAACGGAACGATTTGGCCGCTCCGGCATACCGCAAGGGACGGAATGGAAGGCAAAAGTGAATCGACGCGCGATATGGTTGCTGTCGGCGTTCTTTCTCGCGGGCTTCACTGCGTGCAGCAGCGAGTCGCGCGCGAATTCACTGCGCTTGGGGACGACCTACACCGTCGAGCAATCAGGCGCCCTTGCTCTGCTCGACTCTCTCCATCCCGCGGTCGCGGTGCGCGCCGTCATCGGATCATCCGGACAAATCCTTCATTCCGCAGCCGCCGGTGACCTCGACGTCGTCATCACCCATGCGCCCAGCCTCGAGCAGCGGTTGCTGATCGCCCCGCGACATGCGGCGCTGCGTTGTCCGTTCGTCGCCAGCCGATTTGCCGTTGTTGGGCCAGCGTCGGATCCGGCAGGCGTGAGGACGGCCCGCACCGCGGCCGACGCATTTCATCGCATCGCTGCAACCCGCGCTTCCTTCATATCACGCGGTGATTCATCCGGGACTCACATCAAGGAGCTGTCGCTCTGGCAAGCGGCGGGAATCGCCCCTCCGGGCAAGCGCGATTCCTGGTACGTCCAGACGGGTGTCGACCAGGCGGCGACTCTGCGACTCGCCGACGAGCGCCGCGCCTATGCGCTCGCCGATCTCCCGACGTTCACTCGGTTGACTGGTGTGGACCTGCGCGTGCTTTTCGCCGCCGATACCGCGCTCGGCAACCCTTACACGTTGTACGTCATTCGTTCGGCATCCGAGCAGTCTATGGCGGAGCGATTCAGCCGCTGGGCGCTGGCGGAGTGGCGCAACCGGTTGCTCGCGCTGCGACTGCCTGACGGCGAGCCCGCGTTCGCGTCGCTCGCCGGTGGGTGCGCCGTACCTGCAACAAGCGCCGAGCGGTAGGAGGCACTATGCAATTCCCTGATTTGGTTCCGAGAGCCAATGTGACGCTGACACGCCGCGGCGTGCCGGTCATCAGTGATCGTGAAGCGCGGCTGCTCGAAGCGGTGGATCGCGTACGCTCGATCAAGGATGCCGCCGCGGACGCCGGGATAAGCTATCGCACCGCGTGGAGTGCGATTCAACAGATGGATCAGGCGCTGGGACGGCCGATGGTCGTTTCGCGTGCGGGTGGTCCCGGCGGTGGCGCGACGACGCTTACAGAGGAAGGACGGCGGCTCTTAACGGCCTATCAGGAGCTGCGGCGCCGGCTCGAAGACGATCTCGCCCACGCGTGGGACACTCCCGAAGAAGCCACCCAGCTGCGGGCTTAGCGGGTTACCGCCAGCGCATAACCCGTAAGCGGATTTCGCACCTGGTAGCTCGGCATGGCGACGGCGTCGACGGTGCCGTTGTACTGGCTGCCCGCGCCCAGGTCCGCCACGCCGATCGTGAGAATCGTCGCGCCGTTGGTCAGCAGGCCGGTCAGGGCGAAGCGCGTCGTTGTTCCGCCGAGCGGCTGCTGAAAGAGCCGTAGCCCGGTACCGGCGGTCGCACTCGTAAGAGCGGCCGGTCCATTGATCGTGATGACGACCGCCGAGTCCAATCCGGAATTGGCGGGGGGCGACGTGAGCCGCACCTTCAGCACGCCCGGGCCCGACGCGGTCGGACTGCCGCCACAGCTCAGTCCTGCAGTCATCAGAGACACGACCATCACGCAGCCGAGGAGGCACTTCATTTCCGGCCTCCTTTCTGCGCTAACGCTTGCAGTACCGCCGGGCTCAGCGGTGCGCCGGTCGCTTTGACCCACGCCAGGAAGTCGCCGAGGTCGAACACGCCGTTGTTGTTGCCGTGCTGATCGAGATACTGGATCTGCGCGGTCGTCAGCGGCTGCGTCGGTCCGAGCAGCTGCGCGACGACGTTCGCCGTCGTCAGCGCGCCGAGGAAGTTCGCGGTCACCGTGTACGGTCGGCCCATCGGCAGGACGACGACCGTATTCGACGTCGTCGTGTCCCCCGACCAGCCGGAGAACGAATTGCCCGCGGCCGCCGTCGCGGTGAGGGTCACTGCCCTGCCCGACGGGATGAAGGCGCCGCCAGCGAGATCGACGTTCGTATCCGCCTGGATGGTTCCCCCGGTCACCGCCGTGGCGATCAGCTTGTAATCGCTGCTCAAGTTCGCAGTGATTGTCGCGCCGGCCAGGCTGCCCGTAATGGAGTGCGACTGCGCCCCACCATCCGACCACGACAAGAAACGGAATCGGCGGCGTCCATCGGGGGAGACCTGGTTCGTGTCGTTGACCGTGTGACTGGACCCGTTGTCAAAGAGATCGCGGAATACGTTGAACGAATTGCCGTCGACCTGAACCACGGCATTGGTGTCGCTCCCGCGCACGATCGTCAGTGCTCCGAAGCGCAGCCGGAAGGCCATCTCGCTGTCCGGCCCGCCCGTGAGGCGGATCGAATCGATGGTGAACCCCGGGAAACTGCCGTCGGAGTTCATTTTCGGCGCTGGATTGCTGCGCGGGGTGAATGACGGATTATTCGTCACGCCGGGATAGGGATCGCCGGCGTCACCACGGCGTGATAGGGCGCTCGGACTATCGAGCTGATCGAGGCCATCGGCTTGCTCGAGCACCAGGCCGTGGGGAAGCAAATAATTCACTGTATTGCCGTTGTGGAACCCGGAAGAAGCGATCTTCTGACCATCGACGTGCCAGATGAGAAGGCCGCCGCCGCACGGCGATCCTGACGCGATCTGCCCGATTTGCACCGACCGCGCGCAGTGCAAACGAATCAGTGCAGTGTCAGACTGGTATCCCTGGCGGTTCTCGACGAGGAATGATTCGCTGCGCGGATTCGAAACCGTCGGATTGATCAAATAGATCGAATCCGAAATCGGTTCCGCCCTGAGCCGGTAGGTGCCGGTTGTGGTGAGCGGAACGACGGTGGTCCAACCCATTTCGTTCAGCGACCAGGCCTCGTAGCGCGAAGGACTATAGGCGGCCGTGAAGTTGCCCGAGCCCATCAACCCCCACTGTCCGATTCCCTCGGTCGGTCCCCGCGTGTCATACAAATCCGGAAGGCCGAGGGCATGGCCGAACTCATGGGACGCCGTGCCGATGGGCATGATCTGTGTGGTGTCGCACGACGTCCTGCCGCCGAGTCCGCTCGCCATGAAATAGTCGCTGATGTGGATATGATGGTCCGGTGGACCGTTCACCGCATAGGACGTGTCGTTCGTGACGTAATCTTGATAGTTCGTCTCCGTGGAATTGACGAACACGAAGCGATGAGACCAAATGTGATTGTTGTTGCCATTGATGTTGCCGCACGCCCCGTCGCGAGTCGCGTGCGCGAACATGATCATGTCGACGTAACCATCATCGTCGCCTGAGTTGGGAATGCCATCGGGTCCGTCGTTATCGAACTTCCCGAAGTCCACAAAAGAGTCGATATGTGCCAGCGCGGCCCGCATCCCGTTTTGCATGGCGTTCACCGCGGCCGCGCTGAAAATGCCGTTGCAGTTCGTGTTGCCAAAGGGGTTACCAGAGCACGTCCCGGGCGTGCCCGTGTAGAACGTCTCGTTGGAGTCCAGCCGCACCCACCCGAAAACCTGTCCCCTCATGGACAGCAGGTTATTCGACAACTGCTCATAGAACGTGCGTACGGTGTAAGGATTCTGAATTACGCCAACAACCGGTGGGCTTGTGCTGAAAAGCAGAGCGTTGTACTGCGACGTGTCGCGCGTGAGCGAGGGATCCGTGTTCGCATAGCTGAACAGGATCGCTGGCACGGTGTGCGTCGCCGCCATGGCCGTTGCCGGCCCTTGCGCGCCGCCCGGCGTCCGAGCCATCGGGGCGTTCAAAGCCGCAAAGTTGCGCGTCGCGATCAACTGCCGCCGGTACGCCGATACTTGCTGGGCGCGCACGCGCCACGCGCCGTTGGGGCGAAAGTCGAAGCCGGGAATCTCCGCGCGACCGCGCTGAAAAACAAGACAACGCGTGAACTCACGAGGACCCTCCGCCGGAGAACCAGATGCGTCGCTGCCAGCACGCAATCTAGGGTAGGGTGTCAAAGCCGCGAAAGCTGTGCCAATCCTCACAGGGGTCGCTAACTCCAGCAACGGCTCACCCTTGCCATTTCACTACCGTAGGGCTAAGCTGTACCACCGCTCTCCATAAGGCTCCGGCTTCGTGCGCACCGAGACCCTGCAGCACATCGCGCTGTTCGACAAGTGTAAGAACTTCACCCGGGCGCGCGAGGTCCAGGCTGCTGGGCTGTATCCCTACTTCAAGCCGATTTCCCGCTCCGAAGACACCGTCGTCATCATCGAAGGCAAAGAGCGGGTGATGATGGGGTCGAACAACTACCTCGGCTTGACTCACCATCCCGAAGTGCTGGCGGCCGCGCGGGGCGCCCTGGAGCGCTACGGTTCAGGTTGCACCGGCAGCCGCTTCCTCAACGGCACACTCGATCTCCACGAACAGCTCGAAGCAGAGCTGGCAGAGTTCTTCAATAAGGAATCCTGCCTCGTCTTCTCGACCGGCTATCAGGCCAATCTCGGCGTGATTTCGGGCCTCGTCGGCCGTGCCGACGTGGTGTTCCTCGACAAGCTGGACCACGCGTCCATCGTCGACGGCGCGAAGATGTCGCACGGGGAGACCCTGCGCTTCAACCACGGCGACCTCGCCGGCCTGGAGCGGAAGCTCCAGCGGCTGCCCGAGGGCACCGGCACGATGGTGATCGTAGATGGCATCTATTCGATGGAGGGCGACATCGCCGACGTACCGGGGCTGCTGCGGGTCTGTCAGAAGTACGGCGCCGCCCTGGCGATCGACGATGCGCACTCGGTCGGGGTGCTCGGCCCGAACGGCGATGGGACCGCCGCTCACTTCGATCTGGTCGAAGAAGTCGATCTCATCGTCGGGACATTCTCCAAGTCGCTGGCTTCGATCGGCGGCTTCGCGGCGGGGTCGGAGAACGTGATTCACTATCTCCGGCACCACTCCCGTCCGCTGATCTTTACCGCCGCTTTGCCGCCGTCGAACACCGCCGGCGTGCTCGCCGCGCTGCACGTCATGCAGCGCGAGCCGGAGCGGCGCGAACAGCTGTGGCGGAACGCCCGCCGCCTCCAGGACGGCATGCGGTCGCTCGGCTTCGACATCGGTCCCACGGAGACGCCCATCGTCCCGGTGCTGATCGGACCGCTCGAGAAGACGTTCCTGTTCTGGCGCAAGCTGTTCGACGCCGGCGTGTTCACCAATCCCGTGGTTCCGCCCGCGGTGCCGCCGTCGCTGTGCCGCCTGCGCACCAGCCTGATGGCGACGCACACGGCCGACCAGATCGACCGCGCGCTCGAGGTGTTCGGCCGCCTCGGAAAAGAGCTGGGGGTCATCTGACCGCAGTGGAGATCGTGCCCGTCTCCGACGGGCGCGGTCTCGATCGCTTCATCGCCTTTCCGTACGACCACTACCGCGATGATCCGTTGTGGGTGCCGCAGCTGCGCCGGGACGTGCGCACGCTGCTGACGCCCGGCAAGAATCCGTTCTTCCAACACGCCGAAGCGCAGTACTTCCTGGCGCGGTCGAATGGTCGCATCGTCGGCCGCATCGGCGCGATCAAGAACGACATGCACAATCGCGAGCACAACGATCGCGTCGGCTTCTACGGCTTTTTCGAGTCGATCGACGATCAAGCGGTCGCGAACGCGCTGTTCGACGCCGCCGCGGCATGGCTCCGCTCCCGTGGGTTCGACACCATGCGCGGGCCGATGAACCCGTCGGTCAACGATGACTGCGGTCTGCTGATCCATAACAACGGCACACCGCCGTCGCTGATGATGCCCTACAACTTCGGGTATTATCCCGCGCTGCACGAACGCTACGGTTTCGCGAAGGCCAAGGATTTGCTGGCGTATTACGGTGGCGGGGCAGCGGAGGCGCCGGAGCGATTCATGCGACTGGCGCGGCGCGCCGCCGAGCGGTACGGGATCACCCTGCGCCCGCTGGATATGAAGCGCTTTGATGCCGAAGTCGAGCTCATCAAGGCGCTGTACAACAGCGCGTGGGAGAAGAACTGGGGCTTTGTGCCGCTGACGGACGCAGAGATCGATCACCTGGCGAAACAGCTGAAGCCCATCGTCGTGCCCGATCTCGTGATCTTCGCCGAGCTGCGGGGCCGAATCGTAGGGTTCGGCGTCGGACTTCCGGATTTCAATCTCGCGCTGCTGCACAACCGCTCCGGACATTTTTTTCCAGGGATCCTCAAAGTCCTGTGGTACGCGCGGAAGATCCAACGGGCCCGCATCCTGTTGCTCGGCGTGATCCCCGAATTCCGTGGCCGCGGCGTCGACGCGGTCTTGTACGACCGCATCTGGCAGAGCTCCGTCAAACATGGCATGCCGAGCGGCGAGGCTGGTTGGATCCTCGAGGACAATGCCCTGATGAACAAGTCGGCAACGCAGCTGGGATTCCGCGTCACAAAAACGTACCGCGTCTACGATAAGCCGTTGTGAACGTCTTTGTGACCGGGGGGACCGGTTTCGTCGGCTCCCACCTGGTCAACACGTTGCGTGCCCGTGGCGACACGGTCACCTGCATGGTGCGGCGCCCGGCGCTCGTCAAGCCACTTGGCTGGGGGAGCGAAGTCCGGCTGGTGCGCGGCGATCTCCATGATGACACGGCGCTGCGGGAGGGATGCGCCGGCGCCGACGTAGTGTTCCACGTCGCCGGGAAAATCAGTGCCCGTAGTGCCGCCGAGTTCATGGCCACGAATCGTGACGGCACGGCAAATATTCTCGAGGCGGCGCGCGATGCGGGCGTCGCACGGTTCGTATTCGTGTCGTCCCTCGCGGTCGCCGGTCCGACGACCATCGGACACCCGATCGATGAAACCCGGCCCCCAGCTCCAGTCACCGATTACGGACGCTCCAAGCTCGCGGCCGAAGTCCTCGTGCGTGCAATGCCGCTATCCTGGACCATCGTCCGGCCGCCCGTGGTGTACGGCGAATGGGATCGGGGTACGCTCAAGGTTTTTCAACTGGCGCGGCGCGGCGTCGTGCCCGTCTTCGGTGACGGATCACAGGAATTGTCGGTCATTCATGCTGAAGATCTGGCGCGTTCGTTGATCGCCGCGGCCATCTCACCAAAAGCGGCTGGGCACGTCTATTTCGCCGCGCATCCCACCATCACAACCAGCCGGGCGTTCGTGATGGAGGCGGGCCGGGCACTCGGCCGGCCTCGGCCCCGGGTCATACCGGTGCCGCCGCTCGTGGCGCGCGGCGTGCTGTGGGCGGCGGGCACCCTTGCGCATCTGGCGGGGCGCGCCACCTTGCTGTCGGCCGACAAGGGCAATGAATACCTCGCACCGGCCTGGACCTGCCGGAGCGACGCCCTCACACACGACACAGGCTGGCACGCCGAAATCGGACTCGACGCCGGACTGCGCCGGGCCGCCGATTGGTATCGGGAGGCCGGATGGCTGTAGCCCACCGCCGTTGGGGTGTCAGCGAAACGCTGTGGCGGGATTTCACGGCGATCGATGTCGCGACGGCGGCGTACGTCGTCGTGGCGACCATCGTCGTCCTGTTCGCTTTTCGGAGCGAGGGGATACCCGGCTGGCCCTGGCTGCTCACAGCCCATGCATTGATGGCTGCCTTGGTGTTGCTCGCGCCGCGCGCTCGCAATGCCGGAACCGTAGGCCGCTTTCTCGGCGACTGGTATCCGATGGTGCTGCTGCCGGCGCTGTACGGCGAAATCGGTGTGCTGACGCTGAGCGCGGGCTTTCAGAATGATCAGCTGATTCAGCGGCTCGAGACGTGGGTGTTCGGATCGCAGATTTCCTACCGCTGGATCCGCGAATCGCCGAGCGTCCTCCTCTCGTGGATTCTGCACGCGTGCTACCTCGCCTACTATCCGATCCTGTACGCGTCCCCGCTGGGTTTGTGGATGGTGGGACGACGGGACGCATCACGCCATACGATTTTCGCCGTCATGGCCACCTTCTACCTATGCTACATCGTGTTCCTTTTCTTCCCGGTCGCCGGTCCACGATATGCGTTCGATGGGGCTCACAACATCGCGACCGACGTGTGGCCGGCGCGTTTCGCCGCCTGGCTGCTCGATCGTGGCGACTCATGGGGCGCCGCGTTTCCATCGTCCCACGTCGCCGCGTCGGTCGTCGCTACCGGAATGGCCTTGCGCTATTGGCGGCCCTTGGGCCTAGTGCTGTTGCCGTTTACCGCCGGCCTGATCCTGGCCGTGGTGTACGGCCAGTTTCACTATGCGGTGGACGCGCTGGCCGGCCTGATGGTGGCGGCAGTGATGCTGGGAATCATGCAGACTGCGGAAGCGGCGGAGCCGCAGCGTCTGACGGTTGGAGACTACGGGGTGGAACCGTGGTCGTGAGCGTGTGAGTCCATTCCCCCCATTCCCCCCATTCCCCCCATCCCGTGCATACCCTCCATCCCGCTTATTCCGCCCCCGGTGAGTCCCATGAAATGCCGGACGTCCTGCTGATATAGGGAATTGCTCGGCTCGGCGCTCGGCCACACGGCACCGCGACGCGGAATGAACAGTCCCCCGACGACACCCATTCCTCCGGCCGCAATCGTGTGGCCAGTCGGATTCTCATAAATCACGCGGACGCGATAGCGGTGTGACGCCATGATCGGCAAGCCGATCCCGCTGAGGCCGTAGAATCTGCCCAGCGGCACGGGACTCGGTTCGCCGCGCGGCGCGGGCGCGGGCTCGCCGTGCCACAGCAACTTGCCCAGCGTCGCGTCCCAAAACTCGATGGTCCGGCCGTATTCGTGCATGTGCCCGCCGATGACCACGATCTTGCCATCGACACTGGGGCTGCCTTCGTACGAGCGCACGCTGTGTCCGGGCGGCAAGTCGAAGCTCTTGTCCCCCACCGGAAATGCGACGTCGAGCTGCCAGGGGAAAACCGAGAAGAACGGCCACAGCCGGCCATCGGGTATGTAGCTCAGCACCAGGCGCACGCGAACGCCACGATAGCTGACCGGCGTCGGATTATGAAGCATCGCGTTGGCGATGATGCGTTCGCCGGCGCGAACGCGTGCTCCGAACAGCAGCCACGGGAAGCGGATCTCACCCGTTTCTCTCCCCGACGCGAGAATGCGACGCGCGATGGGAAGAAAGAGCTCCCGCTCGGCGGGATCCATCACGTTCAAGTGATGCAACAAATCGACGGGCAAGAGTCGCCCGTCTTGATCTCTCAGCTCCGCGTGGAAGGCGTAAATGGAAGCATTTACCGGAAACTCGCCCAAACAAGCGGGCGGCTGTAGGACGTGGTGTCCGGCGCCTGCGGGCAGGTCGACAGGCGGCAGCTCGAGCACAAGCTCGCGGCGCTTGGGGTCCGCGGTGATGCTCGCTCGCGCCAACGTTGTCCAGGCGAGCGGTAACACCGGTCGCTGCTCGGGAACGGCACTCCACGCCGCGTAGCCAGCGAGGCCGATGGGAAGCGCGGCGACAATTACGAACGCCCGTCGAAGCCTCACGAGTACCTCAAGGCGCGAGCCGCTAACGGAGTTCCGTCGAGTCTGATCGTTTGGGGCACGGCGACGCCAAGGTAGTCGAGCATCGTCGGCATCAGATCTACTGTCCGAACGGGAGATTCGGGAAGTGGTACACTGGCGGCGATCGGGACCTCCATGTGTTCCGTAATGAGACTGCCGTGTCCGGCCCGGTGTTCGGGGATTTCCCACGGTCCGCGGAAATCAGCGCCCGGTCCCGCGGCGAGCACCAGGTCTCCGGCGCGAGCCGACTGGAAGAGTTGCAGCAACTGGCGTGGCGCGTCCGGGAGGTCCGTGTTTCGCGTCCGCGCCAACAACTCACGATCGTCGAGCTCGAGATACCCGCCGAGGTTCAGCGGGTCGCCATCCGTCGGCTGATAGCGAATTAAGTCCAGCGTCTGAGAGATCCGCGCGCGCGCGCCTCGCGTTTGCACCACCACGCCATCCACGTCATCGCGACACGCGGCCAGCCTGACGGCCGGCAGCGCGAGCAGTCGCTGTAACAGATCCCGCGGGATCTCGGACTCCGTGCGCGGCGTCTCTCGCCCCGAGCGCGGCTCGAAATACAATTGCACGCTGGCGTTCCCCGAGACCATCGTCGCGACTCGCGCGCCCCGCCGCCACACGTGCATCGGATGACGCATTGTCGCAAAGCCCCACTGCTCGAGTAACACGGCGACGTCGCAGTGCTCCTTCATGACCGTCGCGCCGTGATCGGCGGCGACGAAGAACACGGGCAATTCCCTGCCACTTCTCTCGACCCGCGCGACGAAAGCGCCCAGCGCCCGGTCCACCAGGCGATAGCCGTCGAGCACCGCGGGATGCCAGGGGTCTTTGAGGTGAGTCGTTCCGTCGATTCCGGGAAACACGACGAAGAGAAACCGCCACGGGTCAGCAGCCAACGCGACCCACGCTTCTTGCACTGCGCGATCGAGCGCGGGATAGGTCCCGAGGTAGTGGGCCGCCGAGCCAAGGATCGCGCGACGGAACGGAATGCGGTGTGCGCCCTTGCTGAGGCCGCGGGTGATCGGCGTGCAGATCGCGATGCTTTCCGGCACGAGATCGAACATCGAGGGCGCCGGTGCGATGTCGCCGTTGAGCAAGGGAGCCTGGACGCCGCAATAGCTGCGCGCCGCTTGCCACTGTGCCCGCCATCCACCGGCGGCTGCGGCGCGATCCAACCAGCGAATACCCGGAACGCCGGTGCTGCCGGGGTAACGGCCGAACAGGAACGGGATGTACGCGACACCGGTCGTCGAGGGAAAGACCGTCGTCCCCACACGCCACCCGCCGGGCTCGATGACGAAGCGAGCGAGGTTCGGCAGATCGCCGCGCGCCAGCAGGTCCCGCAAGACGTCGGGGCGCGCGCCATCGATGAGGACGAAGACCGCACGCATGTGTTTAGCGAGTATCGGCCGCCCCCCCCGCCCCCCCCGCCCCCCCCGCCCCCCCGGGGGCCCGCTCCCAACACAGGCCCAGTGGTTTGCAGAAGACGATCGCCGCGATGATCGCGGCGGCCAAGGCGATGACGACTATCGCCGGCCAGATCGTGTCGCGTGGTCTTGGTACCCACAGGGCACGCTGGAACGCCGCGGCGTTCGGCCAGCGCCGATCGGGAGATGTGTTCAGGGCTTTGTGTAACGCCCGTCGCAGCCGGCGCGGCATGCCCGACCAGTCAGCCGATTCCGGCTGCATGCCCGGTGTCCAGCTGCGCCCACTGACCGCTTCGTAGAGCAGGGTGGCGACTGCGTAAACATCGGCAGCAGGCGGCTCTGCTGCCGTCGTGCTCATCGGCGCCAGGACCGGTCGCCCCTGCTCGAGCACGACCGTACTCGCGCGAATGTCGCCGTGCCCGACGCCGCGCGCGTGCGCCGACTCGATGGCTGACAACAGCGCGCGACAGATCTGCGTCGCCTCCCGGACGGACAAGGGGCCGGAGCGCAAGCGGTCAGCGAGAGTTCGGGAAGCCGAGGGCGTCGTCTCGCTCGTCATAGCGTCGCGAATCTAACCCCAAAAAAGCGGCCCCGAAATTTCCGGGGCCGCGGCCGGTCTGGACAACGGCAACTACTGGACCTTGATGGTGATCTTCATGCCGAGCGGCAGATGCGGCGTGCAGTAGCCCTTGTACGTGCCTTTGGGCGCGTTCGCGAAGGACACCTCGTAGCTGTCGTTGGGATTCGTGAGGAACGGTCCGGACAGATTATCCATGGTGTTCTTCATGCCCGCGTTGAGGGCCGCGGCGCCTCCCGCGGGAATCGAATCCGGCCAGAACGTGATGTTGTGCGGACCGCCCGCGACGTTGACGAAGCGCACCGTCGCTCCCGGCGCGATCGTGATCGAATTCGGCTCGAAGCTCGCTTTCGTGCTGCCGTTGCCGGTCATCTTCACTTCGGTGACCGGACCGGTCGGAGTCGCTGGCGCGGTGGCAGCCGGTGGTGCCGGAGGCGCTGCCTGCGTTTGGGTCTGGTTCTGGTCGCCCTTACTGCCACCGCAGGCGAGCGCGCCAAAGGCGACGACGGTCGTGAGCAGAGCGAAGCGCATTGCGGAAGTCCTCCGGGACATGTGGAGCTGAAGGTGCGGGTTGATGTCGTTTGTGAACAGCTTCACAATATGCGGTCAATATAGAAGCGGCTCCCCAAAACGGGAGTCCCACAAAGGCACTACCTTCCCGGTCGATGAAACAGGCAATCATTGCTTGCATGCTTGGCGCCTGTAGCGCCGTCACTCTCTCCGCCCAGCTGTGGAAGACAACTATCGGCTTCGAGGGTGGCTTTGCGCGGGTGCGCGCGGCCGGTCTCGGCCCGTCAGTGTATCGTGACCAGATCGACCTCCCCGGGAGCGGCTCGGCGTTCCCTGCTGTATTCGCGATCATCCCAGTCGGAAACCGTGTTGCATTGGAGCCGAGTCTATCGGCATCACACGGCCGGATAAACGAGAGCAGTGGGTTGGTTGCTACCGGAACCGCTGCTGAAATGCGGTTGTCGCTCCGCGCCGACGTTGCCATCGGCCCAGGGTTGTACGTCGCCGGTGGCGGTGGGATTCGGTACCTGGCCAGGGACAATGTTCACTCGCTGCAGCCCGGCATTCTGACTGCCGTTGGGTATCGGCGCGCCTACGGCTCAAGTCTGGGCGCGCGCGTCGAAGTACGGTGGCTCTCATTGGGCAAGGCAGATTCGGTCGCGCCGAGCAATCAGTATGCGCTGCTCGTGGGGGTCTGGCGCTCCGTGGGTGGAACTGAGGACCGCAATACGGGCCCGTGGCGGCTTCAAATCGGGATCGCCGGTGGTTACATCCGCACGCATATCTACGGATCCTTCGGTGGCCTCTTCTTGAATCTTCATGAGACATCCCTCGAATTCCCCGGCTCCGGCGCGACGACGCCGACAAAACTGTTTGTCATTGTGCCGCTCAGGGGCCGGTTTGCGCTCGAGACCGGATTCGGGGTGCAGCGGACGCAGGAACAGGGGGTCACGCTCTCTGACGGACACCTCGCTCCGAGGCTCGACGTAGCGATTGCCGACGGCTTCTATGCCGCCGCGGGCGGTAATATCCGCTATCTGCAGCAGACGGGAACGGCGGGTTTCGCGTTGGCAGGAGCAAATGGCGCGGTGGGATATCGCTTTCCGCTCGTCCAAGAGCTCGAAGGCCGCGCCGAGCTCGGCTACACGGTCTTCAAACAGCGCCGGAATTTTCCCTTTGCCGAGAACGACCTTGCCTTGCTGTTCGGTGTCTCGATGCCGCTGAAGTAGCGTCCCTACTGCCGAATATGCCGGATCGAGTCACCGAACAGATTAGTGCAGACGAGTTAGCGCAGCGACTGGACCGCGGCGAGTCGCTGCAGCTGCTCGATGTGCGCACTCCTGACCGGGTGGCGCGAAACCGAGTTGCGTTCGGTACCGAGCTCCAGTTTCACGCGCTGCCGAATTCCAAGATTTTCGCGCTGCCCGACGCGCGCGATCTCCAGCTCGATGCGGCGCGTCCCGTCGCCATCATCTGCGGCCATGGTAACTCCAGCAAACAGACGACCGCGTTCTTGCGTGAGCGTGGGTACGAGGCGTACTCGGTCACGGGCGGCATGGCGGCGTGGGAGGCGGTCTACGTCGCGCGCCGGCTGTCGCCCACACCTTCGCTCTCCCATGTCGTGCAGCTCGACCGTGTTGGAAAAGGGGCGCTCAGCTACGTACTCGTCAGCGACGGCGATGCCGTCGTCGTCGATCCGGGCCGGCACGTCGAGCGGTATGACGCAGTGCTCGCCGAAGTGCGGGCGACTCCCGCCGCGGTGGTCGATACACATCTCCACGCGGATTACTTGAGCGGTGCGCGCGAGGCGGCGGCGCGATGGCAGGTTCCCTACTTCCTTCATCCGGACGATGCGGTCTCCCCGTACGACAGCACGCCGGGCCACCTGGCGTACCAGCCTCTGCACGACGGCGATACGATCGCATTCGGCCGGGGCACGCTGCGCGTCGCGCACATGCCGGGACATACTCTCGGCAGCATCGCGTTGATCGCCGACGACGGGCTCGTGTTGACCGGTGATTTCCTGTTCGTGCAGTCGGTCGGGCGGCCCGATCTGGCCGGCCAAACGGAATCGTGGGCCAAGCTGCTCTGGCACAGCCTCGAGCGGGCCCGCCAATCGTGGGCGGGCGATCTGCTCGTATTGCCGGCGCATTACGCCAGCGAATTGGAACGGCGTGCCGACCGCGCCATCGCGGCACGCTTCGATGTGATCGCCGCCACCAATGCGGCCGCGGCGATCCAGGACGAACGAGCGTTCCTCGAGTGGATTGCCGAGCACACGACTGGCTTTCCTGATGCCTACCGCACGATCAAAGAGACCAACTTGGGTCTCGCGGACGTCTCCGGTTCCGAGGCCGAAACGCTCGAATCCGGCCCCAATCAGTGTGCCGTGAAATAGCTTAGGCCAGCGCTGTGCAACTTTTGGGAGGGCCTCCGTCTCTCATGGCGTCCCTTACCAGAGGTTGCCATGCGGACGTTGCATCGTGTTTGGGGAGTTGCTGCGCTTCTTGCCGTCACCGTTTCGCTTCCGCTTGCTGCCCAAGGCTGGATCGATCCGATCCGGCCGCTCCCTCCGAACTCGAACGGGCGAATCGAGCGCCTTCGCAGCGCTGTGCAAGTCAGCATCACGGGCCGCGTGGCACGGGTCAGCGTCGAGGAGTGGTTCCGCAACAACGGCCCGATGCTGGAAGAAGGGATGTATCACTTCCCTCTGCCGGGCGAAGCGGTCTTCTCCAGTTACTCACTCTGGCAGGGCGACCAGGAGCTGCGCGGCGAGGCGATGGACGCCACGCAAGCGCGTTCGATCTACGAAGCAATCGTTCGCCAGAAGCGGGACCCGGCGCTGATCGAGCTGGCAGGACAGGGACTCATCCGCGCGCGCGTCTTTCCAATCAGCCCCGGTGAGACACGCAAGATCACGCTCAAATACACGCAGCTCCTCGACCGCACGGGCGATGCGTGGCGCTTCCGCTACCTGGGCGATCGCAACCGCCAAACTGCGCCACGCAGCTTCCGGCTGGAGGTCGACAGCGCGGCGCAGTTCGGCGATCCCTTCTCTCCAACCCATCAGGTACAAGTCGCGCGTCGCGACAGCCGCATGGAAGTCACACTCGGTGATGCCGCGAACACGGGTGACTTCGAGCTGCTCCTTCCGCTCGCCCGCGGACTCGTCGGGTTGTCTCTCCTGCCACGTCATCCGGTCGGAGAGGACGGCTATTTCATGCTGCTGCTTGCGCCCGGCGCGGCGTCCGAAGCGGCCGCACTGCGACGCGACCTCGTCGCGGTGATCGACGTCTCGGGATCGATGTCAGGTGAGAAGATCTCGCAGGCAAAGTCGGCCCTGACTCAACTGCTCGGCTCCCTCCGCGAAGGCGATCGCTTCCGGCTGGTCGCGTTCTCGGGCGGGGTGCGCCGTTACGCGCAGGGATGGACCGCGGTGAGTGCCCAAGGTCGGCGCGATGCATCGGCATGGATCCAGAGTCTCGAGGCAGAAGGCGGAACGAACATCGCCGGCGCACTCTCAGAGGCGTTTGCTGAGCCTCCGGCTGAGGAGGCGCTCGGCGTCGTCGTATTCCTCACCGACGGGCAGCCGACCACGGGCGATACCGATCCCGAGCATATCGTCGAGCGCGCCGAGCAAGGGCGCGGCCGATTCCGCGTCTTTTCGTTTGGAATCGGCGACGACGTCAACACCTATCTGCTGGACCGTCTCACCGAGCGGGCGCGGGGTACGACGGAATACATCCGGCCCGGTGAGAACATCGAGCGCGCGGTCGGCTCGCTCGCCGCAAAGATCGCGAGTCCCGTACTCACCGACGTCGCCATATCCGCCACGTCCGGCGTCGAGCTGTATGATGTTCAGCCCGGCAGCTTGCCGGACCTCTTCGCGGGCGATGAGATGGTCGTGCTGGGGCGTTATCGGGGACTGGGGACTCGGGAATGGTCTGTCACGGTTCATGGAAAGCGAAACGGGCGCCAAGAAGAGTTTACGACGACAGTCAATGATCGCGAAAACGATGACGCGCGCTATGTCGAGCAGCTGTGGGCCGCTCGCAAAGCCGGCGCGCTCTCGCGCGAGATTCGGCTTCACGGCCAAACGCGGGAGCTGATGGACGAGTTGAAACAGCTGGCCCTGCGCTACGGGATTCTGACCGAGTACACATCCTATCTCGTGCAGGAGCCCAATATCGTTGCTCGGCACAATTTCGAAGAGCGCTTGATGCGCGCCCCGGCAGCAGCCCCGGTCGATCAAGTGGGCGCCGGCTCGGTTGGTCAAGCCGCGCGTGATCGTTCCATGCGTGAGTCGAGCAACCTGGCGGCAGTGGTTGTTACCGCTGACAGTATCGATGCTGCCGCATTGCGTGGTCCGCGCGCGCGCTCAGGCATCAGTCCCACCCAGCGCGTCGGGGGACGGCTGTTCATTCTTCGCGACAGCACGTGGACCGACCTCGGTCACGGCGATTCGCTCAACGTCGTCACGGTAGCGCCGTACAGCGACGCCTACTTCGCGCTGTTGCACGCGATGCCCGATTTGACGCCGGCGGTGGGGCTCGGCCCCAGCGTCCTGGTAGCAGGACGCCATGCGAGCATCAAGATTGAATCGAGAGGTAAGACGCACTGGCAGGCAGGCGAACTGGAGCGACTCGTGCGCGCATTCCGGGGTTAGGCCATCAGTGCCCGAAGACATCGCTGAGGTGTACCGCAGCACCTACGGCGCGCTCGTGCGGTTCCTGTACCGCAAGGTATGGGACGCCGAGCGCGCCGAGGATCTCGCGCAGGAGGCATTCGCCCGGGCGCTCGTGCACCGGCCCGAAAATGCGCGGGGGTGGTTGTTCGTCGTGGCGGCCAACATGGCGCGCGACGAAGCGCGCCGCGCGGCGCGCGAGAAGCGGCACCTCACCTTGCTGAAGAGCGAGCCGGAAGCGGTACACGGCTCGCCCGAAGAAGAGATCGATGCCGACACACGATTGAGACGCGTGCGCGCGGCACTCGAGCAGTTGACCCCGCGCGACCGGGAAGCGTTGCTGTTGTGGGACTCGGGGCTATCCTACGATGAAATTGCCGCGCAGACAGGGTTAGCGCGCGGCGCGGTCGGAACCACCTTGGCGCGGGCGCGCCGGAGGCTCGTTGAAGCGTATGACGCAGGACTCGCCGGAGGGGGGGGGGACCAGCATGTCGCACGTGGATGAAGGCACACTGCACGCCTATCTCGACGGCGAGCTGTCGCCACCCGAGCGTACCGCGCTCGAGATCCACCTCGCGCAGTGCGCGTCCTGTGGCGCCCGGCTGGCGGAAGAACGGTCACTGATCGAGCGCGCGAGCGCCGTGTTGGGCGGCGCGCGCCCCAGCGAGCGCCCCGCGCCCCCTCTCAGTGAACTCGCTTCACCACGGCGCCGCGGACGCCGCATCCTCGGCGCGCGGTTACCGTTTGCGTGGGCCGCGACCGTCGTGCTCGCGCTGGGGATCGGCTACTACCTCCACGCACCCGAGTCGCGGGTCGCGCCTGCACAAGAACCCCAAGCCGTCGCGACGAACGTGCCGGCGGCCGACAAACTCGAAGCACGAGACCTACCGCGCCGCCGGGACGTGCGCTCCGTGCGGTCGCGGGAAGAGGTCTCAGCTTCGCACGATTCGGTCAGCGCGCAACGGTTGACGACCGGAACTGTGGCCCTGCAAACAACAAGGGCGCAACTGAGGGAAGCTGCGCCGGTGAGGGCCGCGGCGCCATCAGCGCGGCCGGCGCGATCTGCATTGCATGTTGATGAGGCGATCGCGCAGGCGGATAGCAGCCTGGCTAGCCTACGCGGTCGGCTGGTCAGCTCCCAATGGATCGTCATCAGCAGAGGCTCAGCGCGCACACTGCTCGGTGCCGACCCTGTGGGCATTCCCGGACTCGCGGCGCGGGACATCCGTCGCAGCCCGACGGATGCCGCCACGATCGTCGTGGAGCAACAGCTCGATTCGACGACAGTCATTCAGCTGTTCCAGCGCGCCGCCACCGTCGATGGTGCGGCGCGAGGGGTTAGCCAACGGTTCAACGCACAGGCCGAGCGCGCTCCGGCCGAGCGCCTGGCTCGCTACGTGGGACGGCTACGCGTGGAGATCGCGGGACCGTTGACGCCGGACTCGTTGAATCGACTGCTCGAGCAGGTGCAGCCGCTGCCCTAAACCTCTTGTCGCCGCCAGGCAATCAGCTCGGCGACGACACTCACGGCGATTTCTTCAGGCGTCACGGCACCGATCGCCAACCCCACCGGAACACGCACTCGCTGCAGGCTTTTGGCCGGTACGCCCGCCGCCGTCAGGCCTTTCGTCACCACGATCTTTTTGCGGCGGCTGCCGAGCAGGCCGACATAGCCGGCCGGCGATGTGGCGACGCGCTCAAGGATGACGGCGTCGTTGCGATGGCCACGCGTTGCGATGACG
>WNFB01000321.1_pt1 | contig 36258 bp, 35 predicted proteins | sample 5400501 | NCBI WGS metagenome assembly WNFB01 (sample SAMN13153341, study PRJNA577476) | soil metagenome | isolation source: 200 cm saprolite under Douglas fir tree site 2 hole 1 | place: USA:California | collected 2015-04-18
TACGGCGTCTACCCCCGCCAGGACCACTGGCGCCTGATGACCCGCGATTTCCTGAGCTATCTCATTTCCGGCAACCTGTGGCCCTATGGCCACTGCACCGCGCTGACGATCCAGAGCATCTGCATCACCACGCCCAAGATCCTCGATTTCGAGGATCGCGTGGTCCACGCCGAAGAGCGCGGCCACCACGACGCTGCCCTGCAGAAGCTGCACGACTACGTTTGGTCTCTCGTCGAGCGCTACGGCGAGGAGCCAATCAAAAAGCGCATCGCCGAGATCGACGCTGCCGCGCTCAACTCGGGCTCGCGGGTGTGCTTCGACGCGCCGCGCCGGGATTTCCTGCGGAAGCACTACGACGTGCCGCTGGAGAATGCCAGCAAGTTCTTCGAGTGGCGGCGCTATCTCTACCTGAATGTCCTGGGCTGGGAACCGGAGCCAGTGGTCATCAAGGCCTGGCCGAAGGAGATCCCCGTGCCCGAGCAGAAAGCAGCTTAGGAGGAAAAGCATGGCTAATCTCGCGGGCGTAGGCACGCCTATCACGTACGACGACGACAACCCGGTCTCGAACTGGGTCGAAGCTCTGCGCAAGGAGCGTGACAAGTTCAAGCGCGAGCCTGCCAACGACCAGGAGCGCAAGCTGCTGGCCCGCTGGCTGGCCTACCGCGGCCGCGATGAGCTGGAGGTGATCGTCGGCTCCGGCTGCTACGCCTATTCCCATTTCGCCGCCGAGCTGGACTCGGAATGGCGGCTGCTGCTGGCCGACCACATCCGGACCGAGGCCGGGCACGGCTGGGGCTACATCCAGCAGGGCAACGCGCTGGATCCCTCGTACGACCACGCCGCACCAGATCCCGAGTTCGTCGAGGAGCATGGGCTGCTGCCGCGGACCGAGCACTGGAAGCTGCAGACCCGTGACTTCTTGAGCTACATGATCGCCGGCAACAACTGGCCCTACGGCCACTGCACCGCGGCCACCATCCAGAGCATCAAGATCACTACTCCCAAGGTGCTGGACTTCGAGGAGCGCGTGGTCCACGCCGAGGAGCGCGGCCATCATGCCGCCGCTCTGCAGAAGCTCCACGACTACGTGTGGTCGCTGATCGATCGCTACGCCTTCGACTACGTGCATAAGCGGGTGGCGGAGATCGACGCGCAGTCGCTCAACTCGCGGTCCCGCGCCGTCTTCGACCCGCCGCGGCGCGAGTTCCTGCGCAAATACTTCGACGTGCCGTTGGACAACGTGACCAAATTCTTCGAGTGGCGCCGCTACTTGTACCTGAACGTTCTGGGCTGGGAGCCCGAGCCGGTAACCATCAACACCTGGCCCAGCGAGGTTCCCCTGCCCGTCGCGGCGTGAAGACGCGGCTGTTCCCTCTCCCGCCGACGCGGGAGAGGGCGAGGGTGAGGGAGCCTGGTACTTGGCCTGCGCTGGCCGTCGCGCTCTTGCTCGCCGCCTGTGGCGGCACAGCACCGGCCGCGCCTAGCGCAGGACCAACCTCGGCCGCGCCTACGCCAGCAAGCAAGCCGGCGTCGAGCGCCCTGCTGCGGGTGTCCGCCAGCCAGAACGTCACCGGCAACGCGCCCGTCTGGATGACCCAGCAATTCGGCCTGTTCGCGAAAAACGGCCTCAACGCGGACATGCAGAACATCAACGCCAACAACGCCATCAAAGAGCTGGTGGCGGGGCACATCGACGCCTTCATCGGTGGCAGCCCCGAGGTCATCAGCGCCAAGGCAGCCGGCTCGCAGCTGACCATTGTGGCCGTCTTCCAGAACAAATTCGACATGCTCATGACCGTCCCCAAAGAGATCGCGTCCATGGACCAACTGCGGGGCAAGACAATCGGGGTGATCACCAAGTCGTCGGTCAACGGCGTAGGCATGGTGGCGGCCCTGAAGAAATTTGGCCTGCAGCCTGGTAAGGACGTCCAGATCTTCGAGACCGGCTCGGGCCAGCCTTACCCAGGACTGACGGCCGCGCTCCAGGGGCATCACGTCTCAGCCGGCGCGCTGCAGCCCGACTTCGCTCACAAACTCGAGGCCACGGGCGAGTTCAAGGTCCTGTTCGACTTGGCTAAGCAATCCGACCTGGTCAGCGCCGGCTCAACGATGACTTTCCAGAGCAGCTACGTCCAGCAGCATCCGGCCGAGGTGCAGAGGGCGGTCGATTCCCTCATCCAGGGCGAGCGCTATTTCAAGGAGCACCGCGACCAGGCTCAAGGCGTTCTGCGCGACGTCTTCAAGATCACGGACCAGGCCCAGCTGGACGAGTCCTACGTCCGGCTGGTGGAGCTCATGGCCAAAGACCCGACTCCGCGCGCCGAGCTCTATCCCGACCTGGTGGATGCGCTCGTCCAGATCTCGCCCGACGTCAAGAAGCTCGACCTGTCCACGCTGCTGGAGCCGCGCTTCGTGCAGGATTCGCTGAAGCGAGGGGTGACTCCGTAGGCAACGGCGCTCTCAGTAGCCCAACCGGGTTGCCGCATTTCCCGGCCTAGACATTGGCCGGCGCACCCGCCGCGCAGTCAGCAGCACCAGCAGCGGGTACAGCGCGAACGTCCGATTGGGCGTCCGCCTGATCCAGTCCACAATTGTCACGATGCTTCTGCCTCCCATGATTGTCGGCAGCCTGCCCAAGCCCGAGTGGCTGGCGCCGCCGCGCCAGCTGCGCGCGCCGTGGCTGCTCGAGGGCGACACGCTGCTGGCCGGCCAGGACGATGCTACGACGATCGCCGTGCATCAGCAGGAGCTGGCCGGCATGATGATCGTGACCGACGGCGAGCAGCGGCGCCAGCATTACATCTCCCATTTCTGCCAGGGCCTGGCGGCCTTCGACTACAGCCGTCTCGTCGAGAAGACGACCCGCGGCGGCAAATATCCGGCGCGCGTCCCGACCATCGTCGACAAGGTTCGCTGGACCGAGCCGGTGCTGCTGCGCGACCTGGCCTACACCATCTCCCAAACCAGCTGGCCGGTGAAGATCACCATCCCCGGCCCGATGACCATTGCCGACACCGCTTACGCCGAGGCCTACCAGGATGACGCTGAGCTCATCATGGACCTTGCCGCGGCCGTCAACGAGGAAGCCAAAGCGCTGGCTCAGCTCCACCCCGGCGTCATCCAGATCGATGAGCCGGCGTTCAACGCCGAGCCCGAGAAAGCGCGCGAGATTGGCCTGCCCGCCCTCAATCGCGCCGTCCAGGATGTGACGGTAGCCACTGCCGTGCACATCTGCTATGGCTACGGCACCGAGATCGTGCTCAACTGGAAGAAGGCCAACACCTCATGGGACCAGTACCAGCAGCTGCTGCCGCTGCTGGCCGAGAGCAGCGTGGCCATCCTGTCGCTGGAGTTCGCCGCCCCCAAGCTGGATCCGGCCGTCCTGCAGCTGGCCGGCAGCAAGCGCATCGCCTTCGGCTGCGTCGATGTTTCGCCGGATCCTGCCGAGCCCGTGGACATCGTGGCCGATCGCCTGCGGGCGGCCCTCAAGTACGTTCCGCCGGAGCGCCTATTTCCGTCGACCGACTGCGGCATGGCGCCCCTCGACCGCCAGCTGGCAGTGGCCAAGATGCGCGTCCTCGGCCAAGCCGCCGCGCTGGTTGGGAACGAGCTGGGTTAGACCACGGCCCTGAGCTCGCGGCTCACCTGCGAGCTGCGCGGCAGGTAAGCCTGCCAGGCATCAGCCAGCCGGCGCACACCTTCCCGCAGCTGATCGGGCTCTAGAACGAACGGCAACCGCACGTGATCGGCGTGGCCGCCGTCTACCGAAAAGAGCGGCCCGGCAGCCGCCATAACGCCGTAGCGAACCGCCAGCTGCAGGAAATCACTGGCGCTGCCATGTGGCAGGCGGACCCACAGGTCATTGCCGCCGTCAGGCATCCGCCACGTCCAGGAGGGGAGCAAGTCCGCCAAACTCTCGGTCAGCGTGCCAAGCCGCTTACGTGTGTCCAGCAGCCGCCAAGATCGCACCTCTTCCACGCGATTGAGCAACTCGATGCAGAGCCATTGGGCAACCATCGAGGTTCCGAGATCGGCCACCGCTTTGAGCTGGGCGAGACGGAAGATCACCTGCTCTGGAGCTCGGATCCAGCCCACCCTCAGACCGCCCCAGAACAGTTTGCTCATCGAACCCACGGCTATGGCCCAGTCGCCGGCCATCGCCGCCGCTGGCGGCGGCACGGGGGCGTCGGTCAGGGCGATCTCGGACAGCACGAGGTCCTCCACGATAGGGATCTGAAACTCTTGCGCCAGCCTGGCCAGGTCCCGCCGGCGGCCGTGGGGCAGCATGGCTCCGGTCGGATTATTGAAGCTGGAGCTGATGTACACCAACCTGGGCGACATCCGTCCCAAAAGATCGCGCAGAGCATCGACCCGCACCCCCTGTTCGTCCACCGCTACTGCCAACAACCGCGCCCGTGCCGAGCGGAAGGCGTCGAGGGCGCCGGGATACGTCGGGTTCTCCACCGCGACAGGGTCGCCCGGGGTGATCCACAGTGAAGCCAGGAGGGCAAGCGCCTGCTGACCGCCGGTGGTCACGAGCACCTGGCTGTCGCTCGTTGCGAGGCCCGCATCGGTCAGATAGCGGGCGACGGCTGCGCGCAGCGCCGGCAGGCCGGCCGGAACGTAGCCCTGGCCAATTGCGGCTGCGTCCGGCGCGTACTTTGGTAGCGAGTGCAGCGCTTCGACGACCGCTGGGGCGGCAGTCGGGGCCGCGAGCGAAAAGTCGATGGTGTCACCTGTTCCAGTGATCAGGCCCCGGAACATGGTGTTTCGGTCGAGCGAGGCGGCCAGCTCGTCCTGTCGCGTTCCATCGCGCCGGCGCCCGTCGGCGCGAATGTACGTACCACTGCCCTGGCGTCGCTCCAGCCATTGTTGGTCGGCCAGCCGGTCGTAACTGGCGACTACTGTGCTGCGGCTGACACTCAGGGCCGCCGCGAGCCAGCGCTCGGGTGGCAGCCGCGTGCCGGGCGTGAGGTCGCCGCGGTCGACGGCCCGGGCCAAGGCGGACGTCAGCCGCGCGTAGAGCGGACCTCTGCCTTCCGCCCAGTTCCCGAGAATGCCGAGCATCCTGGTCGCGTCAACGGCTTGGGCCATTTCTCAATCCATTTCTGCCGGTATTGGCTCTGGATTCCAGTCCTATTTCGGAATAGTATCAGATCAACTGATGGCACTTGCGCTTGTCGATATAAATGGACTGCAAAATTGGACTGACTTCGCGGTGAAGCGTAGGCGCGATTATCGGCTGTTGCGCTTGGGAGAAACGCCCTTTTGGGTGGCGCAGCAGGATTGGCTAGGCGTCAGGGTCATCGATCGGCAGGGCCGTACCCTCGGGCGGGTGGTGGATGTGCTGGTCGAGGCTCGGTCGTTGAATGAGACCGTTGAGGAGGACGGCGACGGCAACGGCTGGGGAGTCCGCGCGGCGTACGCGGTGGTCAGTTGTCGAGCCCGTTCCTTACCGTTCAGCAAGCAGCGTCAAGTGTTCATCCCGATGTCGTGCCTCCATTGCAGCCGTGGGGTGCTCCACGCCGACGAAGACCTGCTGGAGCTGCAGCCCTCACTCTTCGGCGGCCACGGCCGGTGACGCTGGGCGCCAAATGTCCGACTTGTGGGCCCAGCTCGGGGCCAGCAGGCTCGATGACCTCCGTAGGGAGGCCGAGCTCGAGCGGTTGGTCCGCTCGGCCGGTCTTGAAGGCGTTGGTGGCATTCGTTGGCCTAAGCAGCTCCTCGGCCACATAATGAGCGCGATGGCTGCGTTCAAACCGGGGAGGGGCGTCCCCATCTTCCAAGTGGACGCCTTCACCCATCGGCCGTTTGCCGGCAACCCCGCGGCGGTGTGCTTGCTCGAGCAGCCGGCTGAGGAGGCGTGGATGCAGGAACTGGCGGCCGAGATGAACCTGTCCGAGACGGCCTACCTGGACCCGCGGGATGACGGCTTCGGCCTCCGCTGGTTCACGCCTACGGTCGAGGTAGCGCTGTGCGGCCACGCTACGCTGGCCAGCGCACACGTGCTTTGCGAGGCCGGACGGCTGCCGGCCGGCGAGACGGCGCGCTTTCACACCAAGAGCGGTCTGCTCACCGCCAGCCAATCCGGCGGCTGGATCGAGCTGGATTTCCCCGCCGTCGCGGCTGAGCCGTTCGATGCGCCCGCCGGCCTGCTGGATGCGCTTGGCCTCCATGCCGTAGCTGTCTTCAGAGCCGGCCCGGACTACCTCGTGGAAGTGACCTCCGAAGCGGAGGTGCGCGGCGCCAAGCCGGATCTCGCCCGCCTGGCCCGGTTCGAGGTCCGCGGCATCATCGTGACCGCGCCCTCTCGCGTGGCCCCCTATGACTTCGTGTCGCGCTTCTTCGCGCCAGCGTCGGGCATCCCGGAGGATCCGGCCACCGGCTCCGCGCACTGCGTCCTCGGCCCCTTCTGGGCAACCCGCCTCGGCAAGAGTGAGCTCACCGGTTACCAAGCTTCCCCCCGTGGCGGCGTTATCCGCGTCCGCCCAGCGGGCGACCGCGTCCGCCTCGCCGGCCAAGCCGTAACCATCTTCCGCGGCGAGCTGCTGTAAGCTTCGTGAGTCATGTAAGCGAGCGGGATCGAAGCTTGCTGTCTAAGATGGTTCCGTGAGCAGGATCGTTCGCTTTGGGACCGACGGCTGGCGCGCCATCGTGGCCGAGGACTACACCTACGCCAACGTGCGCGACGCCACGCAGGGCACCGCTGAGTACGTCCATGAGGCGGGCCAGGCGGCGAACGGGGTCGTGGTCGGCTACGACACGCGTTTCGCGTCTGAGCACTTCGCCGAGGCGGTGGCGGAGGTCCTGGCGGCGAACGGCATCAAGGTGTATCTGACCGACACTTCGGTGCCCACTCCGGTGATCTCGTTCACGGTCCTCGACCGCAAGGCTGGCGGCGCCATCGTCATTACCTCCAGTCACAACCCCTGGACCTACAACGGCTTTAAGTACAAGCCTGAGTACGCGGGGTCAGCGTCTCAGGAAGTGGTCGATCGGCTCGAAGAGATCATCGAAGACGTGCAGCGCGCGGGCCGCACCAGGCGCATGCCCATCGACGAGGCACGCAAGCAAGGCTTGGTCCAAGAGGTGGACCCCAAGCCGGCCTATTACGTGCAGGTCGGCAAGCTGCTCGATCTGGACAGCATCCGGCAAGCCGGGCTGCGCATCGTGGCGGACCCGATCTACGGCGCCGGCCGCGGCATCTTCAAAGAGCTGATCAGCGGCGGCAAAACGACCGTGAACGAGATTCGCGGCGAACGCAACCCTTACTTTGGCGGCGTGAACCCCGAGCCCATCCTGCCCAACGTGCAGCTGTGCTGTGACGTCGTGAAGGACAGCGGCGCCGACCTGGGCCTGTGCACCGATGGCGACTCCGACCGGATCGGCATCGTGGACGACAAGGGCCGCTTCGTCGATCAATTGCAGGTCATGGGCCTGCTGACGCTGTATTTGCTGGAGGTCCGTGGCTGGCGCGGCCCAATCGTCAAGTCGGTCACCACGACCTCCATGTGCAACCGGCTGGCCCAGCAGTACGGTGTCGAGGTCGTCGACACGCCCGTAGGCTTCAAGTTCATCGGCCCCGAGATGATCAAGCGCAACGCCATGATTGGCGGCGAGGAAAGCGGTGGGTTCGGCTTCGCGAATCACATCCCCGAGCGGGATGCCATCGTGGCCGGGCTGTTCATTAGCGACCTCACGGTCAAGATGGGTAAGCCGCTGTCAGAAGTGATCGTCTATCTGAACGAGAAGGCGGGCCCCAGCTTTTACCACCGCAACGACTACCAGTTTCCCGAGGACCAGCGGCAAACGATCATGCAGCGGCTAGCAGACAACCCGCCCAAGGAGCTCGACGGCACGGCAGTGGAGAGCATCAACCACGCCGATGGGTTCAAGTACAACCTGGCCGACAATACCTGGCTGATGATCCGCTTCTCGGGCACGGAGCCGCTGCTGCGCATCTACACCGAAACCAACTCGCCCGATCGCGTCCAGCGCATGCTGGCGCTCGGCAAGCAGATGGCGGGGATTTAGCAGAGCCCCATTACCCATTCAGCTAGCGTGCGCATGGGAGCCGCACTAGCAGCTGGCAGGCGCGCCTCTTCCAGGGCTCCCAGCGACTGGCGGTAATACGACTCCGCGCGGACGCGATCGAGCGGCATGACGCCCACGGCCGAGCCCAGCAGGTCGCCGAAGCAGCGCAGCTGGCGGCTTATGGCTTCATCCACTGCGGCCAGATAGCCGCCGGCGTAGGCGGCGCAGCCGAACAGCACAGCCGACTTGGCGGCCGCCAGTTCGACATCCCCGGCCCGGCCCTCGAGCTCGTCGTGAATGGCCTCGCAGGCGTGGAGGCTGCTCTCATCGAGCAGTTCCTCCAGGCGCAGGATCTTCGGCCCTGGTAAGCGCCGGCGCGTCCCCAGTAGCGCCATCTTGGCGAGCGCATGGAGCGCATCGCCGGCATTCATCGCCTGGGGCACACCCCACACGCTCGCGACGCTGGGCCGCCCATGGCGGGTCTCCAGCCCGCGCTCCAGCTCCTCCTGGTTGGCGGCGAAGATGTGCAGCAGGGCGATGGCCGTGGCCATCGGCAGGGCCATCGCCTGGCGGCCGCCGCACGCTTGGCAGGCCAGCAAGCACAGCACCGCACGCGGCCGGATGGCTGGCGGCCCATCTGGCGTCTGCCAGCCGAGGCGGTAGCGGATCAGGTCGTAAAACTCGCCCAGGCGCTGGCTGTTGACAAACGCCGCCAGCCTGCTTTCAACCGCGGCCGAGGCGCGGCGCAGCTGCTCCAGGCTGGCTCTCTCTGGCTCAGCCCGCATAAGCACATGGTATTCTGGCTCGGTTTGTTGTGAGGATCTTGCTCTACACGGGCAAAGGTGGGGCGGGGAAGACGACGATCGCGGCCGCGACGGCCGTGCGGTGCGCTGAAACCAATCGCCGAACGCTCTTGGTTGGCGGTGACGGCTCACAGAGTCTTGCCGACTGCCTGAACAGCCCACTGACCGATGAGCCGCAAGAGGTTGGCCCCAACTTGTGGGCCCAGGAGATCGATCCCCTGGAACGGCTCGAGCGTTCCTGGCCACGCATCGAGGCGCTGCTGGGCGGCTGCGTGAGCGACAGCATTTCCGGCACGGCGGTGGAAGAGCTGACCATGGCGCCCGGCCTAAGCGATCTGCTGCGGCTCCTGGCCTTCAAAGAGCAGTGCGACCGAGATGCGTATGACGTCATCGTGGTTGACCTCGGCTCCTCGCTGAGCGCGCTGCAACTGCTGGCGTACCCGGAGGGCGCCGCCTGGTGGATCGGCCGTCTGAGCAGCCAAAAAGGCGCCGCCTTGAGTTCCGTCGCCGAGCAAGCGGCCTCCCTGGCCGAGGCGCTGGCTGATTTCCGGCATACGCTCGGCGATGCGGCGGAGTGCTCGGTCCGGCTGGTCACGACCGCCGACCAGCTTGCCTTGCGAGAGACCAAGCGGGCGCTGACGTTCATCAGCCTGTACGGCTACAACGTCGATGCCGTCGTCCTGAACCGCCAGCGCAACGTGCCCCGCCCGCTGGCCGAAGCGTTCAGTGCCTGGCCGATCCTGTGCACCACCTGGTACGACCGCGACGTGATCGGCCAAAGCCTGCTGAGCCAGATGGCTTTGGACTTGTTCCCCGTGCCGAACGATCCGGCCTCGGTGCTGATCTCCGGGCCGGCCCAACGCCTGAGCCGCGCCGAGGAAGGCTACGTGCTGAGCCTCAAGCTGCCCTTCGTCGAGGAGGACGACATCGAGCTGCTGCAGCACAGCGGGCAGCTCATCCTCCAGGTCGGCCGAGTACGCCGCGTGATCCAGCTGCCCGATCCCGTGGACGCGCTTAGCGCCGCCGACGCTGTGCTCGACGACGGCTGTCTGGAAGTCCACTTCCGCTAAGGCGCGGCTCTCAGCGAAGTCTTATCTGAAACGCGAATAATTCTCCAAAAATGCGACTTTGCTCACAGACGCGTGGCGCGTCGCTTCATAAGCTTGTATCGTGAAGCAGTGGAACGTTCAGATCGTCCTCGAGACCCTGAACAACGACGTCATTACCTGGACCGTTTCCGACGAGGCCCTGGAGCGCCTGCGCGCCGATGTGCGGGCCGGCGAGCTAGGGCGTGCGCACATCATGCGCGTTGACCCAGTCGAGAACGTGGGTCTGGTGGCCATCGCGGCCTAGCCAGAGCCAGTCCAGGAAGGCGAGCTGATAAAGCTCGCCTTTTTTCTTTGCCATGATCGAAAGGTGCGCGCCTGGCTCGTGCTCGGCATCCTGTCCGCCCTGGCCGCTTGTGGCGGAGTGGCTCCCGCGGGGCTGCCCGCCTCGAGCAGCCCCAGCCCGCGGCCCTCGCCCACGGCAACGCCAGCCGGCCCCCTGGAGACTCTCAAGCTGGCCTGTGTAGGCCCGCAGAGCGGTGAGCTCGCGTTCCTCGGCAAGCCGTCGCTCCAGGCTTGCCAGATGGCCGTGGACGAGTTCAACGCCCGCGCCGGCGGCATCCAAGGCGTAAAGGTGGAGGTCGTCCCAGGTGATGACGCCGGCAGCGCGGAGCAGGCCACCAGGCTGGCCGCCAAGCTGTCCGCCGATCGGGCGGTGCTGGGCATGGTCGGTCCTATGACCAGCGCCGCGGTCCTGGCCGCCGGACCAACCTTCGACGCGGCGCACATCGCCTTCGTCAGCCAATCCGCCTCCAACCCGAAGATCACCGAGAGCGGCTGGAAGACGGGTCACCGCCTGGTAGCGCGTGACGATGCGGAGGGCTCGGCCGATGCCGAGTTCGTGTTCGGCCCGCCGCTCAACGCCAAGAAGGCATTCGTGGTCGATCGCCATGAGCCGTACAGCATCAGCCTGGCGGATGAGTTCGAGAAGCGCGCCAAGGCGCTTGGCATCAAGACCGAGCGGGGCAGCCTGACAGGCAGCCCCGACTATGCCGCGCTCATCAGCAGGGCAAAAGCCGCCAATCCGGACGTGCTGTTCTTTCCCGACCAGGGGTCGCAGTGCGCCGCCATGCTGCTGGAGATGCAGAAGCAGGCCGTCTCCTCCAGGCTCATGTCGAGTGACGGCTGTCATGACAAGGAGCGATTCATCGCCGCCTCGCAGGGCGCCGCCGAGGGCATGTTCGTATCGGATACGGGCGCCGGCTACGACACCACGCCCGAGGGTCAGGCCTGGGCCAAGGACTTCCGGGCCAAGTTCGGCGCCGAGCCCGGCCCGTTCAGCTGGTACGCCTACGACGCGGCGCGGATCGTCCTGCAGGCGGTGGACAGCGCGGCCAAGGCCAAGGGCAGCCTCGAACTTCGCCCCGCCGACGTGAACGCCGAGATCGCCAAGATCAAGGACTTCAACGGACTGCTGGGGCCCATTACCTTCAACGCTAAAGGCGACGTGGAGAACGCCTCGATCGCCATCTTCCAGGTGGTTGGTGGCGAGTTCAAGCAGGTGAAGAAGGTCCGCTAGGCACCAGCACATCTTGGCCAAAAACGTGCGTTGGGCGCCGCGCTAGGGTACGCTGCTAGCCAGTACCGTGGCCATCGATATCGAGGAGCGTCGCCGCAAGCGCGATCAGCGTATGGCGGTTCAAGCTGCGAACGACATCGTCCAGCAGGCCGCCGCGCGAGGCCGCGCGATCACGTTGGAGTGGTCCGCCATCGCCGCGCTGCTGGCGGCCGGCGTTGCGCTCGGGCTCGGCGTCTGGTACCGGCATCTGGCGCTCACGTCACTCGGCAGCGCGGCGTGGGGCGGCCTGGTGGTCGGCGCGCTGCTGTGCCATGCCGCGCTGCAGCAGGGCCGAGCTCGCCTCAGCTACCTGGCGCTGGCCATCTTTGCCGGCCTGCCGTTGGCGGCCATTCCCTTCCGCTTTGTCTCGCCTGAGGCCGGGATGCTGCCGCTGCTGGTGTTGGGCGGCCTTGGGGCGGCGTTGATGGGAGGCGGTCTGCGCTGGGCCTGGGAGATCCGCGGCACCGTAGGCACCCTCCAAGAGACGGCCGGTCAAGTTACGGCCTCGCTAGGCAAGGCCATGTCGGCCATGGCGGCCTGGCTGCACGACGCCATCATCAAGTGGATATTCGTGTTGCTTCTGGGGGGCGTGGGCGCGGGCGTCGCCTTCGTTGCACGGGTACAGCGCCAGGAGCTGATGTTCTGGGCCGGCGCGGCGCTGGTCTTCCTCGTCGGCTCCGTCGGGTTATGGGCACCTGGGCTGTACCAACGCGGCCGGCTGCCGGTCGGCTTGCGTCATTGCGGCCAGCTGTGCTTCTGGCTCAGCCTGCTCGTTGTCCCGTTTGTCGAGCTGGGACCGGACGGCATGCTGCCCTACACCGCGCACCCCAGCCTGCGTTTCATCGCCATGGGCCTCGGTCTGGTCATCGTCGGCAGCACTTGGTTCCTGCAGAAGGGCTCCATCTTCAGCCATCCCATCAAGCTCGAGCCCAAGCGCTCGGCCGAGCGCGCCTACTCGCTGGCCATTGTGATCCTGGGGCTGCTGGTTCTGCTGGGTGGCGCCGAGGTGCGGCAGCGCATGAAACTCGCGGTAGACCAGTCCGTCATCTCGCACACCGACCCGCTGAGCCGGGTGCAGTTTCAGCCGCCCGCGCAGGTTCGGTCGCTGGTCATTGTCCAGCCGCTGGAGAATGTGCCCATCTACCTGGATGACGTGCAGTTCCAGGACGGCACCAGCATGCGGCTGATCCCGCTGCTGTACCCCGGCGAGCAGCTTCGCGCGTATGACCACGGCCTGGTGAAGGCCATTCGCGCGGCGGCCAAGCTCAACGTTCAGAGGAGCATGCCGGAGTCGCGCATGGAAGTCTGGACGCCTTCCGAGGGGCCCAAAGGATAGCGCAAGCGCGCGGCGCGTAAGATCGCGCAATGCCAGCTGTTAAACGCATCCGCACCCTTGCTCTGCCGACTACCAAGCCAGACGAGGCAGAGCGCTTCTTCACGCAAGTCCTGGGCGGCAAGATCGCCAATCGCATCCAGCATCCGGGCGATGGTGGGACCATCGACGAGGTGTTCATCGAGGTCGGCAACGTGCGCGTGGCCTTGGCCAGCCTCGACGGCGGCTCGCGCGCCCCGTCAGGCTTTCCACACTACACCCTGGCAATCGACTACCAGCCGCGCGCCGAGCTCGAGCAGGCTCTAGCCGCCGCCGGCGCCGCCATCGAAGGCATCCGCGAACACAACGACGGCAAGGGCTACTCCTGCTACGTGCGCGATCCCGACGGCAATCGTTACGAGCTCTGGGTCAGCGAAGCGGAGTAAATTACGCGCCCGGGCGGGCGACGGTGATCCCGTAGACCGGGAAACTCTGGTCGAAGGTGTAGACCACCGGCGCGTCCGATGCTCGAGCGGCGCTCCAAAGCAGCGCGTCCGCGAAAGAGACTCGGTTCGAATTCCGGCACAGCTGCAAGGCATCGACGGCACCTGAGATCGTGCCGTCCCAGATCTGGATGTTTTCCCGGGAGATCAGTGACACGAGAGCATCGACGACCGTCGATCGTGGGATGCGGTAGAACGAGCTCAGGACGTACGCTGTCTCCGCCAGGATGACGTGAGTGATATAGAGCGAGTCGGCCCCGTGGATGAGCTCGGTGGCTTTTGTCGCAGCCTCCTCCGGACTTCCCGTCAGATAGCGGACGGCGACGTTCGTATCAAGAAAACCGGGCAAGCCTAGTCGTCTTGCTCGTTCAAGTGCTCGCGAGCCGCTTCGGCCCAGGCATCCTCGGCAGCCTGGTGGAATTCGTCCTCGGACAGCGAGCGCTTGACGTAGGACGCGAGGATGCCTTTGAGCGACCGCCTGTGACGTTCGATGAAATAGAGCTCAACGTGGCCATCCACGATACGTTGCACAGCTAGTGACCCCGGCCTGATCCCGAGCTGGTCACGAATTTCTTTGGTGATAACAACCTGACCCTTAGGACCAACCTTGGTTGCGGAAGTCATACTTGCTGGCTAGAGTATAACGTTAGATCGCTATCTCCGCGAGGCATGTCGGCGAGAACGCGCCCGTCATAGCCCAAGCAGCATGTTCTCTCCCAAGCAGGCCGCTTACCTGCGCCGCGGTCCGCCGCCACGCCGAGACCTCGCCGCGGCGGGGCTCGTAGCGCACCGACCAGCTCTCCTTTCGGAGGACCTCGTCCAGCTCCCATTGCAGGATCTCGAGCCGTGACCGCGCGGTGCTGCTCAACGCGCGCAGCTGCTCCTGGTCACGTGCGGCCCCGCAGGCCAGCGGCAGGTGGCGGTAGCACAGGCCGGCCGAGTGCTCATACGCGTCTCTCGTTGCAGGATCGCTCATGGCGAGGGCGATGAGCTCCGCCAGGCGCTGCCGGGCGCTGTTACGCGCGCGGCAGGCTGGGCACTCGCGCCGGCGCAGGTAGCGCTGCCGCAGACCAGCGAGGCGTGAGCTGGGGGGCTCGAATGCTGACGCAAGCGCGGCCCAAATCTGTCGCCCGGCGCCTCGTGAGCCGGCCAGGCGCACCATGAGGTTGGCCGAGGGCTCCTGCGCCAGCTCCTCGACCAAGCCATGGAGCTGGTCCTGGCAGTAGCCGGCGGTCGCGCGACTAAGAGCTGCCTGGGACGGCCCATCCCAGCCGGCGGCGAAGTCCCAGGCATGCACTCGGCACAGCCACATGGCGTCCTCCCAGCGGCTGCGCGGCTGCGTGCAGATCTCATGCGCCAGCCAATCGAGTAGTCCCGCAGCCCTTGCCGGCTGCCCTGGCACACCGGGCAGTCGGCATGGCGCAGCAGCTGCTGCGGCTCCTCGAGCGTGGGCGACCACCCTCCAGGCGAGCCTGCACTGGCCATTGAACGGCTTGTGAGGCCGGGCGTGGCGGTGTCCGCTGGACGGCGAAGGCTCGCCTCGGCATCGGCGCCCTTGAGGCGCTCCAACAGGCGGCCCTCCTCTGCGGACGCTTGGCTGTGCTCCAGCTCAGCCAGCAGAGCTTGGCTGGCCAACCGGAGCTGCGGCCACGTCAGCGGCGGCGCGATGGCCAGGAAGTGGTCCACGCACACTGCCGTCGAACAGCCTATCGCAATCTGGACCTCCTGGTCACTGGCCGCTGTCTTCAAGCGCGAGAGCCGGCTGTCAACGGCTTGCGCCTCCGTCGAGCAGGCGCCGCAGAGCGCAGTTGGGATTAGCGCCGTCAGGAGTGGTCGGTGGCGGCCAAAGCAGACGGCCTCCAGTGCCCGGAGTCGCTCCAGGTACGGCGGCAGCATCCAGTCGTAGACGCGGGCCACGGTTGAGTGCGGGCCGAGCAGCAGCCGCTTGGTATGCCGCTGGCAGAAGCCGGTCAGCGCTGCATCTGCTCGATGCCGTGGGCTTCGAAGTACTGCTCGGCTAGGTACCAGAAAAAGAAGGTCTGGACCTGCTGCGCCTCGTCCGCGCAGAACATGCAGCCGGCTTTAGCCAGCAGGCCGAGGATCTCAGTCTTGTTCGACGGGCTCGGGTCGGCGCTCCCTCGCTGCCAAGCCGTGTTGAACCAGGTCCCGCGCGCGCTCTATGCTATCGTTTCGAAAGCGAGCGATGGGTCCCGCTCGGCCGCGTTAGCCGGCCGAACCGCCCCGCAAGGCTGATGGCCCCTGGAGAACGACCGTTGTGGTCGTCCACCCGGGGTTTTCTGTTGCTCCCCGAGAGGACGAGAAGGAGGTTTGCGTGCTCGCGCCGCTTATCAGCAACAACGTCTGGCTGGTCCTCACCGTGTGGATGGGCTTGGCCCTGCTGGCCAGCCTGTTCTCCATCCGGCTGGGCGTGTCGGTGGCGCTGCTCGAGATCGCCATGGGCGTCATCGGCGGCAATTTTCTGGGGCTGCAAACTACGCCCTGGATCGACGTCCTGGCGGGGTTCGGCTCGGTGCTGCTGACCTTCCTGGCCGGCGCCGAGATCGAGCCTGAGGTCCTCCGCCGCCACCTGAAGCCCACGCTGGCCATCGGCAGTGTCGCCTTCCTGGCGCCCTTTTTGGGTGCCTGGCACTTTGCCGAATTGGTTGCCGGCTGGGACCACCACGCGGCGCTCATCGCCGGCATCGCTCTGTCCACGACCTCGGTTGCCGTCGTCTACGCGGTGATGGTCGAAACGGGCCTGAACGAGACCGAGCTGGGCAAGATCATCTTGGCGGCGTGCTTCGTCAACGACCTCGGCACGGTGTTGGCGCTGGGCGTCTTCTTTGCGAACTTCAATGCTTTCATGGCGGCCTTCGTTGGTGTCCTGGTCATCGTGCTCTTGCTTGTGAATCGGCTGCTTCGGGGCCTGATGCTCCGGGTGGGGAACCGCGCGTCCGAGCCGGAGATCAAGTTCCTGTTCGTGGTCCTCTTCCTCCTGGGCGGGCTGGCAACGACCGCCAAGAGCGAGGCGGTACTGCCGGCCTACCTCGTGGGTTTGGTCGTGGCTGGCGTGTTTGTGCACGACAAAGTGCTGGTCAACCGCATGCGGTCCACGGCCTTCGCTCTGCTGACGCCGTTCTACTTCCTGAAAGCCGGTTTGTTCGTCAGCCTGCCCGCGGTGGCTGCCGGGGTGGGGCTGATCCTAGCCCTGCTGCTGGTCAAGATGATCAGCAAAGCGGCGAGTGTGTGGCCCACGTCACGCGCGTTCGGTTTGACCCTCCGTGAGACGAACTACACCACGATGCTCATGAGCACTGGTCTGACCTTCGGCACGATCTCCGCCCTGTTCGGCCTTACGAACCACATCATCGACCAGACGCAGTACACCATCCTAGTCACCGTCGTCATCTTGAGCGCTGTCGTACCCACGCTCGTTGCCCAGACCTTCTTCCAGCCCGACGTAGCACGGGTCAGCGATGAGGAGACCGAAGCCGCCCTGGAGCCCGTGCCGGCCGCTTAGCCCATTACTTGTTCGGGAGCGGGAAGCTCCACAACCCGGCGTCGTTCGGCAGCTGATCGCCGGTGTAGACGATGTTGTTCGTCTCGTCGAAGCCTACGCTGTGGCTGCCCCGAGCCGTGGGCACGTTGGTGATGAACTTGCCGGTCTTCCCATCGAAGATGCCGAGCTGCCCGCCGCGGTAGTAGTTCCCGGCGGCGAAAAAGTAGCGATCGGCTTTGGGGCTGTAGATGGCCTGATCGCCCGCGCCCACCTGGTCGTATTTGGCGATCACTTTCGAGGTCTTGAAGTCCCAGATTGCGGTGAACTGATCCTTCTGATTGCCGCAACCTAACAATGCCTGGTTGGTTGACGGGTTGATAGCCAGACCCTGAGGACTGCAGGGCTCGACCACGTCGATCTTTTTGACCAGCTCGTTCGTGCTGGGATCGAACTGGTAAATCAGATTGCTCGGGCCGCTGGTCATGTACATCATCTTGTCTACCGGGTTGTAGCGCGGCTGCTCGAGCCCTGGCTGGGTGAGACCGTCGATTTTCTTGACGATCTGGTTGGTGGTGGCATCAATGATGTGCAAGAAGCCGTCGTCCTTGTTCTCGATAAAGAGCTTCTTGGTGTTGGGGTCGTAATCTTCCTCGTTGGCGTTGCTCTTGCCGCCAGTGTTGATGGTGGCCACCACAGTGTTCACAGTAGGCGAGGAAGGATTAATGTCGATAACCGCGACCACACCCTCGTTCAGGCCCGCAAAGACCTTGTTGACGTTCTTGGCGACCGTCACACCGTTGGCGTTCTTGGGTGTCTCGACGGTCTTTACCCATTTGGCCGTGGGCGTCGAGACATCGAAGATGGACACGCCGCCGCCTGCCCGATCCGCGACGTACAGCAGGTGGGCTGCTTGATCGGTGTCGAAGATATCGAAGGATCCGGTCTTGCCTTTGGCCGGCGGGATGTCGATGTGTGCGAGTGGTAGTTTGGTCGTATTCGCGTCTACCACCGGCAGGGTCGTCGGTGTGGGCGCCGGCGAGGATGGCGCCGCGGCTGGCTTGGCCGAGGCGAGAGCGCTGGCTGAGGCAGCAGCCGACGGCTTGGCGGCGGCCGATGCCGGCGCGGAGTTGGGGCTGGCCGAAGCAGATGCTGGAGCCGCGGACGCGGGTTTCGCCGCCGCGCTCGACGGCACTGAGCTGGATGCGGGCGCCGCCCCTCCCTCGCAGGCCGCCAATGTGAGCGCCAGGACTGCCGCTGGCCACAGGAACCGAGTGCGAGAACGCGTCATTTGATGCCTCCCTCAACCGAAGTGAGTAGAAGCTATCAACCGCTGAGCGGTGGTTTCGAGGACTACGTTCTCGCGGCGAGCCTCATCGCCTTAGGCGGCAGTATACAGGGAGCCGATCGGCACGTCGGACAGCATCGCGTGCAGCGGATGGCCTTTCAGTAGGGGATCTTTCATCACGGGTACTCCGCCTGGCTCTTCCGCACAAGGTCTGCCAGCTGACGGCCCACTCGCAACGGATTGAGCCTCTGGCGGAGGCCGTCGAGCCTCGAAGGTAGCCACGGCTCGGGTGCGTCGAGCGCGGCGCTCAGCGCCGCCGCCAGCGCGGAGCAATCGCGCGCGTCGACCGTCCAAACGCCGGCCAGCCCCGCGGTGTTCTCGCGCAGGGCTGGGTGGTCGTGCGCGACCACGGCCGCGCCGCAGGCCAGGCCCTCGACCACGGCGATGCCGAAGTTCTCCTGCAGCGATGGGTGGCAGAACACGGCCGCGCGGGCGTAGAGCGCCTGCAGGTCAGCATACGGCAAGTGGCCCATCAGCCTGACCGACGGGAGCTCGGCCGCCAGCCGCTCCAGCCGGGCACTCTCCGGGCCGCTGCCGACGATAGCCAGCTTGGCCAGCGGGTGGGCCGCGGCCACGGCCGGCCAGGCGGCCAGCAGCGTCCCGTAGTTCTTGCGGGCGTAGGCATGGCCCACGGCCAGCACCAGAGGTTCTTTGGGAAGGCGGGCCAGCGAGGTCCGCCAGGCGTCCAGGTCGAGTGGGATGGGCAGGACGGTGATGCGCTCGCGGAGAATGCCGTAGGCCTCGGCCACGCGCCCGGCCGCGAACTCGGAGCGAGCCACCACGGCCTGGGCCGCTCGGGCGGCAGCGGCCTCCCACTCCGCCTGCGCCCTCAGCAGCTCAGCGCTTGCGCCGTCCTCGAAAGGCAGCACTTCCACCAGCACCGCCTCGCAAAAGGCAATGAAGGGGGTCCGGCGGGGCTTGGCGGCCCACAGCCAGCCTTCGCCGTCGATGCCCAGGATGGCCTCATAGCGCTCCAACCCGGGCCCCAGAGCGGCATTGAGCCGGCGGCGCTCCTCGAGCTCAGCCGCTGTCGTCGCAAAGCGGCTGGTGTAGACCAGCTCGGCCTGCATGCCGGCGAGCGCCAGGGCATCGACCAGCCGGTTCTGGGAAACAGTCGTGCCCGAGCCCGTCTCTACCGAAGCCGGCCAGGGACTAACGATGCCGATCATGAGTCCCGTTCCCGCCGCGGCCGGTGAGGGAACCTACGCCCGCTTGACCTCGATCTGGCCGTTCTCCACCCGCGTCTCGAACAGCGGCGCCTCGAACGTCGCGGGGCCATGGACGACCGAGCCGTCCGCCAGGTCGAACTGCGAAGCGTGCCACGGGCAGATGACCGTGCGGCCCTCCAGCGTGCCTTCATCCAGCGGGCCGCCGGCGTGCGGGCACACGGCCGAGATCGCGTACAAGCGGCCATTCTGGCGGCACAGCAGCACGGGCACGTCGCCGGCCTTAGCGCGCACCAGCTTGCCGTCCGTGACCTCGCCATCGGCGATAACTGGCGTCCACTCATCCGGACCTTCCAGCCACGCGGTGCGGTTCACCTTCGTGCCCATACGGAACACCAGGTCGCCGCCCAGGTAGGACGCGGCGAGAGCCAGCCCGTAGCCTGCCAGGGAGGCCGTTACGCCCGCCGCTCGTGCGCCGGAGCGGCGCAGCGACAGCGAGCTGAGGAACAGCGACAGCGAGCCGGTGTTCAGGAGCGCGTGCGCCAGTCCGGTGCGGCGTTCCTTGCCATAGGTGTCGTGCCAGTCGGCCACGCCCGTCAGGGCCGCGCCCACAGCGCCCAAGCAGCCCACGCCCACCAGCACGTCCGCCGCCTTGGCCAGGCGCTCGTCGCCGGCGCTGCCTATGTCGAGCATCATGGCGCAGGTCCAGGCGCCAATCGGAATATCGGTCATAGCCGGGTGCAGCGGGTGCTCGAACCAGACCCCGTTCAGGACGTCTTTGGCCAGCTTGGCTGGCTCGCCACCCTGCTTCAGCAGCTGCCCCAAGGCATTCTGCAAGCTGTCCGCCAGCGGCTCCAAAAAGGTGAGCTGATCCAAAGCTTGCTCGATGAAGTGCAGCACGGGCGCCTCCTCCTACGAGATCGTCGGGTTAGGGTTGCGGCGACCTGTCAGCAATTTTCGTGACAGTGCAGGGGAAGGAAGTAGGCGCAGCGCCAGGCCGAAGCCCAGGCCCGTCAGCAGCCAGAACAGGGTGATGCCGGCCAGTGAGTGCAGCCGGAAGTCCAGCACCAGCGGCAGCGGCGCGCGGATCGCGTCCGGGTTGTTGGGCAAGCCGAAGAACAGCACGACCGAACCGGCCGCCACGATGCCCAGGGTCAGGGCCGAGGCGCCCAGCTGTCCCAATCGCGGCGCCGCCCTGCGGCCGGCGCCGTAGGCCGCCGCCACCAGCAGGATCGCTCCCACGAGCATCGCCAGGTAGAGCCGCTGCCGGAAGTCGATCGTGTCCGGATCACCCACGCCGGGCGGGTTGGCTGGGTACTTCAGGAACGGCAGCAGCCCCACTGCCCAATAGGCCGCCAGCGCCAGCAGCAAGCCGCGGCGCAGACGGCCCCACGACCCGGGCAGGTGTGGCTGCGCGATGGCGTAGGCCGAGCCGAACAGCAGGCCCCAGGCGATGCCGTAGATGGCGTAGCCCAGGAACAGCCCCTTCTTCTGTGTTGGCCGGTCCACAACTGGCGGCGGCTCGGCGATCCCGTGGCGGTCGGCCGCGTGCACTTGTTCCTCGACGCTGATCGCCCTGTCGACGATTGGTTCGGTCCACACAAACTGGACCGTGGCCACCAGCAGGCCGGCAACAAGGCCGGCCAGGAGGGCCGCCTTGATCACGACCCCTAAAGGATCGAACGTCAACTAATGGCAGGGCAGAGCGGCGATGTGGCGGGAATCGTGGACCAGCTCGTGGATGAAGTTCTGATCGAAGGCCACGTTGCCCTGCACCATGCTCAGCAGCAACCCTTGATCGAGCGCCAGCACATACAGCAGCGCGACCGCCACAACAACTGCAGGGATCAGCCTGCGGACGTCAAGGCCGGGATAGGTTGGGGCTGAAATCATGCTGCGATTGTATACCGAAGACGGGACGTCGGCCTTGAGGATTCTTCGCCCCCGCGGCTCAGAATGACATGGTTCTTACGACGCCACACGCGCCCGCTGCGCGTTCTGGTAGGCCCGGCTGCGCAGGGTGGAGGGCAGGATGTGGATGGCCTCGCGGTACTTGGCGACCGTGCGCCGCGCTACGAACATGCTCTGCTCGTGCAGCTCGCCCGCGATCTCCTCATCACTCAGCGGATGATCGGCCGCCTCGTTGGCGATGATCTCGCGGATTGCGTCCTTAATAGCCAGCGAGCCGTCGAACACGTCGTCGAAGCTGATCACGCGCTTGCTCGGCAGCAGCATGTACTTGTTGGCCGTTGCGCGGCTGACCGTCGACTCGTGTAGGCCTACTCGGTAGGCCACTTCCGACCGCGTCAGCGGCTTGAGATGCCGTATGCCGTGATCCAGGAAATCACTCTGGGCCTCCACGATCGATGCGGTGATCTGGCGGATGGTATCCCAGCGTTCGCGGATGAATCCAATAAAGAACTTCGCCTGGTTGGTGTGCTTGCGGATGAAGTCGCGCTCGTCGGCTGCGAGGTCCTGCTCGCTCAGCAGCTCACGGTAGAAGTCGTTGATGCGAAACTGGTAGCGCGCCTCCTCCAGCACGTCCACAGCATAACCGTCGTCGGTTGGCCGAATGGCCACGTCTGGCCGTACCACGCCGCTGTCCCCCGTGGACATGCGCTGGCCTTTGTGCCACAGCTGCCAGGCTGGAAACGGCGTGAGGTTGTCCTTGATGAATGCCCAGCTGGCCAGGACGGCATCCGCTTTGACTTTGAGCCTGGTGCTGACGACGTCGAACTTGTGCTGGCCCAGTTCCTCGAAGCATTCGTTCAGGAGGCGCATCGCCAGCTGATCGCCCTTGCCCTCCTCGGACAGGTGCTTCAGCTGGATGATCAAGCACTCCCGCGGGCTGCGCGCGCCGACGCCTGGCGGATCCTGCTGCTGCAGCGCCAACACAACTGATCGCACGCGCTCGGGGCTGACGCCGCAAGCCTCCGCAACCTCCTCGTCGCCCACGGTCAGATAGCCGGAATCGTCCAGGCTGCCGATGAGATATTCGGCGATGGGCGCATCCTCGTCCGGTATGGCCGCCAGCAGCGGCTCGAGGAGGGTCTCCTGCAGGCTGGTTTCAGAGGCAGCCAGGGCCACCGGGTCGTAGTCGTCGTCGCTCGAGGGCGTGGCTTTGGTGTCTACGCGCCAGTCGTAGGAGTCGTCTTCCCAGGGGGCCGTGCTCTCCGCGGCTGAGTCGGTCGCCGCGGACGATGCCTCCGGCACGCATTCCGGGCAGCGGCCGTCCTGCATGGGGCTGCCGCACACCGAGCACGTCTCCCGCTCCTCCACTTCGAGCGCCGGATTGTCGACCATCTCCTGCTCGATGGTCTGCTGCAATTCTTCCGACGACAGCTGCAGGATCTTGAGGGAGCTGATCAGGTTCGCCGTGATGGCAATGCTGATCTGCGGTTGGAGGGTCTGGGATTGTTCTAGGTCCACGTGATTCCCATAAATGTGCGCTACAGCGCAAATATCGTGCCACCGTCAGTGGGCGATAATCAAGGTATGGAAGGACGAATTTGGCGGCTGCGGTAGCCGGCCGCGTGCGTGTTGCCCCGCGCGGCACCGAGCGAGTCGACAACTGGTGGTTGGAGCCGCTGATCACGGTCGTGGTGCTGGGCACCTTCGTGCTGTACACCACCTGGGCCATGGTGTTTGGCACCGGTACGCCAGGCCACTTCGCCTACTACGCCGATCCGTACTTATCCCCGTTCTACTCACCCTGCGTGACGGCCAACTGTCCGCAGGATACGTTCCCGATCATCCCCTGGGCCTTCTCGCCCGCCTGGCTCATCTTCTATTTCCCGCTCGCTTTCCGCCTGACCTGCTACTACTACCGCAAGGCGTACTACCGCTCCTTCTTCTGGGCGCCCCCGGCCTGCGCGGTGCCTGATGCCGCCAAGCGCTACAACGGCGAGACTCGCTTCCCGTTCATCATCCAGAACATCCACCGCTACGCCTTTTGGGGCGCCATGCTGATCCTGTTCTTCCTATGGTGGGACACCGTCAAGGGCTTCATCTATCACGACCACTTCATGCTGGGCGTCGGCTCTTTCGTGTTGCTCATCAACGTCACCCTGCTGTCGCTGTACAGCTTCTCTTGCCACTCCTGCCGGCACCTGGTGGGCGGCTACCTGGACGTGCTCTCCGGGCGGTCGCTGCGCTACAAGGCCTGGAAGCTCGTGAGCAAGCTCAACGAGCACCACATGCTGATCGCCTGGTGCAGCCTGGTCGGCGTGATGCTCACGGATGTGTACGTGCGGCTGGTCGCGGGGGGTGTTATTCCTGACTTGCGAGTGGTGTTTTAAAGATGGCGACTGAACCGTACGAGACCCGCGAATACGACGTGATCGTGGTCGGCGCGGGCGGCGCCGGGCTGCGGGCGGCGATCGAGGCTTCGGCTCAGGGCGTCAAGACGGCGCTCATCTGCAAGAGCCTGCTGGGCAAGGCCCACACCGTGATGGCCGAAGGTGGCATTGCCGCGGCCCTGGGCAACGTCTGGCCCGAGGACAACTGGAAGGTCCACTTCCGCGACACGATGCGCGGCGGCAAGATGCTCAACAACTGGCGCATGGCCCAGATCCATGCCCAGGAAGCGCCGGATCGCGTGCTGGAGCTGGAGGAGTGGGGCGCCCTGTTCGATCGCACCAAGGACGGCCTCATCCTGCAGCGTGATTTCGGCGGCCATCGCTACGCCCGCCTGGCCCATGTGGGCGACCGCACCGGCCTGGAAATGATCCGCACGCTCCAGCAGCACGCCGTCCACAAGGGTCTCGACGTGTTCATGGAGTTCAACGTCCAGCGCCTGCTCAAGGATGGCGACAAGATCTCGGGCGCCTTCGGCTACTGGCGCGAAAGCGGCACTTTCGTGCTGTTCAAGTGCAAGGCGGTAGTGCTGGCCACCGGCGGCGTGGGCAAGGCCTGGAAGGTGACCTCGAATTCCTGGGAGTACACCGGGGACGGCCCGGCAATGGCCCTCAACGCTGGCGCGGACCTGATCGACATGGAGATGGTCCAGTTCCATCCCACCGGCATGATCTGGCCGCCCAGCGTGCGCGGCCTCCTGGTCACGGAGGGCGTGCGTGGCGATGGTGGCACCTTGCGCAACGCTTCGGGCGAGCGCTTCATGTTCCGCTACATCCCGGAGTTCTTCAAGGCTGAGACGGCCGATAACGAAGCAGAGGCCGACGCCTGGTATACCGACAAGGCCAACAACCGCCGCACGCCTGATCTCCTGCCGCGCGACGAGGTGGCGCGGGCCATCAACACCGAAAGCAAGAGCGGCCGCGGCTCGCCGCACGGCGGTGTGTTTCTGGACATCGCGTCACGCCGTCCGGCCGACTACATCCAGAAGCGGCTGCCATCCATGTACCACCAGTTCAAGGAGCTGGCCGACGTGGACATCACCAAGGAGCCGATGGAGATTGGCCCCACCTGCCACTACATCATGGGTGGCGTTCGGGTGGACGCCGACACCGCGGCTACCACCGTCAAGGGCCTGTACGCGGCCGGCGAGGTCGCCGCTGGCCTGCACGGCGCAAATCGCCTCGGCGGCAACTCGCTGTCCGACCTGGTGGTCTTTGGCCGCCGCGCCGGCTTGTACGCGGCCGAGTACGCCAAGGGTCTGACCAGCATGCCCGACGTAAATCCGGAAGAGATCGATTACACCATCCAGGTGATGCTCAAGCCGTTCGGCAATGGCGGCGGAGAGAACCCGTACGCCATCCATGCCGACCTGCAGGAATGCATGCAGAACAACGTGGGCCTCATCCGGATCGAAAGTGAGATGATGCAGGCCCTGAACGTCCTCCAGAAGCTGAAGGACCGACTGGAGAAGGTCACCGTCGTGGGCAGGCGGACCTACAATCCCGGCTGGCACATGGCGCTCGACCTGCAGAACATGCTGCGCGTCTCCGAGTGCTGCACGCTGGCGGCCCTGGAACGCAAAGAGAGCCGGGGCGGCCACACGCGCGACGACTACCCCAGCACCGATCCGCACTTCGCCAAAGTCAACGTCGTGATCCGGCCCCAAAATGGCGAGCTTGTCCTCAGCCAGGAACCACTGCCGGAGATGCCGGACGACCTCAAAGCGTTACTCGAGGAGAGCCACTGATGGCGCAAGTTGTTCCTCTCCCACCGCGGTGGAAGAGGCAAGGTGAGGGAGCCTAGTGGCTGCCATAGCTGAGCGCCCGGCGGAATCACCCGCCGCCACAGAGACCGCCGGTAGGGTCACCATGCGCGTGTGGCGTGGCGAGGCCAGCGGTGGCGAGTTCAAGGAGTACACCGTGCCCATGGAAGAGGGCATGGTCGTGCTCGACGTTATCCACCGCATCCAGGCCACCCAGGCAAACGACCTGGCCGTGCGCTGGAACTGCAAGGCCGGTAAATGCGGCTCGTGCAGCGCCGAGATCAACGGCACGCCGCGGCTCATGTGCATGACCCGCATGAATACCTTCGAGCCCGGCCAGGTCATCACCGTCTCGCCCGTCAAGACGTTCCCCATCATCAGGGACCTGGTCACGGACGTGTCGTTCAACTTCGAGAAGGCCAAGGAGGTGCCGGCGTTCAAGCCCAAGCCGCCGGACCCGGACGGCAAGCGGCGCATGTTCCAGGAGGACATCGATCGCGTCCAGGAATTCCACAAATGCATCGAGTGCTTCCTGTGCCAGAACGTGTGCCACGTCATTCGTGACCACGAGGAGAACAAGAAGCACTTTGCCGGCCCGCGGCTGTTCGTGCGCCTGGCCGCGCTGGAGATGCACCCGCTCGATACCAATGACCGGCGTGAGCTGCTGAAGGCCAAAGCCGGCCTCGGCTACTGCAACATCACCAAGTGCTGTACCGAGGTCTGTCCCGAGCACATCCACATCACCGACAACGCCATCATCCCGCTGAAAGAGCGCGTGGTCACCGAGTATTACGACCCGCTCGCCTGGATCGCCCGCAAGCTCAGCGGTCGCGATCGCCGCGGCGGCATCGTGGAGTAGCCGCGCGCTCTAAGGGCGAATGATTTCGACGATCGCCGCGCCTCGCGCGGCGAGCTCGTCATCAAAGGTAACGAGCGGCACGCCCAGCCGAGCGGCTACGGCGACATAGAGCGCGTCTGCGCCGCGTAGCCGGTGGTCGGCTGCAACTTGGGCTGCTTGCCGTCCCAAAGGTCCGTCGATCGCGACGACCTGGAGTCGGGGCACGGCTTCGATCAGCTCCAGCGCTCGCCGGCCTTCGGCTGCCTGGCCGCTGCGTCGGGCGATGGCGCCCGCGACTTCTGCTAGCGCAATGGCTGGTACCGCTATGACGGCAGCGTGCGGCAGGTGCTCGTTGAGCCAGGCCACGGCCGTAGGATGGTTCGCGTCCCGCGGCAGCTCGCGGCTGACCCACACGCTCGCATCGATCACCACCTAGAGATCGCGGCGCTGCTCCCGGACGGCTTCCACCGCATCCTGAGGACCCTGCCAATGCGCACTGATTTCCGCGGCCAGCGCGTCAGCCCTCTTTGACCATTCTGCCCACGCTGCCTTGGGGTCGAGTGGCTCCGCTGGCACTAGGCGGGCTACCACTCGCCTGCGATTGCAGATCTCAAATGTCTCGCCTTGGGCAGCCCTCTTCAGGATCTGGCTCGCTCGGTCACGAAGCTCCCGAACCCCGATTTTTGTGGCCATATCCTTGTAGCCACAAGTGTAGCTCCCGGCTGCGGTACGATGCCCCGCACAACTGCATATGGCCCAGCCGAAACCGGCAGTGTTTATGTAAGCGTCTAGCGTTCGAGCGGAGGCAGACATGACGAGAGTCGTGGCCCACATCCCTGTGTTCGTGGTCTCTACTGTGCTTGTGGTGTTGTCGGCCTGCGGCGGAGCAGCGCCCGCCACGCCGGTTCCAAGTGCGGCGGCGCCAGCTTCAGCTGCCGTCCCGGGCAAGCCCGCGGCTTCAGCGGGTGTGGCGGCCAAGCCGGCCAGCTCAGCCCCCGCGGTAGCCATGACGTACGGAGTCCTGCCATCGGTAGGGAGCACGCCTGTCTATGTGCCCATCGAGAACGGCACGTTCGCATCCCAGGGCCTTGACATAAGCGTGCAGCCATTTACCGACACGGTCCAGATCATGGTCTCGGTCGGCAGCGGACAGCTGCAGCTGGGCGGCATCACACTCGGCGCCGCGGCCTTCAACGCCCTGAACCGTGGCGTGGACCTCAAGGGCCTGGCGTCCCTGAACCAGGACCCGCCGGGCCATGGCACGCTCGCGCCAATGGTGGTGCGAGCCGACCTGTGGGATTCCGGTGTGCTGCGCACACCAGCCCAGCTCAAGGGCCGCAAGCTGGCGGTGAATGCCAAAGGCGTGATCCTGGAGTACACCATGGCCAAAATCCTGGCTAAAGGCGGCCTCAAGCCGAGCGACGTCGAGCTGACCTACATGCCCTTTCCCGACATGGTCACGGCCCTGGGCAACAAATCAATCGACGGCGGGATGATGGTCGAGCCCTCCGCCACTCAGGCGATCACCAAGGGCGTTGGCAAGCTGTTCTCCGACGACCACGCGTCCGGCACGCAGTACGTGGTCATCGTGACCAACGCCAAATTCGCCGAGTCGCATCGCGACGCCATCGAGCGCTTCCTGCAGACCTACATCGAGTACGTGCGCAAGTTCAGCGACGGCGGCCTGAAGAAGGACAACCAGGCACTGGGCTTCGTGGAAAAGTACACCAAGGTGACGCCCGATATCACCAAGCAGGTGCCGGACCCCTACTGGCCCAAAGACGGGCGGGTGAACCTGGCCTCGCTCGAGGACCAGCAGAGTTACTACTTGAGCGTGAAGTCCGTGGATTACAGCCAGCCCATCGGGCTGGCCAGTTTCATGGATGAGAGCTATCTGGCCAACGCCCTCAAGCGCCTCGGCGGCTGACGCGTGCGGGGAGCGTGCCTGGTAACGTAAACGCATGGCCGCTCCCAAAGCCGTTGTTTACACCGAAGACAGCTTTTCGATCCTGAAGGTCGGGCCCATGGGCCCCTACGGCAACAACGCCTACCTGCTACACGATGCCGAAGCCAAGGACGCGTTGCTGGTCGATATGCCGCTGGACGAGGCGCCGCTGCTGCAGGCCATCGCCGAGATCGGCAACGTCCACCAGATCGTCGCCACACATTGGCATCGCGACCACTGGATGACCTACGACCCGGTCCGCAAGGCTACGAACGCGCCGGTGCTCGTCGGCGACAAGGAGATCAACATCCTACCCGAGCGCATCGACAAGCGCATCGCCCATGGCGATGACGTGAAGGTCGGCAGCAAGCGCGTGACGATCCTGCACACACCCGGCCACACACCCGGCTCGATCTGCCTGAAGATCGGCCGGGCGCTCATCAGCGGCGACACACTCTTTCAGGGTGGCCCCGGCCGCACCTCGGTGCCCGGCGACCTGGGCATCATCGTGAGCTCGATCGTCACCCACCTGCTGCCGTTGGAGGACGACGTCACGGTCATGCCCGGCCATGGCCCGAACACCACCATCGGCGACACCCGGCGCGAGTACGTCGAGTACGAGAAGTACCCCTGGCCAGCCGACTACTTCGGCGACGTGGAGTGGCTGAGGCCGCCTCCGGCGCGCTAGTTGTGCGGTGAGACGCCGCTAGTTATTGCCGGTAATAGGCTTGAACTTGCCGACGTACTGCTTGCGGATGAACTCCACCATCTGATCGCTCGGCGCCTCAAACATCATGCGCACCCGGTAGTTGTTGTTGGTGGGGTTGCGCTCCACCTTAGTGATCTCGGCCGGCAGGAATATCTCGTCCCGGAACCTTGGCCCCATGAAGGTGGCCACCACCTGCGAGCTCACCGCCAGCAGGAACTTGGGCAGCTCGCACACGGCGTATTCCCGGCCCGCTTCAATAGTGGTGCCCTTGTACGGTACGAACGCGCGAAGGCCACCCTGGGCTTCGAGCGACACGGGCATCGCCACCTTGAAGGCCACGCTGTCGTACCGTTTGCGGTTCTGGAGGTAGGAGATGATCGCGTCCTGGTAGCCCACCCGCGGGTTGAGGAACGCCAGGCGGATGACCTGGCCCTTCTCGTCTTTGTCGGCCTCAACTTGGACCATCTGGCAGTCGAAGAACAGGGCTTCAGGCCGGTTGGGCAGCTCAAACCGGATCTGGTGAGTGGCGTCCAGCGGCAGCTGCTCCATGCTCGGCATGTAGACGGCGCAGCCGCCGCCGCCTAGGCTGAACATGCGGCACTGGCGCCTTAGGTCGTCCGAGGATTGGAGATACACGGTGGTCGGGATGTCCATCCGAGTGCGGACGTAGTGCCTCCGCTCTCGGTCCGCGGGCCAGGGGCTCATCGCTCAAATTATGGCTGTTTTCTTCTGGCGTTCTGGGCATCCTCAAGCGCCACGCTGGCGTGGTCGAGACTTTAAGTGTGACCGCAGCCGCCCTTTGTCATGCCGAACGCGGTGAGGCATCCGCGCCTTGGGTGACGGATTCCTCGCTTGGGCTCGGAATGACAAGAGACGTGCTGGTGCTAGCCTAGGCCGATGCAGCGTTCCCGGCCGGCATTGTTTGGCGCCCTGTTTGTGGTGGGGCTGGTCTTGGTCGCCGCCGGCGGCCTGTTTACCGTCCAGTTCAGCCAGGCCACCGCGGCGTGCTCCGAGGTGCCTCGGCCGGACACGTGCGCTTTCGCCTGGCCGCCGGCGGCCGGCGCCAACGCGCTGTTCGCGTCGATGGCTGGGCTCCTGGCGGCCATCGTCCTGGCTATCACGGTTGGCATGAACGTGCGCCGCGATCCGGCGCCCAACGTGGCGCTGGCGAACCAGCTGGAGTACGAGGAGCGTTACCTCGACTGGTACCGCCAGCGGCGGGCACAGCTCGACCAGTGGACGACTCTGGCCCAGGCCGGGGCGCGGGAGAGGCAGATCCAGGCCGAGGCCGACCAAGAAGCGGCCATCGCGGCTCAGGCCGAGGCCGAGGTCACCGCCGCTCTGTCAGGCGACGGGTCCTGGCAGCAGGAACACGAGCCCACGCCCGAGGACACCGCGGAGCAGCGACGCAGGGCGCGTTTGTCGGAGCGTTTGCTCCGCCTGGCGAAATCCAAGCCCGAGGCGGTGGCCTCCGTCGTCAGCGGCTGGATAAACCAGCCCTCCCGCTAAGTCTCAGTCCAGCGAGAACGGCGGATAGCGGTCGGTGAGGCCGCCCTGGAAAGCGCTCACACGCAGCGTCCAGCGACTTAGTCCAGCGGCCAGGTAGTAGGGTCCCGCGGGGTATTGCCCGCTGATCAGTACCGGGATCCACATCACCAGCCACAGCGCGAACACCACAATGCTAATGGCCACGATGCAGATGAAGTGCGGGACGAGGATGAGCTGCTTGACGTAGAAGCCCAGGACCGGGACGGCCCACCAGCGGTTGTTGCTCTCCGGGATGTGAAAGGTCACCGCCACGGGATGCTCTGCGCTGCGCATGCTGAACGGCGGGTAGCGATCGGTCAGCCCCACGAAGAACGCAAACAGGCGCACGGACCAGCGCAGATAGCCGCCCACCAGCCCATAGCCCCACTCGGGCATGCGCCCGCCAAAGAGCACCGGCACCCACAGGATCAGGAAGGCCAGGCCCGCCGCGGTGAGCTGAACGCCTCGGTCATCGCTGCCTGGGTTCGAGCTCAACGTAATGGTCGGACTGAACAGCAGGCTCAGCACCGCCAGGATAATGAAGTGTGGGATGAGGATGATGGCTTTGGCCATGCCGCCAAGGATCGGAATAGCCCAGAAGCGCTGCCGCCGCCGGTCTGTTTCGAACTGGGCGCCTGCTGCATCAAAGGCCATGTGCGGGAATTGTAGGCAGCCATAATTACTTGACCATGGCCAAAAAGTGGGTGTACCTGTTCAGCGAAGGCAGCGCCGACATGCGCGATCTCCTCGGTGGCAAGGGGGCGGGCTGCGCCGAGATGACGCGCGCCGGCCTGCCGGTGCCGCCCGGCTTCACCATCACCACCGAAGCCTGCAACGCCTATTACGACAGCGGCGAGCGCTTCCCGGACGGCATGTGGGAGCAGGCCATGGACGCGCTGAAGCACGTGGAAGGGCAAACCGGAAAGAAGCTGGGCGACGCCGCCAACCCGCTGCTGGTTTCGGTCCGGTCGGGGGCCAAATTCTCCATGCCGGGCATGATGGACACCGTGCTCAACCTGGGCCTCGACCCCGAGACGGTAGCAGGCCTGGCCAAGCTGACGGACAACCCGCGCTTCGCCTACGACGCCTACCGCCGCTTCATCCAGATGTTCGGCAAGATCGTGCTGGACATCGCCCCCGAGCTGTTCGAGGATCAGCTCGAAGCGGCCAAGCAGCACAGCGGCTCCAAAACCGACGCCGATCTCGACTCCGATTCGCTCAAGACGCTGGTCACTACCTTCAAGGGCATCGTCAAGAAGGAAACCGGCGAGGACTTCCCCGACGAGCCCTACAAGCAGCTGGAGCAGGCCATCATGGCCGTCTTCCGCTCCTGGAACAACAGCCGCGCCATTGCCTATCGCAACAACAACAACATCCCCCACAGCCTCGGTACCGCCGTCAATGTGCAGACCATGGTGTTCGGCAACATGGGCAACGATTCCGGCACCGGTGTGGCGTTCACCCGCGATCCGTCCACCGGCGAGAAGAAGCTGTACGGCGAGTACCTGCTGAACGCCCAGGGCGAAGACGTCGTGGCGGGCATCCGCACGCCACACCACATCTCTGAGATGGAGCGCGAAGTGCCCCGGGTGTATCAGCAGTTCGCCGAGATCGCCCAGCGCCTCGAGCAGCACTATCGCGACGTGCAGGACATGGAGTTCACCATCGAGCGCGGCAAGCTGTACATGCTCCAGACGCGCTCAGGCAAGCGGGGCGCGGACGCCGCCGTCAAGATCGCCGTGGACATGGTCCAGGAAGGGCTGATCGACAAACAAGAGGCGGTCATGCGAGTGGAGGCGGCGCAGATCGACCAGCTCCTCCACACCCGGGTGGATCCGAATGCCAAGTACAAGGTCATCGCCCGCGGCACGAACGCTGCCCCCGGCGCCGCCACCGGCCAGGCCGTGTTCACCGCGGCCACCGCCGAGGAGTGGGGCAAAGCGGGCAAGCGTGTCATCCTGGTCCGGCCCAAAACCGACCCCGAGGACTACCAGGGCATGATCGCCTCGCAGGCCATCCTGACCAGCACCGGCGGCGCCACCAGCCACGCCGCGGTGGTGGCCCGCGGCGTGGGCAAGCCGTGCGTGGTGGGCGCCGAAGCCATCCACGTCGACGAGGTGGCGAAGCGGTTCAGCGTCGACTCGGTGGTGGTCAACGAAGGCGACATGATCACCGTCAACGGCACCACCGGCGAGGTCATCCTGGGCGAGGTGCCGATGATCCCCCCCGAGATCAGCAGCCATCTGGGTCAGCTGCTGTCCTGGGCAGACGATTTCCGCAAGCTGGGCGTGATGGCCAACGCCGACTACCCGCGCGATTCAGAGAAAGCCCGCGAGCTGGGCGCTGAAGGCATCGGCCTGTGCCGCACCGAGCACATGTTCATGGAAGTCGATCGGCTACCGATTGTGCAGCAGATGATCCTGGCCAAAGACCAGGACACGCGGCAGCGCTGCCTGGACAAGCTGCTCGAGTTTCAGCGGCAGGATTTCATCGGCATCCTGCGCGTAATGCACGGCCTGCCGGTCACGATTCGTCTGATCGATCCACCGCTGCACGAGTTCCTGCCGTCCTACGAGGAGTTGCTGGTCGAGGTCACCACCCTGCGCTGCACCAACGGCGATCCCAAGCGGCTGAAGGAGCGTGAAGAGCTCCTCGACGAAGTCGCCCAGATGCGCGAGGCCAATCCTATGCTCGGCCTGCGCGGCTGCCGCCTGGCCATCCTGTTCCCGGGCATCACCGAAATGCAGGTGCGCGCCATCTTCGAGGCCGCCTGCATCCTCCAGAAGGAGGGCGTGGAGGTCCACCCGGAGATCATGATCCCGCTGGTTGGCCATGTGAACGAGCTGCGCATCGAGCGCGACAAGCTCGAGAAGGTGGCCAAGGCCGTCATGCAGGAGCAGGGCGTCAGCGTCGATTACAAGTTCGGGACCATGATCGAGATCCCCCGCGCCTGCCTGGTCGCCAACCAGATTGCCGAGTACGCCGAGTTCTTCTCGTTCGGCACCAACGATCTCACGCAGATGGGCTTCGGCTTCAGCCGGGACGATGCCGAGGGCAAGTTCCTGCTCAAGTACGTCGAGGACGGCATCTTGCCGTTCAATCCGTTCCAGACGTTGGATCGCGACGGCGTGGGCGAGCTGATGCGCATCGCCATCGAGCGTGCCAAGACCACTCGGCCGGACATCAAGCTGGGCATTTGCGGCGAGCACGGCGGCGACCCGGCGTCGATCGAGCTATGCCACGAGCTCGGCCTGACGTATGTCAGCTGCTCGCCTTTCCGGGTGCCCGTTGCCAGGCTGGCCGCTGCCCAGGCGGCTCTCACCAAAGGCGAAAAGGATCGCTAGGCTTCCCTACACATAGGTACTTTTACGTAGGCAAAACGGGCCATTCGCGCGTACACTAGAGGCTCGATTCGAGCCTATGTCCACAGTTACCGCCGACCCCGGCGCACCAGCCAGCAACGGTAAGGGAGATCCTTCTCAGCTAGTCCCGATCATGGGCAACGGCTCCTCCCCGAAGCAAACTGCGTCCGCCAAGTCGCTTCCGCAACGCGGGCGCGAGCTATGGGGTCGCGTCCAGCCGGCCATGGACCGCATGGGTCAGATGATGGACTGGCCCATGCAGGCTGCCCGCAGCGAGTTCGGCCGCATCGTGCTGACTATCGCCGTAGTGCTGATCGTCGGGTCCAATGTGATCTGGCTGTTGGAGCGCAGCGACGCCGACAATTCCTTCTTCTCGACCAACTACCTGGTGGGCATCGGCGATGCGCTGTGGTATGTGATTGTCACCATCGCCACCGTCGGCTATGGCGATAAAACGCCAATCACCCTGGCGGGACGCTTGGTCGGCGGCATCCTGATCGTGTCGGGCGTGGTGCTGGTCTCGCTATTCACGGCTACCGCGTCGTCGTTATTCGTAGCACGACGCATAAAGGAGGGGGATACTCTGGACGCTGAAACGCTCGTGGGGCACACCGTGGTGTGCGGTTGGAATCGCAACGTGCCGCGACTGCTGGCGGCGCTCTCGAAAGCCGGCGAACGCGACGTTGTGCTGGTCAACGAGGCTAGTAACGACGTCGTCGAGCCGCATTTGAAGGCTTACGCCAACTTGCGCATCCTGTTCGTGCGGGGTTCGTTCACGCAGGAGTCGATCCTGACCAGCGCCGGCATCAAGCAAGCCAGCTACGCGGTGATCGTCCCCGACGACGCCCTCACGACGGCCGGCACGGAGGAGAGCGACGAGCAGAAGACGGTCCTCACCTCGCTCGTCATCAAGGAGATGAACCCCCAAATCCGGGTGATTGCGCACGTGCGCCAGCGTGAGAACGCTGCTCACCTCAAGCGCGCCAAGGCGGACGAGGTTATCGTTTCGGATGAGTTCACCGGCGAGCTACTGGCCAACCACGTCGCCCATCCGGGTGCTCCGCAGGCGCTCTCGGAGCTGATGTCGTTCGAGACCAGCCATACGCTGCAGGCCCAAGAAGTCCCCCCGAACTTCGTCGGCGGCACGGTTGGCGCCTACATCGACTACCTGCGCGACAATGGCAATCTGCTGCTGATGGGCTTTGCCGTGCGGGAGGAAGGCTTTGGCCTCACCCAGGCTATGCGTGGCGGCAGCGACTTCATCACCGAATTCATCCAGCAACAAGTCCAGGCCGCCGGGATCAGCATGTCGACCGATGAGCGGATCGTCGTCCGCTTGAACCCGCCGCCGGACTACGTGATCGGCGGCAAGCACACCGCCCTGGTGCTGACCTAAGCGCTATGGCCGTCCAGACCATCACCCACGAGCAGGTCCTGCGCATCAATTACTTTGCGCGCCTGACAGAACAGCAAGCCGCCAAGGTGGCGCGCATCGTACAGCCGTGGTCCGTGCCCGCCGGTGACGACATCATCAACGACGGCGAGAGCGGCGACAGCATGTACCTGCTGCTGCAGGGCCAGGTTGAAGTTTCAAAGAACCTGTTCGTGAAGGGCAGTGATGGCTTCCATCAAGCGCGCAAGGCGATGGTCCGGCTCGAATCGAAGGAACCGCCAGCGTCCGAGGCTCCAATCAACCCGTCAACCGTGCTGACGATCCCCGGCTTCTTCGCGTTCGGTGAGATGGCCCTGTTCGACGAGAACAGCAAGCGTTCGGCAACGGTCACCGCGACGACGCCCTGTGAGCTAGGCGTCATCAAGAATGCCGATTTCGTGGCGCTGGCGGAATCCGACACAGACCTCGGCTTCCGGGTGTTCATGAACATCGCCAAGAAGCTGAGCGAGGATCTGAACCGCGCCAACCAGGACGTCCTCAACCTGACGACGGCCTTCTCCTTCGCCCTGCAGAGGTAGGCTTGTAGCTGGCCGTTGTGGCCAGAGGAGGACACCGGTGGCCCCTGCTGGTTTTGCGCTGCTCTACGCGCTGGTGCCGATGCTGGTATTGGGCGGCATCGGCTTCGGTATCTGGCGGCTCGCTTCGGGAGGCCGCGCCACCCTCACTTTCGTTGGCCTGTTGTCGGGCTATTTTCAGCTGGTCCGTGGCGTCTCTCTAATTGTGTTGTTGTCGGGGCTGACGCTGTTATGTAACGCCGCGTGGGCGTCGCTGCTCGGTGCGGAGTTCAGCTACCGCGCCAGCCCCGGCGCGGCCGTTCCCCAAGCTGCACCGCCCGCCAAACCGTCGGCAGCGGCCAGCGGGGCGGCAAGCCCTAAACCGAGCCCGGTACCGACTGTGTCGCCCGAGATCCGCGAGCGGCAGCGAACCGACATGGAACGGCAGCAGCGAGAGGGCCTGGCGCAGGGCATCAGTCTGTCCGT
>WNFB01000322.1_pt1 | contig 36245 bp, 42 predicted proteins | sample 5400501 | NCBI WGS metagenome assembly WNFB01 (sample SAMN13153341, study PRJNA577476) | soil metagenome | isolation source: 200 cm saprolite under Douglas fir tree site 2 hole 1 | place: USA:California | collected 2015-04-18
CTGGTCCTGTAAGGCTAACACGTGCTGGGGTGATGCGACTGCTACAAGTAGATTGGCCAGGAATGGCTCAGCAATCAGTCCAGCGACTGCTGGTGGTCGGCCAGCTATGACGAGATCAACCTCCCCTGCCAGTAGACAAGCGCGAACGTCGGCGCGATTGGCTACCCGCAGGTTAAGAGCGACATCAGGCCGTTGTCGGTGAAAGGCACCCAGGAGTTGAGGCATGACGTAGGTGCCCACGGTGGTATCGGCGGCGATACGCAGGGAAATGCGCTCAGACGGTGCGGTTCCACGTAGCTCTGCCATGGTCCACCATGCTTCGTCTGCCGCAGCGATCACCTGCTGTGCATGAGAGTATAATTCGCGTCCCTCATCGGTCAGGAAGAGGCGCTTGCCCCATTGCTCTAGAAGTGTTAACTGCGTTGCTCGTTCCAGTTCTGTCACTAATGCTGATACAGTGGGCTGTTGGCAGCCGAGTTCCTCTGCAGCTCGTGTATAGCTCAGAAGCCGCGCGACCGTGCAAAACGCCCGTAATTGATGTATTGTGAGCCTGTCAAGGCGTGACCAACCCATTCATAAATCCTAGACTATACCAAGTATAGGGAATTGCGGCTTGTTCTTATATATCATGCCAAGTATCATTATATCATGGGTACGACCCAACAAAGTAGCTCGGGTTTTTGAGGAGCCAGCTACATTGACTACCTGCTCCCTATTTTCACGGGAGGCCATCGATGGCACGCTGCACAAGGAGTTTGGAGAACGACATGGCTGTAACATTAGGAGCGACCACACGCCCTATCATATTGGGGATAGTGGGGGATAGTGCTGCTGGGAAGACGACATTGAGCCGAGGCATCGTGCAGATTTTGGGCGCTGAGCAGGTGTCAGTGCTTTGCACCGACGACTATCACCGCTATAATCGGCAGCAGCGCAAGGAGTTAGGTATCACACCGTTGAACCCTGCATGTAATTACCTCGACATTATGGCGCAGCATTTGCGACTTTTGCGGGCAGGAGAACCCATCCTGAAGCCGCGCTACGACCACAAGCTGGGCGACTTTGGACCACCACAGTATATACTGCCGCATCACTTCCTGATCGTGGAGGGTCTGCTCGGGATGCACTGGCAGGAGATGCGTAATGCCTACAGTGTGTGCGTCTATCTTAATCCCCCAGAGGAACTGAGGCGGCGTTGGAAGGTGCGGCGTGACTCAGGTCAGCGTGGATACTCCGAACAAGAGGTGCTACACGAACTGGCCATACGCGAGCCGGATTCGGCTGCGTTCATACGGCCACAGCGTAATAATGCAGACATCGAAATTTCCTTCTTTCCAGGTAGGTCCGCGCAGTCTGAGCAAAACGGTGACGCACATCTTGACGTGCGGCTGACTTTACATGGTACGCTGCATCATCCTGATCTGAGCGAAGTCATCGCTGAAGATCGGTCGGGCTGCGTGCGTTCGACGTTAGGACGTGAGGGTGGCCGTGCCGTCGAGTACCTGGAGATCGATGGCTCGATCCCTGATGAGCCGGCCCGAGCGCTTGAGCGTTGCATTCTGGATCACCTGGATGCATGTGGAGCTGCTTCACCGGCAGATCTTGGCGAATACTCGGACTCCCAGGCCCGGCATAGTCATCCACTAGCACTGACACAGCTTTTCCTGGTGTATCATCTGCTCCGCGCGAGACAACGGGACGAGGTTGAGGTATAATCACTCACCAAATTACAATACCAGGTTGCAATACCAGGTCGAGAGGAGGAATTTTTATGAAGATTGGCATTAATGGATTTGGACGCATTGGCCGGTTAGTCTTACGCTCTGCTCTGGCTCGGGGTGTCAACCTGGACGTAGTGGCGATCAATGATCGGGGTGATGCCGAGATCAATGCCCATCTCTTCCAGTTCGACTCCACCTATGGACCATTCCGCGGTTGTGTAGGGGCATGCGATGGTCAGATCATCATTAACGGGCGGCCAATCAAGATCGTTTCTCATCTCAACCCGCTTGATATCCCCTGGCGTGAACTGGGGGTCGAACTAGTGATTGAGGCCACCGGTGCCTTTGCCGCCGCCAATCAGGCAGCCGCGCACCTGCTGGCTGGAGCGGAGCGTGTGTTAGTGACCGCGCCAAGCAAGGGGGCAGATGTGACGCTGGTGGTCGGTGTGAACGAACACGACTATGATCCGGTCGAACATCACATTATTTCCGCTGCTTCGTGTACGACCAATGGATTGGCCGTGATCGCCAAGGTACTACACGAGCACTTTGGACTCCGCTATGGTATGATGACTACGATCCATGCCTACACCAACGACCAACGTATACTTGATCGTAGTCACAAAGACTCACGGCGTGCTCGTGCAGGCGCTGAAAACATCATTCCGACGACGACCGGTGCCACCCGAGCGCTGGGCGAAGTCATTCCGGCCCTGGCAGGAAAGTTCCACGGCGTCTCCTACCGTGTGCCTACGATAACCGTCTCAGTTCTTGACCTGATTGTTGAGTTGGAACGTGCTGCTACTGTAACGGAGATCAACGCTGCTTTCGCCATGGCTGCTTGTGGGCCACAGTCGCGAGTGCTGGGCTATACCGACCTACCGTTGGTTTCTAGCGACTTCCGGGGTGACAGCCGATCAAGCATCGTCGATGGGTTAATGACCACTGTACTTTGTGAGGAGCGCATGATCCGTGTTGTGGGATGGTACGACAACGAGTGGGGCTATGCCAGCCGAGTCGCTGATATGGCCAGCTTCATCAGTGAGTGTGAGCGCTGTTCTTGCCAAGGAGCAGGCGAGCCGCTCAGGCTTTCGCAGAATGTATAACCTTTTACAGTGAGGCTCTAGGCAGAAGAGCAGGCGTGAGAGACCGCAACATGAGAACACAGGAATAGACCGGTGTGGCGAGTAATGAATGCTATGTTAGCAAATTTGATTCACCAGTCTATTTCCCTGCGTGACACGAACAGATGGAACGTCAGCCGGAGCGATTCCACAGGCACCTGGCCTACACTGCTCCCAATAACTATGGCAGAGCCTGCGCTTCTTTGGTCCTTTGTTCGGTTGTTGGCGCCGACTCTTTCTGCCGCCCAAGCCCAAGGACCAACTGGTAGAGGCCAACAAGAGCGGCTAAGCCCCCTGGTATAATATGGTAGATATAAGTCGAGGTCGCGATCCCCAGGAACATGGGAGTCATGGCCATAGAGTGACCCATGCTCATGGAGGCCCCTCCAAAGTTCAGCCCGAGAAATGGAACAACTGCTGACCAGATTCCAGCTAATGTGATGACGATAGATGTCCAGATCGGTACCACGAAGTGACGCATGGTTAACCTCCTCTTTCGAAGGACTTTCGAAGGCACTTGAGCAACACTCTACGTGCACTCACACATCTAGACGCACTACAATACCAAGTATCCGCTACAATACTCTTGAGCAACATCCCTACGGTACCCGATCATTCCGAGCTTGTTCCATCTTGCATAGAGTGTAGCATATGTAGCACAAAAGTGTAAAGAGGGAGCTACTAGTCGAGGTCCCCCTATATCTTGACAGCTCCTTTGCGCTATCGGTACAATACAAAGTGGTATATGTGAAATACATATAGAGATCATACATATAGAGAGGGAGGCACTGCCGATGGACTTGACTAAGGCAGATAAGCAGCCTCGTACACCTGGTAAGAAGGAGCGACCCAAGCGGGCACGAGTGCATCGCAGCATTTACCTGGAGCGAGCCATATATGATCGCCTTGGCGAGGCATATAAAACGACCAACCATGAACTCTATCCACTGGAAGTGCGCAAGTCCACTTTCGTAGAGGCCTGCATTGCCTATGCCCTCGACCACCTTTCCGACATCAAAGCGGTCTTGCGTAAGAAAGTGTAACGCACTTAAACACGACTATGAGCAAAGCCGATCACTCGCTAAATGAGGCCGAAGCCCAACGCCACGCCAACGAGGAGGAGGATACTGCTAGAATGGCTTGTGCCCAGCGATTTTCTGCCCGTCCTGTAATCCTTCTAAGCATGGGGACGTATTACGTAGTAGGTGGTTTATAATAGAGACGACGCCAAACACAAACTTCAGTTGCCGATGAACGGCACGCACAGGGAACGCCGCCATTGATAGCGGTTCGCATCATAGGCAGCACGGTGCTGTGTCGATCTACTATTTTGAAAGGAGTCGTTGCTTTACTCTTCCCCGTGATTATATCTGTAGGAAAGGACATACGCTTATGAAAATCGCGATTGTCGGCAAGGGCGGCTCAGGTAAAACAACCCTTTCTGCCACACTTGCCCGCTTACTTGCCCGGCGTGGTTTCTCGGTCCTGGCAATTGATAGCGACCCTAATCCAAACTTGGGGATGGCATTGGGTGTGGGAACGCCAGAACTGGCAAGGTCACATAGCCTACCGCGCTCGATCCTTGAGGAGCGCACAAACGCATCGGGTGAGACCGAAATTGTGGGCCTGGCACAACCCATCGAAGCGATTACCTCCGAGTATGGTGTGCTTGCGCCAGACGGTGTCACCCTGTTAAGGAACGTACAACTCGAGCATGGTGGTGAGGGCTGCCTCTGCGGCGAACACATCACCGTGCGCGATATGGTGGGCTACATGGTCGAGCGGCCACAGCAGTTCACGATCCTTGACATGGAGGCATCGGTCGAGCATATGGGCCGTGGCACGCCCCGCTATGCCGATGTCCTGCTCATAGTCACGGAGCCGTACTACCGTTCCCTGGAGACGACGGGGCGCCTGGCACCACTGGCACGCGATATCGGGATCAGGCGGCTGTATGTCGTGGCGAACAAAGTGCGCGGACGGCGCGATGACGAGGCAATCCGCCACTACTGCGCCGAACACGAACTGGAGGTCCTGGACATGCTGCCCTTCGATGAAGCGGTACTCGAGGCAGAGCAGGCCGGAACCCCCATACTAGACGCTGATCCTAGATCGGCCTACGTTAGAACAGTCGAGCAGTTGCTGGAAAAGCTGCCGACCGTGTTGAGCAAAGTGTCTGACTGAGTTCGATGAGCCGGGCATACGCTGGTTTTGGCAGACCCGGTTTCTTACTTGCCCATCTCACCGCAGCCTGCGTGTGAAAGTAGGCTGTGGTTCCTTGACACCTCGCAGTACGATGCTCTATACTACGAGGTAGTATATGTAAAATACATATAGAGGATGTGCTAATAGGACAGGAGATGTTGACGTTGGACCTGACCGATGCAGTTGAATCGATGCTCGCCGGGAGCAATGCACCTTCATGCCAGTGCAGTGGGGGACAACCAAAGAATTTCCTGCAACCCTGTCTCCTGTTGCTCCTCTTCCAGCGTCCTTCACATGGCTACGATCTCCTGGATCGCCTGGCACAGGCGGGGCTGAGCATCGGTGCACCCGATCCCGCTGCCGTCTACCGCACGCTGCGCCAGATGGAGCGTGACGGCCTGGTCATCTCACGCTGGGACCCCAGTACACACGGCCCGCCCCGGCGCACCTACGAGTTGAGCTCCGAGGGCGAAGACCTCCTGCATACCTGGGCGCAGAGTATCCGCCAGAATCGCAAGGTGCTCGACCGCTATCTCACGCTCTACATGACCAAGATGGATCAGGCATCTTCGGAAGAGCAATCTCAGAGCGAGGAGGCGTCAGCGAGTTAATTGCACGATGTGAAAGGAGAGGATAAAATTCTATGGGTAGAGGGCATAACGCAAAATTGTCGGTGACGCTTTCCCGTCGTGCTGCTTACGCAGGAATCCGCACCTGAAGATATTTTTTCCACCCATTTTTGCGCCCACCCTCAACATTATATCGAGTATTCATTGACTCCAAGAGATGTTATGAAAGGAGTGACCAGTTGGCAGAAGAACTATCAATACCACCCTCTCCTCTTGAGAAGGAGACCGTGGCGGAGCGTGTAGAACCGGTCGATTGGCTGAGTTCCAGCGCCGAACGGGAGTTGCAGAAGGATCCCATGATAGGTCGCGAGGGCGCCATGCTCGGTCCGGTCAAGGTAGTGCACGCCTACTGGCTGGCTGGCATGAGTTGCGACGGCTGCACCATTGCCGTCACGGGCGCTACCTCCCCGAGCGTTGAGGACCTGTTGACTGGTCGCCTACCCGGCGTACCGCGTCTCGTCCTGCACCATCCCGTTGTTTCAGTCGAAGCGGGCGACGCATTCGTGAAAAATTACGAGCTTGCGGAGGAAGGCAAGCTCAACGCACCCTACGTCGTGATCTATGAGGGCTCGGTCGCCAATGAGGACCTGGCAAAGGAAACGGGCGGCTACTGGTGCGCTATGGGTGTCAGTGTCATGAACGACCCGTACGAGGGCAAGCCGATAACGACGGCTGAGTGGCTGAAACGACTGGCACCTGGCGCTGCGGCCGTCATCGCCATCGGCACCTGCGCAACCTGGGGTGGCGTCCCATCAGCGTACGGCAACCCTACGGGTGCCATGAGCGTCATGGACTTTCTGGGCAAAGACTATCGTAGCGCCCTTGGCGTCCCTGTGGTGAATATCCCGGGCTGCTCACCCATTGGCGATAACTTCACCGAGACGGTCGCCGCCGTTCTGCTCTTCTTAAACGGCTACGGCCCACTGCCGGAGTTCGATGAGTTAGGTCGACCAGCCTGGCTCTTCGGTGAGACGGTCCATCGCCGTTGTGTGCGTGCTGGATACTATGAAGAGGGAGTCTTCGCGCACGAATATGGCGATAAGGAGTGCCTGGTGGAGATAGGCTGCTGGGGGCCCGTCGTGCAATGCAACATCACCTCTCGTGGCGCCATCAACCACCTGGGCGGTTGTATGAATACCGGTGGCATTTGTATTGGTTGCACCATGCCTGGCTTCCCCGACCGTTTTTCACCATTCTACAAGCGCCCGCCGGGCTCGCTGGTATCCACTAGCGCCTCTCGCACCGTCGGGTCATTCGTCCGGCCGCTCCGTCGGCTGACCATGCAGTTCCAGAATCGCGAGCAGCTCTGGGACAAGCGGCAGCGTGTGCCGAGCGGCTGGGGCAATGTTCCAGAGCCGGGACTGCTGAAGAGGAGCTTGCACTACTTCTACGAAAAGCTGCAGTTCCTCAACGCTGAACCTCCTGGCCGCACCAAGCCCGAAGAGATGTACACTGGCGGTTATGAGGTGCCTGGTGTTCGCCCTGGCCAAAGCGGGGCACGTCCGGAGCAAGAGCCCAAATAACCAATAGACATAGCGGTTTGCTCCTTTTTCATTGGAAATTGGTCATCGAGAGGAGATCCCTATGACGGATCAGGTCCTTTTCTTCTACTGGTACATCGGCCTAATAGTCGCGGCGGTGATCGTCGTGATTGCTGCCGTGCTGCTCCTGGCCATACTGGTGACGGCGAGAAGTATCGACCGAGGCGCGAAAGCGGCGCTGGACATGGTAAAACAGATCCGCGCCAATACACAGGTCATCTGGGCACTGGAAGACACGAATAAGGTCGCGCGGCAACTGCTCGGGGGCGCGGAATCGATTCTGTTCCACGCCGGGGAAATCGTCCAGGCGCAGCAGGATTCTGGCAAGCAAGGAGGGAGGGTCAGCGTATGACACTACAGGCAGTTTACTTAGTCTGGTGGGTTTCAATTGTTCTGCTCCTGGTTGTCACCATCGTTGTCGCGTTGCTGCTGACGCTTGTCCTCCAGACGGCGCGCAGCATCCTACACACGGCCGGAGACATCTGGACAATCGGAAAGTTGGTAGCCAACAACACGATCCATATCCCCCTGCTGATGGATACCAACCGCATCGCGGGCAAAATTCTCGAAACGCTAGCAAAGATCCTCGCGGGTGCGGATGCGATTGAACAGCATGCCGAGACTTGCCCTGGCTGACCGATCTGCGCGCACTCTCGTGTAGAGTCTCATTAAGTAAGGAGAAGTCAGGATGTTGGTTCTCTTAACGGTGATTTCAGCACTGGTCGTGGTCATCTTCTTTGGCGTGCTGGCTGTGTACCTGTTCCAGATCTCCAAAACTCTCGAAGCAATTGGCGGCAACCCGGACAGCTTCCTCGCCAAGCTTGCCTTCGGCCTGCGGGCGATTGAGCGGGAGACCGGGTACCTGCCAGTCGAAGTCTCGAAACTTAATCCGGCCCTTGCACAGGTCGCGGCTGGCCTGCAACAGGTTGACGAGCGACTGGTGAAGACAATAGAGGCTGTCGTCCAGCAGCAGGGAGGTATGTCATGATACTCGCTGCCTTGCAAGATACGATTGTTGTTCCAACGGCAGTCTACGTGATCTGGATCATCATGCTAGTCATCGCCGTGCTGGTTATCCTTCCACTTGTGGTCTATTTACTCCAACGCACCCTCACCGCTGCGCGAAACATCGAACGCTACCTCGCTGAGATGCGTGACGCGGGAGTTGGTATCGCCAACAACACTCACCACATCAAGGATCTCGATGACACGATCGCGGTTGCTACACAACTACTGAGCACCGCCGAGTCGATCAAGGCGCACACCGGGACCATCGGGTCGGCCCTCACCGAGCGCGTGGCAAAGAGCAGGCCTGAAGGAGGACAGCGATGATAGGAACTGTGTTAATGTACATCAGCCTGGCCGTGGTGCTGATCGTGGTGCTGGTCCTCGTTGTGTACCTGGTGGGCATCATTATAGCTCTGAGCCGCGCAAACAGGAATTTGTACCAGTTGGCGGACGGACTGGACGCGATTGTAAAAGATACGCAGCCACTCCCGGGCAAATTGGGCACGATCAACGGCGCGCTGAGTCAGTTGCTCACTGGCTTGCTAGCAGTCGACGGAGACCTGGCAGCTGTGGCGAAGTTATTCGGGCGCTAGAAGAGGAGGCAGTCCGATGTGTTTCAAGAATCTACCGATCGAATTTGACGAACACGGCAAGGCATACCTCAGAGAGGGTGTACGCGACCCGTATGCATACCAGACACGGTCGCTTGATGAACAGGCTGACAAGATCAAGGATTTGCTGGCCCGCAATGGGCATATCAAATCGGTCGATTTTGACCCGGTGACCCGCGTGGCCGGGGCCCTGGCGTTCCACAGCGTGGTCGATCTAAAGGAGCGCCGCGTCCTGGAAACGAATTCAATGGCTACGCTCTTCCGCGGCTACGAGGTCATCCTCAAGGGCCGCGACCCGCGCGACGCAGCGTTCATCAGTAGCCGCGCCTGCGGCGTGTGTGGTGGCGTGCACTCCACGACATCGGCGCTGGCGATGGAGATGGCCTTCCCCGTCGTCCCGCCTCCACTGGGCATTGCCGTGCGCAACCTGCTGCTGGCGCTGGAGTTCTGGTACGACAACCCGCTGCACCTGTTCCTGCTGGCCGGGCCGGATTACTCGCAGGCCATCGTCGAGACGACCAACCCGGAGATCTGGGAGAAGGCTCAGAAGACTCCTGCTCCCCATGCCAACGTTCACGGCTACAGGACCATCGGCAATTTAATGACTGATCTTAACCCTCTGACCGGTACGTTGTATCTGGAGGGCTTGCAGATGACGCGTACGGCGCGCGAGGCGTATGTACTCGTCGGCGCCAAATACCCGCATCCAGAGACCGTCATTCCGGGCGGCATGAGCACTACGGTCAGCATCACCACCTTCAACGAGATTTTCTCCCGGCTGCGGCAGTTGTTCGATTATTGTAAGAAGACGGTGTACATCTGGGACGACCTATGCGATTTCTTCTACGATGTCAACCCTGAGTACAAGAAGGTTGGCTCACGCCCGGCTAACCTGATCGATCCCGGTATCTGGGATGATCCGTTCGCCTACGACGCCTCATATGAACACTGCAACGAGTGGGGTGAGCGGCGCTGGGCCACGCCAGGCGTGATCGTGGACGGAGAACTGGTCACCACCAAGCTCCAGGCGCTGAACATCGGCATCGAGGAGTTCGTCGCACACTCGTACTACCAGACCTGGGATGAGGCGAACCCGCGCTTCAGGACTGATCCGGCTGGCAACCCGATCAGCCCGTATCATATGTGGAACAAGGAGACCAAGCCGCAGCCCAGCGGTCAGAACTGGCGTGAGAAGTACTCCTGGGCGACGGCGCCCCGCTGGGACCGCAAGGCCATGGAAGCTGAGTGTTCGGTACGGCTGTGGAACACTGCCGCCGCAGGTGTCTTGCCCCACAGACGTTTCCTGGAGCCAACCGGCAAGAGCCTGAAGATACATGTGCCCGAGAGCACCCTGCCCGACATGGACCTGGAGTGGAAAATCCCGGAGGTGTGGAATGCCTTCGAGCGCAACCGTGGTCGCGCCTACCACCTCGCCTATGTTACGGTTATCGCCTTCGACAACTGGCTCATCGGGCTGGATTTGCTGAAGCAGGGCAAAGATAAAATCCATACCGCATTTGAGACGCCGCGCAAGGGATTGCACATTGGCGCTGGCTTCTGGGGAGCCGGACGCGGCTACCTGACGCACCACGCCACCATCGACGACGGGGCGCTCTCGAACTACCAGATCCTGACGCCTTCGACCTGGAACGCCTGCCCCAAGGACCCCTGGGGCAACCCAGGACCGTACGAGGAAGCTGTGCTCAACACGCCAATCCTGGAGAATTTCTCCAGCCCGGATAAGTACAAGGGCATCGATATCCTGCGCACCATCCGCAGCTTCGATCCCTGCATGCCCTGCACCACCCATATCCATGTGGATGGGACGGACTATGTGATCTCGCGGGAAGTCAACACCTGCGCCTGTGGCATCGATGATTGAGGCGAAGCGCGTTTTTATCGGTGGCGTGGGCTACACCAACCTGCGTGACCTATCGGTAGGGCCGATGATGGTACCGGAACTGCAGCGGTTGGATTGGCCTGCCGGGGTTGAGATCGATGATCTCAGCCCCGGTGGCCCTATCGCAGCCGTCCACCGCTTTCGAGAGGCGCCGCCTTACGACCGAGTCATCCTGTTCGGTGCGGTGGGGCGCAGACGCCAGCCGGGGCAGGTCTATTGTTACCGCTGGGATGGACGCCTACCCGATCGCGATGAGATTCAGATGCGAGTCTCTGAGTCGGTCACGGGAGTGATCAGCCTGGACAACTTGCTGATCGTCGGCGGCTACTTCGGCATCTGGCCACCTGACATGGTAGTGGTGGAGGTCGAGCCGCGCGACGAAGACTGGGGGCCGGAGTTCAGCGAGCCCATACGCGCTGCTATGAACCCGCTGATCAAGGCGATCTGCAACGCCACGTTGTCGTCATCGGGCGTGTTCTCAACCAGCCCATATATGGCCTGGGAATCTCAGCCTTGAACTTTCTGAAGGGAGAGAAAGACGAGCATTGAGGAGCAATTCCCTTACGCAGCGACAATCTGTTAAAATCTAATTATAAAGAGGGATCGGTCTTATCAGTTGGAGGTAGGATCATGCAGCAGCCGAACGATCAGGTGGTCCCTGGACAGCAGGTACAGCCAATTGATGAGCTTTACTGGCGCGACGAGATCTTGCAGGTCATGTATTGGTACCGGGGAGAGGGCTTTGGTGAAAGCGTAACCGTGCGCGATCTCCAGACCTTTCTGCCTGCCGATGAGCGCCTGCTGAGGACACACATGGACGGTATGGTCGATGATGGCTACCTGGTGCGCCAGGATGACGCTCCCACGCCCCGTTACACCTTCACACCATATGGTGCCAGGGAGGGAGCGCGCCGTTTCGCCGACGAGTTCGCCGGTCTCACAGGCCAGGCGCATGGAGAATGTGGCCCGGACTGCCCGCATTGCAAAGGTATCCCTCGCGATAAGTGTGTGCACTGCAGCCCTTCGTAGACTCTAGCATGTAGACTTCGGATGGTAGATCGCGAAGAGGTCCCTGTAAGGAAGAGATCGTGACAGATCAATCGCCAATCGAACAAGAATTCCTTGACCAGGTCGCTCAGCGGCTGGACAGCCTTGTCCAGACCTTCGAGCAGCACCCGATTGTCAAGGTGCGCGAAGAGGCGATGGAAATGCTGGGCCTGATTGATGCGCTTCACAGAGAGGGCCTCCAGCATCTGGTCGAGTTGCTCCAGGCACAGGCGCCAGCACTCCTCAATCAGTTACTGGAAGATCCGGCTGTTTCTATGCTGCTCACGCTCTATGATCTGATTCCACCTGGGCCTCGCGAACAGGTGGAATCGACGCTTGAGAGCCTGGGTCCATATATAGCTTCCCACGGCTGCTCGATCGAAGTGCTTGACGTCAAGAGCGGCGTGGTGCACCTGTCCGTCATTTGCCCAAGCAATGGCATTGCCGGCGCGAAGCAGAAGCTCACATATGATATCGAGGCGGTGCTACGCGAGGGTTTTCCTGGCTTCCGCTCCATAGAATTGCACGAACCGGTCGATCCTCCCGTCCTAGTAGACTCAGGGAAGTTTATCCCGCTGCAGCAGATTCGCCCGATCACACGCCCGGTCTTCACCCCGGTTGCGCTGCTTGAGTCCCTCCCTCCTGGCACCCTGAGGGGCATCGAGGCAGAAGGGGTGCGTATCCTGCTCTGTAACCTGGACGGCGAGGTCTATGCGTATCGCAACGCCTGTCCCGGCTCGGTCCTACCACTTGACGTAGGCCAGTTGAAGAGTTACACCCTCCTCTGTCCCTGGCATAACTGCGTCTATGATATTCGCACAGGCAAACGGCTGGATGGCGGCACCGGTCGCTTGCAGGTGATACCGGTGGCAATTCGCGATGGGATGATTCAGCTCGCGCTCAATGTCGAGCCGGTGGCCCTGGGAAAGCCAGGCAGTGGGAGGTCGAGTTGATGGCCACGGCGAGACAACACCTGAAACCCGGCGAGGAGCGCCGCGTACTGGTCGCTGGCGTTGGTAATGTGCTCCGCGGTGATGATGGCTTCGGCATTGAGGTGGTGAAGCGGCTAGCTCGGCGACCTGACCTTCCTCTCAATGTCACCGTGGTGGAGGTAGGTATTGGCGGCATCAGCCTGGTTCAGGAGCTGCTCGACGGCTACGATGTGTTGCTGATTGTGGATGCTGTAGACCGTGGAGGTGCCCCGGGGACCATCTATCTACTGGAGCCGCAGGTGCCAGACCTGGCGACCTGGCCTTTCGAGCAACGGCAGGATTTCCTGGCTGATATGCATATGACGACGCCTTCGCGGGCGCTTATCCTGGCTAAAGCTCTGGGTGTGCTCCCGCCATCCGTGTACTTGTTAGGTTGCCAGCCAACGACATGTGACGATTTGATCATCGGCCTGAGCGAGACTGTTGAGCGTGCGGTGGCTCTGGGCGTCGAGCGCCTGGTGAGCGAGATCCATCGGCTCGCCGACGCGCATGTGTCACTACTGAGTCAGGGACACCAGCAGGAACTGTAGGTAGTTTTCGTTTTTGTATCCTTTGGAGTGATGCGGTAACCACCTTGTGTCTTGAGTGTACGGTCATTATGAGGAGTTGGTGAGTCCTCATGAGCCGAAGGGAGGCTACGATGGAGCTCATTGAAGATGTAGCTACGAAGGAGCTCATTGAAGATGTAGCTCAGCTTCAGCAGGGTGTTGGAGCGACGGCGGAGGCACGCCTGGGCAACCTGGCACCATTAATCGAGTTCTATGCGCGCGAGATGGGCGAGCTGCCAGGGTGGTTGATGATTGCAACATCCTTCCTGGGGGATGTGCAGCTTATGCCCGATTGGTCATCTCAGACATCCGAACTCCATGAGGCAGTCGAGCAGGCACAGGCGCTGGTAGTCTCGGTGATGATCCGCCTGCTGAACATGCAGGAAGGTGAGGGATGTGACTGTGGGGGTGGGGGTGATAGCGGTCCGGCTAAAGACGTGCAGAGCATCCTCGATCAATTGCAAGAGTAGGAAGTGGGGGTAGGATGCTGGCTGTCACGACGCGCAACAAGCTCCGTAGCTGGCGCTTCAGCTTGCCGATGGTGCGAGCGCGGCGATACGTTAGGGAGCAACTGGCGACGACGCCCGGCCTGATCCGCTACATCAGTGCTGTCGCCAGCCCGACCGAGTTTCTGACGATGACCGTCTGGGAGAATCGGCAATCGATGTTCAACTTTATGAGTTCGGGCGCCCACGAAAAGTTTATGTGGATGTTCTCGTGCTGGTCGGCCTCGTTCTGGAGTATGCGCTGGATGCCCACGACAGCGGAGGAGGGAGCATGGGATGGGCTGTCGTTCGCTAAAATGGTAGAGCCAGAGGACCAACTCTGGCGTGCTGCACGACCTCAGGCTCCCACGTTGCCGCTTCCTGAGCAACGACCGGGTAAATTACCCGGCGGACGCGCCCTTGATCCCAGCGGTTGTGGCGTCTGTGCCATTACTGCGCTGGTCGAAGCCAGGAGTCCTGATCACCTTTGGTCCCTACTAAGTAAAGTGCGAGAGTTCCGTCGCGAGCCTAACCATTCCCAGCTCCTGCGCTGGACCGTCGGTGCCGTCGATCCTCAACGCTTCTGGGTGCTTACGTTGTGGCGTGATGCTCCCGAAGGGCCTGCCGAGGCAGTGTGTGCGCTGCAACGACATCTGAACGCCTGTTGGACGATGTGTTGGACCGCCGGCGAGTATGAGATCGGCCACTGGGACCGTTTGCGCCTGCGCCAGTTGGCCTCGGCACGGAATCGAAAGCCTCGCATGAATCCTGAGACGACCGAGCCGATTGGCTCTGACCTGTCGTGAAATATATGATAGGACTGACCTAGAAGGCGTTATAGTGAACATGATCAGCACAGCGATTGAGCGACGGCACATTACCATTCAGGGCATCGTCCAGGGTGTGGGGTTTCGGCCTTTCGTCTACGGACAGGCGCTGAGGCATGGTTTGGTCGGATTTGTGCTCAACGATAGTCGTGGGGTGATTATCGAGGTCGAGGGTATACCAGAAGCTCTTGATGACTTCGAGCGTGCCTTGCACGAGGAGGCTCCGCCGTTGGCACGTATCGATACGATTGACACAGAGCTGGTGCCGCCGTGCCACGAGACAGCCTTCATTATCGCCCATAGCCAGGCTGGTGCAGAGCGTCATGCACTCATCTCGCCCGATACCGCTACCTGCGACGACTGCTTAGGTGAACTCTTCGATCCCAGGGACCGGCGCTACGGCTATCCGTTCATCAACTGCACCAATTGTGGTCCGCGCTTTACGATCGTTCAGGATGTCCCTTATGATCGTGATAAGACGACCATGCGCGTCTTCCCAATGTGCCCGGCCTGCCAGGCGGAGTACGAGGATCCACTCAATCGGCGCTTCCATGCCCAGCCCAACGCTTGCCAGGTCTGTGGCCCGCATGTGAACCTGGTCGATTGGTTAGCGGGCTCGATAATGAATTGTGACGAACAACCCGAGCCAGCCGTAGGGGCCGATTTATCGTACCCATCGCCGATTTATCGGCCTGGGCAACCCAGCGTATGGCCGCATCAATACATTAAACTTCGTAATCAGGCCTCAAACGCAAACCCCATTACCGCAGCGGCGAAGTGCCTGGCAGCAGGAGCAATACTCGCCATCAAGGGATTAGGAGGCTACCACCTGACATGCGATGCGTTGAACGTCCAGGCCGTGCAACGGCTACGCCAACAGAAGCACCGAGAAGCCAAGCCGTTTGCACTCATGGCCCCCAATTTGGAGACGATCCAGCGACTCTGCTGGGTAAGTGAGGCCGAAGGGAAACTGCTCCAGGCGCACCGGCGACCGATTGTACTGCTCTCCCAGCGTCAAGGGCACCCGCAAGGGATGCCCCTACAAGTGGCACCCGGCGTTGCACCAGCGCATAATACGTTGGGCATCATGTTGCCCTACACGCCACTGCATCATCTATTGCTGCATGCCTTCGCAGCAGCCATCGAACCCGGTCGGCTGGCGGTGCTGGTGATGACGAGTGGTAACCTGAGTGATGAACCAATTGCCTATCGGGACGATGATGCACAAGTGCGGCTTGCATCGATCGCAGAGGGTGCGTTGATCCATAATCGTGACATTCACATGCGCTGCGACGACTCTGTGGTGCGCATCGCTGCGGGGGGCGAGCAGTTGTTCCGCCGTTCGCGCGGCTACGCACCGGAGCCGATACCCCTCTCGTGGGAGGTGCCTGTGCCATTGCTGGCTTGCGGCGGTCATCTCAAGAACACTTTCTGCCTGGGCAAGGGACGACGAGCCTTTGTCAGTCATCACATTGGCGACTTAGAGAACCTGGAGACGCTGACCTCTTTCCGCGAGGGGATTGAGCATTACCAGCGACTCTTCGATATCTATCCCGAGGCAGTTGCTTACGATCTGCACCCTGAATACCTGGCGACCAAATATGCCCTCGACAAGGACATCCCGCAGAAAATTGGTGTTCAGCACCATCATGCGCATATTGCCAGTGTGTTGGCGGAACATGGGCTGGCAGAGCCGGTGATCGGAGTCGCTGCTGATGGTACGGGCTATGGGACTGACGGCGCAGTGTGGGGCTGCGAGATTATGGTTGCTGATCTGTTGGATTTTGAACGCCTGGCGCATCTGACCTATGTGCCGCTGCCTGGTGGTGAACAAGCGGTGCGCCAGCCCTGGCGAATGGCAGCCGTCTACCTCGCTCAAGCATATGGTGACGCTTTCCTGGAATTGGACATTCCCTTTGTGCGCCAACTTGACCGGTCAAAGTGGCGTATAATGAAGCAAATGGTGACAAAGGGTATCAATAGTCCACTGACTTCGAGCCTGGGACGGTTGTTTGATGCCGTTGCTGCGCTGATTGGTTTGCGCAGCGAGGTACTTTATGAGGGTCAGGCTGCAATCGAACTGGAGATGCTAGCACGATCGCATCGGGGCAATGAAGCCCTGCGGGCAGGTGATCTGGGTAGGGGCGTGAGCTTGCCTCCACCTGTGTACCCATTTGCCATCGGGGAACGGACAGCAGCTCAGCAGCAAGCGATGCCCTTCCAGGTGGTGCCAATGATCCGTGCCATTGTGAGCGATATTCAGCAAGAGGTGCCGTTTCACCTGATTGCGCTGCGTTTCCATCGCTCAGTTGCAGAACTGCTGACAATGGCCTGTTGCGAGGCACGTGAGCAAAGTGGGCTAAATGTGGTTGCACTCAGTGGAGGCGTCTTCCAGAACCAACTATTGCTTGAGCAACTGATAGCACGCCTGGAGGAAATGGCCTTCCGGGTTTATGTGAATCGACGCGTGCCGCCCAACGATGGCGGTGTTAGTCTTGGGCAGTTGGCAGTAGCTGCGGCGCGGTTGGGCCTGGCACCCACCTCCCTGGTACCCGCAAGGGGATACCTGTCCCCCAGACAGGGTTCCAGTACATTTCGTGCGCCGCCTCTAATCGCAGAAGGAATCTAGTGGCACCCCTTGCGGGTGCCAGGTGAAAGGAGACCAGCATATGTGTCTTGGTATACCAGGTCAGGTCCTAGAGATCGTGGACGATGCAAATTCGATTGCCAAAGTGAATGTCTCGGGCGTGAAGCGCAACGTGAGCGTCGCATTGGTGCGACCCGAAGGCATCGGACCGGGCGACTGGGTATTAATCCATGTTGGATTTGCTATGAGCAAGATCGACGAGAACGAAGCGCGGGAGACAATGGAAATACTCCATACGATGGGTGATGTCTTTACTGATGAGCTTAAAATGCTTCGTCAGAGCTATATTGAATGACGAGGTAAATTGATGGAGGGAAAAGGACAGCCTGCACTGCCGGGTTTGATGGAGCTAGTTACAGCACGCTTCGAGCAGAGCATGTCCATACCTGAGGCGTTCTTTACGAGCGAAGCGGCAAGGATCGCTGAGGCTTGCTGGGCAATGGCGCGGCGCTTTCATCAAGGAGGGCGGCTCCTGGCTTTCGGGAATGGGGCCTGGGCGACCGATGCACAGCATGTTTCGGTCGAGTTTGTGCACCCGGTGATAGTTGGCAAACGAGCGCTGCCAGCTCTGGCGTTGACCAACGATAGCGCGACCATTAGTGGTCTGATGGCTGGGGGAAAGGCCAGTATGCCTTTTGAACGTCAGCTCAGGGTGCTTGCCCGGCCTCAGGATATGGCAATGGGCTTCTCGCCGGATGGGAACTGTGCCAATGTCGCGGCGGCGCTAGATGTAGCAAGGGAGATAGGATTGCTCACGCTGGGGCTGGCAGGAGGCGATGGAGGATTGTTGAGGAGGAGTGAAATTGATTTTTGTTTCGTGGTGCGGGCAAACGATCCACTAGTGATCCAGGAGACGCATGAGACACTTTACCACGTTTTATGGGAGTTAGTGCATATTTTCTTTGAGCATGAAGGATTACTGAGGTGAGCGACGAACAGAGAGACTCCACAGGAGCATCCCTTATTGAAATCCTGTCTGGGGACCAGGTGACCCTGAAACATGAATTGACACCGATCAGCGATTCGAGCTGCGCCCTTGATGCAGAGGGATACTGCGTGACTTGTTCCGACGAGGCATTGCCTGCCAAAGTGCTGCGTATTGATGAGCAGGCCGGGCTAGCGCTGGTGACGGTGAAAGATGCGACGGAAGAGATTGACATAACCCTTGTGGATGATGTTGCCCCAGGTGATTTCCTGCTGGTGCATGGCGGTGTAGCAATTGGCCGCGTATGAAACAGCAGGGTTCTTAGTATATATACAGGCGAGGCGAACGACTAAGAATGATGCAGGAGTCAGAAGGATCTGAGTACGATCGGCTCTTTTATCCCTTTCTTTTCGAGGGAGGCAAGGCCAGCATAGAGGATGTATTGGCGCAGGTGTGTCACTCGACACTTGAGAAGTGCCGCGAGGTAATTGCGCTGCGCCGTGCAACGCTTGAAAATTCGGGTGCACAAATTGTTGCCGCAGGTCAGATGATGGCACAAGCCTTTGCCAACAGAGGAACCCTGCTGGCCTTTGGCAACGGTGGCAGCGCCACTGATGCTCAGGACATAGTAACCGAATTGCTCAACCCGCCCTTTGCTGACTGGCCGCCTCTGCCAGCGATTGCGCTGACTAATGATATTGCAGTGGTCACGGCTGTAGGGAACGACGTCGGATTTGACAATGTATTTGCTCGCCAGGTCATCGCCTATGGACGACGCGGTGACATCGCGCTGGGGATCTCGACGAGCGGTAACTCGACCAATGTGCTGGTGGCTCTTAAGCAGGCAAAGAAACAGGGGCTGTTGACAGTGGGACTGGCTGGTTACGATGGTGGGAAGATGGTGCACTCCAAAGCGGTGGATATGTGCATCAATTCCCCCAGCGATCATATCCCGCGTATCCAGGAGGCGCAGGCAACGGCCTATCACGCTCTCCTCGAAGTCATTCACGCTGTATTAAAGAGCATGGAGAAGGAGATCTAATAAGATGAGCATGAAATATGTTGACGAATATCGCGATGCAGACCTGGCGAAGCGCGTCTCTGCCGAGATTGCGAAGTTAAGTGGTGACCAACCTCTCAAGCTGATGGAGGTATGTGGCGGGCACACCCATACAATTTACAAGCACGGCATTGAGGATGTGCTGCCGCGCAACATCGACCTGATTCATGGGCCAGGGTGTCCTGTCTGCGTCCTGCCGATGGGCCGTATTGATGATGCCATTGCCATCGCCCGCATGGACGGGGTCATCTTCACTACCTTCGGGGATATGATGCGCGTGCCCGGCTCCAAAGGGAGTCTGCTGGAAGCTAAGGCCGAAGGGGCTGATGTGCGCTTCGTCTACTCACCGCTCGATGCCTTCAAGCTTGCCCGTCAGTATCCCGACCGCCAGGTAGTTTTCTTTGCCATCGGCTTTGAGACAACCGCACCTTCAACAGCTGTGACGCTGCTACGTGCACAGGCCGAGGGTATCAAGAATTTCTCGGTATTCTGCAATCATGTAACTATCATACCTGCGATGAAGGCGATTCTCGACTCACCTGACCTGCGACTGGACGGCTTCATCGGCCCAGGGCACGTCAGCATGGTGATCGGCATGCGGCCTTACAACTTTGTGGCACGCGAGCATCACAAACCCGTAGTGATTGCCGGCTTCGAGCCGCTCGACATTATCCAGTCCATCTACATGATAGTGAAGCAGATCAGTGAGAGGCGAGCAGAGGTCGAGAACCAGTACACGCGAGTCGTGCGCCCTGAGGGCAATCCCAAGGCGCTGGAGGCAATGGCCCGTACGATGGAATTGCGGCCCTTCTTCGAGTGGCGCGGCCTTGGCTTCATTACCCATAGTGCGTTAAAGCTCCGTCCAGAGTTCGCCGACTGGGATGCCGAATTACGCTATGAGGTGCCGGGGTTGCGAGTTGCCGACCCCAAGGCCTGTCAATGCGGCGAGGTGCTCAAGGGGGTCATCAAGCCCTGGGAGTGCAAGGTCTTTGGCACCGCCTGCACGCCTGAGACGCCTATTGGTACCTGTATGGTTTCGCCAGAAGGGGCTTGTGCTGCCTATTTCAGTTATGGTCGCTTCTCGATGGCTGCCGAGCGCACCAGGCTAAATATACTGCTTTCTGCACGGGAAGGGTAGGAGGTAGGAATGGACACACCATCAACACGAGATTCAGGACGCATTGATGACGTCCTGAAGAAAATCGAGCGCACGAGACAGGCACGCCGCCACAAGTTCTATTTGCGCGATGAGAAGATCACTCTTAGTCATGGAAGCGGCGGCAAGGCAACCCACAACTTGATCGAAGGCGTCTTTGCGCCCGCCTTTTCGAACCCGCTGCTCGATACGATGGATGATGCGGCGACCTTTAGCATCAACGGGACAGGTCAACGCCTGGCTTTCACGACCGATACCTACGTGGTAAGCCCACTGTTCTTCCCCGGTGGGGATATCGGCAAACTGGCAATCCATGGTACGATAAATGACCTGGCGATGGCGGGTGCGGAACCTTTGTATCTCTCGGCGGGCTTTATCCTGGAGGAAGGGTTCCCCATCGCCGACCTGCGCCGTATTGTGGTGTCGATGGCGCAGGCTGCGACTGAGGCGGGCGTAGCTATCGTCACCGGTGATACCAAAGTGGTTCAACGTGGCAAAGCTGATGGGCTGTTCATCAACACAGCCGGTGTGGGAGTTATACGTGGCTCCTGGTTACTAGGGCAGACGCAGTTGCAGCCGGGTGATAGGGTGTTATTGAGCGGTCCGGTTGGGAACCACGGCATTGCCATCATGATGGCTCGCGAGGCGCTCGAGATCGAAACCGACGTCCAGAGCGATACTGCGCCGCTGCATACGCTGGTCGCCTCATTGCTTGAAGTTGCGGGCGATGGTGTACACTGCTTGAAGGACCCCACCCGTGGTGGTGTGGCGACGGCGTTGAACGAGATGGCTCTTGGCTCGGAAGTGTCCATCGCACTAGATGAGCACGCCGTTCCTGTCCATCCCCAGGTACGTGGGGCGTGCGAGATTCTGGGTCTCGACCCGCTGACAATTGCAAATGAGGGGAAGCTGCTGGCGATTGTCGCGCCGGAGGTGCAGGAGAAAGCGCTGGCAGCCATGCGTGCTCATCCGCTCGGTCGCGAAGCGGTGGTAATCGGCATAGTCCAGGCTGAACCTGCCGGACTGGTCTTTTTGCGCACCGACATCGGCGGGATGCGTGTATTGGATATGCTGGTTGGGGATCCGTTGCCGCGCATTTGCTGAGCTAGATCATATAGATCTAAGAGATGCTGTGTGATCCTGGAGCCTGTTGAAACGATTTCCTCTTTCTTTTCGTGTTAGAGTAAATCGTATTTCGGTCTCTACCCAACTAGCTCGAGGAGTCTCATGCCCGACGAAAATGAACCACCATCTAAAGGAAAATATCAGGATGCGAAAGTCATTCTCATCGTCGAGGACGATGACGACATCGGGACCTTCCTCGAACAAGCTCTTTTGCAGGAAACGCCCTATCATCCTGTCAGAGTACGCGATGGCTTTGCCGCCTTGAAGGTCATCCACGGTCTCAAACCCAACCTCTTCATCCTCGATTACCAGCTCCCTTCCATGAATGGGATCGAACTGTATGACCACCTCCAAACCTTCAATGAGTTCACAGACCTTCCTGTGATCTTGATGACGGCCAGTTCAGCGATGCCGTGGCACACGCTCGAAAAACGGGATATTGTTGGTCTAGGCAAACCACTGGATCTGAGCACCTTCCTCGAAACGGTTGAGAAGCTCCTGACTCCGCCACCATAGCAGTGGGAACCCCCACGCGCAAATGTATGATGTTCACTCGCCACTAACACTAAGGATCGGTTTCGTGAAAGCGACTATACCCAAATCGCTCTCCTGGTTCACGCATTGCACCAGAATCCGTCCACCAGGACCAAGGTAAGCATTGACGTTCTGCGTACTAAAGGACGCGGATGGAGTAAGCGTGATCGCATTCCAGGAAGCTGTTCGCCAGTTGTACAGTGCCACATGCGCCGGGTCCTTGAGCAACCCCCCTGGACTCGAATACGGCTGTGTCAAGCTATCCGCCGGTTGGCTAAGCGTCAGACGTTGGATTCCTCCCTGTCCCAACGTGGGCAGGCTATATTCAAAGATGATCTGGCCCTTCATCAGCGCATAGGAAACGGTTGATAGGCGCCGTATGCTCACAGCTTCTACGTCCACCAGCTGTCCTGGCAATACATCGGCTGGCAGGCTCAGAGAAGCAGCGCCATACTTAATATCGAGTGGAGCCAGCAACAACGTCTCATGCAGCCCACCTGGATGGATACCGTTGAAGGTAAGGGCGCTCACTGCATCTAGCGCCTGATCCGCCCAGCCAATCAAGGTAGCCGGAGAGCCTCCTGCTCCTAAAGACGAGAGGCTACATTGTAGCGAATTAAGTATGAACACCAGAAAGCTCGCATGGCGTTGCTTTTCGCTCAATGATCGATCTATGTCATGATAGAATAGCCGATTGTATCCGGCAGGCAGTCCTCCACTGCTCTTTGTCACCTGGCTCACCAATGATCCACACCCTGGCAGACTCGCATTGGTCGATGAAACAGGCAACGGAAGCATAATGCCGCTAGTTTGATTTGGACCCAGGGTACCAAGACGCACAACACTGTGCGCCATCAGCACATAGACATCACTGAGGGCAGTCGGCAGTGTGTTGGTCACGGTTCCTACGAGTGTTCCGTGCGCAAACATCAAATGGGAGGTGATTCCTCCTTGCACAGGAAGGTCTTGCTCCACCTGGAATGCTTCTAACGCTCCGAGGTCCACTCCTGGCAGGTTCACATCCGTCCCATCTGAACCGGCCGCGATAGAGGCCGGTTCCTGGTGCAGCACATAGTTAGCGAACGGTTGGACCAGGGTGTTATTGGGAAAATGTACCTGCACATCCCCGTCCGTAGACCCAAAAGGCACATAGACGCCAACGTAGGAAGTACTATGAGCACCTCTAGGGTCAAGCCGGATGATAGAGAGACTATTGCTGAGCATAGACGTTCCCTGTTGATAGAGTGCCAACCCGTAGTTGAACAGGGAGAAGACCACAATGGTGCTCAAAGCAATGCGCCAACTCCAGGTCCTGCGCTTGAACTTGCGAACGATGAGCCAGCGCACAGGTCCAAGGATGACCAGGTAACCCAGGAAGACCAGAACCAGAACCCAGGGAGTAGGGGAGGCATAGGGCAAGAGCGCGTGTTGCAATTTTGCCAGGGCATATGCTGTGTCAACACTGGTATCAGGACTAAAATTAGATGGCACAAGTTGCTCGCCCAGGGTGCGAAGCAGCAGGCTTTTCCATAGAGCCGTAGCGCCAGGCCAGCCAACGATTGGCTCAACAGTAGGATCGAAGGCGAGATAGCAGATGCTGCCCTGGCCGTGCTGAATCTGAACCAGTAATGGCACGGTGCCAGCAGACAAGATAGTCCGTGCACCTGCTTGTGCAGTTGCTGTACTCACTGTGACAGATGTCTGGAGCGTACCGGTGGCGGTATGTGGCCCCGACGCCTCAGCAGTCGGACCGTCAATGGGTAACAACTGCGTCCCGGCTGATAGGGTGCTCGTCCTATACATGCTGACGGGCAGCAGATGAGCGGAAAGGGAACCGAGCGTGCGTCGCCACTGCGCGCCACCGATCTCAACGAGCGCTCCTCCTTGATTCACCCAGGTTTCTAAGGCCGTCACTTGCCGGTGAGAGAGGCTGCTGATTGTGAAGTTATCCAGTACAATCAGGTTGAAGTTGGCCAGCACAGTTGCCATGTCTGGCATCGTCTGCGCGTCAAGGAATTGCGCGACTACAGAGCCACTCTGGCTGGGCAACGCAAGAGCCTGCAGAGGGCCAAAGCCTGTCGTCTGATCCGAGAGCAGACCCACAGATACATCCTCCTGGTTGAGCGCTTGCAGGGAAGCAGACTGCGACTGGATTATGTTCCCATGTTGGTCGAGCAATTGCACCGGAATACTGAAAGTACCGAAAAGTGCATTGATGGGGAGATACATGGTGACCTGTTGCTGTGTGCCATGAGGCAACGTGATGGGTCGCTGATACGTTGAGACAGGGACTGCCGTGAAACTGGTAGCTTGCACCGGACCGGGCGGATTACTGGTAGAGAGTGTGCCGCTGAAATCGGCCCCATTATTGCGTAAGGTGATGTGGATGGGTACCCAATCCCCATTGCGATAACGCCCATCGAAGCCCGCGTTGACCTGCAACATGGGCCCACCGGTCGCTCTAGTGGCATTCGCTGCCAATGTCAGCGAGGATGCCGAGGAAGCCAGTGCACTGCCAGGAAGAAACAGCAAGAAAGCCATAGTGAGCATCAGAGCCAGGCACAGACCGCCGAGCCTTCTGGCGGCAAAGCATAGCTGAAGCCCGGTATATGTCCGGGCCATAGTCTGGAGTCTCTCTTCCCTGTGCATCATGTGTTAAACCTCCGTACACATGTCCCGTTGTACCACACCGTGGAGGGAGTAGCAAGATATTAAAGAAACCATATCGAGTAGGGAGGCCCTTGCGGTTGCCCTGGCAGCCACCAAGTTTTCGTAGTTCGATAGCGAACCAGAGGTAGAAGTAGGCCTCGGAATTTGATACAATACATGTGTCTACAAAAGAGCCAGCGCCCGTATAACCATGATAAGCGTTGGCACAGATTTCACATTATGTAATTAGGAGTCATGTACCATGGCAAATAAAGAACAGAAAAAAACGCAGAAGGCTGCACCTAAGTCAAACAAGCAGAAAAAACAGCTGCAGAAAGAGAAAAAGGCCGCGAAAGCAAATCCTGGTGGCATCACGCTGAAGAAAGAGTAAGTTCCGGGTAGCGTATCCTTTGTTAAGGGTCGAGATGACAGAAGTCGAAATAGAGCGAGTGAGAGGTGTCCCACCACGTCTGCTTGGACCAACGAGCATGAAAGCGCTGAACCTGTAAGTAAATGGCCGCCTCAGCGCCCTTGAGACTGCTAAAGCAGCCCAGCTGGCGAAACTTGCGCCGCAACTCGCGGTTGGTGCGTTCCAACAACGAGGTAGTGCGGATCAATTCGCGTGCTATTCCTTCCAGGGCTGAGTTCACAATCGTCTGCTCGAAATCCCGTTGGAGGGTGGCCACCGTCTTGGGCGTGCGTGCGCCCCAGGTGTCGGCAAAGGTCGCCAAGCGTGTTCTGGCGCGCCTCGCGCACTCTCGGCTTGGTAGATGCTCCTGGCCTGCTCTAGCACCTGGGTTCTCATCTCTTTATGGTCGTCGCCCTTGAGTTCCTCGCGACACTTGTCGGCCACATTGCGTAGCTTGTGAAAGATGCAGCGTTGCTCAACGATGGTGGCCCCATACACCAAAGCCAACGCCTCCCCTAACTCCCCACTGCCATCGGCTTCCCACCGCTTGCAGGCCCGCCTCCAGCCGCACACCCCGTTGCCACACCCGGTGCACGAGTCGTTCCCACCCCGCTTTGCTCTCGCTGTCGGCCACTTAAGAGTCCACAATCTGCCGGGTGCCATTGGGCCAGAAGCGGAAGTCGCGACCAACAGCACGACCTTCTTGCCTTTGCGTCCCTGGCGCTTGCGCTGCCGTTTGTCCCGCTTGTAGGTGTCAGTCGGGATCTGCAGCCGCAGCCAAATGCCATCGAATTGCACCACGGGCGGAACGTCGCTGATGGGGTCTTGGTGCGCGTGCTTGAGCAAGGGTGCGATCTGGTTAATGCGACGATGCGCTGGTGCGCAACCCCACACTGCCACCCACCACTGCACTCCAGCGCTGACGCGAGACTGGCGCAAACTCTCGCACAAGCCACTGCCAAACACCACGTCTTGATCCAGATCCAGCCAAAATCGCTGGTACTTCTCCAGGATCGTGAAGTGGCAGACCACATCATGGCCGCAGCATCCGCACTCCAGCATCGGCACCGGGAGCCGCTTTGATGTGCCCCCAGCCAGTCTCCAACGCTCGCAGGTAATGCCCATCACGGGTGAACTGGTGGGCATCCCGGACATCCACAGTGGCCACGCGCCCAGTCGATCTCGCGGGCCTGCCTGCTCACCCGTCGTGATTCACCTTTCTCCCGTCCGAGTTTGGCGCTCACCTCGGCTTCCAGAAAGGCCTCCAGGATCAACTTGATGGCTGCCAGAGCCGCCTCTCGCATGCGCTTTTGCACTTCTTCGATGACCTTTTTACGTTCCTGCCCGTTCAGTTTCTCCTGCGAAAAGTGTATACTCATCTTGCTGATGCCTCCTTGTGGTTGAGATGAGTTGGTTTTCACCTACTGTACCACTTCGGAGTCCTTCAGCTTTCTTTTTGCCTCCTTCCTGCCCTCTTTTTCCTACCCTTAGCCAAGGATACGCTACCTCACCCCCTTTACGGATGCAGTTTTTAGGTACAGAACCGAGCTTGAAATACCCACTCGACAAAACCCGACCCTTCGCCAACGATACGCCCCCTTTTTTAGGGAGTTTGGTCAACCATATCTTGTTGTGATAGAATGACACTGGTTCCCTTCTTCGTACGACGACCTGGGAAACACCAACCTTCCGTAGACCGCCACTGAGGGCAGGATGCTCTCAAGAGAGGACTGAACGATGGCTGATCGCATCGGCCAACAGCTTGGCAAGTATCGGCTCATCCGCCTTTTGGGACAGGGCGGCTTTGCAGAAGTCTATCTGGGTGAGCATCTGCGCTTGGGCACCCAGGCAGCTGTCAAAATCCTCTACACGCGCCTTGCCAATCCTCATGAGGTGGAGAGTTTTGAGAAAGAGGCCCGCACGATCGCCCATCTCAATCATCCGCATATCGTGCGTGTCTTCGACTTTGACGTGCAAGATGACACCCCCTTTCTGGTCATGGACTACGCCCCCAGCGGCTCGCTCCGCCAGCATCACCCCAAAGGTGTCCCGTTGCCACTACCCACCATCCTCCCCTACGTCAAGCAGGTGGCAGGTGCCTTGCAGTATGCCCACGACCAGCGGCTCATCCACCGCGATGTCAAGCCGGAGAACATGCTGGTGGGTCAGCGCGAAGAACTCCTCTTGAGTGATTTCGGTATCGCCACCGTGGCGCAAAGCTCGCGCTACCAAGGCATCGAGGAGACGACAGGGACGATGGCCTACATGGCGCCAGAACAAATTCGAGGCAAACCGCGGCTGGCTAGTGATCAATATGCACTCGGTGTGGTGGTGTACGAGTGGCTCAGTGGGACTCGACCTTTTGAGGGTTCTCTCACCGAGATCGTTGCCCAGCACCTGGCTGTTCCCCCCGCATCCTTACGCGAGTCAATCTCGACGATCCCGCCTGCCATTGAGCAAGTGGTGCTCAGAGCACTGGCCAAAGACCCCAAAGAGCGTTTTGCGAGTGTGCAGGCATTCGCCGATGCGTTGGAACAAGCGTGGCAAACGGAGCAGACGCGAGGCGATGCCCCAACAGTGCTGGGGACGCCACTGAGTCCCCCTGTGTCGCCAACAGGGGAGTCACTCCCATCAGACAGTATGCCGACGCTCTTGACGTCGACCTCCACGCCATCGACAGAGCCCACAAGCTTCACAGCTACGCTTCCGGCATCCCCGGACAAAGTTACGGAGCCGACCGTGCCAGTGGTGTCTACGCCTGCTCCCGTACCTGTGACCCCTATTCCTGAAGCTGTCTCTACCCCAGAGCCGCTTAGTACCAGAGAGATTACGCAATTAGTGCTCAGTACGACAGAGACTGATCCATCACTCCTCAGTGCAGCAGAGATGACGCCATTACCAATCAGCACAATAGAGACTGCACCCAGCATTTCATCGCTGTCCACAGCAGTTGTTGCGCCAAAACGCGGGGTCTCACGACGTACGGTGTTACTCGGTATTGCGGGGTTGGTTGTCGCAGGAGGTGGCCTGACCTGGCTGGTGGGCTCACGAACATTTCACGCATCTCCATCTCACGCGCCTTCTCCATCTCCACAGGCATCTCCACCTCCTGTCCCTACGCTACGTCCTACCTCTGTGCCGACACCCACACCACATCCTACACCCACGCCTCTGCCGACAGCGATGCCAACCTTGTCTCCCTCTCCTTTTTCTGTCCCACCGCTACGCCCTACCTCTGTGCCGACACCCACACCACATCCGACACCCACACCACATCCGACACCGACGCCGACGCCTACGGCTACGCCGACACCTACGGCTACGCCGACACCTACGGCTACGCCGACGCCTATAGCAACACCGACACCTATAGCCACGCCAACCGCCATTTGACAGAAATACGAAAATATACATCGCAAGCTGCTATATGAGGAGGGTCGAATTGGTCTCCACGGTGTGAGCGCACTTGCTCTACCTTTGATTGGTGTTTCGTCTGTAGCTGTGTTTGTTTCACAAAGTAAAACGCAAACGATAGGAAGACTAGTAGCAACTGCTTGGCGGTGCTCCTTGAAGGATATGGGGGTCAACAAAATCGGCTTCTACTCTTGCATCACCATTAGGGAAGATAAACACTTTCAGCGTGACGGAAGGTAGATCGGGACTAATATCAACAGTATATGCATGTTCTATACTGTCATCTCTGTGTATGATAGGTGTCGCATTCAATCTGATTTCAGGACTACTCCGCATACGATATGGTGTAAACTGCTTCTCCTCTGACATATCTTTCTCCTAGCTCTCACAATACATGCTCGATGCAAGTATAACCTATTGAAGCGCTAGCTGTAAGGTTTCGGCTGCCTCTATGCAAGGCGTCAGGCGTTTTTATGTTCCTGTTGATCTGCTTTCATTTGGCATTTCTAGACAGGCCGCAGCCATACGCAGCCAATTTGCAGCATGTGTCCTAAATATACTGACTGCCTCTTGCGTATCTGCTTCTGTTATGTTGGGTACTGTTCGATTTTCTTTTCTGTCCATATTATCTGCTTTCTCTCGTTCATCGTTTGCTTGTGCTAGACAAAAACTTGCTTTTTCTCTCTGATAACTTCCATTCTTTGCTTTCATCAGTTGCAGTACTGCCTCACCATATTGTTCTTTAGATAAATCAGTTGCTTGCATTGCTAGATTTCTCTCAGCTTCGAAGCTGTAGGCCAAATAATCATCTAATACCTTAGGGTCAGTTGTCTCTCCCCATTCGATCTTGTTTCTAAGCTCAGATGCACGAACCAATGGGGACTGGAGTTCACCATATCCTATCTCTGTCATATATTCCAGAGATTATTATATCACAGCCTACTTGCTTACATCGCAGAAGGTTTTGTTTCCGACCTATGGCAGAGGATGAGAAGAGTCAGTCAAGAGTTGTTAGATCACAGTAGAGAAACTCAGGTTTGGTCTGTAGTGAGCGGATCGAAGAGTTCTGCCAGTTGCTCTTCACACGTCGCACATAGCTGTCCAAGTAAGTTAGCCTTCGCTGCTTCGGCAGTATTCCGGTCATTGTGTGTAAATGGGCTGTTTGGGTTCATTACCACATTGAAGTCATTAGCGGTTCTTGAAAGTTGGACTAAATTCTCCAAAAGGTCTGTGGGAAGAAGGTCGCAAACATCGGCAAGAACAATGTCAAAGGAGCTGGTATCAAATGGTGAACTCCGAGCGAGTACTCTCTCCCATTCAACTCCAGGTGCCTACTTCATCTCTCTCAGCTTTTTGATTTGAGCAATTTTTAAGCGAAGCAATCTGACTTGTTGAAGGCGTCCCTCTGTATACAGCATCTGATCTCTTACCTCATGCCAGTTCATTGGCTCTGTGCTACCTGTATCGGCTCGTTTATAAAATGTCCCATTGAACATATGAGGCCTTAACGGGCTTAAGGGGATATGGAAAATGAAGATGCCCCGTTCATTGTTATAGGACAAGTCAATAAGCCTGTTGGGATAATTGCAATGTATCTTTCTATGAATGCTTGAGATTTTATCCCCGAACTCCTTGACATACTCGCATGTGGTCATGAGCAACACTTGGTTGGCTACCGACCGAGACAACTATTAACCGTCCTGGGCAAGGTAGAATGGAAGCGAGCGTACTATCAGTGCCAGGTGGAATCAGGAACAGAGGCAGAGCAGGAGCAGCAGTGCTCGCATGGAACAGCACCTGCTGACGCGCTCTGGGGAGTCCATGGGCGGCGGACCACCCCAGGGGTTCAGATGTTCATCAGCTATTTAGGGACACGACTGACGTTAGAAGAGGCCGCCGAGACCTTTTCCCGTGGACTCCGAGAGGCCAAACAAGTGGTCGTCTTGGGAGATGGGGCGCCTTGGATCTGGAAGCTCGTCTCCGAACAGTTAAGAGGAGCGGTGCAGATTGTCGATCTCTACCATGCCCAACAACATGTCTGGGAAGTCGCCCATGCCGTCTTTGGACACAGCAGTCCACAGGCCACTAGCTGGGCGGAGCTCGCCTGTAGGCTGCTCGTTCACGGGCAGGTCGAGGAGTTGGTGATGGCCATTGCTGCCTTGCCAAAGATCCCTCCAGAGCCCAATGAAAGTCGTAGTGTCCCAGAGAAAGCAGTGGACTACTTCACCACCAATGCCCAGCGCATGCGCTATCCCGCGTTTCGGGCCGAAAGCGCATGCATGTCGGCAGTGGCATCGTCGAGGCGGCTTGTAAAACGGTGGTCAGCACCCGCGCGAAGCGGGCTGGCATGCGCTGGACCCCCGAAGGACTCGATGCCGTGCTGGCCTTGCGTACCTCAGTGCTCAATGAGACGTACGACGAGTTCTGGGAACAACAGCCACGCCTTGTTGCCTAAGTATCTACAACTTTTTCATACACCCGGCAAGCAGGAGTGTATTTACTCCTGTTGCCTTGGTAGGGTATAATACTCCTGTGTTCAAGAAGCTGGGCAGGGTGTGGGTTCTGTCTACCCGTTTGGAAACGTCCAACTAAACAGGGCACGTTGTTTCTTGAATGAGGAGTCGGTTTTGACGCAAGACGAAGATTGTGTTCCGAATGACCAATGGGCCGTACTGCGGCACGAGGTGGAGGTGGAAGATATGAAGCAAGAGCACGAGCAAGTTTGGCTAGGCCGCGGGCTACGAGACACCGAAGAAGATGCCATTTCTCCTCAATCCTACGTCTATGTCCAGCAGCAGACACAACTCCATGTCGATATCGTGGTTGCTGGTGTCGGTGGCGGGGGCATGAACGCTGTCAATCGCATGATTAGCACAGGGGTACGTGGAGTACGTTACATTACTATGAACACCGACGCACAGGTACTTTCACTTTCAGAAGCCCCCACACGCATCTGTCTGGGGCAACACTTCACAAAAGGCCTGGGCGCAGGTGGCAATGCTTCGGTAGGTACACGTGCAGCAAGCGAAAGTGAAGCCGAGATTCGTGCCGCATTGGACGGATCCGACCTCGTCTTTATTGCTGCCGGCATGGGTGGAGGCACAGGCACAGGGGCAACTCCAGTCGTCGCCTCCATTGCTAATAAGCTGGGTGCACTGACTATCGGTATTGTCACACTTCCGTTTCCATTTGAAGGAACTCGACGACGGCGCATTGCGGAAGCTGGTATAGCGGAGTTGGGTGCAGTGATCGACGCTCTAATCATCGTCCCCAATGACCGCCTGCTCTCAATTCCTGGGCATGATCGCAGTCTGGCGGATGCCTTTCAGCTTGCCGACGACGTGTTGCGTCAAGGTGTACAAGGTATTGCTGAGGTTATCAATGTGCCAGGGCTGGTGAATGTGGACTTTGCCGATGTACGTAGCGTCCTACAAGAGTCTGGTACCGCATCGATGAGTATTGGGCAGGGGCAAGGGAGAAACCGGGCACAATGCGCAGCCGAAGAAGCCATCGCAGGTGGTTTTCTCAATGTCACCATTCGCGGAGCCCAGCGCGTGCTCTTTAATATCAGCGGAGGCGAAGACATGACGCTCTTCGAGGTCAACGAGGTGGCCGAAGCTATTGGCAGTGCCGTTGACAATACAGCCGATATCACTTTTGGTGCCGTCATCGACCCAACTCTGCACGATACCATTCGGGTGACATTGATCGCCGCCGGTATGGAAGAGCGACGGTTGGCGCGTCCCACACACCTGCAAGCCAGTCGCGCAGATCAACCGCGCCCGGTGCCAGTCGATTCGACTCAGCTAAAGCAGGCTGCATCGTATGTTGCACCAGTACCGACGCCTCCAGCCGTACCTGCGCAGCCACGACCTGCTAGTTTTGCCAACCCTCCGGTGAAGCCTGCACCCACACCTGTACCACAAACACGACTACCTGGTTCGCCAGCACGCCCACAACGCAGCCTGGACGACCTACGTGGTCTCCGCAGCCTTGGTCGTCATCAGAAAACGCCGCAGGCAAAGCAGGCGAATGAAGAGGAAGAAAAAGTGGACGTGCCACCCTTCTTGAGGAAATCCAACTGAGTTATCCTGGCGGGGCTTGCATCCTCCAGGTCCCCGCCACCCGAAAATGGATCATTCAAGACTCCACTTACTTCTTCTCAGCAGCAGCGGTATCCTCGCTTGAGGAGCGGCCACGCTCACCGCCCTTCTTACCAATCCTGGAGTAAAATTCTGAGCCCTGCTGGCGCTTGGTGGACTCACCACCCTTTTTACCAATTTCGGCATAAAACTGCGGGCCGCGCTTCTCCTTGACCTTTTCTCCGCCTTTTCTGCCGATTTTGGCATAGAATTCGGGGCCATACTTTGCTCGGACAGCTTGACCACCATGCTTTGCCTTTTGCGACCCCGGTTCTGGTCCACGTTTGTTGTTTGCCATAGAAGTCCCGCCTCTCTTATGCTCTTACATCCACATTTGCCCAACATACACTATGGTGAGACATTCTACTCAGAGAACATCTCGCTGCTTCCCTACTGCGACTGATGCTCCTACGCCTGCGCTGGGCAGACGCCTGCGACATCGAAAACAACGCGGTAATAGCTTTGCCGCCTGATTCACAGACAATCGACACAGGTAGCCTGATGACAGGGACTGGTGGGCGTTTTCTAACCAGTTACAGTGTAGCACAGTCCTACGAATTGAGCAAGCCGCCGATAACTACCTGTCTATGATATAATGTACTCATGTCAGCAAATTATGGCAGCTTCGCTTGTTCGCGGAGACATTCAGGACATGTAGCTTTTCTGCGATAACACATGAACAGTACGCGCCATATCTCATTCAGCATCCTATATGTCGGGTTACTGCTACTTTTAGCGTCATGCGCTCCGCTTGCTAACACGAACCAGGTCCGATTGCAACCGACAGTGACCATCAACCCGTCGTTTCAGTCACAAATCTCACAGATACCCACCGTGCCCGAGTACCGTTGCGGGGCCTGGTCGTCAAACAATGCTCCCAGACCCAACTCCACCATTACTATTTACGCACGGCTGACCAAAGATATCGCCGGCGTCAGTGGGGCGACTGCCAGCGCAGTCGTCCATTTCAAGGATGGAGATCAGCCGCTCAGTCAACAATCCACGAGCGATGCCGGAGGATTTGTTTCGTTCCACCTGCCGCTCCAGGGACGCCAACCAGTCGGGGTACCGGCTACAGTGGATGTGACCTTCACCAACTTCCCGGGTGGTACGTTGCAATGCACACCAGCTTTCTTTACTCCGATGTGAGTTTCTGGCATCCTGGACAGAAATGAGTACTCCGCTGCGCCACGGTGATCCGCTCAATTGGCGTGCCGCAACGCACGCAGGGTTTTCCATGTTGGTGATAGACACGCACATGATTATAGTTATCTCCAGCTTCACCCCAAAGATCGCGGTAGTCATTGAACGATGTCCCGCCATGCTCTATTCCCAGCGTCAGAACCGAGACAATCCCCTGGTGCAAGAGGTATACCTCGCAAGGTGTGAGTGAGCTGGCCCGGCGCAGCGGGTGGATGGCTGCGTAGAACAGTGCTTCATCAGCATAGATATTGCCTATACCTGCAACAACTTCCTGAGCTAAGAGCACCTGTTTGATGGCGCTTTTACGATCCGCGAGAGCCTCCATCAAACGCTCTACTGTAAACTCGGTGCTCAAAGGCTCCGGGCCTAGCCCTGCCAAGGCTTTCGCTTCAAGTGCGCGTGGCCACAGTTCGATACGCCCAAATTTGCGCGGATCGGTGAAGAGCAAAAACCGCCCATCAGTAAGATAAAAGCAGACCCGGCAATAAGAAAGGAGAGTGATATCAAAGGTTGGGGCCTGGTCAGCCTCTATCTTCTTAAAAAATGGCCCCTTTGTCCCCCAGGCCACAGGATCAATCTGCCGCAGACTCGTATCGATCTCCCAACCGGGCGAGAGGATTAGTAAGTTACCCGTCATGCGACGGTGAATGGTCAGGAACAAATCGCCAGCTAGATCGAGCAGAAGGAATTTGCCGCGCCGCCGTACCCCTTCAATACGCCTTTGGGCAACCTCGGCTAGAAAATCCGGGACGGAAGGATAGCCGATGGCATGTTCCCAGAAGACCTGTGCTTCGCTAATGGTCGCTCCAACGATGGTGGCACGCAACTGGCGTGCCGTGTGCTCTACTTCCGGCAATTCTGGCATTATAAAGTGATCTCCCAGACTCTGAAGCCTGTCTCCGTATCTTCTACCAACACGGACTCCGGCTGCTGTAATAGCTTCATGGTGCCTAATACATCCCCAGCCGCACCGGAGAAATTGCCTACTGTGGCAAAGATGGTATAGGAGGCAAGTCCAGGAGAAAGCAGCGTGAAAATGATACCAACCAGCGTAATGATTACCAATGGAGCCAACCCCACCACTAGATACTGATTGCGACGGAACAATTGATTTTTCGCACCGCAGTAGAGCGCAAACGGCAACCTTGCCCCATAATAGGGCTTGCCACCCCAAAATGTGAATGCAACTCCGTGAAGCAACTCATGAATTGGTAAGATGACAAGATAACCCACTATATTTATCACAATCCATGCGATTAGTCCCCAGCCTCCTATCCGTCCGCTGCTGGCATGCGTTTGCCACATGTATGCGACGAAGTTTAGTCCGCCAAAGAACAACCCTCCTACCACCAGCATGAGCAGGCTAAGTCGCGCCAATGGAAGCAGCTGTTCTGGCTCCAGCAGGGCTATTTCGTCACACTTATGTAATTGTCCAGCATCAATCGCTGTTTGTAGTTCGCGGCGCAAGTGAGGATGGAAGCGATCTATCACTGTTAAAGACATTACTCACCTCTGTAGGATCACCTTCTATCATATCACAGTCGTGCTATACTGTGTTTCTGAGACTGAACATCGGGTGTATGAGATAGGTGTAGGCAAGCGAGCGACGTAGGGGCCGGTTTACCGCGCCCATCGCCGATTTATCGGCCCCGGTGGTTGGTTCCAGGAGAATATCCCTTCTGGTCAGCAAGTGGAGAATCAGGGGCCGATAAATCGGCGATGGGCACGATGAATCGGCCCCTACACTTGTCCTCCGCTCGCTTGATTGCCAACAAGTAGTTCATACACCCCTGAACATCAGAAAGGATGGTGGATCATGAAGAGCATTCCTGCCTGGAAGTATCTCGCGTGTATATTCGCAGTATTCTGGCTCATCTTTGCTACCATGCTCATCTTTTTTTCTGGTTTCCCTTTCTTGATAATTAGCATGGCACTCACCATCATTTTGATACTCTCGATACTCGTGACGGTTCTTGCATGGGCGTATACCCGCTATTAACCACAATATCAGAAAAACCAACGATATCTTAGTGGGGTTCTACCGTTTCTCACCACTGCAGGTGCCTTTCACGGTTGTTGCTGCCTTCGTGTCTGTTTCTGTATCGCTGGTGTCTCGACGAAGACCTTTGGCTCTGTGGTTGCGACGTGCGATACGGCGGACCCGCACTTGGGACAGAAGTTCGCCTTCGTGGGAATGGTGGCAGAGCAATGAGAACAGGTCATCGTCTCTATTGCCGGTTCTGTCTGTGTTGCTGGGGTGCTCAGTGTTAAGCCACAGGTCTTGCAGAAAGCATCGCTTTCCAGGTAAGGACTGCTACACTTCGGGCAGTGCAAGAGTTGCTG
>WNFB01000324.1_pt1 | contig 36130 bp, 33 predicted proteins | sample 5400501 | NCBI WGS metagenome assembly WNFB01 (sample SAMN13153341, study PRJNA577476) | soil metagenome | isolation source: 200 cm saprolite under Douglas fir tree site 2 hole 1 | place: USA:California | collected 2015-04-18
GCCACGAGGGGCCGGACAGTCGACTCGAAAGCTACGAGATATCCAGGGATTTCAGGTGTCATGGTACGACTCCATTATTGTCACTCGCTTGCTCGTAGTGACTATTTTTTACGTAGTCAATCTGCAATGATGCGACGACTAATAAATTAATAGTGACTTCGAAATCAATTGTCAGTGACGCCACGACCGGATAGACTGCGGGCCATGCCGAAGCAAGACACCGCCGACTGCCCGGTGGCCCGCACGCTAAGCGTCATTGGATCGAGCTGGACTTGCCTCATCCTGCGCGACCTCCTCCTGCATGGCGCAAGGCGCTTCCAGGACTTGCAGGACTCGTTAGACGGCATTGCGCCGACGACGTTGTCGGAGCGTCTCAGGACGCTTGAGCAGAATGGCGTCGTGGAGCGGCGTTTCTATTCGATGAGCCCCCCACGGGCCGAGTATGTGCTCACCACCAAGGGTCGCGACCTCGGCCCCATTGTCGGCGCCATGCGCAATTGGGGACGCAAATACGCGCGTTGATCCACCTTATCAGCTCGAACAGCTTGGTAGGTGATGGCCCTTGTCGCCGGCCATTCGGACAGCGCGAATCAACCAAGTGTCCTCGGCTTTGCCAGGGGATGCTTAAGGAATTCCACGTCTGAACTGGCACTTCGGCGACCTCCCGAGTTAGCCCATGGAGGTCTGCTCTCGGCGGAAGGGCGGAAACCAATTGCTCGCTCTGAGCTTTACCGGTTCTGAACCCGCACCCGACATCCGGCGCGTTCATTCGATGACGGGCATCGGGCTTGCCGGCAGGGCCAAATTTGGCGCATCCTCGTGCCCGCACAGTTGGTCGTCTGGGCACGTCCGTCCAAGCTGAGGTGAGACCATGAATTGGGGGTCTGACCGCAGAAGACGGACCCATGACGGCCGCAAAGGCCCTCGATAGTGGCGGAGATTCGGCTCCATCCGAAAGGCGAGCTCAGTCCATGTCCGAGCCGCGTCACGTGAGGGTTTGCCGTGCGCTCGGCGCTGCATCGCTTGCGCTGCCGCCCACGCACCTCGTGCGGCCAGCACCAACAATGACCACCCGGCAAACAAACGGGGGTCGCCAGGGGAGAACGCCATGGGATACGACAGCTGGAGGTCGGCCAGTTCGATTGCGCTGACCAGGAGGGACATTTTGGCGGGCGGCGGCGCGATGCTGGCGCAGTTGCCGGCACTCGGGTCTACGACGGCCAGGGGGGCCCCCCACGGAGAAATGACGCTCGCCTGGCACACGGCCATGGCACCCCGATGGTTGGACCCGCAGGAGCATGATGGCGCGGCGACGCCCGACAATTTCCTCACGGCGCTGCACGATGCGTTGATCAAGAACTCCGGCACCGCGCTCTACGACCATCTCTCCCTCGCCGAGCGCTACGAGGTTGCCAAGGATGGCAAGAGCGCCACGTTCTGGCTTCGCGACGGCATCCAGTTCCACAACGGCGAGCCGGTCACCCCGGACGATGTCAAGTTCAGCTACGAGAACTACCGCGGCGCGCTCGCCTCCGCCTTCAAAGCCAAGACCGAGGCCGTCGACATCGTCGACCGGCGCACCGTCCGCTTTCGCTTCAAAGAGCCGTTCCTCGATTTCCCGCTCCTGCTTGGCTCCGGCAACGTCACCGGGGCCGGCTGGGTCGTGCCGGCGAAGTACTACCAGCAGGTCGGCCCGGACGGGTTCAAGCGCAAGCCGATCGGTGCCGGGCCCTACAAGCTGGCTTCGGCGGAGGCGGGGGTAAAGCTCCGGTTCGAGGCGTTCGAGCACTATTACCGGCCTGTGCACATCAAGAGCCTGACCATGATCGCGGTGCCTGAGCCAGCGACCCGACTGGCCATGCTGGAGCGCGGCGAGGCGGACTTGATTTATCTCCTGCCAGGCGAATTGATCGAGCGCGTGCAGAAGAATCCCAAGCTGATTCTGGCGCCGGTCCTGTCGGGCAGCTTCTGGCTCGAGTTCGTCGGTTTCGGGGATCCGAAGAGCCCGTTCCATGACAAGCGGGTGCGACAGGCGGTCAGCCTAGCCATCGACCGGGCGGCGATCAACCAGGCCGAGTCCGCCGGGTTCGGCAAGATCAGCGGCAACTGGATCAACAACGACGTGCAGTATGGCCTGGAGTGGCCGGAGTTCGAATTCAATCTCGAGAAGGCTCGCCAGCTCATGCGCGATGCCGGTCATCCCAAGGGATTCACCGTAGACTGGCTCACGCCGCTGCCGCCGTACTATGCGCGTGGCGAGCGCCTGGTGGCGCAACTGCAGGCGATAGGCATCCGCGCCAAGCTGCAGGTCATGGAGCGCGGCGTCTTCCAGCAGCGGAGCCAGGCCGGCAAGGAGCAATGGCCGGGCGTGCAGATGATCCTGCAGGGGGCGCGCATCGGTGGGACATGGTCCAACTGGTACGAATCGTTCTTCAAGTGCGGCGGCTTCAACGGCGCAGACCGCCTGTGCGTGGCGGGCCTGGATGCCAAGCTCGCCCGCTACGAGGCGTCTGTCGACCTCGCCGAGCGCAAGCAGCTGGCCGAGGAGGTGCAGCGCGCGATTCTGGAGAATTACTATGTGGTGCCCGTCTTCCGCCATGCCTTCATGAACGCCATCGGCCCGCGCATCGCGGCGCAGAAATGGCAGGACGTGTTCCCGACCATCACCACGGGCTACGCCTACCCGTGGGAAGACATCAAGCTCAAGGAGTAGCGGCAGCGCATCTCCACGCGAGGGGCATCGGCCATGCGGCAGTTCATCATCCGACGAACCTGCTACAGCATCATCACTCTGCTGATCCTGAGCCTGACCATCTTTACCGTGGTCAGGCTCACCGGCGATCCGGTGACGCTGATGGCCGAGCCCGGGGCACGGGCAGAGGACCTGGCTCGCGTCCGCGCCCAATGGGGGCTCGATCAGCCCTGGCCGGTGCAGTATGCCCACTTCGTTCAGAACATCCTGGCTGGCAACCTCGGCATCTCCTTCAACTACCGCATGCCGGTGAGCACGCTCTATTTCGAGCGGCTGCCCAATTCGCTGCAGCTCGCGCTTGCCGCCACCCTCCTCTCCTTCCTCATCGGCATCCCGGCCGGCCTGCTCTCGGCCGTGCGCGTCGACGGCGCGTGGGACCAAGCCGGCAAGATCGTCGCGCTGCTGGGGCTGTCCATCCCGGGCTTCTGGCTGGGCCTCGTGCTGATCCTGACGTTCTCAGTATGGCTGGAGTGGCTGCCGACCGGAGGCAAGAACGACTGGCGCAACCTCGTTATGCCGTCCCTGGCGCTGGGCTGGTACTTCGCAGCTTCGCTGCTGCGCCTCACCCGCTCGAGCATGCTGGAGGTCATGCGCAGCGAATACATAAAGCTGGCGCGCCTGAAGGGTCTGCCGGGCTACGTCGTCATCGCCAAGCATGGCTTCAAGAATGCCCTGGTGCCGGTGCTGACGTTGGCGGGCGTCAACCTGGTCGTCATGGTCAACGCCGCCGTCATCATCGAGGTGATCTTTGCCTGGCCGGGCATTGGTCGCTTGCTGTACGAGGGCATCTTCCAGCGCGATTTCCCCCTCGTGCAAGGCGTTGTCGTGCTCGCCGGCGTCATGATCGTGTTCGTGAACCTGCTGATCGACATCCTTTACGCCTACATCGACCCACGCATCCGGCTGACCAGATAGGCTTGCCATGTCAACCACCGCCGCGCCGCGAGTGTTCGAGGTCCATGCACCGAGCCAAGTGCGACGGTGGGTTCGCGATTTGCCGCTCCTGCCCCTGCTCATTCTCGTGCCGTTCACGCTGGCAGCGGTGTTTGCCGACTTCATCGCGCCTTACGACCCGACGGAGCCCGTGCTCGGGGCGAAGATGTTTGAGCCGCCCTTTTGGATGGAAGACGGCAGCACGTCCACGCTCCTGGGCACCGATTTCCAGGGTCGCGACTCGTTGAGCCGATTGATTTTCGGCGCCCGCGTGTCCCTGATCGTGGGCCTGATGGGAACGGTGGTGGCCGGCAGCCTCGGCACGGCATTTGGCATCCTGTCCGGCTATCTCGGCGGATGGGTGGACCAGCTCATCATGCGCCTCACCGACGCCTGGCTCGCCCTGCCGGCCCTGGTCTTCGCCATTTTCCTGGCAACCGTCGTCGGCCCCAGCATGTGGAATATCGTTATCATCCTGGGGCTGGTCTACTGGACCCGCTATGCGCGCGTCATCCGCGGCGAGGTGTTGAGTTTGCGCGAGCGCGAGTTCGTTCAGCTGGCCGAGATCGCCGGCGCCTCGCGCCTGCGCGTGATCTTGCGCCACATCCTGCCCAATGTGTTGAACACGACGATGGTGCTGGCGAGCCTCACCATAGGCGTCGTGATCATCGCCGAGGCATCGCTGAGCTTTCTCGGTGTCGGCGTGCCGCCGCCCGAGCCCGCTTGGGGCCTGATGCTGTCGGAAGCCCGATCGACGCTGATGGCGGGCAAATGGTGGCTGACGGTCTTTCCGGGCGTCTGCATCCTGCTGGTCGTGCTGGCCACGCAGCTGCTGGGCGATTGGTTGCGCATCCGCCTCGATCCCCAGCAGCGCAATCTCTAGCGCGGTGCCCGGCATGAGCGCGCCGCTGCTGGAGGTTCGCGAGCTGCAGACGCACTACTTCACCTTCGGCGGGAGCCGGATCGTGAAGGCTGTCGAGGGCGTCAGCTTTGCTCTGCGGCAGGGCGAGACGCTCGGCCTCGTCGGCGAGTCCGGATGCGGCAAGACCACCACCTGCCTTTCGATCGTTGGCCTGCTGCCGCCGGCCGCGCGCGTCGTCGGCGGCGAGATCCGGTTGAACGGCACGGACCTGACCAAGAAGAGTGCGCGCGAGATGCGCCGCCTGCGCGGGCGCGTGATCGGCATGATTCTGCAGGACCCGATGGCGTCGCTCAATCCGCTCTTCAGCATCTATACCCAGGTCGCCGAGCCGGCCTATTACCACCTCGGCATGCGCAGCCGCTCCCTACGCCGGCGCGTCGAGGAACTGCTGCGGGCCGTGCGCATACCCTCCCCGGCGATGCGCATGCGCGGCTATCCCCACCAGATGAGCGGCGGCATGCGCCAGCGCATCGTCGGTGCCATCGCGCTGGCCGGAGGCCCGAAGCTGATCATCGCTGACGAGCCCACGACCAATCTCGACGTCACCATCCAGGCCCAGTATCTGGACCTGCTCATGGACATCCAGAAGGAGACCAGCGTGGCGCTGATCTTCGTCACGCACAATCTCGGCATCGTCGCCAAGATGTGCGATCGCATGGCGGTGATGTATGCGGGCCGGATCGTGGAAATGGGCGCGGTGCGCGACCTGTTCGGCGCGCCAAAGCATCCCTACACCAAGGCGCTGCTCGGCTCCATGGCCAAGCTCGGGAGCAAGCAACCGCTCTATGCCATCCCGGGCCAGCCTCCCGATCTGGCGCGCCTGCCGCCGGGTTGCGCCTTTCATCCGCGTTGTGCCGACGCGATGCCGCGCTGCGCGACGCAAGACCCCGACAATGTTCAATGCGGCACGGAATGGACGGCGCGATGCTGGCTCCCGCAGCTCGCGGCAGAGGTGACGCATGACCGCGCCGATGCTTGAAGTCGACGAGGTACGCAAGTATTTTGCGGTCGGCACCGGCTCGTTCCTGCAGCGCAAGACCGGCTGGGTGAAGGCGGTGGAGGGCATTAACTTTGCCATAGCCGCGGCCGAGACGCTCGGGCTGATCGGGGAGTCGGGCTGCGGCAAGACCACGACCGCCAAACTGATCCTGCTGCAGGAGCGGCCCACGGCGGGCACCATCCGATTCGACGGCGAGGACGTTACTGCCCTCAAAGGGCCGGCGCTGATGCGCTACCGCCGGGCGGTGCAGGTGGTGTTTCAGGACCCGTTCGGCTCGCTCAGCCCGAGGATGCGGGTCGGCAACATCATCTCCGAGCCGCTGGAAATTCATACCGACCTCTCCCGCCCCGCGCTGCGGGAGCGTGTGGCGGAAGTGCTCGAGCTCGTCGGGCTGAGTCCGGACGTGGCAAACCTGTTCCCGCACGAGTTCAGCGGCGGTCAGCGCCAAAGGATCGCCATCGCCAGGGCATTGGCGACCAACACGCGGCTCATCGTGCTCGACGAGCCGGTCTCCGCGCTCGACGTGTCGATCAGGGCGCAAATCATCACCCAGCTCGAGCAGCTGCAGCAGACTTTGGGTGTGAGCTACCTGTTCATCGGGCACGATCTTGCCACCGTCGCCCACATCAGCCACCGCATTGCCGTGATGTACCTCGGCGAGATCGTCGAGACCGCAGACAGCGCCGACCTGTGCGCGAAACCCTTGCATCCCTATACCCAGGCACTGCTCATCGCCGCGCTGCCGGCGCATCCGGACGCCAAGCGAGAGAGACTGGCCCTGTCGGGCGAGATCCCGAGCGCGCTTGCTCCCCCCTCCGGGTGCCGGTTCCACACGCGCTGCCCTCGCGCCATGCCGCGCTGCGCCGAGGAGGCGCCGGTGAGCCGGGAGGTCGCCCCCGGTCACGCTGTCGCCTGCCATTTGTACTAGCTTTGCGGCTTGGACGCTGCACCGCAGGCGCTACCCAATTGGCGTCCGGGAGCCCACGGATCGCCTTGCGGCCGCTTGTCGTCCCGGCAAAAGTGCGTCCGCCTTCAGCCACTTCCCAGGACAGCTCCGCAGCCAATCAACGTCGGCTCGTGGCACATCGCCTCGATTGCTGCGGTGCATGATTTTGACCGCTGTTGGAGGTGAAGCGGACCTGCTCCGGACCGCACCGAACCGACGCGATTGACCCGAAGGCGACATGCATCCCTTTCAATCGATCGGAACGCTCAGGCAATGACGCCTCTTTCTCATAGGCATCGGTTTGTGTAGGTTATAAAGAGCTGCCCGGAACGGAATGTGCCGAACTGGCCGTTCGGATGAACGTGCAGCCGCAGTGCCATCGGCAGGCGCACACTCAAGGCTGTCATAACTTTTTCGGGCTTTCTTCGCAAGCATCTGCAAGCCCGATGATCGCGTTGTCTCCAACGCGCGATCTGATGGCTTCGTTCAACAAACAGGGAGGAATGCGTTATGAACTCAAAGTCCAAGATCGTACTGGCCGTCGTTGCGGGCGCGGCATTCGGGGCGGCAGCCGTGCAAGGGCTGCACGCCCAGGCCAAGCCGAAAGCCTACATCGTCACCGACATCGAGGTGCTCGATGCCGCGGCCAATGCCGTGTTTACCCCGCTTATCCGGGATTCGCAAAAGGCCGCCGGCGCTCGCAATTTGCGCACCGCTGGGGGAAAGATTGTTGCATTCGTGGGGGCGGCTCCCAAGAGTGTGGGCATCACCGAGTGGGACAGCCTGGACGCGGCGGTGGCGTGGCGCAATGGGCAAGCCTGGAAGGACCTTTCGCCGCAGCGTGACAAGGCAGTCAAGATCATACGGCAGTTCGTCGTCGAAGCCCAAAATTAGGCGCTTCCCGGGCGCGGACCTGGCCCCAGCACGCGGGGCGGCGCGCGCCAGAACCGGGACTTGCACTGCACGACCGGGGCCGCCCCACGGGGCGGCCACGCCGAGCCGGGCTACCAGCCAAGGTAGCTCTCCAAGCGCAGATTATCAGCGAGCTGCAAATGGTTAGAGAGCTTTGGGATCGCGGGTCCGATTGAAGAGCGATCAACATGGCGACCTACTCTGTCAACGATCTCAGTCGTCGTGAAATCCTGAAGATGTCGGCGGTGCTGGCGGGCTCAGGGATTTTTCCCTCGACCAGTTCGGCCGGCGCTGTGCAACCGGAAGGGCAGCTCACCTGGGCGGTCCACTTCACCCTGGCGCCAACGCTCTTCGAGCCTGCGGAGACGCCGGGGCTCATCACGCCATTCATGATCCTCTACGCGCTCCACGACGCCATGTTGAAGCCAATGCCCGGGAAGATCATGGCGCCTAGTTTGGCGGAGTCGTGGAGCACGTCGTCCGACGGGCTTGTCTACGAGTTCGTCCTGCGCAGCGGCGCTCGATTCCACGACGGCGAAGCCGTGACCGCCGAGGACGTCAGGTTCTCTTTCGAACGATACCGCGGCAATTCCGCGAAGATGCTCAAGGAGCAAGTGGCGGCGATCGAGACGCCGGATCCCGCCCGCGTCCGTTTCCGACTCAAACGGCCGTGGCCCGATTTCATGACTTTTTACGGCACGCCGGCGACGGGTGCGGGCTGGATCGTTCCCAAGAAATACGTCGAGAAGGTGGGGGAGGAGGGCTTCAAGAAGCACCCGGTCGGAGCCGGGCCGTATCGCTTCGTCTCGTTCAATCCTGGCGTCGAGCTCGTGCTCGAAGCTTTCGAAGGCTACTGGCGTAAGACGCCCAGCGTGAAACAGCTGTCCTTCAAGGTGAACACGGATATCACCACCCGCCTTGCGATGCTGAAGCGTGGCGAAGCCGACATCGCGTACGCGATCACCGGTCCGCTCGGCGAGGAGGTGCAGCGCTCAGCCGGGCTCACCTTGCAGCCGACTCCCTTCGTGAGCACCCACTGGCTCGTCTTCGCCGACCAATGGGACGCGAACTCGCCCTGGCACGACCGGCGTGTGCGGCTTGCGGCTGCCTACGCCGTCGACCGGCACGCGGTCAATCAGGCGGAAACCCTCGGGTTCTCGAAGATCACCGGGAGCATCATCCCCACCAGCTTTGACTTCTACTGGCAACCACCGGTTTATCCCTACGATCCGGCCAAGGCCGTACAGCTCCTCGCCGAGGCCGGATACCCGAAGGGCTTCGATGCTGGAGATTTCTGGTGCGACGCCGGTACCAGCGACTACAGTGAGGCAGTGCTCAACTACCTGCAGGCCGTCGGGATCCGAACGAAGCTCCGGCCACTCGAGCGCGCCGGGTTCCTGAAGGCCTATCAAGAAAAGAAGCTGAAGAACATCATATACGGCCTGAGCGGCGCTTTCGGAAATGCGGCCACGCGGATCGAGAGCTTCACGGCCTCGAGCGGCGATTACGCCTACGGTGGTTATCCCGACATCGACGAGCTCTTCAGAGAGCAAGCGACCGAGCTGGACCCGAAGAAGCGGGAGGCGACGCTGCACCGGATCCAGCAACTGATCCACGAGAAGGTCATGTACCTCCCGATCTGGCAGCTTGCCCTTCTCCAAGCCTATGGTCCCCGCGTCGCGCAATCGGGGCTTGGCCTCATTGCCGACTACCCTTGGTCAGCGCCGTACGAAGAGCTGAAGCTCAAGGGCACGTAAGGATTTCATTCTAGGACAGGGAAAGCGGGCAGACCGCTGGGATTGTCTTTTGCTCCACAGCCTGCCGCTGTTCGTGCCGAGGAACAGCAGCTCTGGCTCAAACGCCGCGGGATCGATATCGGGCGCGACGGCTGGCAACGTCCGAGTTTGGCACTTCGCGGCGGTTTGCTGCGGTGCATGATCTTGACCGGAGTTGGGGGCTAAGCGGACCTCTCGCGGCTGCGGCCGCCTTCTTGCTGCTCGACTATTCCGATAACGGCGCGCCGGCGAAAACGCGAATGGATCATTGCGCCTTGCGCTGCTGCATAGCGTTTTCTTGAATCGATGTTGCGCGCTGGGTGTCTTTCTTGAATCAATATTGCTCGCCCGACCCCCTCAAAATTGTTTTTCGACAGCATCGACCCAACTCGGAAGTTAGTGCCGCTTTTGAACCCGAAGTTCGCAATCGCACTTGCCGCAATATGATGCGAACTTCGGGTTCGCGGCACTAGTGTCCCGATTCCGAAGTTCGCCTACGCTTGCGGCACCCTCTGATGCGAACTTCGGAATCAAAGGGACACGTGGGTCATGTCAGCTCCGAGTGGCGCAGGGGTTCGCACGGTGGCCACGGCGCGTTCCGCGCCCCCCGCCTTCGCGGGGGCAAGCTTTGCCACCCTACGCTTGCTGACACCGCCGCAGCAAACAAGTTCGGCGCTTGAACCGGTTGTGAACCTCATCCGACCAATCGGCAGGAGGCGTCCGCACCGGAGCCTTGCACCTGGCAGCCCAGGGAGGAAATCATGTCGCTCAAGAACGTTGTCGGCCCGCTGTCGATCACGGCCGCGTTGGTGTTCGGCGCGCCTGCGCTGGCGCTCAACCCGCAACCATTGCCGCCCCGCGTCGCGCCGTCGTTCAACACCCCCATGCACAACGCCGGCGCCCCCGCCCGCTCGTTCGCGCCGCAGCGCCGCTGGGACAGCAGCATCCTGCATTGCCGCTCCGTCCAGGTCGGCGATCCGCGCAAACAGCCTCCGATGAGAGTCTGTCCCTGATCGTGGACGACGAACGGGCGTCAACACGACCGCCCACGGACATCGCGGAACCGACGCGATCGACCCGACAAGCCACGCGTTCGCCACAACGGCCCGTCACGGTCATCGGTTTTGATTCCGATGCGACACGGTGTAAGCTCGCTCTGGCGCATGTTCTCGGCGGGACGCCGAGGCCTGTTTGGGCGAGGAAGCGATGCGTGCGCGGGTCTTGATATCCGTTGGGAGCCTCGCTCTAGCGGGAATCTTCTTTATTCCGGATGCTCCTGCCCAAGACATACGAACGACGATACCGTATCGAATTCCACGATCCGCACCCGATCTCCGGCGATGCGCCCAGTACGAATTTGAATGTCGTCATCCGCCCCAAATATGGAGAGGTGATGGGTGGGTGGAATACGGGCGGGTGCAGCCGCAGTATCGGGTCGTTCGTCCGCCCGGCGTGCGGGCCCCACAGTCGCGGACGCGGCGCAGCAATCCGTAGATGGGACTACCGTTGGAGCCGTTCCCGGCGCTGTCGGCTGTTCGCGCCGAGCCAGAGGAAATCTCGCCGTCTTCGGTCGCCTCGTCGGCCGTGCGATCGAGAAAATTTCATGTCCGGAATTGAACCCTGTCTTTGCCTCGCCCGACCACAGGACGTGAGGGGAATCCCTTATTGATGGAGGACGCCATGTCCCGGTGTTCCAAGGCTTCGCTTGTCGGTCTCATGACGGTTCAGGCGATTATGACGGGTTCGTTCCTCGCCCTGTCCGGCGCGCCGGCTTCCGCCGACCAGATCGTGGTCCTTACTCCTCCTCCACCCAGCCGCCCAGCCGTCCCCCGCCTGGTCCTAACTCCCCCAACCAGCAGTGGGGGCGCCATCTCGGTTCCAAATCCCAAGACGGGCGCCTGGAACCCGTCGGCGGGGCCGACGGGGAATTCCTACGTCGACCCGGCAACCGAAAAGTGGAGGGGACTTGTTAAGGTCGATGCTGCTCGGTCCAATCCTCCCCCGCGCGTGGGGCAGTATACGTTCTATGGGCGATACTCGCCGCAGACGAACATCGACGTGGGTGGTCAGTCGCGGCGCTGACCCAATGCTCCCATTTCAGGTCCATTGACCCGGACCGGACGCGCTCTCGCCGCGAAGACGGGAAATGGCAGAAGAGGTCTTGCCCGCCGACAAGACGCGGCGCCTCATGGATCCGTGCCGGGCCATGGAGCGGCTTGGGGACGCGGGCGGCCCTGGCCAAGTCGATCTTGTTGCTGGCGGCTGCCTCGCCGTCGGAGCGGAACCGCGTGAGGCACCGCCTGGAGGCGGTCCCAATCGCAGCAGACTTCATCGAGCGGTCGACGGCCACACGGGGCGGTGATAGCCAAGCGGAACCGAGGGCCGCGCCCAGTACGGCGGGGTTTCCGACAACTGCACGACCGGCTTGAGATGGCCGAGCCGGCCAGATGGTGTCTCACTTATCGTCGACCAACGTTCCAGTTCGCCAGCGGTGAACTCAGCAGGTATATCCCTAAGGGCCGCAGCCGGCACTTCGCCGAGATCGACGATCCACTTGCCGACCTGAGCGAGAGAGATCCGTACCAACCAGCTGCCCCCTTCCCGCGTTCGGCGTGCCAATGCCACCATCGCGCCAAATGCCATCAAGTAACCGGTGCAATAATCAATCGCCGAGACCGGGTAGAATTGCGGCCCCCGAGTCTTGCCCGGGATGCTCTCCGCCTGACGCATCGTCATGCCACTGACGGTTTGCACCACGGTGTCGAAGCCGCGCCGCGACGCCCAGGGGCCGGCATGACCGAAGGCACAGAGCGAAACATAGACGAGTCCGGGCCGGATCGCAGCCAGTTCGTCCGGCGACAAGCCGCGGTTGGCCAAGGTGCCGGGACGATATCCTTGCGAGAACACATCTGCCTTGCGTACCAGCCCGCGCAAGATATCGACATCGCCCGGCGCGCGCAGATCGAGCTCGGCCGAAAGCTTACCGTGCCCGGTATCCAATTCCTGATACCCAAGGTTGGGCAGATGTGCGCCGGTGATCTTCATGACGTCAGCGCCATGTTCGGCGAGCGTGCGGGCACAAGTCGGTCCAGCGAGGACGCGCGTGAGGTCGAGGACGCGGATGCCCGAGAGTGGCCGATCGCCGGTTGGCAGCGGCTCGGGGGCGCTGTCGCCGATGCGCATGATCTCCATTAGCGGCAGCGCTGCGACCGCGGCAGCTTGCGGATGTCTCGCCCATTCCGCCTGCGTCCGCGCCATGCCGCCGGCGCCCTTTGCAGCGATGATCGCCTCCTCGAGATCGGCGGCGTTCCAGGCGGCAACTGCGCGCGCCACCGCATCGCGATCCTCCGCTACGCCGAGCACGCCGAGTGCCGCCGCGCGATGATTGGGAAAATTGCAGTGGAGATAGGACCAGCGCCCGTCCCGGGTCGGATAGACGCCCACGATATTGTTTCGCGCGGGTGAAACTCTTGCGCCGGCGAGCTTCATGTAGTGCCAACTGCGCAGCGAAGCCGTGGCCTGGCGAAGATCAACAGTCACTTGCTGAGGCCGCCCGGTACGAGCTTCCCACAGCTCCGTGGCCGCGAGCCCGGCCGCGGCGAGAGTTGCAGCACCGGCCGCGCCGATGCGGAACGGCGTAGGCAGCACGGGATCGGCACCACCGGTGAACACGACCGCCGCCGCTCGCCCGTCAGACCAACCGGCGATCGGCAGGATCGTGCGAAGCGCTTCGTTCTGCACGGCCATGATCTCTTCAGTCTCGAGGGCGCTTGCCGACGCGCCGATCGCCTGCAATTGGCACGAAGCTGCCGATCCGCGATGTCAGCTATCCGGCCGCTATCGGGGGTAAGCGGACCTAACGCGGAATTGCTTCTACTGCACGGTGCGGGGAAATTCGTCCGTGCGGTGTCGACGAAAACTTCGACCGTCTAGTAGTTCTACGGGGCTATTGCTGTTTGATCATCTTCTCGAGTTGCTCGCGCAACTGTGGACTATCCTTGTGACCATGCACCGCCACTGCGTGTTGCGCCGCGGCATCGACGAGTTCCTTCTTGGTGTCGGCGGATATCGCGACGGTGCAGTTCATATCGCTGGGATACTCGCGGCAGTCCACAACCATCCTCGCCATTTTTGCCTCCCTTGGCACGGGCCACAATTTGTCAACTCGATTGGCAAGCTGACTCGGACCCTTTGGATCACTTGCATACCCAAGAATCAGAATGCGCCTTTTTTGGCTGTTGCCGCAAGGACGAACTCGCGCCCGATCCGCCAGCGCGATGTCCAGATGTGGCACATCGCGTCGGTCCGCCGCGGTGCATGATCTTGACCGTAGTTGGGTGGCTAAGCGCGGCCCTTCCACAGACATCGGCGAACCGACCGATTGACCCCCAGCGGAATTCGCACCTGACGACGCGCTTCGCCCGGTATTGGCGTGATTTACCCGAAAGGATTGTGTCATCGGAGTCTTCGTTAGAACAATGTGAAACCGTCGCCGTCCGGTATGGCAGCGTAATTCTCCCAGACTGTGGCCGAGAAGTCACAGTCAAATCGACCGGCCGATGGTACAATCGAAGCCGTGGGAATCGGGAGGACGCCATGAAGACCTTGCTTCTTGGAACCGCTGCAGCGCTCACGCTCGCGGCAATGAACCCTGCGGGAGCCGCCGACGTCCCGGTGGCGCCGGCCTACAAGGCTCTGCCCGTCGTCTCGAGCGGCGCTTTCTATATCTGGGCCGACGGCTCGGCGCAGGAGGTCAATCTGCCGACGGTCGGCCTCGGCCTCAAGGCCACCGCCACGACGTCGCCCTTCTTCGACCAAGGCGCGGTGAGCACTTTCAATCCGCGCGTCGACGGCTGGGGAACCCGCGGGGCGATCGGCTACATTCTTCCTCCCGGCACATTGCCCTCCGGCTTCGGCGCCAATGTCAGGATCGAAGTCGGCGCGTCCTATGTCAAAGCCAGTGATACCGAATCAGACGGCCGGCTGATCACGAACAATGCCGTCACCGTGCAGAACCTGAATGGCGCTCTGAGCACCCCCAATGCTTTTATTTGTTTCGGCGCTACGTTCAATTGCACGGCGGGCTCGTCGCTCGCCAACGACTTCAGTACTTGGGACGTCTACGGCAAGGTCGCAAGCGACGTGCAAATCGGCCCGCTGACGATGACCCGGTCCTGGGCCGTATTCGGCGGCCAGGGCCGCAACAACCAGACGCTCAGTCAAACCTTCAACCAGTTCAACATCGCGACCGGCGTGAGCGTCGATACCGGGCTTTATGCCTCGGCCACGGCGCTGAGCTGGACGGATTTTGGCACGCGAACGGGAGTTGATTTCAGCTTCGCGGTGAACAGCTGGCTCTCGCTGGGGGTGGGCGGATATTTCGGTTTGGCCACCCGCCGCGTCTCGCTGAACGGCAGCGATTTCTCGAGGTCCACCCCGAACATCCTATTCAACAATGAAAGCACCGTTGCGGCGAACTCGAACATAACGGTCGGCGTCGGCAACGCCGAGGCCGGCTTCACGGTAAAGCCGCTGGCGAACGTGACTTTGCGGGGATTCGCCGGCGCCCATTTCGACGGGGCGGTGCCGGGGGTATCGAGCCCGACCTTTTCCGGATCGGTCGTTGCGCCGACCGGGACCACGCCGGCCGGCATCAAGTTCCAGCCGGAGACAAGCTATTACGCCGGCGGCGGCTTGATGGTCAGGTTTGCTCTGTAGTGTGCTCGCTACGGCTACGAAGAACGTAGGGCGGAATAGCGAAGCGTATTCCGCCCTTGAACCTCGCCCATGCGGCGGATTACGCCTTCCGCCTACGCGCTCCGCGCTTCGGCGGACTCAAACCCGCCGTAGCTCGCCGAGCGAGCGAAGGCGGGTCGGCTCCGCCCTACGGCGCCCTACGGGCCTCCTCGATTTCGGCGGCGGCGATCGCCCTGACGAGCGCGCGGCTCAGCGCCTTGGCCGATTCGAGCGTCAGCTCGGCCGCTGCCCGCGCGCCGGGGCCGAGCGCCTGGTTCACGAAATCGATGGTGATGGCCTCTTCCAGCAGGGCGTGGTGCGGATGGTCGTAGGACACGACCGCGTGCGTCAACGCGAACCATCCGTCCTCGCCCTTGCCGGCGCCCTCCGCGCCGACGATCTCGACGATCGAGGTACACATCCCGGCGGCCTTATTGTTGGAGCATGATCTGTTCCGAAAACCGGTATCCACCCCGGATCGGGTCCGGGGCAGGCTTTTTCGGGATCATGCTCTATGCGCTCAAGTGCTTTTGCAGGAACGCGAAGACCTTTTGCCAGCCGTCCAGCGCCTGCTCGACGCGGTACATCGGCCGGTCATAGTAGAAGAAGCCGTGTCCGGCGCCGTCGTAGCGGTGGAACTCGAAATCCTTGTTGTGCTTCTTGAGCTCGGCCTCGTGCTGGTCCACCTGTTGCGGGGTCGGCGCGCGGTCCTCGTTGCCGAACAGCCCGAGCAAAGGGCAGGACAGATCCTTGGTAAACTCGATCGGCGCGGTCGGCTGCTTTTCCGTCAGTTCCTCCTTGCTCATCACCACGCGGCCGCCCCACAGGTCGACGACGGCGTCGATGCTCCTGGTCTTGCAGGCATAGAGGAAGGCGTGCCGCCCGCCCGAGCAGGTCCCCAGCACGCCGACTTTGCCGTTGTGCCAAGGCTGCGCACGCATCCACCGCACGGCGCCCTCGGTGTCGCCGACGACCTGTGCGTCGGGGACGCCGCCCCCGGCGCGCACCTTGGCGGCGACGTCGTCGGCCTTGCCCGCGCCCGCGCGGTGATAGAGGTTGTGACTGATGGCGGCATAGCCGTGATGGGCGAACTTGCGGGTCGTCTCGCAGTACCATTCGTCCCACCCGGGCGCATGATGAATGAGCACGATGCCGGGGAAGCGACCCGGACCCAGCGGCCGCGCGACATAGGCCGAGATCGGCTCGTTCCTGTCGCCGGCGATCGATATGGTCTCCGCAGTCATGCCTTCGTAGGTCATCGTCGCCACCTCTCAATTTGAGCGAGTAGCCCGGATGAGCGCAGCGAAATCCGGGGAACCACGTCGCGCTCAAAAGCCGTTCCCGGGTTTCGCTTCGCTCACCCGGGCTACAAAGATTCCGCTACGATGCGGCGGCGGCCGGCGCCGCCTTCTCGTTCGTCCCCGTTTCCGGCATCAGGGCGGCGGCCTTGAGGCCTGCCTGCACCTTGGGCACCGTGGCCTGCACGTCGGTGATCGGCAGCCCATGGGTCGGCGCGATGGTTTTCACGCCGAGCCGTGCGATCAGATGGTCGAGCCGGTCGCAATACACGTTCATGTCGGCGAACTTGGTCCAGAACAACGCGAGGTCGGCGAAGGTCGACGACACGTCCGGCAGGTCGAGCGAGACCGCTTCCTCGGCGAGCAGGCCGCAGTGGCCGTCCTCGTGATAGTGGCTGTAGGCGAAGCCGTCGCCCGGGAACAGCACGCGCTCGCGGGTATCGAAACCCCACCAGGTGGTGCGCAGGTCGCGGATCACCGGCTCGACCGCCATCAAGGTCCGGCCGCCGAGGTCGATCTCGTCGCCCTCCTTCATCCACCGCATGCGGTGTTCGTATTGCGGGAACGCCAGGTGATAGTCGCTCACGTCGCCGCACAGGACGGCCTCGGGATGGGTCTTGAGGATGCGGCCGAGGCCGCCGCAATGCGGCGTCTCCTGGTGGGTGACGAACAGATATTTGAGCGGCGCCACGCCGCGGGCGAACAGCTCGTCCATGTGGCGCGCGATGACCGGGAAGTCCTTCGGATGGCCGGTCTCCACCAGGCACGACGCGGTCTCGCCGGCGACCAGGAAGGCGGCGTTGTAGCCGTGATAGATCTTGCCCTTGTGGCGCTGCGCCAGGCAGTCGCCGATCCAGAACACGCCGGGCGCGATCTCGCGCGGCATCTTGTTGGCCATGTCTAGCGCTCCTCGTCGCGGGTGACGTAGCGCGACACGGCCACGCTCTTGTCGCAGGCCTTGAGCACGTCGTCCAGCATTTGATAGTGCCGCGCCACCACGGTGCGGCCGTGCAGAATGCAGCCGTAGCCGGGGGCGACGGTCTCGACGTCGTACTTGTCGAACACGTTGCCGATGCCGCGCCGCATCGAGTCGGTCGGCGCGCCTTCCAGCCACCAGTAGCGGGTGTTGAGCAGGAACGACCGCACGTCCCGCGCCGACGTGGGGTCGTTGTCGGCCTCGGTCACGATCCAGGGTCCCGTCCCGGTGTCGCGCCAGACGTGGGTGAACATGTCGGAGGAGAACAGCGTGCGGGTTGCCCGGTCGTACAGCCAGCGCGTGGCGATCAGGCGGATCGGCGCCTGCATGACGTCGATCGCCCGGTCCTTTTTCCCCAGCCGGATGACGTCCGCCCGGGTCACCGCGGTGACCTTCATCGATCCCAGGATGTCGCGGCCCTCGGCCTTGGCGCCGAAATCGAACCACAGCGCCGCGTCGACATTGCTGGTGTAGCAGGTCTCGACGTTGAAGTGCCCGGCGAAAGTCTCGACGTTGTTGATCGACATGAACTCGTTGAGCCGCAGCGGAAACAGCGACAGCGGCAGGCCGGGCGCGATCAGCGATTCGATCTGCGCGCGGATCGCCGGCTCGTCCTTGCCGAAGCCGGTGTCGATCAGCATCGCCGCGTCGCTCTGGGCGAGCAGGTAGCAGTTCGCCGCCGACCAGCCGCGCGCGCCGGCGGGATAGGAGCTGACCCGGCCGTCGAGGGCAAACGGGTTCTGCAGGGCGTAGAGCCTGCCTCCGGCCAGCGTGGCGATGCCGCCGGCAAAGCCGTCCGCCTCGCGGGCTTTCCGGGGCGCGTGCTGGGTCGATACGGACATGACGGCTGGAGCTTATCCGGCCTCCGCGGCGAAGGGAACATGCCCGGATATCCGGTCGTGGGCTCGTTTGAGCAAGGCAGCGCTCGATAGTGCCTCAATTCGAAATACGGCTATTGCGGCCAGCGCTTCAATTAATTTCTACAGGCCAGCCCCCGCCAGCAGCAGGAGAATGCCCCCGAGCACGAAAAGCACGAGGCCAGGCCAACTCGCTTTCAGTTCAAACCCGGCACCAGGCCTACGCGGCTCCAGCGTGTCACGTGGTGCTCCCGAGGGTGTTAGTTTTGCAGCATCGCTGAGCCGCCCTCGCCAGATAGGCTGAGCCGCCATGAATAGCAGCCCGGCTATAACGAACAGCGCACCGAGCCAGATGATCAGCATCCCCGCCTCCGCTGGGTTGTATTCTCCCATGCATCCGGCACATCCACAATATCACCGATTTCCCAACGGCGCTTGGTCACACCGGCGGCCATCGCCGGCGTGGTCCGCAGCGTCTTATGGATGCGAACAAAATTGTAAGACATGGACCGCGCGCACGGTGCCGGCTCCAGCCGGTCATCGAGGTTTCGACGGCGACCAGTCATAGACCCGCTGGAGCGTCCCGCCCATCAGGGCGGCGCGGTCGCCGTCGGACAGGCGGTCGGCGGCGCGAAACGCCTCGACCCCCTTCTCGTACGTCAGCAACGCGACCGCGCGGGTCCAGTCGGTGCCCCACATGCAGCGCTCGAAGCCGAAGGCGTCGAAGATGCGGCCGAGCGGATCCCACAAGTCGTCGTAGGGGAAAGGCTCGTGCGAGAGCGTGCAGGCGCCGGTGATCTTGACCACGACGTTGTCGTGCGCCGCCAGTTCCAGCAGCTTGGGCAGATCGGCGAACGGCTGCGCCGGGGCGGGCGGCTCGAACGGCTGCTGCAGCCCGAGGTGGTCGATGACGAGCTTCGTGTGCGGGTTTCGCGCCGCCAGTTGGCGCGCCTGCTCCAGGCGCCCCCAGCACAGGAGATTGACCGGCAGGGAGTGCCGGGCGGCGGCGGCGAGGACCCGGTTGATACCGGGGTCGGCGGCATCGGCCGACACGCCACGGGTCATCATGATCCGGACGGCCACCGTGCCGTCGGTCGCCGCCCAGTCGGCGATCGTGTCGGCCACCGCCGGATCCGCCGGGTCGACCGGCTTGATCAATCCGAACCGGCCGGGATGCGCGGCGTGAACCTCGAGGGCGTAGCTGGCGTCGTAGCGGTACATGGTAAAGGGCGAGACCAGCAGCGCGCCGTCGACGCCGACCGCGTCCATGGCCGCCACCATGTCGTTGCCGGTGACCTCCGGCGGGCCGTGCAGGACGGCGGCCCACGGGCGGCCCGGATGATTGCGCTCGTAGGCGTGCACCTGGGCATCGATCACGACCATGACGTCCAACCCTCCCGCCGACCGATGTCGTTCAGCAACGCCGGAAACCCGGCCGCCTGCTCATTCCTCTCCAGCGGGCTGCGGCAAACGCATTTTGGCCGTGAACACGACCGAAAGCCAGCTCGCTAGGACCCATCAACGTGCGGGGCTCGGCCTCGCCAAATCCCGGGCGCGTTGGCGCAGGCGTGATGTCGGCTCTCGGCACGACGACGACCTGCCGAGATTGTCTGCCATTTGGCCGCTTGCAAGGGCAAACCGGACAGCATTTGCCCATTCTGAGTCTTACCGCTTTTGTGAAGGTTTTCGGATGCCGGCCGCTCGCAAACGGTGCCGCGCACTCCGGCGGCCGGCGTCCGAAACCCTTCACAGGAGCAGACAGCATCGCTGCTCACGGCCGGCTTGGACAGTTTCGGCTGCCGAACAGCGGTCACATTGGATTATTGCCTAAATTTCGCCAGCGGCTTTGCCAGTTTGCGAGCGCAGTCGATGAAGAGCTCGACGAGAGCGCTTCGCGTCCGATTCTTCGGCGCGATGATTCCGGTCGGGCGAGGGACCGCCGGCGATTCCAAGCGCAGGAACCTGAGCGGCAGATGCTTGCCAACGGTTACCATCGACACGGGCAACATCGTGATGAAGCGCCCGGTCGCAACCAGGCGATGACATAGCGGGATCGAAAAGGACTCGATCTGCGGGCGCGGCGGCTCGATACCGGCCGAACGAAAAGCATTCGCAATCTGTGATCCGATGATGCTGTCGGGAGGGGGAAGAACCCAAGGCTCCTGTATAAGAGCCCCGAGCGCGATATTGCGCTGACGCGCCCATTTACTTTTCGCACCCACAACAATCACTTGCCGGTCGTCAAACAGGATTTCAGCGTCTACCTCGAGAGCCGGTATCAGTCCTTCCGTTGGCGTGATCGCCAGCTCGATGTTGCGCTGTTGCAGCTCGCGCTCCTTTAGGGACAAGGGGTCCCCCGTCACGACGTGAAAGCTGACGCGCGGACAGTCTTTCGCAAGTCGCTCGATCACTTCTCCCACGAAACCCGCGGCGAGCGGCTCCGTGCATCCCAGCCGCAGTTCCCCGGCCGTCGGGTCCGACAGGAACTCGAGCGCCGCGACACCCTGGCGCAAATCGTCGAACACGGCGACGCCGCACTTCAGCAGGGCCCGACCGTATATCGTGGGCTCGACCCCCTGTGGGCTGCGGTCGAGCAAACGCACGCCCAGGACCTGTTCCAGATCGGAAATCGCCTTGGAAACGACCGGTTGCGAAACGGCGAGTTCGGCAGCTGCCTTTCCCATGCTGCCTGATTTTGCCACGGCGAGCAGGATGTGCAGGTCGCGCAGCTTGACACGCTGCCCAATGCGGCCGGTCCAGTGCATGCGAGTGCCCATAGGCGATTTGCTATGACCCCTTCGAAAGATAGAAATACCCGTCTATGGCTCGGTTGGCTAGGCTCCCGCGCGACGTGTCTGCGGGTAATGCTCGTCTATGTCGGCGGGCATCCTATGCGGAGGGACCCATGCGTCTTCTCAAGCTCGCGCTGACCGCCGGTTTAATGTCTGCGATGTTCGCGGGTTGCGCCGCTCGCGCCGTCGAGCCTGTGAAAATCCGCGTCGGCTGGGTTGTCCCGATCACCGACTGGGCGCTGTTCATGGTCGAGAAGCGTGAACTCGCACGCCATTTCGGCAAGTCCTACGTCATGGAGCCGGTGCGGTTCGCTAGTTCGCCCTCGGTGATCACCGCCATGGCGAACAACGAGCTCGACATCGGCAATCTTGCGTTTTCCACGCTCGCGCTCGCGATTCAGAACGCCGGAATGCATGATCTGCGAGTCATATCCGATCTGTTTCAGGACGGAGTGGCCGGCTATTACACCAACGAGTACTTCGTCCACCGCGACAGCACGATCAAAAGGATCGAAGACCTCAAGGGAAAGCCGATTGCCACGCCCGGCGCGGGCGGCGCGATTGACATCGCAATGCGCGTCATGTTGCGCAAGCACGGCCTCGAGGACAAGCGGGACTATTCGATGGCCGAGACGCCGATGGCGACCGTGAAGGCCATGCTAATGGAGAGGAAGGTGGACCTCGTCCCCGGTGTACCTCCATTCTCTCTCGATCCCGAGATGCGGAAAATCGGCCGGGTCTTGTTCACGCAAAGGGAGGCGTTGGGCCTGACGCAGATGATCGTGTTGACTGCGCGCAAGCCGTTCTTGGAGCGGAATCGCGATGCGATGGTCGACTTCATGGAAGACAATCTGCGGATCGCGCGTTGGTGTCTCAACGCTGCCAACCACGACGAGACGGTCAAAATCGCAGCCAAGTTGGCCAGGCAGCCGCCTGAGCGATTCGCGAGCTGGCTCTTCACCCGGGGCGATTACTACCGAGATCCGAACATGCTTCCCAACCTGCAGGCTCTGCAGGCCAATATCGATCTGCAGCGGGAGGTCGGATTCCTCAAGGACGCAATCGACATCCAGAGTTATACGGACCTCGGCATTATCAAGGAGGCGGCCCAACGCCTGAATTGACCACGGGTCGGGCGCGATGGCGGTGAACCTGACCATGCGCGAGCGCACGGGTTCGCCAGAAGGACGGGGGATAATGGCCGGTCGCGGAAATGTTCAAACGATCAGGAGGCGCCCATGCGGTTCAATCGGCGGGACGTATTGAAGATGTCATCATCGAGTTTTGCCTTGCTGGGGCTCGGCAAGGCTCTGGCTAGCCTTATTGCCGGCGCGACGCGGCCCGCGACGGCCGCCCCGCTCTCCGAACTCTCGTCCTATGACGCCATGGGTTTGGCCGAACTGATCCGAGCCAAGCAGATCACGCCGCGCGAGATCGTCGAGGATACGATCCGAAAGATCGAAGCGATCAATCCAAAGCTGAACGCGGTCATCTACAAGACCTATGACCGTGGGCGCCAGCGCACGTTGGCGCCGGTCGGCGACGGCCCTTTCGCGGGCGTGCCCTTCCTGGTCAAGGACAATGCGACCATCGCCGGTGTTCAGGCGACCCGTGGGTCCCGAGCGCTGCACGGCAACGTCCCCGACAAGACGGCGCCCTTCTTCGCCGCGGCAGAGAGTGGCGGGCTCATCCTCCTGGGTGTTACCAACATGCCCGAGATGGGCCTGATCGACGGCACGGAGAACGTGCTCTACGGGCCGACACACAATCCGTGGAATCTCGATTACAGCCCCGGCGGATCGAGCGGCGGCTCGGCGGCGTGCGTCGCCGCAGGCGTCTTGCCCCTGGCCCACGGAACGGATGGCGGCGGTTCGATCCGCATACCGGCCTCGCACTGCGGCCTCTTTGGATTGAAGGCATCGCGCGGCCGCTTGCTGCCGGGGAACTTTGGCACCCCGGCATGGTCTCGCCTGGTCGATGCCGGTCTCAGCCGCACCGTGCGCGACACCGCCATGTACCTCAGCGCCGTAGAAGATCCCAACACCCGGTTCCCCAAGCTCGGCTTTGTGTCCGGCAAATCGCCGAGGCGCCTCAAGATTGCCGTCATGTATGAGGGCATGCTCGGTCAGGCTCCACATCCTGAAGTGAGGAGCGCTATTGCCGATACGGCGCAGTTGTGCCGAGAGCTCGGGCACACGATCGACGAGGCGAAGCCGCTGCTCGACCAGGCGAAGCTTAGTGACGCCGCCGGACAGGTGGGGGCCGTCGAGGTCGCAAGAACAGTGGACGCCATCGCCAAGGCGAAGGGGATCACGAGGCTTGAGGATGGGTTCGAGTCTCGGGCGCTCGGCTTGCGCGAGGAGGCCATGCGCAAGGGGCCGTTCGACGAGCAAATTGCCGCTGCGCTACCGACATTGCAGGCCGGAACGGCCACCCTCGATCAGTTCTTTCAGCAGTGGGACGTCCTGCTGACCCCGGTGCTGCGCACTCCGGTATTCAAGACAGGCATGCGTGATCAGACGAGGTTCCCGTTCAAGGAACTGCAGGATATCCTCCGCAACTACGTGTGCTACACGTCCTTGCATAATATCTGCGGTACGACCGCCATGTCGGTGCCGCTGCACTGGGACTCCAACGGGTTGCCGTTCGGCAGCCAGTTCGCCGCGCGCATGGGCGCTGAAGCCACGTTGTTGGCTCTTGCTTATGAACTCGAAGAGGCGCGCCCGTGGGCGAGCAGACGGCCGGCCACTTTCGTGACGTGAGGCGTGCGCCCGCCTAAGCCGGAGACGCGAGGGGCTTTCCCTTCTCCACGACATAGGTGATCAGAATTCTGGACCTGGCGTCGCCGGCCTTGCCCCCCGCATGCGGCGTATCGGGCGGAATTTGGAAGCCATCGCCTGTCTTGATCGTGCGGGTCGGCTGACCTTGCACGGGAAGCTCGAAGCCGCCTTCCAGGACATAGGCGGATTCGATTCCCGGATGCGTGTGTCGCCCGACCGCCACGCCCGGCTCTATCGTCGCTTCCACGAGAAGCGTCACATAGCCCGGCGTCGGACCGTCCGTCTGCGACAAGATCTTTCGCGTGACGCCGCCCGTCGCCGCCGGCGGCGCGCCTTGGGCCGACGCTTCGGCGGCAACAAACTCCGTAATTCCGCAGATCGCGCACGACGCAAAACCTGCTAATCCTCGTCGTGTCAGCATGACGCGCCCTCCCTGCCTGTGCCCGGATCACCAGCGCCCGGATTTTCCCGACGCAAAATCGTAAGCCCTTCACGGTTGGGCTGACAAGGCGAAAAGCCCGTAGGGCGGATTAGCGAAGACCGCCATTCAGCCGCACCGATTCGGCGGATTACGCTGATCCGCCCTACGGTCACAGCCCCCCGGTCACGTCGATCGTGACGCCGGTGACGAAGTCGGCGTCCGGCGAGGCCAGGAAGGCGATGACCCGCGCCTGGTCGACCGCCTCGGCGACGCGGCGCAGCGGCATGCGCTCGATCTCGGCCGCCCGCTCCTCGCGGCTGCGCTGCTCCCAGCGCGGCCGGATGCGCTCGGTCAGGGTGAGGCTCGGCGCGATGGCGTTGACGGTGATGCCGAACGGCCCGAGCTCGAACGACAGCTTGCGGGTGAAGGCGATGATGCCGCCCTTGGCGGCGGCGTAGGCGCTGCTGCTCGCGCTGCTGAGCCCGCGGCCCGCGATCGACGCCAGGTTGACGATCTTGCCGCGGCGCTGGCGCTTCATGACCGGCGTCACCGCGTGGCAGAACAGGAACGTGCCCTCGAGGTTGAACGCGATCAGGCTGCGCCAGTCGGCGAAGCTGAGCTCGTCGACCGTGGCGTTGGACTTGGCGATGATGGTGCTGCCGCCGACGGCATTGACCAGGATGTCGATCGCGCCGAACTCCTTCGCCACCGCCGGCACCAGCGCATCGACCCGGCTCGCGTCGAGCGCGTCGACCAGGCGCCCGTGCACACGCCCCTGGCTCGCGCGCAACGCCGACACCGTTTCGTCGAGCCGCTCCGCATTGTTGTCGACGGCGATGACGACCGCGCCTTCGGCCGCCATGATGTCCGCGGTCGCGCGCCCGATCCCGCTCGCCGCCGCCGTGATCAGCGCGACCCGATCCTTGAAGCGCATCGCTGCCTCCCCCTTCATCGATGACGACGCGCAGTCCGACCGCTCGTAGGGCGGAATAGCGAAGCGTATTCCGCCATTCAACCGCACCGCTTCGGTGGATTACGCTTCGCTCATCCGCCCTACGTGCTTGATCGATGGCGCGCAGCCCGACAGACCGCAGGGTTTAGGTCTGCCTGGCCGGCGAGTAAAGGCTCGGCCGGGCGGCGGGATGCGGACGGCCGGGCGCGGTGCTAGAGCATGTCCCGTTCCTTCGGAATCGGGACATGCTCTAGAATCATTGATTGGCGCATGTTCTTATCGGCGAACCGGTACCCACTTCGCCGGAACATGCGCTAAGTTTGACAACGGCAGGCAAAAGCGGATCTTGCAGATACGGCCCAACCGCTCCGGCGCGGCCAAGCGGCGGACGCGGCGCTCACAGGCAACGGGGGAGTGAAACATCATGCTCGACACGGCAGTCAACCGAGACACCGCATCCGGCACGGCGGCGGCGTTGCAGGGGATCAAGGTGCTCGACCTCACCCAGTTCGAGGCCGGCCCATCGTGCACCGAGGCGCTGGCCTGGCTCGGCGCCGAGGTCGTCAAGGTGGAAGAACCCAATCGCGGCGAGCCCGGGCGCTGGGGCTTTACCGACCGTCCCGACGCCGACGCCCATTATTTCATCTACTACAATCTCAACAAGCGCAGCATCACCTGCAACCTCAAGAGCGAGGAAGGCAAGGCGCTGCTGACGCAGCTGATCGGGAAAGCCGACGTGCTGGTCGAGAACATGGCGCCCGGCACCTTCGCGCGGCTCGGCTTCGACTACCCGCGGCTGAGCAAATTGAATCCGCGGCTGATCTTCGCCCAGGTCAAGGGCTTCGCGCCGGAGAGCCCGCACGCGAACTATTTGTGCTTCGACATGATCGCCCAGGCGATGGGCGGCACCATGGGCGTGAACGGCCTTCCGGACGGCCCGCCGATCAAGCCGGGCGCGTCGGTCGGCGACACCGGCACGGGCATGCTGTGCGCCATGGGCATCATCGCCGCGCTCTATCAGCGCACGGCGACCGGCCGCGGCCAGCACATCCAGATCGCCATGCGCGACGCCATGCTCAACTACTGCCGCACGCCGATGAGCCGCCAGGCCGCCCGCAAGGATCAGCTGCCGCGCTCGGGCAACATCATCCTGGGGACGGCGCCGGGCGGCCTCTACAAGTGCTCGCCGGGCGGGATCGACGACTGGTGCTACATCTTTGCCTCGCGCGGCAACGAGGAGCATTGGCGCCGCCTGGTGCGGGCGATCGGCCGCGAGGATCTGCTCGACGATCCGCGCATGGTGGACGGCCCCACCCGCGCCCAGCACCGCGAGGTCGTCGACGCGGCGATCACCGAATGGACCTCGAAGCGCACCAAGCACGAGGTGATGGAGATCGTCGCCGGCGCCGGCGTTCCCTGCGGCCCCGTGCTCAACACCCTCGAGTTGCTGCACGATCCGGACCTGCATGCGCGCGGCATGATGCAGACGATCGATCATCCCGTGCGCGGGCCGGTCACGGTGCCGGGTTGGCCGTTGCGGATGTCGGACAGCAAGGTCGCGCTCAAATGCGCGCCGATCCACGGCGCCGATACCGAGGCGATCTACGGCGAGTGGCTCGGCTGCTCGGCCGCCGAGGTCAAGGACATGCGGCAACGCAAGGCGATCTGACGGCGTTCATCGTTTGCGAGCGCAGTGCCGGCCCGACGCCTTCGATCGTCATGGTACCCTCCGGAGGCCGGCCGTGCCGCTGATCGAAGTGAGTCCCGAGATTCGTGCCGGCTAACGATGCGCGACTTCCGGACCTGGCACGTCGCGTCGGTTCGCTGCGGTGCATGGTCTTGACCGCAGTTGGAGACGCCGCCTTGAACCGATGCTGCAGGTCGGCACCGTTCTCAGTGTCCGCGCCCGATTTTATGTGATCACTGGCGGCTAGCTTCTGTTTGCGTGCGCGCAAGGGCCTGGAGAATGGCAAGCCGGTTCTCGCTATCCAGGATGGCCTGGTCCGTCGGGGGAAGCCGGGTACGCTGGATTCTCAAGGCCTCTTCCATCAGCGCAACAGCCGCATGAATTTCAGCCTTCGCGCCCTTCGCATAGGCAAGCGCGATCATCGTCCCCACGAGCTGCAGATCATCGCTGCCGAGCGCGCGACGCTGGATCGCCAGCGCCTCCGCGAGCGGAGGTTTCGCTCGCGTCGCATCGTCGTTGACTTGGCTATGAAAGATGCCGAGCCAATAGAACCCGTACGCGAGCGGGAGATCATTCTGTTTGAGGACCGCACGCGCTTGCGTGAAGAACTCATTCGCCTTCGAACGGTTGTTCTCGATGGCGTCATAATAGAGACCCAAATTTTGCAACGAGATCGCGTAAGCCGAATGTTGGTTGCCCAGAGAATTGGCGGCCATGTCGCGGGCCCTCTCGGCGATTTTCAGCAATGACCCCTCCGGAGGCGGGTCTTGCTTGAGAATACGGGCCCGAACCCACTCATTCTCGCTACTGGCGGCTTTCTCGATCAGTGCCTTGTCGTCGCTCATCGTCGCTCATCAAGCCTGGTTGATCCACGCAACATGTTGGCACTGAGGCAGAATCACGCGCAGTTCACGCGACGATTCTGCGACCAAAGCGGGCGTCGCGCCTGCACACATCGAGGTCCGAATCTGACGGCGAGCCCATCTTGGCGGTTGCCTTGGCTTCGATGCAGCGCAATGGGCTTCTTGTCTCCTGCATGCTCATTGCGGGCAAACCGAGACAAATTTGCTTCGTCGAAAAAAGCGCCCCGGCGCGAGCCGGGGCGCCGTCGGTCGCATCGCTGCGATAAGTTCACCGTCGGACTTTATTTGTCGATTTCGACCAGTGTGACGGCGTTGACCAAGCTGTTGGCCAAGACGAAATTGCCATCGCGCGTGACATCCGTATTGCGCACGATGTTGCCGCCACCCGGGATCACCCAAGTTTGGAATTTCTCCGTCTTGGGATCGAAGCGCACAACCGTGTTCGGCGTCGTCCCGGATTCGCTGTACCACACGACGTCCTTGATGACGGAAATGCCGTAAGGCTCGGACTTCGGCCCGCCGGGAGACAACCATTCCTTGGCCTGGCCGGTCGCGGGGTCGAGCCGGCCGAGATAGCCGCGCACGTTGTCCGAATACCAGATGACGTCGTCGCTCGTGAACGCCAAGCGGCGAGGACGCGCTCCCGCATCCGGCAGCGCGTATTCCTTCATCTCCATCGTCTTCGGGTCGATGCGCGCGACCTTGTTGGTGCCGAACAGGACGGTGAAGGGAATGCCCTTGGAATTCACCATGATGCCGTAGGGCCGCGACTTCGGCGTCGGTGCCGTGACGAGCTTCACCTCGCCGGTTTTCGGGTCGAGCCGGCCGATCATGTTGGAATTCTGCAGAGTGAACCACAAAATTCCGCTCTGATCGAAGGCGAGCGAGTGCGGGTCCTTCGCATTCGGGTCCGCCATCTTGTATTCGGTGACCGCACCCGTCTTCGGGTCGAGCTTGCCGACCAGCTGTCCGGTGTTTCCCGTGTACCAAATGTTGCCGTCCCTATCCTCAACCAGGCCATGCGGGCCGGAGTGAGGCGTCTTGAGGGGATATTCCTTGAATTGCCCCGTCTTCGGGTCGAGCCTGCCGAGCACGTTGGCCATTTGCCCCGAATACCAAATGGCGCCGTCCTTGGTGGCGAGCGGGTCGTGCGGGCGTGACCCGGGCGTCGGGACCGGCCACACCTTGATCGAGACCTTGGCCGGTCCCGGACTCGCCACGCCGGCGGGTTTCGCCTTTTCCGGGAAGTTCTTGATCAAGTAGTCCGTCATCGCGGCGAGCTGGTCCGGCGGCACGACAATTCCGTGATTGGTCATCATCCGGAGGACCGTGCGCCATCCCTCGGGCGTGTACCCGCTGCCGACGCGGCTGAAAAAAGTGTGGCAGCTTTCGCAATAAGCCGCGACCGTTTCCTTGCCCGGCCCGTCAGGCAAGGTTTGGCCTTGGGCGGGCAGGACCGGGCAGAGAAAGCCTGCAACCATCAGTGCCGCAAGGGATTTGTTCGACATGGTACCTCCCATCAATCTCTGCGTCGTTCGCCCGCCTCCGAGCGGGCGCGCAGACTTATGAATAAGTTTAGCAGGCGGGGGCATGTCAGGAAATGGCACATTTCGAACGGTCGATCCGTGTCGAAAAGGTCCGGTCGTTGAGGTAGAAACTTAGCCGCGGCGTCGGAGCAGGCCGCTCGTCCCGCCCGCGTACGCCGCCCGCGCAATAGTGCGGCGCGTGTCCATGGCTGGGCCGGCGTCCGTGTCGGGCCGGCCGGCGCGGCGCTCGTCAATTCTTCTTCAGGCGCACCTCTTCGAGCGGCGCCGACCACGGGTAGGGGTCGATCAACAACAGCGCGGGCTCGGCCACCCGCGGGCCCACTCCGCTCGGCCAGATGTACTCGTAGATGGGCCCGAACCTCACGCGTTCATGCAGGAGCTGCTGGATTTGATGCAGCAGCGCCTCGCGTTTGTTTCGGTCGGTCTCGCGGGCCTGCTGCGCGTACAGCGCGTCGATGTCGGGATAGCCGCCATAGGCGTAGGCGGCATTGCTGGGCACGACCTCGGACATCCGCGAGGCCGCATTGCCGTAGAGCGCACTGGTGCAGACGCACAGACCTTTGAGCTTTTTCGTCGACAGCGCCGAAAAGTAGGCGGCGCGCTCCATCGGCCGCATCTGGAGCCTGATCCCCACCGCCCGCAGGTACCCCAGGATCGCCTCGCCCAGCGAGAAGTACGGCGGGAGCTGGTGCAGCTCCCCGGCATCGAACCCGTTGGGATAGCCCGCCTCGGCGAGCAGCTGCTTCGCCTTCGCGGGATCGTACGGATAGGGCTCGATGGGGAGCGCGAACTCGAAGGTACGCGGGATGAAGCTGCCCGCGGGCTTGGACGCCCCGAGCGTCTCCGCCTCGCTCAGCGCCTGGCGATCGATGGCATAGTTGGCGGCCAGCCGCACCCGCCGGTCGTGCCACGGCGACTTGGGGTCCCACTGCTCGAGGAAGTCGAGGAAGAACACCGCGATTCCTCCGGAGAAGGCGAGCCGGAGCGCCGGATCGCGTTGCAGGTCGCGCGCCTCGGGGGCATCGAGCAGATAGGCGATATCCACCTCTCCCCGCTTGAGCATGGCCAGCCGCGTGGTGGCTTCGGGGACGCTCTTGAACACCAGCCGCTTGACCGAGGGCACTTTGCGCCAGTAGCCCTCGAAAGCCTCCATGACCAGCTCGACGCCGGGAGTATGGCTGACGAATTTGTAAGGCCCGAGCCCGATTGGCTTCTTCTTGAAGCCGTCGTCACCCACCTGCTCGACATACTTTTTGGGCACGATCCAGCCCGCCCCCGTCACGATGGTCCCATAGAAGATCATGAAGTCGGGCCACGGCTCGTGGAGATGGAAGCGGACCCGGTACGGATCGACGATCTCGATGTCCCGGACCTTCTCATGCAGGATCCGGCTCCCCTTGGAACGCAGGAAGCTGAATTTCACGTCCTCGGCGGTGAAGGGGTCGCCGTTGTGGAACCGCAGGCCTTCGCGCAGCTTGAACTCGTACACGCTCTGATCCTCGCTCACCGTCCAGGATTCGGCCAGGCTCGGGGCCATGAGGTTGCCGGGCATCGGCTTCACGAGCGCATCGTGAATCGCATAGAGCATCCAGAACGGCGTGAGCTGGCCGACCACCTCGCCGGGATCGAGCCAGGCAGGGGACATCGTCACATACAGCGCCCAGCGCATCTCGCCTTCGGGCTTCGGCTGCGTTTGCGCATGCGCGGGCGGGCAAAGACAGAGCAGCGCCAGCGCGACGATGACGATGCCTGTCCGCTTCATGATCTTCCTCCATCGCATGCGTGCATGGTCGGAGCCGCCGTGAAGGGAGCGCGGAGCCGTTGCCTGCCGAGCGCTGACGTCAGACCGGAAAAAGCGATCGGTCGATTGAAGAATTCGCGTCCGCCGAAGACAACCCGGCCGCCCGTTCCTCGCGGGCGGTGACGTCGGCACGTCCCGTCTCCAGGGCGGCTGGAAATGCTCTTATACACCACATGCCGCGCATCCGGAATGACCGCGATCAGCAACAATCACCGGCCTCATCCTGAGGAGCCCGAGCGCAGCGAGGGCGTCTCGAAGAGCCTGTCCCCGCGAAAGCGGAGAATGGCGGCAAACGAGTCTGTCGCCATGGTTCGAGACGCCCTCGCTGCGCTCGGGCTCCTCCACCATGAGGACGGAGGGGTTTACGAAATCACCGCGGCGGGGGCGGGGGCGGCATCCGCTCGAAGTTGGGGACGTCTTCCGCCGTCTTGTCCCAGGCCGGGCGACCCTTGGTGTAGACGACCGCCTGCGGAGAGAACCACGCGTTGTCGTCGACGCATCCCATCGATATGCCGATCACGCCGGGCCGCGCCGAATTCTCTCCGTACACGCGGCTGCCGCACTTGGGGCAGAAGTGCCGGGTGTTGATGTTCCCGCTGTCCGCCGTGGACGCATATTTGGCGGTGGTGCCGCGAATGGCGACGTCGTCCATCTTGAAGAAGGCGAGCGACATGTGTCCCGTTCCCGACGCCCGCTGGCAGTCCTTGCAATGGCATTGCGCCATGCGGATGGGCTTGGCGTTGACGGTGTAGCTCACCGCGCCGCACAGGCAGTGGCCTTGGGCAAAAGGTTCGCTCATTCTTGTCCTCCATTTCGCTCCGCCGACGGCCGGGAGCGTAGCGGAACGCCATCGACGCCTCAATGGCCGGCGGCGCGCGAGCGGCGCCGCGCGCCGGCAGGCGGCGGCCGGCGCGATTCGGCAAGATTTTTCCACGCGAGCCTGACGAGCGCCATCCGGCTGCCGCACAAAAGACCGACGAATCAGGCGCATTAGCGGAATCGCGAAAACGAAAGGGGGCAACCAAGGCGGCAACCTCGCAGAGGAGGCTTCGCCATGGCAGCGATCCAACCCCCGACGCGCGACCTCGATCAGCAGAATGCACCTCGACCCGAGGCGAGGCCGGAATGGGATGCTCCCGAGGTCTGGCCGGAATGGGACGCTCTCCTGGAAGAAAACAAACAACTTAGAGAGCTGGTGATTCGCCTGTCGAAACTCGTCATCGGCAATGCCGTCGACAAGCCATGAGCCGCATCGGTCGGCGGGCTGTCACGGCCGAATCCTCCGTTGCAAGCGCGCACGCGGCGCCAATCGGACATGAGGCACGGCGCAGTCCGGCGAGGACTATCCGTGGAGGGAAGACATGCGGGGGCTGATATCATACGATCCGGTCAGACTCCCGGACGGCACGCGCATCCACCTTTTCAAGCTTGATCGCGGCGCGCTCGAGGGCGATTGGGAGGCACATGAGATCGCAGCGAGGCTGCGAGAGCGGTTGTTCGCCGCACACCCTCCTCCTGACGTCGTCATCATGGAAGGCGAACCGACCGAGAACCCGCGTTTGTTCGGGGCCGGCGAGTCGGTCGCGCGGATCAGGTCCATGCTTCCCGCGATTGCCCGGCATTCCTGGGCGCCGGTGGGACTCGAGCATCAATCCTGACCGCGGGTTTTGCGCGCGCATCCCGGCGCGCGCTCAGGCGAACGCCCGGCGGATGCGCGCCCAGTCGGCGATCGCCGCTTCCTGGCCGGGCACGAGCTGGATGGTGAACTGGGTGTAGCCGGCACCGCGCAGCGCGTCGATGCGTTGTTTGATCTCGGCTTCGCCCGCCGTGAACGAGGTGGCGCGGATCAGGTCGGCGGTGACGAAGCGGCGTTCCTGCGGCTTCACCACCATCAGGTGTCCGCGGTGGTTCTCGAGATAACGGGCGTCGGCCGGCGCGAAGCTGCGCGCGAGTGCGATGTAGCCCGCAAGCTCGGCGCGCGCCTGCGGCATGCTGGTGCCCGGCTTGAGGCCGGACAGCGCCTCGTCCGCCGCGCGATGCAGCATCACGGCGGCGCGCGGTCCGGCCTGCGCCATGGCGCGCGGCGAGTCGGCGGGCTCGCCGTCCGCGAGCACGCAGCCGAGCGCGAAGGCGGTGGCGCAGAGGTCCGCCGGCGCGCGCCCGGCGTTGCGCCACTCCGCCCGCATCGCCTCGACCTCGCGGATGCCCGTCTCGACGTTGCTGACGAAGTCGATCCAGCCCGCCGCGAGGCGCGCCGTCAACGCGCGGGTGCGCGGCCCGAAGGCGGAGAGATGCAGCCGGATGGGGTCGCGGGTGTTGAACAGGTCGAGCTCGGGATTGAGAAAGCGGATCTTGCGCCGCTCGCCTTCCATCTCGAAGTCGACGGTGTCGCCGCGCAGCAGCCCGTACACCTGGGTGATATACGTCTCCATCGCCTTGAGCTTGATCGCGCCGAAGCCCATGGCGCGCCGCGCCGTGAAGCCGGTGCCGACCCCGAAATCGATGCGGCCGGGCGCGAGCTTGTTGAGGGACGCCAGCGCGTTGGCGGCGACCGGCGCGATGCGGTTCGACGGCACCAACACGCCGGTGCCGAGCCGGATGCGGGACGTATTGACCGCCGCCGCGCCCATGGCGACGAAGCAGTCGGCGTTGAGCATCTGGGTGTCGTAGAACCAGGCATGGGTGAAGCCGAGCTCCTCGGCGTGCCGCACGATCGTCCAGGAATCCGCCGCCGTGGGCAGCGCGATGCCGAAGTCCATTTGTGCGCACTCCCTCCAAGTCGCCAACGTGCGTGTTTCGTTTGATGCTAGAGCATGTCCCGTTCCTTCGGAATCGGGCCATGCTCTAGAAATCTTTGCGTGGCGCATGTTCTTATCGGCGAATCGGTATCCACTTCGCCGGAACATGCGCTAGCCTTATCTCATCACGCGCTCGGCTGTCTCGCCCCTGAGCGGAGCCGGAAGATCCGGATATCCCCTCGCTTTCGCGAGGGTCATCCGGGCTGCTTGCCGATGTGATCAGAAGTAGGGCGGGTTAGTTAGCCGAAGGCGTAACCCGCCGCTGTGCGGAGAATGGCGGATTACGCTTCGCTAATCCGCCCTACGGCTTCTTCAAGAAGCACCTCGCCTCACGGCGGGCTCCGCGTCTCTCCACATCCGCTCCCGCTACTCAGTCGAGGCCATGAAGCAAATTGTGCCCGCTGACGCGGGGTGTGCTGGCCAAGCTGGACTCGGCATCGATTCATGTCACTCTAGCGGACCCCGTCTCTGGAGGCGCGCATGGGCGCTCACTCGGTTCAAGCCGCCGACATCGACCTGTCGGACAATGCCACGTTTGCCCGGGGCTTTCCGCACGATCACTTCACCTGGGCGCGCGAGCATGCGCCCGTTTACTGGCATGAGCCGACCGCCGTGACGCCCGATGGGGAGGGGTTCTGGGTGATGAGCCGGCACGAGGACGCCATGGCCGTCATGCTGGATCCCGCCACCTTCTCCTCCGACAAGGGTGGCGGCCGCGTTGCCGGCGGCACGGGGCTCAATGACGAGCGCCAGGCCGGCAAGTTCCTCAATTGGAGCGACGATCCGCGCCACAAGCGGCTGCGCAGTCTTGTGAACAAGGGCTTCACCAACCGTGCCATCCATGAACTGGAGGCGGAGCTGCGGCGCCGCACCGTGGCGCTGATCGAGGCGCTGCCCGAGAACGAGCCGTTCGATTTCGTCGCCTGCTTCTCCCGCGATTTGCCGCTGCAGGCGATCTGCCTGCTGCTCGGCGTGCCGCAGGAGGACCGCGCGCTGCTCGCCGACTGGGTCGATGCCGGCATTGCCGCACCGACCCCGGAGATCATTGCCAGGGACTACGCGCGGCGACTGCGCGACTACGGCGCCCGCCTGATCGCCCGCAAGCGCGCGAGCCGCGCCGACGACGTCTTGTCGACGATCATCGACGCGCGGCTCGAGCCGGATGAAGACGGCGGCGCGGGCGGACCGCTCACCGACGACGAGCTGCTCAACTTCTTCATGCTGCTGTTTGCCGGCGGCGCCGAGACGACGCGCAGCGCGATCGGCGGCGGTCTGCTGGCCCTGATGGAAAATCCGGAGCAGCTCGAGCGGCTGCGCACGGCCGGCATCGCCGAGATGCGTACCGCTATCGACGAGATCCTGCGCTGGACCACGCCCTCGATCCACAAGCGCCGCACGGCAACCTGCGACACGAGCTTCAAAGGCCACGGCATCAAGGCCGGCGACAAGGTCACCTACTGGGAAATGTCGGCCAATCGCGATGCTGCCGTGTTCGATGATCCTTTTCGCTTCGACATTGCCCGCTCTCCCAATCTCCACGTGACCTTCGGGTTCGGCGCCCACGTCTGCCTCGGGGCCAGCCTCGCGCGCATGGAGATGCGGCTGGCCTTTGCCGAACTTCTGGCCCGGATCGAGACGTTCACGTGCGAGGGCCCGATCGATTGGATGCCGAGCAACCGGCTGCTCGGCATTCGACACATGCCGCTGAGCATCCGGTTTCGCAGCGGGCAGCGGACGGCGGCCACTGCCTGACCTCGATCTCTCGCGACGGGTGCGCCGATCCGTCCTGCTTATCGCTCTAATGCGGCACGAGGCCGCCGTCGACATTGAAGGCCTGGCCGGTGATGTTGCGCGCGCCCGGGGAGGCCAGGAACACGATCATGTCGGCGATGTCCTCGGGCTCGTTGGCCCGCTGCAGCGGAACGCTCTGGACGCCGCGCCGCTCGATCTCCTCGATGCTCGCGCCTTCCTTCTCGGCGATGACGCGCACCATGTCGGCATAAAGCGCGGTGCGGACGATGCCGGGACAGACGGCATTGACGTTGATGTCGTGCCTGCCGAGCTGCTGCGCCGCCGTCTTGGTCAGGCTGATCACCGCGCCCTTGCTCGCCGCATAGATCGCATTCGACGTGCCGGAAAACCCCTTTCCGGCAATCGAAGCGATGTTGACGATGCGTCCGCTCCGGCGTGGAATCATCTCGCGGGCGACGCGCTGCAGGCAGAAGAACACGCCCTTGGCGTTGACCCGGAAGATGCGGTCCCAATCCGCTTCGGTGAGGTCCATGATGTAGGCGCGGCGGGTGACGCCCGCGTTGTTCACCAGGATGTCGATCCGGCCGAAGGCGGCGACCGCCTCGGTCACCATGCGGTCGATGTCGGCGA
>WNFB01000488.1_pt1 | contig 36116 bp, 27 predicted proteins | sample 5400501 | NCBI WGS metagenome assembly WNFB01 (sample SAMN13153341, study PRJNA577476) | soil metagenome | isolation source: 200 cm saprolite under Douglas fir tree site 2 hole 1 | place: USA:California | collected 2015-04-18
CGACACGGCATCTCGACTTCTTTGGCTATCAAATTGGCTATATGCAAGGAATGGAGTTCAGTTCGCAGTGGGAGGCCCTGCACTTGATACGCGACTGGGGCTTTCCCGTCAACCCGCATATTCAGCTAGCGAAGTCCCTGGATGAGGTGCTGGACTATTGTAAAAAGTGGGAGCAGGAACGCTTCAATCTGCCGTATGAGATCGATGGCGTGGTTATTAAGATCAATGACCTGGCACAGCAGCAGGAACTGGGGACGGTGGCACGCGATCCACGCTGGGCTATCGCCTTCAAATATCCTCCTACGCAAGTTGCCACGCAGCTACTGGATATTCGCGTCAATATCGGGCGCACGGGTTCGGTCAATCCCTGGGCCGCCCTGGAACCCGTCAATATTCGCGGCGTCACCGTCTCCCGTGCCGCGCTGCACAACGAGGGGGATATCCAGCGCAAGGATCTGCGCATCGGTGATTGGGTGCTGGTGCAGCGTGCGGGTGAGGTTATCCCCCAGGTAGTCAAACCTATCATTGAACGGCGCACCGGCAACGAAGAGGTCTACCGCTTACCAGAACGCTGCCCCCTCTGCGATACTCCCCTCCAGCGTATTGCAGATCAAGCTATGGCCTACTGTCCAAACGAGGAGTGCCCGGCACGCAACCTTGAAGGCATTATTCACTTTGTATCGCGGGGAGCAATGGACATTGACACCATCGGTGAAAAGATGTGCGAGCAACTGGTCGGCGCTGGCTATATCAAGAGTGTTGCCGACTTTTATAGCCTGACCCGCGAGCAACTGCTGGCTTTAGAGGGCGTCAAGGAAAAAAGCGCGGATAAGATGCTCGCCGCCATCGAGGCCAGCAAGCACCGCTCCTTCTGGCGGCTGCTCTTTGGGCTAAACATCCGCTACATGGGTGAGAAGACCGCGCAGATCATCGCGCAGGCCTTTGGCAATATGGACGCACTACTGGCGGCGAGCGAGGCAGAAATTGTCGGAGTTCCCGGCATTGGCCCCATCATTGGTCAGAGCGTGTATAACTGGCTGCAGGGCGAAAAGAACCGCGCACTTATTGAACGCTTGCGGCAGGCTGGCGTGAATATGCAGGAAGAGCGGCAGGCAGCCATAGAAGGCCCATTGTCAGGCCAGACCTTTCTGCTTACCGGTCGTCTGAACAACATGACACGCCCGGCTGCCGAAGAGGCAATTACCAAATTGGGCGGAACGATTGCCTCTGGTGTCAGCAAATCGCTCAACCACCTGATTGTCGGTGAGGATGCCGGCTCCAAGCTCACCAAGGCCCAGAAGGCAGGTGTGCCCATTCACGACGAGCAGTGGCTCATCGATTTACTGAAGGAGCACCAGGAGCCTATTTAGAAGTTCAGCAAGCGCGACAATATGGGCCTTTGACTTTGTCAAAGGCCCATATTGTCGCGCTTGCTTGCCGAACATCTAAGCTCACTTCCTGTTGGAAGGTTTGCCGTTACCCTACTAACTCCACAACTGCGGTATAATATAAATCTCAAGAGCTTCACAGAACTGGCAAATACAGGCATAAACCTCTAAAAAACACGAGGAAAGGCAGAGTACACAGCATGACACTCGCAGGCCCAAATAAAGGAAGAAGACTGGAGACAACACTATGAAACGCAGCACCGAGAGAATCCTGACCACCCACACCGGTAGTTTGCCTCGACCAGACAACCTGATGCAAATGATGATTGCCAAAGAGCAGGGGAAGCTTGTGCATGCAAGCGAGCTTGTCGGCACCGTGCGTAACGCCATAGCCGATGCAGTCAAACACCAGGTCGCCATTGGCATTGACATTATTTCCGACGGTGAGATGAGCAAGATCGGCTTCGCCAACTACGTCAAGGACCGTCTGACGGGTTTTGGCGGCCAGTCAATTCCCCTCATCGCACAAGATATCCTGGACCATCCAGATCTGAAACTGCACATGTTTCGCCGCAATGAAGACGGCGGAGGCCGCAACTTTATCCCGGCCTGCACCGGCCCCATCACCGTGCGCGACCATGATGCCGTACACGTCGATATCGCAAATCTCAAGGCTGCTCTACAAGAAGTGCAGCCTGAAGGGGTCTTCATGCCTGCCGCCTCGCCTGGGGCAATCGCCCAGGTGATGCAGAATAGCTATTATCCTACCCAGGAAGCCTATCTCTACGCCCTCGCGGATGCCATGCGCTATGAGTATCAAACTATCGTTGCGGCTGGCTTCTCGTTGCAATTGGATTGTCCAGACCTGGCCATGCAGCGCCACGTTCGTTTTGCCGATGCCAGCATCGACGAGTTTCGCAAACATTTGCAGCAAAGCGTAGAAGTGCTCAACTATGCCCTCAGTGGCATCCCGCCTGAACAGGTACGAGTCCATGTGTGCTGGGGCAACTATCACGGCCCACACCACCGGGATGTACCACTGAAAGACATCATCGACCTGCTCCTGAAGATACAGGGCAATGCTCTCTCCATCGAAGCGGCCAACCCGCGCCACGAACACGAGTGGAACGTGTTCGAGCGTGTACACCTGCCCGAGGGGAAGATACTCATCCCTGGATTGATCGACTCATGCTCCAACTATATCGAACATCCAGAGGTTGTAGCTCAACGGCTCATGCGCTTTGCCCGTGTCGTAGGCCGAGAAAACGTCATCGCCGGTTCGGACTGTGGCTTTGACACCTTCGTTGGGGCCAGTGCCGTTGCACCCAGCGTCGCCTGGGCCAAACTCCAATCCCTGGCCGAAGGTGCCCGGCTCGCCTCACAAGAACTCTGGTAATGTGGCCCATGTGCAACCCAGGGATCCGCATTGCCTGCGGGCAAGGGGAGCAGGAGGGGTGCCCCTACCATGGACGATTTCTCAAGGGTAGGTTTTATGGAATGCCATCAAGGGTCGCGTAGGGGCGGGAGCGGCGTGGTTGGGGGTGGGGGCCCTTGTGGCCGCCCGCGATGCCCGTTGTGTCCTTCACCCCTACAATGTTCGCGCGCTCCCCACCCGCAGGCGGCCACAAGGGCCCCCACCCGACCCCGCACCTCTCCCGCCCCTACGCGATGATGTCCCTTCCCAGGCAGTTTCCCAAATACCTACCCTTGAAAGTCATACACGCTGCGGCTTCGCAGGCTCGTTCGTCCATGATAGGGGTACCCTTTACGGGTACCCTGATGGAATGGCTACGCATCGGCCCCGGCAGATTGCATTATATCAAGGCCTCCTCCGTTAGGGGAACTGCTTTACGCTCGGTCAGTTCGGCGATGGCGTCGGCCAGGTGGGCATCCTGGATATTATAGGCACCGTCGGCCACCCTCAGGCGGTGCGCCGTGGCGAGTACGTCGACAACGCTGTAGCCTTCTGGCGGAACAAACTTGTAACAGGCCATTTCGAGCAGTTGTCCGTTGGGGTCTCTGAAGTAGATCGAGTCCATGAACCCTCGGTCGATGTTGCCCGTGTTCCACATGCCACGCTCGTTGAGGCGTTGCGCGACCTGTGTGTAGGTGGCATGCGAGACGGTAAAGGCAATGTGATGCAGGTTGCCGATACCTTCGGGATTGGGAGTGGCATCATTTACCCGTGTGGAGCGCACGAAGAAGGTGATCAGCCGTCCATCACCTGTGTCGAAGTAGAGGTGGGTCTCGTCTGGGACATCGAGATTGGGTTGCTCCATAACCAATGGCATACCCAGCACTCCCTGGTAGAAATCGATAGTCGTCTCGCGATTGGAACCAACGAATGTGATATGGTGAACACCTTGAGCCTGGATTTTAGACATGGTTGTATCTCCACTCTAGGGACATACCTAGCACCTACCAAAAATTGCTATATCCTGAAGAACAGGTGCCGGATCTGGTCGATTACCTTGGGGTCTCCACTCGTCTCACCGCCTGGGAAGCGTTGATAGGTGGTAAGTACAAAGTCCGATGCACTTTTGAAGTGGAAAACGGCTTGCACGCCATCAAGGTTGTCGGCCGGTGTGTAGGTATAGGTGCCGTCTTTGACGGTGACACGCCACTGTCCACCCCATTCGCCATCGACCTTGATGCCAAACTCAGCATCTATGCCTTTGGCAGATTCCTGGTCCACGGTATACTGCATGAGGACGAACATGTACGGCACAAGTACGCCCGCGGTGCGCTCGTCGAGTTTGCCATCTTTCTCGCCCAGGCCCCACTTCATATCCCAGGTGTGAACGCCATAGTCCATCACATGGAAGGCCGGATAGAAGAGCGTTGGCAACGGACCCATATAGGGATGAGTGACGTTGAAGTTCCCCCACTCATCGGGTGTCAGGGCATCGAAAATAGCAAGCATCTTGTCCGAGTCAGACTTGAGCCGGGAAATGGCTTCTGCACGTGACAGGCTGCGGAATGCCTGGGCATTCTCGTTGAGTCGTTCGCTCATTACCTGCAGGCCAAGCGCATCTGCGGCTACACTCTTGCGAGCCATGTCCCAGCGCGATAAATAGCCTTCGGTAACATCAATCATGTGGCCGACAATGTCGCGCACTTCCCATTCGCTGCAGCGGGTCTGGACGTTCCAGTTATCAGGATTGTCAACAATGACGTAGAATTTAGCGCGCTCGGTGCGCACTACGTCGAGTACGGTATCTTTGCCACTGTAATCCATTGGGTTGACTGGCATGATAGACTCCTTTCAATTTGAAAACCTCATCTTGAGACGTATTAACACTGCTGTAATCATATCACTTAATTAATATTCCTGAAAGTTCGTAGCAATATTTGCTCTTCATCAGTTTTGGCAATGATCTGCCGACATATACGTCAAGAGATGATGAGGCACAAGGGTATTTCCCTCAATACATCAGATGAGGTAATATAGAACACAAGCAAGAACCAGGCAGAGACTTCCTGAGAAGTCCATCATCAATGCAAGAGGAATTTCTCATGAGTGAGCAAGACGGCACACAAGCAATACCAGCACAGCGTATCAATGACCGCGAGGCATGGAAAGCGTACTGGGAGGCGCGGGGGCAACCCTGGCGCACTGAACCGGAGATCGATGCTCAGCGCCAGGATTACCTGGCTCAATGCCGCGCCATTACGCCTGATCCCCGGCAGGGCATGTATCCTTTTAAGGACATTGCACTGAGCCGCGCCGATGTCGAATGGCTGCTGGCAGCGCACGAGAACGGGCGCGGACCGGTCGATTGGAGCGATGAGAGCCAGCGAGAACGTGCAGGTGTAGATTTGCGTGGTGCTGACCTGCGGCGAGTAGACCTGCAAAACCTTCCATTGGCGTGTACCATTGGGGACGTCACCTGGATGGAGTGGCCCGATCTCACCCTGGAACAGCGTACTCTGGCAGCACTACTCCTGGAGGATGCCGATCTGAAAGGAGCACACCTGGAGCACGCCAGGCTCTCCTACGCACACATGGAAAGGGCAGACCTCCGAGAGGCGCATCTCGAAGGAATCAACCTCGCGAGAGCAGACCTGGAGGGAGCCTATCTTCGACGGACGCACCTGGAAGGAGCTAACCTCTTCAACACGCATCTTGACGAAACCTATCTTTGGGAAGCACACCTGGAGGGTGCTGTGCTCAGTGGAACGCACCTGGAAGGCGCCCTTCTCTCAGATATCATCCTGAGCGATGAAAAGCGGGTAGGCCCTCGCCTGGCGGATGTGCGTTGGGGTGACGTGAACCTTGCGGTAGTTCGGTGGTCACAGATGAACATGCTGGGCGAGGAGTACCAGGCACGCCAGAAAAAGCAAGATGGCAAGGCGAAAGATGCGGCAACACGCTTGAAAGAGTACGAAACAGCCGTTCGTGCCAATCGCCAGCTTGCCACCGCGCTCTCAGCGCAGGGACTCAATGAAGATGCGGCCCACTTTGCCTATCAGGCACAAAAGCTCCAGCGCGTCGTCCTGCGGCGACGCAACAAAATATTTCAGTATCTCTTCTCCGGCTTCCTCTATGTGCTCGCTGGCTACGGCTATCGACCAGGGCGAAGTCTGATTGCTTATTTTCTGGTGATCGGATTGTTTGCTACCACCTACGCTCTACTTGGGCAAAGCATCCATCCACCATTCTCACCCCTTGCCGCACTTGTCTTCAGCATCACCTCGTTCCATGGACGCGGCTTTTTCCCTGGCGGCATTTCACTGGACAATCCAATCACCGTACTGGCAGCCCTGGAAGCTATCATGGGCCTTATTATTGAGATCAGTTTTATCGCAACATTCACGCAGCGTTACTTTGCGAAGTAATCCGAGATATTTCTCATACCCCCTTGCTGCTTTGTTCGTATTTTTCATACTACCAGGCCTATCGTTACACAACATGCGATATGGCATCTATCTGTTAGTTTCCAAGAACAGCCTCAAATTGCTGTAAGGGCACACCATACTGTGGATCAAGAAGAACGATACACATTTTTTTCTCTTTTTGCAAGAGAATGTGTGTGAAAGTATCATTCAATTGTTCCAACATAAGGTCACGACGAACCTGGTCCTGTACTTGACTAAATGACCATGGTTGGTAATCTGGACCTTCGATGCATTTCACGATATAGTATCTGCCGCTTACCTGAAAGGGCACTCCAACCTGACCAGCTTTGAGTAATAACACATTGGCACCCCATTCTGGCGGCTCTCCTGATCCTCCTACACTGATCCATCCTAGATCGCCACCATGGGCACGGTAGAATGGTCCACTCACATCATAAGTAGCTTCGACTGTGGAAAAAGGTATTCCCTGATGAAGTTGATCGACAACTTGCTGTGCCATTTGTGGTGAGGTAACCACAATTTGCTGAAGATGCATCTGAGGTGCAGTGCGTGCAAATTGGGCTAGATGTTGCTGATAATAAAGGTACACGTCACCCGCGCTAAGCGATGGGAGAGCGGCCAGTCTGCTGGCAATGTTCTTCTCCAATTGTTCCTGCGCTATTTGCTGTTTATAGCTCACATTACCTTGAGACAGTTGAGCGGTTTGCCGTTCTTTTGGAGAGGCTTGGGCAAACCATTGTTGATATAAAACATCACTATCAGTTGTTAAGCCAAGCTCTTTGATCACCTCTTGTTCGGCAATTGGATCAAGGACGGTATGCATAGACTGGGTGTTAATTACAATAGTATCTGCCTGAGTTCCTCCAAGATATTGACCTGATGAAGCTCGCGCTTCAAAAGCCGATTGTACCGCATTATGCCATTGCGTGTCGGTGATGCTCATGCCATCAGCACGGAAAATGGCATGGGGGGGAGTAGATACAGAACCATTATTTTGTTGCATGGAGAAGTTTTGTCCTGCTACGACGGGAAGAAGTGGTCTTACTACCGATGAAAGGCCTAAAGCGAAGACTACTAAAGCAATTATCCACAGGGCAAATAGCTGCATGGTTGTACGACTATTCCTTTTAGCCCAAAGTCGCAGTCCAGAGCGAGATGAATGTTGATTTGCTCTCGTAACCTGGCCATGTTCACGCCCCGGAGCATGTTTCAGAGCGGTAGTACGGTCTGCACGACGCATAGTGTTAGCTCCTTAGCAGTTGAGGTAGGGCGCCATTCTCTGCTGATCAAGCTCAACACAAGGGCTACATTGGTGCTCAATTCCACCTGCCATCACCTGTCAATAGCGTCCTGCCTCAGCTTATATGTGTAAATAAAATCGGTGAGCCGTCGTCGATGAGGGAAATTCCCCCATCGACGAGACCAACTCACTAGCGGCCTAATTACCAGTTGTGGAGTATACATCAGCATCTGCAACCTTAAACGTGGTGTCAGGTACAAATGTGACAGAGCTCACAGGCGGTGTTTGCGACCCTTGTGAGAACGGAGCAGAAAGCGCGATTGGGATGCGCGCTACCTTGACGTAAGCGGGTGTTACGATCTCTTTGCCATTTGTGGCCGTTACAGTGGTTACATGAGTCGGATCAATCGTTTGCCAGGAAAGGACAAATTGCCGAGGCTGCTCGCCGGGATTGACCAGAAATGGGACGAATGTATGCACTGTGACACCTGGGAGCAGCCAGGGGGTTGGTCGACCGAAACTACCATATTGGTCGCCAGTGAGTTCGGCAAGCGCCGCGACGCGTTGTTCGTGTCCATTCGCCCGCCCCAAGGAAAAGTAATGGTCTGAGTAATTCATCGTGGTATGGCTCAGATTTGTGATGGTGAACCGGACCAGGATTACCTCTTTCCCATGTGCATCATCCTGGAAACCAACGGGAAATGGCGAAGCTTGCCAGGGTTGTGGAGTCCAATTGCGATCGACGCTATCGACACGAATGGAGACGTAGTTAGGGACACTGATCGTTTGACCTATCGAATAGGGATGCTGCCTGGTTGGAAATGACTGCGCCACATCGCCTTTGTGCCACATCCCCCACTCAGATTCCTCAACCAGTGGACCAACCGAACCAACCGGAGCATGCACGCCAGAGTGTTGAGATGCAGGGGTTGGAGTTGCATAGCTCGTCGCATTTGCCTGGCTCGCTGCAGTTGCAAGGAGATTCCCCAGTAACAAGAGGAGGATCCCAACCGCAAGAACGCTCAATCCAATGGCGCGTCCTAGTCGTTCCCATCGCTTTGATAGGAAGTGGGTACTACGCACCCCGTTTTTCTTCGGTTTGATAGGCATGACAACTTTCTCCTTTCCAGATTGTAGTCTGACTGTTGGCGACGCAACCTTTGACTAGTAAGACCAAACATCATAGTTGTACGTGTTGTTTGGTCCCCCTGTTCCGCCAAACAGGTTATAATCGACAATGCACGCGCAGGAAAAGGTCCACCAGTTTACGTCAAGGTTCCATCCCTGGTCGAACTGACTAAAATTAGAGCCATTCGGCGCAATGAAGGTGGTCGCATTGATGTAACTTTGGGCCGATTCCGTGGTGTTTGGGCATATCTCGCCAAGACCACATGGTGCGTCACCACCCCAGTTGAGGTTCATATAGAGGCTCCATTGATCAACGGCAGAAGCCTGGCATTCCCCATTGGAGTAGTAGGGAACCGTCTGACCCGTTGTGAAACCGATGTTCCCAGTGAGACCTCCACCTCCGCCGTTGCCAGTGACACCTATCCCCCCACTAATGGTGCTAGTTATCTGACCAGTTTGTTTTCCCTGACAGCTACCCAGGCCTGGTTGGGGCGCTGACAGTGGAACCTCTGCCAGGGCTCCAGTGTTACGACCCAGAGCAACCCAGTCGCGCAATTGAGCTGTTGGGCTGTGATAGTCGTTGATGTAGTTTTGCCAGGCCTGGTAATCGCAGATGTGGTTAGGATAACAGGTATTTTTGTATTCGTTGCCATCGGAGTATGAAACTGCCCGCTGCGAATAATCCATCGGTGTGAAGTACGCGTAGTTACTAAACACGAAATAGCGCTTGCCATCTCCTGTACCACTATATGTCCATCCGTAACGGTCCACCCACTGTTGTACCCCGTTGTAATTAGCCAATCCACGCTTCGCCTCGTTTGATCCCGAACAGCCCTGCAGGATATTGTTAGCTCCTCCTGTGCCATCGTAACATCCGAGCCCAGGTCGTACCACACTAACTCCAGCACCTCCCGTAATCAAACAGAGGTTGATTTCTCCTCCACCAGGGTTGTTACAAGTACTAGCAAACGCTGTTTGTGAGGTGATTACCCCTCCTAAACTAAAGAGCAGCGTTGCAATCATGGCAATTTTGAGCGGAATGAAGTACCAGCGATGCTTCAAAACTTTTCTCCTTTTGTTCTTTACTATCCTCCCATCCAAAGGGATGTTTGGTTGACGATCTCACATGGAATACCGTATAATGCAAGTGGTATTCTGTATTCCATGTATTCCATCTTGGGTCTCCTTAGGCTTAAATTGATAGCCTTTCTGTCTATATAGCCTCTATCTTATGCCTTGAGGGTTGGTACCGCCCTAGTTCTAGTATGCAAGAGATTGTAGTAGAATGGTATAACAGCTACCTAACACCTTCCTAACACTTTTCGGCTGGACGCCGGTCGTAGCTGTGCTTTTACATATGCTTGGCTACTTCACAAAAGAGAAACAAGCAGGGGGGATTATGCACCAGGAGCACAACAGGCAACGATTCATTCTCTTGAGTCTTGGGCAGCGATTGCGACGTGAGCGTGAGTGCCTCAATTGGACGCAAGAACAACTGGCCGAAGCCATTGGTGCAACATCTATGAGCATCAATCGATGGGAACATGATAAAGCTATGCCCCAGTCCCACTACCGCGAACAGCTCTGCCGCGTCTTCAACCTATCTGCCGATATCTTATTCGCTCCCTCAATAGATGGGAAAGGTGATGACCTCACACCTCAGCCTGTTTGGAACGTTCCATTTAGACGTAACCCGTTCTTTACCGGTCGTGAAGAGACCATCACGCGCCTCCATGAGACGCTTCACACGGGCAAAATGGCCGCTTTGACGCAGGTGCAGGCGATCAGTGGCCTGGGTGGCATCGGCAAGACGCAAATCGCCATTGAATATGCCTATCGCTACCGCGACGAGTATCAGGCCACACTCTGGATCAAAGCGGATACACGCGAGGTCCTCTTTTCGGATATTGCCGCCATAGCAGAATTGCTACACTTGCCTGAGAAGGATCAACATCGCGTGGTTGAGGCCATCAAGCGCTGGCTACGTAAACATGATGAGTGGCTCCTGATCCTGGACAATATCGAGGATCTGACCATGATCTATGAAGTTCTCCCTACAACTCACAGCGGACACATCCTGCTGACCACGCATGTACAGGTAACCGGAACCCTGGCCCAACGCATCGATCTGGATAAGATGGAGCCGGAAGAGGGAGCGTTATTCCTGCTGCGACGAGCCAAGCTGCTGCCACCTGGGGCTCTGCTTGAAGAGGCCTCCGCAGCTCTGCGCAGCCAGGCGATACAGCTCTCTCAAGACATGGACGGCCTGCCCCTCGCACTTGATCAGGCTGGAGCCTACCTTGAGGAGACATCTTGCACCCCATCCGACTACCTCGAACTCTACCGTACCCGGCGGGCTACCCTCCTCAACCGGCGCGGCGCGACCGTTGTTGAGCATCCTGAGTCTGTTATAACCACGTTCACTCTTTCTCTAGCGAAAGTCGAACGGGCCAATCCCGCAGCGGCCGATCTCCTACGGCTGTGCGCCTTTCTCCATCCCGATGCCATCCCTGAGGAGATCCTTACCGAGGGGGCTCCCGACCTGGGTTTGCCCCTTCAGCTTGTGGTCGCTGACGCGTTGACCTTCCATACAGCTCTTGGGGAGCTTCGCACCTACTCGCTGCTCCATCGCAATCCTGAGACAAAGACACTCACGATCCATCGCCTTATGCAGGCCGTGCTGAAAGATAGTATGGATGAGACGATGCAACGTCAGTGGGCAGAGCGAACGATGAGAGCCGTCAGCCGCGCCTTTCCCAACGTGAAGGAGAAGGGGGCGGTCACATGGGCACGCTGCCAGCGATGTCTCCCGCATGTACACATCTGCGCAGCCCACATTGAGCGATGGCAAATTGCGTCTGCTGAAGCGGGACAGTTACTGAATCAGGCAGCAAGCTATCTCCACAGCTTGGCGTACTACGACCAGGCTGAATCACTCTATCAGCAGGCACTGGCCATTCGCAGGCAACTATGGGGGCCCAAGCATCCAGACGTGGCTGAAAGCCTGAACGACCTGGCATCACTTTATCAGAGTCAAGGTAACTATGTGCAAGCGGAGCCACTCTTTCAACGAGCACTGGCCATCAGTGAACGGGTGCAGGGCCCAGAGCATCCTCACGTAGCTATCAGCCTCTACAACTTGGGTGATCTCTACAGGGTACAAGACAAGCACGCCCAAGCGGAGCCACTGTTGCTGAAGGGACTAGCGATCTGCGAGCGCATGGTCAAATCAACGCCTCCTGATGGCAACGATGAGGCGAAGCTCTATGTCGCTGTTGGTCTCCATCTTGTAGCGAAACTCTATCTGGCTCAAGGGAAGTATACAGAGGCCGGGTCGCTTTGTCAGCGGGCCCTGGCAATGCGGGAAAAAGTCTTGGGACCTGAGCATCCTCGTGTAGCTCAGACCCTCACCACCCTGGCGAGGCTGTATCATGGGCAGGGCAACTACATGGAAGCGGAGCCAGCCTACCAGCGAGCGCTACGCATTCAAGAAAAGGTGTTAGGACCCGAGCATCCCCAGGTAGTTATCACATTGGAGGGCTACGCTGGCTTGCTCACTGAGATGAAGCGGGAGGCGGAGGCTGCAACATTGCTGGCAACCACTAGGCATCGCTCTACGGATGGGACGAGACACCGACGAGAACACCTTCCTGTCTCAAACAGGGAGGGGGGAGCAAAGGAACGGTGTTCAGAAGGAGGCAAAGAGGACAACACGAAGGCACTTCGCGCTGCTGCTTCCCAAGAACACGCGATGGAACCTATCGACAGATGGTTGGAGGCTTGTTGTGCTAGAGATGACTCCATCTGGACCTCGAACGCGGCGATTATGCAGTCCTATCTTGGGTGGTGTGAGCAGCAGCAGCAACCAATGAGTATGAAAGCACTCACCATCGCTCTTCGCCGCAGAGGCTTTCTGTCGCGACTGCGACGGACAGCGCGTCAAAATGGATCTCAGCCCGCACGAGGTATGCAAGGAATCAGGATCCTTATCTGACCATCATCGCCCGTCTCTTTTAGGAGAGGGAAGAGTTTCAACGCATCACTGTCTTTTTTCTGCTCCTCGACAGCCCTGTAACGTATTTCCTGCAGCTTCCTTTTTCTGTTTCAAGACGCTTTCTTCTTTTCAAGAAATGTGTTACATCTGCCTCTATCAGGAAAAGTGTTACACAGCCCACATTCCGCAGTTTCCATCCATAATTATTGGGAAAATTGCCTGGAGCTCGGATGGTCCTGAGTTCTTCAATAACCGCCGCGGAAGGTGAGTTGCAAAGGAAGAGCGAACGGTATATACTAGCATTAGTCCTTCTCAGTGATGTCCTCAAAAATTTCCCTAGTGTTTGAGATGGCCAAAGGCGTCCCAAAGCGCCGAGAGAAAAAGGAAACTCCCAGTGCTGCTCAGCTCTGCTGGGAAACGGCCTGTAGAGGCATCTCATGAGTGCTTCGATCATATCGCAGACACGAGAATACAAACAGGAGCAGAAGAAACGAACATGCATCCACCATTGTATTGCATTCAGGGACTTCCTGCGGGGCAAGTCAGCATCATGGCTCGCCCACGAGGTGGCGACTGGCTACTCAATGATATCAAGGCTATCCGTTCGGCTGACGTTGACGTCCTGGTCTCTTTACTGACTCCCGATGAAGTCATGGAATTGGAGCTCAGAGAGGAAGCAGAGTGTTGTCGTCACCAGGAAGTCATCTACCTCTCGTTTCCGATCCCAGATCGCAGGACTCCTCTGTTTTCCGAAAGAACCTTCACCTTCTTGGAGCAGTTACACAGACAGGTGATAGCAGGAAAGCATGTCGTGCTGCATTGCCGTCAAGGACTGGGCAGAGCTGCTCTCATGGCAGCCAGTGTGTTGGTGCTCAGCGGTTTTTCCCCAGATCAGGCGTTTGAGCGGCTCAGCTCAGTTCGGGGATATCCAGTGCCGGAGACAGAGGAGCAACGTGCCTGGGTCGTGGCTTTCTCCCGATCCCAGAGGAGTTTTCCCGACTAATGTGCGCGAGCCTCCCTCTGCCTGTTCAGCCGGAGGAAGTAGAGATCTCTTCGTAGAGGGGCCCTAAGAGGTGTAAAACGAGCTGATGAACGGCTTGTAGCCCTAAGACAAGCACCCGCGAGGTCGCAGCGGTCTGCACATGGAGCAACTCAATGCCCTCGAAGCGTTGAAAGACGAGAGCCGCATGGTCGGGCGGACTGTCGGTTTGTGGACTTGATCGGGAATCGTCTGCTGGGTCTCGGCCAGGCGGGTTCGCAGCCGGAATTCGGCTAAGCGGTAGACCAGCAAGCACAAGACCATGATCAAAGCGAGCTCCATGATACGCTCCGGTTTTTTGACAAAGACCGAGGAGGCCAGAAACAACGGATCTTTGAGGAAACGAAAGCCACGCTCCACTCCGCCTTGTTCTTTGTAGGTCGTCACCAACGCTTGATCGGAGAGAACTGTGGGTGTGAATGCTATCATGAAAGTGGGTCTCCCTCATCTTTCGTGCTAAGCTCTAGCATATAGAAGAAGTGGTCTACGCCAATTCGCACCACCGGCGGATCTCCAAACAGAGAGATCAAAGAGAGCATCTTGTAGCACGGAAGATGAGGGAGACCCCACAGCGCACCCCCTGGTGCCCATTTGCTGCTCCTGAAAAATGGGTTCATCTGCAACTGCTCTGCTCAGCTGGAGCAGAAGCTGGCTTCCACCGCAGTCGCCCGCCGGTGACCCCCTGGTGTTCTCATATCCTGGGGTTAGAGCAAAGCCTCTGGACTATTCTTCCTGTGCTGCCGCTGCTCTCGGAAGAGCACTCGGCTCAATGACGGTGTCTTGCAGAGACTCGTCAATCCGTCGTGCAGGGAGGTGTCTCCAGACCCAGAAGGCCTACAGCTGCCCAGATCAGCAGGTTGACCATCCCGGCTTCACCCGCTACATAGGAAGATTTGCAGAAAGAGCAATAACACCTGTATGTTCTGAGCGAGGAGCGAGGTCTTTGAAGTCTTTCGCATTATAGGTAACAATCAACCGTTTCAATTGTGCTGCAAGATGGTGTACTTGAGGGTCTGAAAATCCTCCGCTCTTGAAGTCGTCTCTGATATGTTTTACGTCAAATAACTCGTTAAGATGAGGGAAAGCAATCCGATGGGGCATGTTTTCGTCAAGAAGTAGCTTATGTTTATAAAACCTTTTCTGCATGGATGGTTGTTGTAATCACCTGAATAGCTCCCTCAAGTGTTTTCAAGTCTACCCACGTAAACATATCATGAATTGCCTCGATTGGGTATCCCTCTTTGAGGCGGTAAAGAATAACTTCAATGGGAATACGGGTTCCCTTAATTACTGGTGCGCCGCCCATAATAGTTGGTGTTGATGTGATGTATTTCATATGCATAGCAGAGCTATTATATCAAATCACTGCTTACTTGCAATCTACGTTTTTTCTCCATGACCTGTGTATATATCTTTCGCCTTCGCGCTCTCACTGCCGCAAGTATTTGTCTTCGTTTCTCCTTGGCTTCTCGCACGGTGTCAGGGTTGAATGGTATGTGTGGTGTTGCATATGTGGTCATATGGTTGGAATGGTAGTATGCTTCCTCCTTGCTGTCAAGCTGGTTTTATCGGTGGGATGGTATGAAAGGTAAAAACTAAACAGTCCAGCTAATTTGCTCACGAAACACGGGAACTTTCTTCAGAGCAGCACCGTCATACTCGATGAACTCCCACAAAGGGAGGAAAAGAAAAGGAGATTTCACTATGCTCAGGATGCTCAAAAGGTTCGTTCCCCTTGTTATTGCCCTGGGATTGTTTGCTTTCCAGACCGTGCCCGCCTTCGCCTGTGGAGGACTAGTTGCACCAAACGGGGCTATTCGCCTATCGCGGGCCGCTACGCTGGTCGCCTGGCACGATGGTATTGAGCGATACATGACCAGCTTCTCCTACCAGGGAGATGTCTCCAACCTGGGTTGGATCGTCCCCCTACCCGCGGTGCCACTCAAAATTGAGGAAGGTGGTGCGTGGACGCTGCAACGCCTCTCCCGTGAGACTCATCCCCAGATAGAGGATTTCGCCGGTGTTGCGCAGACAGCTTCCTTGGCATCAAAGGTGGAAGTATTGCAGCAGGTGAAGATTGAAGCACTCGATATCACGGTACTGCGCGGCAGTGGACAGGCCGTGTTGGACTGGGCCGCCAGCAACGGCTTCTTCCTGAACAAGGACACCCACGACCACCTGCTTGCTTACGCCAAGGGCAGCCCGATATTCATGGCAGCGAAGTTCGACACGAGCCGTGCCAGGGCACGTCACCAGCTTCAAGGGGATGGCGCTCCGATACTGATCACCATGAAGATTCCACACATATGGATTCCCCTTGAAGTCCTGGCACTCGATGGCCAGCAAGTACAGGCCGACCTCTACTTGTTGACTGATATACCCGTCAATACCAGCGATGTAAATGCAAAGGTCGGGCAGTCCGCCGTGGGCAGCGAGGTACCGGGTGCGCCCGGCATGAAGCTCGCGTTCCAGGAAAAGATGAACCCGATACTCTTTCACGACCTGTCAACCGACCGCAACATGTCCTGGGTGCGATCTGATGGCTGGCTAACCTACCTGAGCCTTGATGCCCCCGATACAGCGGTCACATACGATATGGGCATCAGTTCTATGGGTGTGATACGGCTGGCCCACTTTGGAACACCACCCATGGCCATTGTGGATGGCCAGCTAGCCAAAGAATTTCCGGCATGGATACCAACGCTGCCAATGGGGACACCCCAGATGACTCAGATACTGGCAATTTTGCTGGGCCTTGTGAGCGCAGTGTTCCTGATCTTCCGCGCAAGAGCACGTTTAATAAAGAGATAAGCTTTAAAGAGGAGAAGCATTGCTCAGAGGCACATAATCTGGCGACGCCGGATTATGTGCCTCTGAGCAATGCTTCTCCTCTTCTGTTAATCATCGTAGTTTGGATTGTGATATGTCGAACCTGTGGCACAGGTGCTCTGTTGTAAGATGAACGGTGAGCGTGCACTTTGTGTAAAGTCGAAGGCATTCAGCATATTATTTGCCCCTTTATCGCGATTCGTCAGTTGGGCAAGTCCCAGTATGTCTTCAGAGAAGCGCAGCATTGACGAAAACTCGTATTGCGTAGGGTCAATAAATCCCTTCTTCGCGAATGGGGAAATAACCAGGAGCGGAACACGAAATCCCAGGCCATATCCATCGATCTGCTGAGGCGGTACATGATCGTAGTAACCACCGAAATCATCCCAGGTGAGAAAAACCGCCGAAGACGACCAGTCTGGCCCGTTCATCAATGCATTGAGCATCTGAACCGTCCAGTTCTCGCCAACGCAGACACTGGCAGGCGCGTGTTCACTGACCTGCCCAGGGGTCACAATCCAGGAGACTGTGGGAAGGTTTCCACTGGCAGCATCAGTCATGAACTGCTCGGTCGGTACGACATATTTCCAGTCTGCACCGTAGCGAATATGCTTGATCGCATCAAAAGATGACCAGATGTAGCCACTTTGACCCGATGGCGGCGCATAGTAACGCCAGCTATCACCTTTGGCGTCAAGCTCGTCGGCAAGCGTCTGGAAGTCAAAACAGGCATTCTGTAAATGAATGCTATTATCGCTGCCCTTGATTTGAACCTGCTGGTTAGGAATATCACACCCCCAACCCTTTGTCGCATTACCCAGCGTGCCAATATTTTTATCAGTCTTGGGATTATTGATGGCTCCCCCCGACTGAGCAGCCACAGTATAGAGGTGATTGGGGAAACTTGGCCCCATCAGTGAAGAAAACATGTGGTCGCCCAGCACAAAGTTTTGGGCGTACTGCCAGTAGTTCGGGATATCGGATTGATACATCTGTGTGAGGCTATTATTGGCAAAAGGATCAGTCGTGTTGCTTTTGGCCCTCTTCCCCTTGTTATGCAGCAGGTCAAATTTATCCATCTTGCCACCGTCATATGCCATAATAGCACCTTGAGAAGAGTGGTCGATGTCCGGTATCGAATCCGCTTCGTGGTGCAGCGTCACCACATTGCCTTCGGAATCTTTCGCAGTGGTTGCTCCATCGGCACCTGGATAAGTGCCAAAGTAGTTATCGAAGGTGCGGTTCTCTTTGACAAAAAATATAATGTGCTTGATATGCTGGGCCGCATCCGCCGACGTGCCCGGTGTGGAGCTACCAAAAGAACACGCGCTCATCAATGCCACCAATCCAATCAGGCTATAATGAAATAAGCGCAATTGGAGCACCTTTTTGCTCCGGCCTGTTACTTGAGATAACATAGTATAGTTCACTCCGCTTCTTTTTAAGGAGGACAAAGAAATCCTAATAAAGTTTATACTTCCTCTACGCCCATTCTAACAAAAAGATTTCAAGAAAACCTCAAGAAAAGATAATAGTATGTTGAAGGTACTACATTTGATAGAGGCTACATAATATGAGCCTGGCACTTGCAAGTGCCAGGCTCATATTATGTAGCCTCTATCAAATGTATTTCATTTCAACAAAGCGTCCGCGCAGGGCATTGACCTGGGACTTGACATCTTTGCCGCGTATGGCGTCATGCATCAATTGGGCCAGCTCACCTATGGCTCGTTCGTCCATGCCGAAACGGGTGATTTCGGGGACGCCGATACGCAGGCCTGAGGGGTTGCGCGGGTCGGTGTCGCCGGGAACCATGTTGTAGTTCACGATAATGTCGTTGGCCTCTAAACTTTTGGCGACCTCAACGCCCCCACCCCAGTCGGAAACATTGACGGCGATCATATGGCTGCGGGTATAGCCAAAGTCACGCGCCTCGACTGGAGTACCAAGCTCATCGAGGCTGCGGCCAAGGGCCTGGGCGTTGCGTACAATTTGCGCGGCATAGTCGCGACCAAACTGCTTCATCTCGCGTATAGCTACCAGCAGGGCGGGCAACGTATGCAGGTGGTGGTTGCTGGAGGAGCCGGGGAAGACGCCGCGATCGGCGGCAGGCCAGTATTTCTTCTCGGACTCGGCATCCATGTTGCCCAGGATCACGCCTCGCTGTGGCCCCGGGAAGGTTTTATGCGTGCTGCCGGTCATCCATGTTGCCCCCTCGTGTAAGGGTGATTGAAACTGACCACCAGCAATCAATCCCAATACGTGCGCGCCGTCATAGAGCAGCGGGATATCTTTGGTTTTACAGTAGGCGGCAACTTCCGCGACGGGTTCAGGGAAGAGGAAAAGGCTCTTGCCCATTACGACCAGCTGGGGTGATACCCGGTCGATGAGCTCAATCGTTTTCTTGGGGTCAATGTGATAGTGGTCTGGTGTCAAGGGCAAATAATGCAGATTGACCGAGTTTGGACCGCCCAATTTCAAGGATTGGCCGCGATTCTGGATACGGCGGCCAAATACCCCTACCGGCCCGTGGCTGATGTGGCCCCCAGCATCGGTTGAGTTGGCAACAATAGTATCTCCGCCGCGCAACAGCCCAAGCGCGATGGCGGTATTGGCAGCATTGCCGCTAATGGGGCGCACATCCGCCTGCTTCGCACCAAAGAGTGCAATCATCTCATCATGGGCCATGCGCTCGACCTGGTCAATGTAGCGCGTGCCCTGGTAATAGCGATTGACTTTATCACCTTCGTTGGGGTGGCCTTCGGCATAGCGTCCCATGAAATCAGAGTTCTGCACGCGGCGCACCGCTTCGCTAGGGGTATTCTCGCTGGCGATCAGGTTGATGGCCTGTGTCTGCCGCCAGGTATTCTGTTTCGCAATGATGTCTTCAATATCGCTGATATCTACGATCATGTGTTTTGCTCCCTTCTGATGTTGTTAGTAAAAATATGTAATTTAGTATACCAGCAGGAGAGGGCTATAACAATAGACAAGCTGCATATAAGAATGACACGTTGGCGACAGCTTATCAACGTTTTATATGGATAAATGTCTCAATGTTGACAGCTCGTAAGCATCGGTAGTATGATGTATACAAACAGTAGACACTTACGCAATGAAAGGACGATACAGCATGACCGAGAATATGGAGAGCCAGGAGTACCTGAGCATTGATGACGCGGCTAAAACTATCGGGTGGAACCGCGCAACCGTGTATAAATACGCCGATGAACTCGGCATGAAAAAGTATAAATTTCGCCTTAACCGGAAAACATATCTGGCAGCAGAGGATGTAGAGAAGCTGAAGCAAATTAAAGACAAACCCTGGTTAGCCGGAATCAAGGAAGTGAAGGTAGAACAAAAATCAGGAGGAGATGCTGCTTAGCTTGGGCCACCACGCCCCAAGTTTTTCCAGGAATAGCGCGTTGTAGCCCCGGTCTATACAAAAGTAATTATTAATACATTGCAAAGAAGTACATCATGAATAGCAGTCAATCACCGGATTTCGACTCAATCAAACAGGTCAATCCTTACGGGCAAGAATACTGGAGCGCACGCGATCTGGCTCCATTGTTAGGCTATAACAAGTAGGAACGCTTTGATGTAGCAATTCAACGCGCCATGACTGCCTGCAATCAAGTTGGGCAACACGTACAGAACCATTTTCCAGCCTCCTCGAAAATGGTCAAACTAGGTTCCGGAGCCCAACGGGAACTTAAAGATTATTTTCTTTCTCGCTTTGCTTGTTACCTTGTCGCTCAGAATGGCGATCCACGCAAACCTGAGATTGCAGCAGCCCAAGTATATTTCGCAGTAAGTACTCGCGCTTTTGAGATTCACCAACTCCGTAAAGAACAAGAAGAACGCCTGGAGACACGACTCAAAGTCTCCGAGAGCTTCAAGCAACTTGCAGTTGCTGCAGATGCCGCCGGGGTCTACTCTCAGAACTTCGGAATATTCGTAGATGCCGGATATTTGGGGCTCCATCGCCATACTGTGGAAGAGCTGAAGGCCATCAAAGGCATTCCTGAAAAAGAAGATTACCTTGACAACATTGGTCGCTCTGAACTCAGTGCTATCGACTTCAAAAATGTACAGACGGAGGAAAAGCTCAGGCGGGATAAGGTGACGGGCGAAGATGACGCCATTGAAACACACTATTATGTTGGCGACCAGGTGAGGAAAACACTGGAAACGCTGCAGGCACCTATGCCGGAAACACTACCACCAGCACCATCCATTCGCAAGATGGTCGAGGAGCACCGCAGGGCTGCAAAGAAACGGAAATTGAAGGTGGCAAAGCAAGATGAGCAACCATCACTGCTGGATGTGTCAGCAGAGCAAAAGACATGATCAGAACCTCGCCCAGATGACCATCAATAATAACTTCCCAGGTGAATGAATTCGATGTAGACCATCAGGCACTCCGTGCCTGATGGTCTACATCGAATTCATTCACCCAACTTCCCCGCTGAGGTTGAACAAACTGCCCAATGCTGCTATACTACGTCATACCGAACTGGATGAGTGTATTGCAGCACAATCTTTTATCCTGGACCGAACCAACCGTTGGTATGGGAGCATAGACGGGTCTACGACAGGACAGTTCACCGTGTAACCGTGTAGTCTGTCCGTATCTATGGGTAGGCCCCTCTTGCATAGAAACTCAGGAGGATTTCAGGTTTTATGAAGGTTTATAGGGCGGAACACATTCGCAATGTAGCGTTGATTTCCCATGTTGGAGCCGGTAAAACATCTCTCATAGATGCGGCATTATTCGATAGTGGGGCTGTCACCCGGCAGGGTAAGGTAGATGAAGGTAGCTCCGTCGCCGACTACGATCCTGATGAATTGAAACGGCGAATGACACTGCACGCAAAGGTGCTACCCGTTGAATGGAAAAATACCAAGATCAACTTCATTGATACCCCCGGTTATGCCGATTTCCTTGGTGAAGTAAAAGCAGGGCTGCGTGTAGCCGATGCAGCCCTTGTTGTTGTGACGGCAGAAAAAGGGGTGGAGGTTGGTACCGAACTCACCTGGCAATATGCCGACGAGCGCAAGTTACCACGTATGGTGCTCATCAATAAGCTGGATCGTGAAAACACCTCGTTCGATACGGCACTCAACTCGCTGCGCAAGCAGTTTGGCCTCAAGGTTGTGCCACTCCAGGTACCGATCGGCGAGCAGGCAGGTTTCAGGGGCGTGGTAGACCTCGTTTCGCAGAAGGGCTACACTTTTGAAGGTGGCAACAAGGTCCAGGAGGTGGCGATACCCGCCGAACTCAAAGAGAGCATCAGTTCTTATCGCGAGCAGCTCATCGAGTCGGCGGTCGAGAGCGACGACACGATTATGGAAAAGTTCCTGGAAGGCGAAGAGCTGAGCGACGAGGAGATCTTGTCGGTCGTCAAAAAAGGCACACGCAGCGGCCAATTGATACCAGTGTTATGTGGCTCAGGCAGCAAAAACATCGGTGTGCAGACGCTGCTGGACGCAATCGTAGACTATTTGCCTGATGCAGCCGATGCTCTGCCAGAAGACGCTAAGGCCTTTGGCAATACGCTTTCAATGTTTGTTTTCAAAACAGCGGCGGCACAGGTAGGCACCATCTCCACCTTCCGCGTCTACAGTGGGACACTCAAACCGGATACGCACGTCTACAATGTGCAGACAAAGGCAGATGAGCGTATCGGGCAATTAATTACTCCTCGCGGCAAAAACCAGGAGCCGGCCACGGAGATTTCAGCAGGTGACATTGGAGCAGTGGCGAAACTCTCCAACACGCATACCGGTGATACGCTAGTGGGCAGCAAAGATGTCAGCGCTACGCTGGATCCGATCAACTTCCCCGCCCCCTGCTACACCGTAGCCGTTTCCCCCAGGAGCCAGGCCGACCTGGATAAAATGAGCAATGCCCTGTCTCGTGTTGCGGAAGAAGATCGCACCTTGCGCGTAACTCGCGATCCTGAAACGGCGGAAGTCTTGCTATCGGGTATGGGCGAGTCGCATATCCAGATCACAGTTGAAGGCATCAAACGCAAGTATGGTGTGGATTTGGATGTAAGAGACCAGCGCATCTCCTATCGCGAGACGATCCGCAAGAAGGCCCGCGCAAACGGACGCCACAAACGTCAAAGCGGTGGACACGGGCAATTCGGCGATGTATGGCTGGAGATCGAGCCGTTAGCAATGGGAAGCGAAGAGACCTTCATCTTCGAGGATAAGATCGTCGGCGGCGTGATACCCAACCAGTACATTCCAGGCGTCGAAAAAGGCGTGCGTGAATCGCTCAGGCGCGGCTTCATTTCGGGCAACCCCATGCTCTATGTCAAGGTAGCGTTGGTGGACGGCAAGTATCACCCGGTGGACTCCTCGGCGCAGTCATTTGAAGTGGCGGCCTCGCTGGGTATGCAGGAGGCTGTACCGCAGGCAGGCCCAACACTTCTAGAGCCGGTAATGTCCGCAACGATCACCGTCCCCGAAAACAATATGGGCGATGTGATGAGCGATATCAACACCAAACGTGGACGTGTACTGGGCATGGCATCCCTGGAAAACGGGATGCAGCAGATTACGGCGAATGTGCCACAGGCCGAAATGCTGCACTATGCAACCGATCTACGATCTATCACGCAGGGCCGCGGTTCCTTCAAGTTGGAGTTTTACCAGTACGAAGAAGTTCCGGCCAACGTGCAACAGGAGATCATCGCACAACACAAGAAGGCCGTAGAGGCCAAGAAGTAGTGTCAAACAACAAACGGCGTCTTTCAGCGCGCTGAAAGACGCCGTTTGTTGTTTGACAAGTGCACCCACCATATTTTGAGGTATTCCTTCCTCTCATCGTTCCTCGCCGCTTCATGGCTTGCATATCACAGGCGGGGCTTGATGAACCACGCTGTTCCTTGTCCATTCATCGTTCCTCGCCCCTTCTTTCCTACCCAGCGGAGGTGGTTGGCAAGATGCGCGTTGAATGTCACCTCCTCACCCCATTCGGGATACATCGGGTGAAGCGACTGGAAAGCGAGCGGGAGGATGTGCTGAAGAAAGAGCTTCACATCCATTTCTGCCAGCAGTACACGAAGCTGGGATGGAGTGGGCGCAAGCCACTGGTTTCCTACAACTGACCCGCTTTCCGGCAACGTGCTGAGTGAAGAAGAGAGTTGGTCAATCGATATGAGCGTATATCCTAATGCAGATCGGGTATCCTCCGCCACATCCCATTGTGGCTCCTCCGGTTCCCCATCTATCCACTGCTCAATCATCCGGAAGAGGTCAGCATCGGAAAGCGCCAGTAAATCATCCTGGGCTTGTTTGGCAAAGATTTGGATTTGAGTTTTCATCTTCATGAAGAGATCCTTATTCCTTCTCATTCTCCTCTGCCTCTAGTATACTCTACTCTCAGAAAGGAACATCCTTTTAGAGATTGACGTGAAGTGTCGCAAGTCATCTCCCTACGATGCAGAAGAGAGAGCAATGTTGAGCTGTTTGAGTATCCAGAGAAAAATACTGTCTTGCCCATGATCGAGGTCTATCGTGACGATTTTCTCATGACGGAGCGTGAAGGCGAGGCAATACGCTGGTCGAGAGAGCTTTTTGTCGGTGGGGGGGATGGCGGGAAGTCCTGGAACCGCGAGCGACAAGTTCAAGAGTCCTGTATGCGTCCCCATGAATTGCACGGTTGCCTCAATCGTACTGTCTACCACAGATACATGCTCAGTCTGGAACGAATAATCTGGGAACCCATATGCCAGTCCCATGAAGAGGCCAAGAAACACATATTTCCCTGGCTGCTTGGATAAATTGCCATGCAAGACGAACGTATCACCGAGGTAGGTCTCCACAGTGTGAAAGTCATTTGCATTCAAAGCCGCTAGAAATGCTGTAACGGTCTCTATGTCCTGCATATGTCTCCGTTTCTCCTGAGGTTTCACCCAAGCACTGATGTGGTCTTTCAGAAAACAGCAGAAGCAAAAGCCTTCCGAAAGGACAGAACACTCACCAAACGTTTGGTGAGTGTTTGTCAAATGGTGTCATTCATGTCAAACTGAGATCAAAGCACGTTCGACGCTTTACTCCAACTCTCAATTCTAGTATACCTACCTGTCGCAACACCTCATTTGCTTGACTGTACATACAACCGACTAAAGTTGTAGAGTGTTTATATCACGTATCTTTGCCCACATAGAAAGGAAAAATAGGCAATGGCAACTCCAAGAAAACCTATGAATGACCGCGCGGCGGGCGAAATAATGCTAAAAGAAGTATTCAAAATTGTGCAGAAGCTAAACGCCGCCGCAGGCCCAAGCATGGTAACTAAGGGTGTGAAGAACGGTAATATGACCTTTAGCCCTAAGATAGTCGTCGATGAAGAAGGGTACAGGCAGTACACCTGCGAGGTTTCGATCTACACGTCAAAAAGCTTGGAAGTCGGGCCACAGATTAGCATGGGTTTAGTCGGTGATGATATCGAGCAGTTTAAACAAGCTCTCTCAACTCTCTTTCTGGCACTTTCTGGCCTTGCCCAGCAGAGCTACTTATCTGATATGTTCACAGTGGGGCTTATCAGGCCAAACGGTGAAGAGATTGAAGTGTACGCACCCGCAGTGCTTGAACCAGGCATGTATCGCCTGGATGAAGCATAAAGCAGATCGAGGCATACTGCATCTAACCGCTGCCGGAAATTCGCAATCTCTGTCATATCATTACCTTTTCCTCATCTTGTGATATAAAGTCCTGTTGTTGCACGAAATTCTTGACTCTTATGTGCAAAATTCGTACAATTCAGAAACGTCAGGCTATTATCGTCTATAAACTCTCTACAAGAGTATGTCGCAACATGCCCATATGAGGTAACACTTGCAAAACAAACGTATATACGCCGCACCATCGCTGTCAGAATTGCTCAATCAACTTCTGATGTATCGCCCTAGTGGCGTGCTTACTATATGGCGTGCCGCAGGCGTACGTCAAGACGATGCAAGAATTACTATAGAACAGGGACGGCTCTTACACGTTTACTGGCGTGCATACAAAGAGGACGCCAACGAGCGCATGTTGGCATGGCTCAATAGCTGGGGCCAGATTCATTTCTCGTTTCAATCAACGATATCCCACTTACAACTGCCCTCCCCTTCCTCACCACACTCAATACGACCAGAACAAACTGTTCAACCTGTTCAACGTGCGCAGCCTATACAGCATGGGCAGCCGACACGGCCTGCACCTCCCCTCCAGGAGGCTCCAAAACAACCCACTCAGCCTCGACGGAGGCCATCAGTCACCCAGCCACTCCATGCCACACCCGCTATAAACAGGGCAGCACATACTACTGCGATAAATACGGGACATGTGCAGGAGAGTGCAGAGGAATATGGGCGAACACAGGAGCTCCCTTTAACACAATTGTTACGGCGACAGGAAGAACTCAGAAATGCCAGGGCTAATGGCAACCCGTTGACACCCATTGCCCATGAAACGGTTATTGCTTCCCTCACTCAGCACGGGAGGGAGTATCCAGCAGCGCAGCTTCCCCGCTATGACCGCACCATCTTTCTGCTCATTAATGGGCGACGGACAGTGGTTGACCTGGCTCAACTGGCCAATCGTTCCCTGGAAGAGATCTATTCGACGTTTTTACGCTTGAAAAATGCGCAGCTCATCACGATTGAGGCACGGGCCACGCGGACGCGATAAATCAGGACGCGATAAATCGGGTCCCTACGGTTTAGTTTAACATGCTGCGATCGTCGTTTTGCGGGCGAGCCAGTATCTGGCGCATGAATGACACTTCACGGCGCAAAATGGCTATCTCTTCCTGCAAACGTTGCAGCGTTGAGGTGAGTTCTAAGAAATGCTGCTTCTGTTCGTTCTGCAAATCCAGGAAGTAGGCGATAAAGTGAGAGAGTTCTTCCGGGCTGTTTGGCAGATGCGTGCGAATATCCTTATCTGGCTCATTGGCCGCTTTCAGTAGCAACTCCAGATAGGTACCGAAGAGGCTATGCGCCTGCCTGACCTCAACACCCAGCTTTTCTTCAGGCTCGGAAATATCCTCGTATGGCTCAACCAGGCCAGAAAGATAGGGCTTGTCGCGATGCTGGCTGAGTATGCGAAAGCGTTGCGCACCCACAGCCATCAGGACGTAGCGTCCATCATCCAGCCTATCCAGGTCGCGTATCTCCGCCATGGTACCAACAGCATATGGCTCCTCTAGTAAGAGCATACTTTCTGGCCGGGCCAGCACCACACCAAAGGGTGTCTTTTGTTCGTGGCACTCGGCGATCATCTGGCGGTAGCGCGGCTCAAAGATGTGCAGAGGCAGCACCACACCCGGAAAAAGCACTACATTTAATGGAAATAAAGGCAATTCAACTGCTCTAGCCGACATGATTATCTTTCTCCTCTTCGGGTAAGAGACCGCCACCTCCAGGTATAGAGATACGAAGTACATCACCAGCTTGCACATCACCAACACCTGTAACCCTCTATTTAGCATAACAAAAAGATGACCCTATCAGCAATCCTGGCCTTCGTATAAAACAGGGCTTCGCAAAAGTCGTCCTTGTGCTGATGTCGGCTCACAAGTGAGCCTCTTTTGAGAAAAAAGGGTTGAGGGTTTTGTGCGCAAAGCGCACAAAACCCTCAACCCTTTTTTCTCTTTACGAGCACCATAGGCGCGGGAAAAAGCCGCGAAGAGCAACTTTTGCGAGCCGTTCGTATAAAAAAATTCAGCCTCCCAGCGTCTCAATAGCGATTCACCTGATCGAGTATCAGAGAGCAGATTTTCAATTGCCTGTACAGTCACATGCAGGAAATTTCTGGAGGTCCTCCGCCAACCTATCAATGAGGAGGGTTATGGGAATAAAACCACTCCGTCAGGGAAAAGGATGATATTGACTCTTATTGTAAAGAAGGGATATACGAATATGATCAAAGAAAGACAAGACGCCTCTGAGTCATGTAAGCAACTGTCGCACCTGCGCGGTAGCTCTATCCTCTCTCAAACCAGAACCATTAAGACAAGCGCGGAAACGCTTGAGCTGCGGAGTTTCTGTCCTCCATCGTTTGTAGAGGAGTTGAGAGCAGATAGGGGGTTATGCGCCTTTGCACGCCTTCCAGAGCGCGAGCACGAGCTCCTTCTCAAAATTGCAAAGCGTCTTGACAGAGTGCTTACATTGGCATATACGTCTTCAGGAGAAATTGTTGGTCAAGTAACAATCGTTCCTTGTGACGGCTGGTGGGAGGGTTTAGAGAATACCTATGAGATAGCGATAGAGGTGAGCTCATGCTGGCGGAGATCAGGCGTTGCTCGAGAATTGCAGATGTTTTCGCTTGAGTTGGATGCCCTGGAGGATGTGATTCTCCAGGCAATAGGTCTCTCATGGCATTGGGATACAGAGGAAGTGGGTCTACCCTCCTCACGCTATCGCCAGTTGATTGCACGGCTTTTCGAGCCACATGATTTCATGGAATATCAGACGAGCGAACCAAATATCAGTAGTGAACCTGGGAACATCTTGCTGGTGCGCATAGGCAGCCGTGTTAGTCAGCAGAACGTGGGTCAGTTTATTAATCGGCTATTGGGTTCAGTCGACCTTTCGACCATGTAGTGAAACCGTTTCTCCTCCGCGCTCGGCGGAATATTTTGCGGCTTCCATGACGATAATGTTGCGGCGGGACTCTTCTGGCGGGACTGCCAGTGGCTCGCCGCAATGCAGGTGATTGGCCAGATTGCGATGGAATGCATAGAGGGAGGCTTCGGGCAGCATCAAGTGCTGTTCGTGAATAGCACCGCTGAGGTCGCGAGTGAACACATGGAGGTCTGGGAGCGCCTCTGAGGGGGCCAGGCGTTGTTCGATCAGATCACCTGACCAGCGGCGTGTCTTGACAAATTCTTGTCTCCAATGCCCAACAATGGCACCTCGTTCTCCAAGGATGTACCACTTGGGCTTAAGCGCGGCGGCGATATCCGAGTGCATAAATTCTGCCTCTTGCCCGCCGGCGAAACGCAGGTAGACGCTGGAATGGTCAGCATTGGTGATATCGTGCCAGACGCGCTTATGCTCTACGCCGCGCACACTGACCACGCGGTCGGGAATGAGTTGCAGTATCCAGTCCAGGTAATGCGAACCCCAGTCATAGAAAATGCCACCTGAGATAGGTTCGTGAGAGTGCCAGTAGTCGCAGGGGTGAGTATAGCCGCCAATAAATGTCTCCATGTGGAAAACGGCACCGATTGTGTCACTTTTGAGTACCTGCTGAATAGCCAGGTAGTCGGGGTCCCAGCGGCGGCACTGGTAGACGGTCAGAGCTAGCTGTCGTTCTCTGGCCAGTTGGATCATCTGATCAGCTTCTAGCGTGGTCAAACAAAACGGCTTCTCGGAGACAACGTGTTTACCTGCATGTAACATCTGCAAGGAGATCGCGGCATGAGTATTGGGTGGAGTCGAGACAATTACGAGGTCAATGTCGGGATCGGCGGCGACCTGCTCTAGATCGGTACAGGTACGCACGCCTGGAAACGCCTGTTGGGCCACGGCCAGACGCTGTTCGTTGCGGTCACAGACAAGCGCGTACTCTAAGCCAGGGATGTTACTAATGGCGGTACCATGCTCAAAACCAATGGCACCATAGCCAATCATGGCGACGCGGGCGGTGCGCTCCTGGGTATCGATACCTGAAACATAGCGCACGGCGCGAGCAAGCATCTGCTGGAAAACAGGATGCGCTTGTGTCTCCTGTGTACTGCCTAAAGTCGTGCAGAAGATGCGGCCCTGACCGTAGTCGCGGGTATAAGCCAGGGTGTAAGGAACATAGTGCCAGGAGGTACGCCAGAGGATCTGGGCATCAGAAGGAACCTGGCTGAGGAGATAGACGCTCTCAAGCACTGCGAAGGATGGATCAACGCGGCGGGTGATATAGTGGTCGGGAGGCGCTACTCGGGCGATGATCTCGCTGCGCGGCGTACACATACCGTGAATATTACCCAGCACATCGCCCAACAAGGGATATTCATGGTAGGCTTCCGCCGCGTCGCCGGTGCATACCAGGCCGCCTCCACGCTCAACAAAGGTACAGAGTGCCTCTTCCTGCGCGGCGTCGAGCGGCCCCACATCACCGTCGAGCACAACAATCTGTTCTGGCGTTAAATGGTAAAACGCATTTGGGGTAGTCACAACCGCGATATCATTCACAGCAATCATGGATCAGCTTCTACTTTCGTGGTAATGTGGATGCTCATGAGAGTGATCGGGCCAGTGCCGGTGCTCATGAGTATGCATGGTTCCGGCTGGCGGTAATGCTTTGGCTGGATGAGTATGGGTACCTTCGACGTGATAGGGATGATCGTGACCACGCCACAGGTTTTTCTCGTTATAATTGGCGACCAGCAGGCTTTCACCGTGATGCCAGCGATCGCGGAAAATGTCATAATTCTTCTTGCTCTTCGTGGCTTGCTCGTCCTCGCTCAGACTATACCACTCCCGGTGGGGATGTTTCACAACGCAGTCAGCCAACTCTGGCACAGCGACAACACGGTAGCCCGCGGCTTTGAAAAAGAAACTGTAGTAGATGTCCATTAAGCGATAAAAACGGAACTTTTCGTCGATCCAGCCAACTTCTTGTAGCAATTCACGCCGGAAAGCCATCAGGTAGCCTTCGATTGCATCCACATCTGGCCCTGACGACTCATGGAATTCTCGCAGGTCATCTGTCACCAGGCCATATGGCCCGGCAGCGCCTATATTGCGGTCGGCAAGGGTCGATGCTAACGGTTCCCAGATATTGCCTTTGACCTCGATTGAAGTGTCCATCAGAATAATAGAGTGCCCTCTACTGGCACGCATGGTGGCATTGCGACCGGCGGCAAAACCCATGTTGTGATCGGCAAAAAGTACCTGCACATGAATGCTCACCAGATCACCATTACGCGCAAGTTGTTGTAGATAGGTCAGGGTATCATCGGTTGAACCATTCTCAATGATCACCAATTCGATATGTCGGGCATCATGCTGATTGTAACGACAAATACTTTCGATGCACCGCTGTAAGTCCTCCCGGTTATTGTGAGCTACCAGGTTAATCGAGAATTCAAAGAGATCAGACAACCATCGATTATCAGGTACATCCGTCGAACTGGAGATGATGGTGAACTCGTCCTCGGGTCGGCGTGGTAACACCAGAGCACCATGGGAAGTATCTTTGAGGTCATAGCCAGCAGCATTCAGTTCCTGGCGTACCTGGTCCGCCTGGGCATACTGTCCACGAGAACGCAGAGCATCACGCTCGCGCACCTGTGCTGCGATTTCGGATGGCACTGTTGCCAGGTAGACCTGGGGGTCGGTCTTCAGCTGCGGCTGGTCACTTTGCAGGTAATTTTTGAGATCAAACCCCAGGATACGATCAAAATCCAGCAGTAGACGTACCCTGGCAGTAGGAGTCAATTCATTTGAGCGCAGCATGTCCCAGACCACAGACATAGCACGGGGCATATTCAGGTCTTGCTCGACCTCTGCCAGAAAGGCGTCTCGCCAGGGTTGCGCCTTGAGTGGTTCTTCTGAGAAGACGTAGGATCGATCAGACTGTGTGAATAACTGGTAGGCCAGTTCTTGTAGTCGCTCAAGGGAGGTTTGGGCAGCTTGCAATGCGCGGAAGGTAAAATTCAGGCGGCTGCGATACAGCGCGGTGGTGTAAAAGTAGCGCAGGGCAAGGGGATAAAAGCCGCGTGCCTCGATCTCTGAGCAGGTGTAGGCATTGCCTGTGGATTTTGCCATTTTCTGGCCATCGGCGAGCAGGTGTTGAGCGTGAACCCAATAATTGACGAACTGCTGGCCTGTAAAGCCTTCGCTCTGGGCAATCTCGTCTTCGTGATGGGGAAAAATATTATCCACGCCCCCGGTATGCAGGTCAAAATGCTCGCCAAGATATTTGATTGACATGGCACTACACTCGATATGCCAGCCGGGGAAACCGCGGCCCCAGGGGCTATCCCAGGCCATTTCACGATCTGGTTCCGCCAGCTTCCACAGCGGGAAATCTTCTGGATTGTGGCGATCGGTATCCACGCCTTCGCGCACACCCGCCAGCATGTTCTCAAGCTGATTACCGGAGAGTTTCCCGTAGCCGGGGAAACGCCTGATGTCGAAGTAGACATAGCCGTTGACCTCGTAGGCAATGCCTTTTGCCAGCAGACCCTGTATGATGGCAATCATTTCAGGAACGTGCTGTGTAGCGCGAGGGAAGATATTAGCGGGTAATATATTGAGTTTGGCCTCGTCATTATGGAATGCTTCGGTATAGAACTGGGCAATCTGTAAGGAGGTTTTACCCTCTTTGCGGGCCTGGGCCAGCATTTTATCCTCACCGCGATCCACCATTTCCTGGCGCATATGGCCGACATCGGTAATATTCTTGACCTGCATCACATCAAACCCACGATACTCGAAAGTGCGCCTTATCCAATCGGCCATAGTGAAGGTGCGCAAGTTGCCGATGTGGATGTAACGGTAGACGGTTGGGCCACACGAATACATTTTGATCTTGCCGTCCTCAAGCGGAACAATCTCTTCAATCCGTCTAGTCAGAGTATTATAGATTTTCATTATGGCGGTTTTAGCCTTTCTATACGGTATTTCTGAGTTTACTTCATCGTATAGATGTGAACAAGCATCCTATATCATTCAATATCATATGGTACGAGTGAATTTCAACGTTTGTCAAGAAGATACGTGAGCCATTCGTGTTTGGCTCATAAGGCTGCAAAGTCGGCATGGCATCCCTTGCGGTGCCATGCTGGGGGTCTAACTGGGGGTACAATAAAAGAGATCAAAGCTCTTCGACGAGAAAGGCGAGACAGTACGATTCAAAGGAGTGACTACCATCACATCTACCCCTGGCTCCGAGGGGAAATAGGCGACTTTGTAGGTAACTTGCTCTGTATCCAGCAGTTCGAGCAGGAGGGGGTGAGGGTCGCCATGCTTGACAAAGACCAGGAAGCTCGGACGGTCGGCGTTTTTCACAGCATCGGTGTACGAGGGAATGCGATCGATGGAAATAGAGGGATGGATGCGCGCCAGCGGGTCAGCCATAATGATGCTGTTATTGGTCTTGAAAACAATCGGGTAAACAAGCAGATTGGTTCCCCATGCATAGCGGATGTGCTCATGCTGCATATATGAGATGATCGGATCATCATTGGCCGGGGCAATTGTACAGTAAGGGGTTTGAAAGGCGAGATAGGGGTTGGTTAATCCATACGTCCAGGCCTGCGCGCCGAGATAGGCAAGCAGAAGAGAAAACAATCCCACCAGAGCCAGCACAGAAATGCGCCGACGTGATGGGCTTGCTGAAAATTGGGTGCGTGTCGTATTACTCGCATCTTCTGTTTGTGATACTGACTCTTTGCTCTTCTCATACATGAACATGCTGGCGAGCGTGAAAGTGGTGGCGAACAGGAAGGGAATTGCCAGCACCAGGGGTGTTGCATAACGCCCGGCAAAGTCAATGTTACACGAAACGAGGCCGGAGGCAGAGGCCGAACTGGTGCAGAAAAGTGCGGCGGTGCAGACTCCAAAAAGCACCGGTAGGGCAGCGAGGCATCGTACACGTAGAAGGACAGAGTGGTGCCAGACGAACGAGACGCCGACAAGAACACTGGCGACAAAGATGCAGAGGAGGCTGAAGATGAGCAGCGGTGAGTGAATCGCTGCCAGAAGTGTACTATCAAAGGGAGTTGCACCACTGAGAACCCGCGGGGCAACACACGACTCGTACAACTTTGCCACCTGTGACACGACATGCAGTCGCTGTCTTGACCACCCGCCTCCGAGCGAGCGGATGTAGGTGAGATTCTCCCATTGATGCGTAGTGCCCCAGATAATACCCGGCAGGAAACCCAGCACACAGGCAGGGATAGCGACGACAGCCAGAAGGAGTTCTTTGAGAGAATGCATGATAGCCGTGGGTATTGCTTCTGAGGACCTGACTCGATTGACTATCTCGATGATGCGATCGGCGACGATCCAGAGTGCAGCCGCCAGGATGGCCTCAGAAATCAAGGGGTAAATCCAGATGCCAAAGCCAACGATGAAGCCAATAACCGCCCAGCGCCACGCCATTTCGCGATTGGAGGCTCCTTCATGCCAGCGACTCGTCAGGCGAAATGCGGCGATGAGCAGCAGTAACATCAGGACAAAAGTTTCGATCCAGCCGCCCCCGGTACGGAGTTCTATAATGCCGTCATAAAGGGGTGGAAGTGCCGCAACCAGTGCCGCAACGATGGTAAAGCATCTCTTCGCGTAGAGAGGAAGCCGTGCTGCATCCGCCAGCAGCGACGCCAGCCACCATGTCACACAAACCAATAGTAGCCCAAAGAACGTCGTCTCAGCGCGCAATGCCGCCACGGATGGACCAACGATGGCAAAAATGATGGCGGCCACATAGGCCTCCAGGCTGCCGAAGTAGGGTATGCCGTAAAAATAGATCGGCCATTCACCGCGCAAGATATGTTCGGCTTGAATACCCAGCAGTGCTTCGTCTCCATCGATGATGCCGTTCGTTCGCATAGTCAGCCAGACACGTATGATCAAGGCTGCCAGCAAACACAGCCAGAGCGGCGAAAACAGCCATGTGTACCAGTGCTTTTTCCGCTCCTGCACAGTTTTGCCAGAACTATCAGCAGAACCCGCCGGGGTTGGCCGCTTTACCGATGCTTTTTCCCTAATCGGGCTTTCGCTTGCTGGTGATAGTGGTACCGCATGGTATTCGTCAATACTCATAATAAATAATCAGCCCCCTCCTACTGTGCTGCTATTAACTCATCAATATCAGGCAACTTTACTGCAATTACAGCGTATCAACGCGACAACGGATCATTCGAAATAGCGAACGAGCAGTATATCCCTTACCTAGATCATACTCTCATTGCAGTGGTTTGCATTCAGTATTGATGCCGAGTTAGCTTCAGTATTACTGCTGATTATGGGTGGGTGGTTGCCTCCTGAAACACGAGAAGAAGACAACCAACAACGAGGCTCACGCACAAACAATTGGAAACGGAACGGGCAATCGCGTAGGGGCGGGGGCGGAGAGGAGGTGGCGTGGGGGCCCTTGTGGCCGCCCGCGGGTGGGGAGAGCGAACGACAATGGGAGGCACGAAGGACACTTAGGAAACGCAACCCACGTTCCCGTAGGGGCGGGGGTGGTGTTGAGTAGGGTGGGGACGCTTGCGTCGCCCTCGTCCTGTTTCGGTGGCCGCCCGCCGTGGAGAATAGCTCAAATGGGAAACCCAATTTGTACATACTCCCGCGACACCTCCAACGCTGTCTCCCACAGGGCTCAGCAGGCTAACCAGGTACCAGCATAACCCTTATCACGACACGAAGCCGACTTACTCCCGACCAGGCATAAAGCCTCCTGCTAATGGTCAGGTAGCTCTCTTTGAGGACCTCCTGTCTCGTATCTCCTTGGCCCGCTGTTCAAGCATTTGCGCCTCTCCTGGTCGGTTCACCTTTCGGAGCAAACTTGCGTAGTTTCCCAGGGTGGTAGCAATTTCAGGATGGTCAGGCGGCAGTGCTTTCTCTTTGATCGCCAGCGAGCGTTGGTAAAGAGGCTCGGCTTGCTCATAGTACCCTTGATCCTGACAGAGGAGGGCCAGGCCAACGAGGGTAATGGCGATGTCGGGATGGTCAGACGGCAGTACTTTTTCTCTAATTGCCAGGGCGCGCTAGTAGAGCGGTTCCGCCTCCTCATTGCGCCCTTGTGATCGGTAGAGTTGGGCCAGGTTATCTAGGGTAGCGGCGGTGCGAGGGTGGTCAGACGGCAGTACTTTCTCTTTGATCGCCAGAGCGCGCTGATAGAGCGGTTCTGCCTCCTCATACAGCCCTTTAGCCCAGTAAAGAAGTGCCAGGTTATTGAGGGCAGCTGAGGTATTGGGGTGGTCAAGCCCAAGCACTTTCTCTCTAATCGCCAGGGTGCGCTGGTAGAGAGGCTCGGCTTGCACGTACTGTGCATGATCCTTCAGGTATCTTGCAATGCGATGGAGGAGTTCTGCCGCTTCAGGGAGGTCCAGGGTGTGGAGCTCAATCAGGGCCGCACAGGCGATGGCATGGGGCAGATAGCGTTGGCAGCGGGGCCAGGTCTCGAACTCCACCTCTGGAAACGCGGCCTCGACCGCTCGCACGACGCGCTTTACCCACAATTGTTGGGTCTCTGCGTTCATCCCATCCTTGAGCACAACCTGCACCAGGCGATGCAGGGAGAGCGTGTTGTCGGCCACGTTCCTGCGTACCAGCGAGTAGGCCCCCAAATCCCCGATCGCTTCGTTGAAGGCCAATTCGTCGAGCACAAGCGGTTCGAGCCGTGGACCAAGCGAGGCTGCCCCTTCAATGAGCATGTCTTCTGGGATGGCATCGGGATGCAGGAAGGCACACACCCGCAGCAGATCAGTCGCTGCGGGATTGCGCTGTTCGACCTGTTCAAAGGAGAGCGACCAGGTGGTGGCCACGGAGGCGGGATGGTCGGTCACCAGCCCCCCACGCCGCGAGAGCAGGGCGGCTCGCTGCTGGCGATAGAGCCGCAGGTAGCCCTCTACGCTGGAGCGAGTCTCTTCAATGTAGGCCCCCGCCTGGTCAAGGGCAAGGGGAA